>Ga0206107_1000118_pt1 | contig 68013 bp, 54 predicted proteins | sample 2B0metagenome_FD_148652 | JGI IMG/M metagenome (GOLD analysis project Ga0206107, IMG submission 148652) | Enriched microbial communities from leaf-cutter ant dump, University of Wisconsin, Madison, United States - 2B0 | ecosystem: Environmental > Terrestrial > Nest > Insects nest > Nest dump...
TTTTAGCCATTTTTCCGAAGCCTTGATTTTTTGCTCCACTTTTTTATCAGGAAAAAAGTGGAAAAAACAGGGGCAGGAAGGGGATACTGTGAATTTTAATGAAGTTTAATACAGAAATAGATTGGAGTTTTCGGATAACACTTTAACCGGCTACCAAGGTTCGAAATTTTTAAATGAATATTTTGTACCTGGGGGCGGGGAAATACAACTGAAACTGAATAAACATAAAGCTTCACTGAATTTTCTTCAGCGCAAATTTTTGGTTCGGATTTTTTAAATCCATATTTTAAAGTTGGGGGTAAGGGGCGGCAGCCCCGGGGGTATGAAACTGAATAAATATATAGCCTCACCGAATTTTCTTCAGCGCAAATTTTTGGTTCGGATTTTTAAAATCCATATTTTAAAGTTGGGGGTAAGGGGCGGCAGCCCCGGGGGTATGAAACTGAATAAACATAAAGCCCCACTGAATTTTCTTCAGCGCAAATTTTTGGTTCGGATTTTTTAAATCCATATTTTGTACCTGGGGGAAGGGGCGGCAGCCCCGGGGGTATGAAACTGAATAAACATAAAGCTTCACTGAATTTTCTTCAGCGCAAATTTTTGGTTCGATTTTTCAAAATCCATATTTTGTACCTGGGGGTAAGGGGCGGCAGCCCCGGGGAAAAAGTTACAAAACGTTCTTACCTGCAATTGAATTTCCTTAAAATCAATAGATAACTAATCAAAACCCCATATCAATACTGTATTATCAAAAACTGAAAAAAAACTATTTCAATAATCCTTTAGCGCTGCAATAACCTTTCCACTTTTACATCAGATATTTTTGCAGGAGCGTATGTTCTCTCAATGAAGTCCACAGGTTTTAACAATCAGGTTAACAAACACTGGCAATTTATTTCGTGTTTTATTTTTGAATAGAACTAATTTTGCATGAATTTTTAGCCCCTTTTGGTTATTTAACAGGTAATAATCTTTGTTGGGAAAAATATTAAAATATGAAATATTGAGAACTATGAAACAAAAATTTTTTGCGCTGGGAATATCCCTTTTAATGATGAGCTTAGTACTCACCGTTTCTGCCCAAAGAGGTAGTGATAATATCTTTTCCAGGGGTAGTGTTACCTTTAATGCAGGTGTTGGCCTTTCTGCCTATTATTTAAATAAACCGGTAAATAATGATGTAGCCACCAAAGCTGCACTTGAAGTTGGCGCTTTTAATGCAGGTACAGGGGTAATTTCTTTAGGTTTGGAAATTGGGGGTGCATTTACTCCGGAAGGGGATTATTATGGATACAGCGATTACCGGGCAAGAATGTTTGTGGTAGGCCTGCGTTCCGCATGGCATTATGCCAATTGGAATGTTGACCGGTTAGATACCTATGCGGGTATAAATTTAGGTGTCGGGTTTAAACATTGGGATTATAATAGTGGGCCGGCTCATAAAACAAATACGAAAACTGTGTTTTATCCGCGTGGTTTTGTTGGCGCCTCTTATTATGTAACTCCAAAATTTGGCCTGAATGTAGAAGCCGGTTACGATATTACCTATATCCAGGGCGGGGTAGTGTTTAAACTGAAATAAAAAAAACGGAAATTTCTCTCCGCTTTAGTTATCCTACTTTGAATGATATACATAATTTTAAAAGGATTTAATTCACATCAAACCTAATATAAGGTTAACGCAATTAACTGTTTATTAATTTAAATAGAAGGTTAATTTAAATTTATTTTAAAGTAATTTTAACCTGTCCCACATTTAACCTACAGGCAACTCTTAATACTTGATGTAGAATCTTATCCCGTTAATATATTGGCTTTGGGTGCCGGTTTTCATCATTCCCGCATATTCCTTGCGTTCCATTGAGGAGTAATAGGTAAATGAATTATTTCCAATGCTCTTTAGCTTTCCGCGGTAGGCCTGGTCATCAAAGGAGGCATAATACGTTATGTTGGTCATGCCAATCGATTTTAGCTTTCCTCGCATGGCCTCATTATCAAAATTGCTGTACCATTGAACCTGATTAGAACCTAAAGATTTAATATAGCCCGACAGCATATCGCTTTCCGCTTTTGAATAGTAATCTAATACCATTGTGCCTATACTGCGTATCTTCCCCCTTAATTCCTCTTTATCATAGCTGGCGAAATAGGTAATTTGTGTCATCCCAATATATTTCACCTTGCCCCTGAAGGCCTCATTATCAAACTCGGTATATTTTTCCACCCTTCCCATAAATTTTTCCAGGCGGGTAAGGTTTCTGTTCCTGTCGGATATCACTTCCGCCCCATACTCTAGTATTTCACCTGTTTTTGATAAATTAACTGTTATGCCATTATCAATGCCGATGGAGAAATATTCAAAATCGCCATTTGATTTGATGGTAACCTTTGATATGCTCTGGGCGTTAATTGCCGAAATACATAAAAAACAAAAAATTGTAAAGAAATATTTCATGAAGCAAAAGTTTAGTGCTGAAAGATAATTTTTTTCTTTTAAAACTGGTGTTAACAGATAAAGTTTAAGGTGCGATCATCTTCTTACCTTTGCAGCAAATTGTTTGCAATGAAAGAAGTTTATATTATTTCGGCGGTACGAACGCCAATTGGAAGTTTTGGCGGATCCCTTAAGTCTTTTAGTGCCACTCAGTTGGGTGGATTTGCCATAAAAGCAGCTCTTGAAAGAGCCGGGGTTTCACCTCAGTTAGTTAATGATGTATTGATGGGTTGCGTTATTCAGGCCAATCTTGGCCAGGCGCCCGCTCGTCAGGCCGCAAAATTTGCCGGGTTACCAAATGAAGTGAATTGCACAACCGTAAATAAAGTATGTGCCAGCGGCATGAAAGCCATTTCCCAGGCCGCACAGTCTATCATGTTGGGAGATGCCGATATTGTGGTTGCAGGCGGTATGGAAAGCATGAGTAATATCCCGTTTTATTCAGATACAATGCGTTGGGGAAATAAGTATGGGAATGTATCCATGATTGACGGGCTGGTAAAAGATGGCCTCACCGATGTATATGATGGCAAAGCGATGGGTAATGCTGCAGAATTGTGCGCAAGCACTTGCGGAATAAGTAGAGAAGATCAGGATGCCTTCGCCATCGAAAGTTATAAACGCAGTCAGGCTTCGGTTAACGATGGCAGGTTCGAAAACGAAATCACTCCTGTATCTATACCACAACGTAAGGGCGACCCTGTTGTTTTTTCAAAAGACGAGGAACCCTTTAATGTAAAGTTTGATAAAATTGCTTCCTTAAAAAGCGCTTTCCAAAAAGATGGATCTGTTACTGCAGCTAATGCTTCAACCATAAATGATGGAGCGGCAGCGCTTGTGTTAATGAGTAAGGAAAAAGCCAATGAATTGGGGCTAAAACCTATGGCAAGGATTCTTTCTTATGCCGATGCCGAACAGGCTCCCGAATGGTTTACCACTTCTCCATCACTGGCTGTTCCTAAAGCGGTGGAAAAAGCCGGTTTGAAAATGAGCGATATTGATTTTTGGGAGCTAAACGAAGCCTTTTCTGTAGTGGGCATCGAAAACAGCCGTCGAATGAAACTTGATCCTGCAAAGGTGAACGTTAATGGCGGTGCAGTGGCGCTTGGTCATCCGCTGGGTTGCAGCGGTGCTCGTATTATGGTTACCCTGATTAATGTTTTAATTCAACAAAAAGCAAAATATGGCGCTGCCGGTATTTGCAATGGAGGTGGTGGTGCCAGTGCAATGGTTATTGAAAATATGATGTAAGCCAGCTCCTTTAAAACAGGAGATAAATTTAATTCCTGCGCCGGTGAATACCGGCCTTTTTTTTGAAATCCTGGTTGGCCAACAAATAAATAATTCAGTTATTTAATTATCTATAAAAATAAGCATAATATTACCCTGCCTTTGTTTCCACAACTACAGGATATGAAGTTATCCTGATAGATATATACCACCTGATGGCTGATAACTCCTGTTCAAATTATAAAACCGAAAATGACAATGAACAGGATAATAATTTTAAAATGCCCGGCAAATTAAAGGCTAATTATTCTTCTTAAAAATTGATCCGATTCCCTTCCCGATTTTTTGCACGGCCTCAATTCCTTTGCTTAAATGTTCAGTGGAAATGTCAATATATTGTTCCCTGATCACATCCCCGTCATATTCCTGGGGATAAATAACAATCCGGCTATTGGCTGCAAAATATTTTTCAAGCTTTGTGGGCAGATTGTCTAAAATTCCCAAATAGGAAGTGGATCCTTTTCTTGCTGAAGTGAGTACGATCAAATCATCCTTATGGAAGTTCCGCGATAACACTAAAAAATCGTCCCAATCAGAGAATTGCTGAAATTGAATGGCAGCGGTTAATTTGGCTGAGTTATAAAGTCTTTCAATTGCCCTTTGTGTTGCTTCATTACAATATACCTGAATATTAATGGTTAGTTCCTGGGCCAGTTTTGCCAGTTTTGAAAACCATATTACAAATCCATTTTCGTGTTCGGAAAGCGGGGGCGTGGCTATTACAATCCTTTTGTGCAGGGCAAGGGGTTTGTCTAACTGGCAAATGAAAGTGGTTTTATCGGTGCTGTTTAAAATACTATCCACTTTATTCCCCAGGAATTTATCAATAAAACTGCTTCTCCTTGGCCAGCCTAATATGATGATATCGGCCATAATTTCACGGGATATCCGCCCTATTCCGCTTGCCGCATTATGATCGATGGTGGTAATGATGTTCACCTTGGTTTCGGAAGCTGAAGCCTGTTTCACAAAGTCTTCAAGCTTATTCCTTGTTTTCAGGATATTGATTTCGGCTTCATGATCGTTCGATACAACCGATAGAATTGATACCGGGTTCACCGATTTTTTATCCTTAATGAAAATCGCAAACTCCAGAATTTTTTCAAGATTGGCAACCTGTGCAATGGGCAACAGAATATGCTCACTGTTCGCGCCATTGGTTTTCATCAAACCGGCAATATCATCTTCCGATTCAAGAATAATTTTCTTCGCCGATTTTTCCGTGGCAAATGAAGCTACAACACAGGTAATTAAAATCAGAATAATGGTGCCGTTTAGGATGTTTTCATCAATAATTTGGGCTTCGTATCCAACCAGGATAACCGCCAGGGTTGCCGCTGCATGTGCGCCACTAAGTCCGAATATCAGTTGCCGTTGTGCATTCGAATATTTGAATACAAGCTGGGTGCAAAGCGCAGCAAGCCATTTCCCAAAAATGGCAACAAAAGTAAGCGCTCCGGCAATTATCCATGCCATCGGGCCGCTTAGTATCACACTTACATTTACGATCATCCCCACGCTGATGAGAAAGAACGGAATGAAGAGAGAATTGCCAATAAACTCAATGCGGTTCATTAATGCCGAGGAGTGGGGAATAAGTTTGTTTAGCGCCAGCCCTGCCACAAACGCTCCTATAATGGCTTCCACCCCTGCAGCCTCTGCCAGGAAGGCGGCAAAAAACACCACCGAAAGCACAAAAATATAATGCGAATGTTTTTCACTTTCCAGCTTACGGAAAAACCATTTTGCAATCCGGGGAATGATCAAAAACATAATGGCACAAAATACTGCAAGCGATACCCCGAGCCTGATCCAGAACTCACTGTTCAGGTTCCCCTGGCTGTTTCCCATAATTACCGCAAGAATAATGAGTACAGCCGTATCTGTGAGTATGGTCCCCCCAACGGTAATGGCTACTGCCTGGTTTTTTGAAATCCCGGCCTTGCTTACAATTGGATACGCAACAAGCGTATGTGTGGCAAACATACTGGCCGTTAAAAAACTGGTGTTGAAATTGTACCCCAAAAGGTAATGGCATACCGGAAAGCCAATGCTGAGCGGGATTATAAAAGTAAATAATCCAAATAACAGGCTCTTGTTCCGGTTTGCTTTAAACTCATTGAGGTCAAGCTCTAATCCCGCAATAAACATGATATATAACAAGCCAATGGTCGAGAATAAATCAACCGCAGAATTTTTTTCAAGAATTCCCAAACCATGTGGCCCAATGATCACACCGGCAATAATTAACCCGATGATCCCCGGTATATTTAACCGCCTCAGCAGAATGGGAGAGAGCAGGATGATAAATAATACCAGCGAAAAAATGAGTACCGGATTTTTGAACGGGATATCAAACTCATGCAATAGCTGTTGGAAGAATTCGTGCATAAGCAATTATAAATCAATTTTCCGACAATCTTTCATGATCAGTAATTAAAAACCATTGCTTAACATCCTTACAATTGCCTAAATCCATACGAAACGCTGAAAAAGAAATTCCGGCCTTTCCTGGGTATGTTGTTCCAGTCGGAATATGTTGAATAAAATACATCCCCTATGTTTTCAACGCCAATTCGAAGCAGGATTTTATGCCGGTTATATTTCAGCGTGTAACCGGTATAAAAATTCAAAACCATATAGGCGGGCGTTTCATCTTCACCATATTTGCGGCTAAAAGCCGTTTGTTTAGATGCGCCATCGGCCGTTAATTCTGCTTCAAATTGTTTATGCAGGTAGGTTGCGCCTAACCGGTAACTTAACGGACGAATAAGCGGCAATTTCTGCTGTTGGTAATCACGGCCATCATTGTAAGCAATAAACGCAGATGTTTTCAGCGCGTTCACCGGCCGGTAATCTATTTGCAGGCTGCCTGAAAATATGTTGGCATATTTCAACGCTTTATATACCCTTACTCCCGATGCGCCAAAAGTCATTGGCGAATAGGCCGGATTATTTTCTCCGATGATGTAATCCAGAATATGAAACCATGAAGCCGACAGGTTTACCCTGAACTTGGTATTTCTGTAAATGATGTTCGTATTGGCTTCCAGCGATTTTTCATTTTTCAGCCCGGGATTGCCAATGTAATCGTACTTATCAAAACTGTTGAACAAATAAAATCCGTATCCCTCCGAAACTGAAGGGGCACGCTCGCCATAAGCCGCTTCTGCCGATAATTCAATATGCCCTTTTTTAAATCCGTATCCTGCCAGGGCGCTGTATAAAAACCTGTTCTTTGATGCTTTCATATCAGGATAAAAAATCTTCAGGCTGTTTAATCCGAATGTATTGGTTATGCGGTTTTGCCGGAATCCGGGGTTAATGGAAAAACGTATGGAATGATTTTGTGAAAGGCTGATGTTATCGCTTATAGAGATTCCGGTATAGGCAGTTCGCACATCGGGCCAGGTGTACATAAACATGGGTGGTTCGGATTCATCCTTAGGATACATGGTCATTTCAGCCTTCGACTGATTGTAATATGCATTGAGATTCACTATGATGTTGTGCCTGTTTTTTGCGGCAGTTATTTTTGAATAGATTCCGGTGGTGTGTGTCCAGCCGGGCATATCCATGTGCATGGGAACGGCAGGTCGTTTGGTATCATCCATTACATGCTGTACACTGTTGTAATATATTTTCGTATTCCACTCTTCGATCCATTTATTAACGTGTACAGCAGTATGCTCTACATCGGCAATATAGGCCCTGGCAAGCGATACATCCATTGGCAGAGCAGGATAACCTACATTGCTGGCGTTATCGAAAATAACAGAACCACTAAGGAGGTGTTTATCATTAATCTTAATTCCCGTAGTAACAGATGCATTGTACTTGGTAAATTGCGAAAATTCTACCGTATTACCATTGCCGTCTTTATAGTTGCCAGCATCCCGATACATAAAGTTGATGCTGGAATAAAATTTCCGGTTACCGTATTTAATTTTTGCACCGGTCGTAATAAGCCCAGAATTTGATTCTGCACCCAAATCAACATTACCGCCCCATCCACGGGTACTAAAATCGGGTTTGGTTCTTACCATATCCAATGCCCCGCCAATGGTATGGCCGGTGTAAGCGCCATTTTGCCCCGACGACACATTTACTTCTTCGAGGTTTGAAACATCCACATAAGAAGTTACGGGATCCATCTTATCGGTGCAGGCGCCAAAAATGTGCATACCGTCAATGGTTAAATTGAGTCTTTCGGAAGTCATATTATTAATCATCGGTTCCCAGCCATAACCACCGCGTTTTACCAGGGTTAGTTTTGATGATCGTTCTAAATATTCATCAAGCGATGAAAGGCATTTAGGTTGCTTTGATGACCCCGCTGTGCTTTTGCTGATCACGATCACTTCATTCAATTCCAGAGATTTTGGAAGTGAATCGGGTTCGTTGGTTTGCGCAAATAGTGCTGCTGCCGGAAAAAGAGAAATGATCAGCAGAAAAAATAATCGTTTCATCATGAAATGATTTACCCGTTTGAAACAACTGTGCAATTTTGCACAGCCGTTTCAGGATCGGGATGATTTATTGGGCTTCCACTTCGAGGTACAGGCTGCTGTCGGTTGTTCCGGATACCGGTTCGCCTTTCAGTGTATCTCCATTGGCATTTTTTACAATCAGGTTTAGTTTCCAGTTCCCCGTCATGGTTAGGGAAAGTTTTCCATGATAAAAATTATCGGCAGCGCTGAATACGGGATTCTCATTATTGGGAGATGAATGGTTGCCCATATCCGGCATTCGCGGATCCAATTCGATGGTATAGTTGGCCACTATGGGGAACATCATCATCGATTCCATACTGAACAATGCCAGGGTAAGATCGTTGATGGCTACTACCGGTTTTTGCGGTTGAACCAGCGCAAGAACATAGGTTTTTGAATCGGCACCGGTGAATACGGTAACATTTTTGAGGGCGGTAGTATGTACCGAAATCTGATCGCTAACCGATCCTGTAACAGATCCCGAACTGTAATCAACCGACAGTTGCCAGTGTTCGCTGGAATTTTCGGGCATCTGAAATACAAGGTATCCTTTGTAAAGCGTTTGCTTTCCGGGAACTTTCGAAATATCCGATTTTGGACAGGCGTGCTCCATAGAGGTCATATTCATCACAGGCATCCAGCTAAAATTCACATCCTGCTTATAATCTCCTGTCGATTTTTCTTTTAACCGGAGATATACCTCATTATATCCCAGTTGCAAAATTCCGCTTGTGGTATAAACCTCTACTGTATAATCGCTGTTGCTTATTTCCTGAACCTTCATTAATCCCTCAGTTTCCGAAATATTATTTTCTGCCTTATCTTTTTTGCATGATTGCACAAAAAGACCCACTATGGCAAGCGCCATAATCATAAACTTCTTCATCTATTAATAGTATTATATAATTAGATATCCTGCCTCAAATAATGATGAGGAGAATTTAAATTGATTTGCACAAAAAGTGCCTGATTATGCAATGCTGAAAATGGGCGGGCGCAATATGTCTGCACAATAATTATAAGAAACAAATTGAGATTCCCGTGGAATAATCTTTACTTTTTCGCAGGCATTAAACAGCGTAAAAAGAAAATCATTTTGATGCGGTACATAAGGCGACAGTACTTCCGACAGGTTAGTCGATTTTTGGGAAGCATTCTCTTTTTCTTCCCCCATGGCCTTGTTTATTTTCTTTTTGAGGTAGCATTTGCCATTGCATTTCATGGCAGGCTTATCCTTATTCTCGCATAATACGGTAGAAATGTAATGATAGTTCAGCGCATATTCAATAACCGGCAAAAAGGGGCGGAGCAGTACAGTTCCGGCAAACAATATACACAACAATTGTTTCACTCCGCAAAGATATTACAGCAGACAAGGACTTAAAAATGAATTTTGTCAATTTCTGCCTGACAAACATCATAAAATGAAGGATGTGATTATACTTTAAACAGCAGCATTTAAAAATTAAGAAAGAAACGCCAATGCAGAAAATACTTTTCGGAGTTTTTCAGTATGTTTTATTTTAAAACTGTATATTGTTTTGTATTAAAACATTCGAAATCTTTGTTTATTAAGTACACGAAATACGAAGTTGATATGAATATAAAATTGACACAGAAACATATTGGCAACAGGATAGCTTCGCTTCGTAAGTTGAAGGGGCTGTCGCAGGAAGATTTGGCTAAAAGCATAGGAATTTCCCGGCCTTCACTGGCTCAAATAGAGTTGGGCAACAGAAGTATTGATATCCTGGAACTGCAAAAATTTTCGCAGGTTCTGGCTTTCTCCCTGGATGATTTTATGGCAATAGATTTCACTGCAAAAATGGAAATTGCAGCGCGTATGAAGGCGTTTACACATGAAAATACCGTATTAACAAGTATGCAGATTTCATATCACAAACAGGATAATCAGTTTCGCTCACCCACCTGCTGCCGCCACATGGCGTAATACAAACCTTTTATTTCCAACAGTTCGCTATGTGTGCCTTGCTCTACTATTTTACCTTTTTCCAAAACATAAATGGTATTGGCATTCATGATGGTGGAAAGGCGATGTGCAATGGAAATAATCATTTGCTGCTTATCTGATGCAATTTCACTGATGGTTTCCGTGATCTGTTCTTCAGTAAGTGAATCCAGTGAAGCAGTGGCTTCGTCAAAAATGATGAGCCGAGGATGACGCAACAGCGCACGGGCAATAGAAAGCCTTTGCTTTTCACCACCCGATAATTTTGTGCCTCCTTCACCAAGCATCGTGTCTAATTTCTTTTCGCTGTTGAGCAAGGTATAAGATGCCGACTTTCTGAGCACATCAATCATTTCCTCATCCGTTGCATCAGGCTTAATAAATTGAAGGTTTTGCCGAACAGTGCCGGCAAACAACTGGGTTTCCTGTGTTACAAAACCGATTTGCCTGCGAACCCGGTTATAACGGATATCTTTTACCGAAACATCATCAAATAAAATATCGCCGCTTACCGGTGTGTACAGGCCAACCAGCAATTTTACAAGGGTAGATTTTCCCGATCCGCTTGGACCCACAAATGCAATGGAATCTCCGGTTTTAATTTTAAAAGAGATGCCGTCCATGGCATTGAACAATGCCGTTTTGTGACGAAACAGCACATCGCGAAATTCGAGTGATTCGATTTCCCCTAATTCAACCGGCTCTTCGGGTCTTTTCTCAACAGGCTTCTGCATCAGTTTGTCAAAATTATTGACCGATGTTTCCGCTTCCCGATAAGCCAGTATAATATTACCGAGATCCTGCAGGGGCATAAAAATATAATTCATGATTACCTGCATACTGATCAGCTCGCCGGTACTCAATACCTTCCGGAAAATCAGCCAGAGCAATACAAATAATATGGATTGCTTAAGCAGGTTCAGGGTTATATCCTGCAGAAATGAAAGCGTACGCACTTTTTTTACTTTCTGCATTTCCAAATCAAAAATGTTGGCGGTAAAGGTTTTGAGCCTTCTTATTTCAGGATAGGTAAGCCCCAGGCTTTTCACCAGTTCGATATTGCGCAGCGATTCGGTAATATTGCCCGACATGATCGCATTTTCCCTGAATATTCTTCGCTGCACATCTTTTATATTTTTGCTCAGCAAACCCGTAAGCCCGCCCAGCAAAACCACGCCCACTAAAAATACCGGAATCAGTGCCCAGTGTTTGGTGATGGCGTAATAGATCAGAAAACTTACCCCCACCAGCGTAGAAAAAAGGATGTTTATAAATGAACTTAAAAAGCCTTCCACATCTCTTCGGGTTTTTTGCAAAATGGAAAGTGTTTCGCCGCTTCGTTGTTCTTCAAACTCCTGGTAGGAGAGGCGTAGTGTTTGCTTGAGGCCATCGTCAAAAACAGCACGGCCAAATTTTTGTACCACCAGCCGCAATACATAATCCTGGAAACTTCTTGCCAGCTTCGATCCGATGGCCACTGCGATGGCTAATCCCAGCAAACCTAAAATCCCTTTAATCAGCTCTGCTTCCGGCTTATTGGCGGGGTTTGTAGCATAGTTGTCGATGATCTTACCAAAAATCACCGGATCGTAAAACGCCAGCACCTGTGCTAAAGCGGCCAATGCCATAGATAAAACTGCAAGCCATTTATATGGCCGGAGATATTTCAGAAGAGTTCTCATAAAACGAATGTACTAAAACAAATATGGGCGCCTCAATCTATATCTTCTAAAAAATTAATTTGAATATAAATATGCATTAACGAAACCTGCAATTTTTGGGAAGGAAATTCATGATTGGTAAACTGATTATAAAAATATTAATGAACATTCTAAAACCCTTTATTCTCTGTTCCCGAAATTATTTCTAAATATTACTGGAAAAAGGAAACTTTGCCAGACCTTTGGGTAAATATGCTAAATAATCAATCCACATTTATGAAATTCACGATAATATGCCTTCTTAGTCTATTCATGGTTAATGCCCATGCGCAAAACAGCGGGCATTTTGAAATAAAAGGAAAATTGCTCCGCCCTCAATCCGGAATCATCAACCTCATAGTTTATAAAGACGGGGTAGAGGCGAAGGACTCCAGTGAACTTAAAAATGGCACTTTTACCTTTTCCGGAAATACGGAGGAAGGCACAACCGCTTATCTCATGCTGTCAGGAAAAGAAAACAGAAAGGATTATCTCAAATTTTACCTTGAACCCGGAACCATTAACCTGGAAGGCAGTGATAAAATTGCCGAAATGTCAATTAGCGGATCACCACTTAATAAAGATAACGCTGCATTGATCGATCTTTTAAAATCTTATCATAAAACAGAAGAAGCATTTAATGAAACCTATGAAAAGGCCGTTAAAGAAAAGAATCAGCATCAGTTAGACAGTCTTGACAAGGCTGAAAATAACCTGTTGTTTGAAAAAAGAAAATACATTGCCCGTTTTGTTGGCAGCCATCCCAATTCCATCCTGAGCGCCATTGCCATATTGGAAAATTATGCATATTATGCTGAAGCCTCTGATGTTGGCCCACTATATAATGAACTTACCTCCAGGGTAAAATCGACTAAGCCCGGAAAGAAAGTTGAAGAGATGCTGAATGTTTACAAAAAACTAAGTATAGGAAATGAGATCCCCGAAATTACCCAACCCGATACCAGTGGCCATGATTATAGCCTGAGTTCGCTAAGGGGCAAATATGTGCTGGTCGATTTTTGGGCAAGCTGGTGTGGCCCATGCCGCCGCGAGAATCCAAAAGTGGTGGCCGCGTATGAAAAATATCATCCTAAAGGGCTGGAAATATTGGGTGTTAGTTACGACAGGGAAAATGGTCGCGAAAAATGGATCAAAGCCATTAACGACGATAAACTCTTCTGGCACCAGGTTAGCGATCTTAAAGGCTGGAAAAACGCCACTTCCGATGAATTTCATATAAAAGCAATACCAGCAAACATTTTAATAAGTCCGCAGGGAAAGATTATTGCTAAAAACCTGTTTGGAAGCGATCTTACCGATAAACTGGCGGAGCTAATGCCCTGATGAACTCCCTTCCCGGTTTGTTCATCTGCCATTGTTGAAATACATTTGCCCTCCCGATTAACTAAAAATCAAGAATATCCATGCGTCAAATTGCTTTTAGGGAAGCGCTGCGTGAAGCCATGCAGGAGGAAATGCGGAAAAATGATCGCGTATTTTTATTGGGAGAAGAAGTGGCAGAATATAACGGCGCCTATAAGGTTAGCCAGGGCATGTTGGATGAATTTGGCCCAAACAGGGTTATTGATACCCCCATTGCAGAACTGGGATTTTCAGCCATTGCAGTGGGAGCAGCCCAAAACGGCCTTCGTCCAATCGTTGAATTTATGACCTGGAATTTCGCCGTTTTGGCTTTAGATCAAATTTTAAATACCGCTTCTAAGATGCTGGCAATGAGTGGCGGGCAAATTGGATGTCCTATAGTTTTTAGAGGAGCTAACGGAAGTGCAGGCCAGCTTGGGGCACAACATTCTACCGCCTTCGAAAGCCTCTATGCCAATATCCCCGGTATAAAAGTGATTTCCGTAAGCAATCCTTACGATGCCAAAGGCCTGCTGAAAGCAGCCATTCGCGATGACGACCCGGTGATGTTTATGGAAAGTGAAGTGATGTATGGCGATAAGGGAGAAGTGCCCGAAGAGGAGTACGTTCTTCCGATAGGAAAATGCTTTATTAAACGCCCCGGTAAAGATGTTACCATCGTCAGTTTCAATAAAATGATGAAAATTGCGTTAGGAGCTGCGGAAGAACTGGCCAAAGAAGGAATTGATGCCGAAGTGATTGATGTAGCCACCATTCGCCCGCTCGACTGGTTTACCATACTGGAAAGTGTAAAGAAAACCAACCGGCTGGTGATTGTGGAAGAACAATGGCCCTTTGCTTCTGTTTCGTCGGAAATCGCCTACAGGATTCAGAAAGAAGGTTTCGATTATCTCGATGCGCCTGTTCGCAGGATCACTTCGGCCGATGCTCCGATGCATTATGCACCAAACCTGGTGGCCGCTTACCTTCCCAATATACCCCGCACCGTAAAGCTGGTGAAGGAAGTGATGTACCAAAAGAAATAATGTTAGCACCCCGATACAGGTTAAGATCGCTGCCTCTGATTGTATTGTTCATCATCCTTATACCCATATCAGGATGGTCGCAACGTATTTTTGCCACCCTTTTTGCAGGAGCAAGCAATTATTCAGGCGATCTGCAGGAAAAAAGATTCACCTTTCAGCAGGCACATCCCGCAGGCGGGTTAGGGTTAATGTTTGAGGTAACCGATAAAATTTTTATACAGGGCGAATTTAAATTCGGGAAAATTAGTGCTGCAGATAAATACAGCAAAAATTACAAGCGAAACCTCAGTTTTTATTCACACCTCTACGAATTTTCGTTAAGGGGTGAATATGCGATACTCAATCCTTACGATCATAAAATCAGCCCCTGCATTTTTGCCGGAATTGCCCTGTTCGATTTTGCTCCCTATGCCGATGATGCACAAGGCACCCCCGTACTTCTCCCCGAAAAAAGTACCGAAGGCCAGGGGTTTATTGAAGGAAGAAATCCGTATAAACTGCGCCAGTTCTCTATTCCATTTGGCGGCGGATTACAATGGACGATCAGCCACAACTCCAGGCTGGGCGTGTACCTCGGTTTTAGAAAAACCTTCACCGATTATATTGATGATGTAAGCACCACCTATGTAGATGAATTACAACTCTCGCAGGCAAAAGGCGCTTCTGCCGCCCAAATTGCCTACCGGGGCGATGAAATACCTAACGGGGCGCCCTATCCGCCGGCCGGAACACAAAGAGGAAATCCCAAAAGCCTCGACTGGTATTATTTTACCGGCATAAGCTACCGGGTAAGGTTATTTGCAAAAGGGAAACGCAAATACGATATTAGTGATGATGGGCGATACCATGGCCGGAAAGGCCGGGTAGGTTGCCCCAGAGTGTTTTAAAATTACATCTGAACATTACCCGAAACGGTTTGGCAACTGAAATGATTACTCATCAGCCAACTTTTACAAACTCCTATCCTGTATTTTAAGTCCTTACAAACGGTAAGGCCAGCTTATTTATATAAATTGCATCCGTTTAACCATCTAAAAATGCAGTTTTACAAAACTGCCGGAAAAATGATTAAATGAGGATGATAAAATCTCTGATAAAGAAATATTTTGGCAGTTTCGTATTTTTCTATTCTTACTTAAGGAATAAAATATTTGTTGCTTTTTCTTTAAGTATTGCAATAAGCTTCCTTGATGGGTTGGGGCTATCAATGTTTTTTCCATTATTGCAGATCGTTGAAGGTGGCAACATCAATAATACTTCTAATGATATCGGGAACTTCAGGTACCTGATTGATTTTCTGAACCGAATTGGGATTTCTCTCAATCTGATCTCGGTACTGATCATCATGATTGTGTTCTTTGCTTTCAAAGGGGTAGCAACTTATGTGAACAATATCTACCGGATCATACTCCAACAATCTTTTATTCGAAAAATCAGGCTCGATTTATTGCATAGCCTGAATCAGATGAGTTTTAAAAAATTCATTATGTCTGATTCGGGGCGAATACAAAATACCATGAGTGGAGAAGTGGACAGGATTTCAACTTCCTTTATGGGATACTTCGGATCTTTCCAAAACGGATTAATGTTGTTCGTTTATGTAGTATTTGCTTTCCTGCTCGATTCTAAATTTGCGCTGCTGGTAAGCGTTGGTGGGGCATTAACCCATTTCATTTATACGTTTATTTATAAACATACAAAGGGCGCATCCAAAAAACTTACGCGGTACAATAACGTATTCCAAGGCCAGCTTCTCCAACATGTAGCACAATTCAAATACCTGAAATCAACCGGGAGAATCAATGAGTATGGCGACCGGCTTAAAGACACCATTTTAAAAATTGAAGAATCGCGTAGAAGGATCGGATTCCTTTCCAGCATCAGCATGGCAGCCCGCGAGCCATTATTGGTTATCATCATTGCAGCCGTAATTTATATTCAGGTAAGTTTTCTGGGAGGAAATATCGGAACCATGCTCATCAGTTTATTGTTCTTTTACAGAGCGCTGGTTTCGCTCACTGCATTCCAGCAAACCTGGAACAGCTTTCTTCAGGTATCCGGTTCACTCGATAACGTTCAGGATTTTCAAAAATTCCTGAAACAAAACAAAGAGTGGGGTGGTAAGCTCATGCTCGATAAATTTTCTGATAGCATCACTTTGAAAAACGTAAGTTTTCAATACGATGATACGGTCATCCTCAAAAATATAAATCTGGACATAAAGAAGAATGGGAGCTATGCTTTTGTAGGAGAGAGTGGTAGCGGAAAATCAACATTAGTCAATCTGCTCTCCGGCCTGATGCATGAAAATGAAGGCGAAATACGGGTAGATGGCATCCCCTTAAAACAGATCAAAAAAGAAACCTATCAGAACAGGATTGGTTATGTTACACAGGAAGCGGTTATATTCAACGACAGCATCTACAACAACGTTACTTTCTGGGCAGAGAAGACCCCTGAAAACATTTCTCGCTTTAAACAAAGTATAGTTCAATCGTCTTTAGATGATTTTATCGGGGATCTGCCTGATAAAGAGGATAGTTTATTGGGCAATAACGGACTCAATTTGAGTGGCGGCCAGAAGCAAAGAATTTCTATCGCAAGGGAGCTATACCGGGATATTGAGATTCTGATATTAGATGAAGCTACATCAGCACTTGATTCAGAAACCGAAAGAGAAATTAAACAAAGTATAGAGGCTTTGCAGGGGCATTACACCTTGCTGATTGTTGCGCACCGCTTATCTACAATCCGAAATGCCGATAAAGTTATTCTGATGGATAGAGGAAAGATTGTTGATATTGATAGTTTCGACAGGCTTACACAGAAACAGGATCAGTTTAGAAGGATGGTGGAATTGCAGGAATTGTAGAAATACTAACCTTATTTATTTGATTTGAAGATGAACCGGATTAAAAAAGGAATTTTTAAGGCCTTAAACTTTTGTGGTTACCACATCAATTATAAAGCTTACAAAATCAGACCCAATGGGATTATCACATCCCGTAAAAAAGTTAAGAAGCCACTCTATGTGGAGTTCCTGGGAATTCGTGCGGTTGGTAAATCAACTGTTTTACTAAAGCTGATGGAGAGCCATAACCGGTATGTTGATTATGAACTATTCGCAAAACATTACCCAAGTTTGCCAAGGGTATTAAAAAAGGGAGTTCTGGAAAATCCGTTTTATCAGAACATCGTGAGAGATCAGATCGAAAAATTAATGGATGATGATAATGTGCTGCCTACTGATAAAGCGTTTCTGATCGGAACCTATTTCGATAAGATGCATAGCGATTTACAGCTCAGAATGTACAACAAAAACTATATCGTTTTAACCGACGAAGGAATTTTCAAACACTTTTATAAAAGCATTTACGAATTATACAACAATAAAGAAGGCGAAGATATTTTAAAAGAGCAATGCCGGGATCGGATGTACATCCATTGTTATAATTCACCTGAAAAAATAGTTGAACAGATACAGGAGAGAGGCAGAACAAAAGCATTGAACATCGTTTATAAAAACAAATCCTATGATGAACTGATTGAGATTTGTGAAGAAGGCTATGAAGATGAACGTAAAATGATTAACCTTTTAAAAAAAATTGGCGTACCTGTATTGGAGATCAATACCTCAGAAGCCATACAAAAAAATGCAGATCAGGTAGATGAGTTTATTCTCCGATACCAACAAGAGAAATAAAAAATAATCGTGCCCACAAAAGTTCTCCTGTTTCTTAAATTAAATTCTTATCATTGAACTATGGCTTATGCTACGCTGGAAGAATGCCTGATTGACCTTGAGAATCACGGACAACTGGTAAGGATACACGAAGAAGTGGATCCAAATTTAGAGGCGGCCGCCATACACATGCGGGTATTCGAAAAGAAAGGCCCGGCATTATTGTTTGAGAATTTAAAAGGATGTAACTACAGAGCCGCCTCAAATTTGTTTGGCACAATGGAGCGGAGCCGATATATATTCCGCGATGGCATCGAATTAATTCCCGAGTTTATAAAATTAAGACAGAACCCGACTGAAGCTTTAAAACATATCGGGAGTTCGTTATCGCTATTATTTAAAGGAATAAAATCCATTCCCCAAAAGGTATCATTCACACACCTGAACTTCAAAGACATTTCCATTCATCAACTGCCAATGATCAAACACTGGCCGGAAGATGGGGGAGCATTTATCACTTTGCCTCAGGTATATTCAGAAGATATTGATTCGACCGGCGTGAAAAATTCGAACCTCGGCATGTACCGGATTCAACTAAATGGGAATGATTATATAGCAGGGGATGAAATTGGATTACATTACCAACTGCATCGGGGAATCGGCATACATCAAACCAAATCAAATGCACACCATCAGCCATTGAAGGTGAGCATATTTGTTGGCGGGCCACCGGCAAATGTTGTTGCTGCTGTTATGCCACTACCCGAAGGCGTTAGTGAACTAAAATTTGCGGGTTTATTGGGCAACCGGCGGTTTAAATATGCCATCCATGATGGCTTTGTAATTAGTGCGGATGCAGATTTTGTAATCACCGGCCTGGTTTATCCAAACGATAATAAGCCCGAAGGCCCGTTTGGAGATCACCTTGGATATTATAGTTTAAAACATCCCTTTCCGGTGATGAAAGTACATAAGGTTTATGCCAAACAAAATGCCATCTGGCCATTTACGGTAGTAGGCCGGCCTCCTCAGGAAGACACTGCCTTTGGGCAGCTTATTCATGAGCTAACGGGGGAGGCCATTCAAAACGAAATACCGGGGTTACAGGAAGTACATGCAGTGGATGCTGCAGGCGTTCATCCCTTACTGTTAGCAACAGGCAGCGAACGATACACGCCATATCAAAACCAACAGCAGCCTTCCGAATTGCTGACCATTGCCAGCCATATTTTGGGAACGGGGCAGCTTAGCCTGGCCAAATACCTGTTTATTGCTGCCGGTGCAGAAAATGATAAGCCTCCATCTCCTAAAAATGTTTCCCAATTTTTGCAATATGTACTGGAGAGAATAGATTTTAAGCGTGATCTTCATTTTCAAACACAAACCAGCATCGATACGCTCGATTATTCGGGAGAGGAGCTTAACCGGGGAAGTAAACTCATCCTGGCTGCTTATGGAAAAGTTAAGCGCAAATTATTAAGTGAACAACAATTTAACGATTCATCACTTAAAGAAGAAGGAATGTATTGGGTAATGCCCGGAGTTTTATCGGTTCCCCAAAATAAATTTACGGATTATGCAAAAGCAGAAACTGAACTTACTGAAGTGGAAAGAATGATCAAAGAAAAGACAAGTGGTTTTATTGATTCCATAGCTTTATTAGTGGTTGCCGATGATGCCGCAGAAGTGGCAGCATCCCTGAATAATTTTCTATGGATCAGCTTTACCCGCAGCAATCCTTCGCACGATGTTTACGGAATAAATTCATCCGTTAAATTTAAACATTGGGGCTGCGCCGGCCCGCTAATTATAGATGCCCGCATAAAACCCTTTCATGCCCCGGTTTTACACAAAAACCCCGATGTTGAAAGCAGAATCGACAGGTTGTTTTTACCCGGCGGAAGCCTGTACGGAAAAATATGATTACTCTTCATTTTTGATCACGATCTTAGCATTGTACTCATTTGCTACGGTATCAAAAAATGATTTCATTTCGGCATATTCGGCAGCAGGTATAACATGGTTTTTCAACACCAGTTTGCATACCGAAATAAGCTCGCCCTTTGCATCATCAAAAGAATATTGCGTTACAAATTCTCCCGATTTAACTTTCAGATTCATTGCTGCCGGCAATGTTTCCGGTTTGTATCCATCCGGTAGCTTATAAACTGTGGTATCCGTTCTTACAAAAGGATTGGATAAATAAACATCCTGTGTTCTGTTTTCAGCAGTTGGAAGCACTGTATTCCATACCCGGTACATTCTCGGGTCAAGAAACATTTTTCCATTTGTTATTATGGAAGGGAGTTTTTCTATTTCCATGTTTATGTTATACTGTCCTTTTTCATTTCCATTTGTTATTTCAAAAAAATCGGGTTGCGGAAATCCAAAGTAATGAATCAGGATCATTTTCTGGTAGTCTTTCTTTTCTTTGGTTATCTGGAAACTTTTATACTCGCCCGAAGTGGAAACATTTATAAGCGCTGTTGCTTCCCCTTCAGGAGAAAGCGTAACAGTGCTTTTTGTACTTAAAGTATTTTCCTGTGCGGAGCTTTTGGGGGTGCGAACAATTTCGCCTCCATCGTCGGTAATCAGCAGTGCATAACGGTTTTCCGTAAAACTTCCCAACACGCCAAAATCGTTTGTATTACTGGTACATTCCAGCCAGAAGGTATCTTTATTATTGGGTACGCAAAGAATAACATGATTAAATTCGTTGTGAGGGATTGCAGGGTCAATCGCTTTTTTATTTTGCCCTGCATTTATTAGTGCCTGATAGCTTTTAATACCAACGGCATCCAGCGAAGCCTGTGTATAATTTGAAAGCGCCTTACAATCGCCATACTTGTTTTTATCGGTAACTAAGGCAGGGAAGGGACGGAATCCGCCAATACCCAGCTGTATGCTTACATACCGGAAATTTTCCTGAAGATAATGGTAAATGATCGCTGCTTTTTCCCTGTCTGTTTTAGCATCCTTTACCAAATTTTTGAAAAATGCTTTCTTCTCTTCATCTAAGTTTAATGTAGGTTTTGCAAGCCCCCCATACCATTTTCCAAACGCTTTCCAGGTGCGCATATCGCCTTCTTCACCATCCAGCACAAATTTATTTGGAACAATAAGGATCATTGGATAGCGGCTTTCCTCACTTACTGCCATTTCCTCATATTTTAGAGCAGGCATCATATTGGCCACCCATTTATACTTCTTAATATTATCCTCCGTTTTAATTTCTGGCTTAATGTCTGAATTCAGGTTTTTGTACCTGATGTCTAAATCAACAGGAACGGACACTTCGTATTCTCCGTGAATCAGCGATTGTTCGGGCGATTGCAACAAATAAGAAGGATATTGGAGAGAACCCTTATACAACATTTCGCTGTTGTACTCGATGGTAACCGGAAAATCTGTTGCCTGAAGCGAAACATAATTATATTTTGTATCGGTAATCAATCCATCTCCTGCAAAAAAATACTGCATATCTTTTTTATTGTATTTCTTCAACAGCTTTCCGGTGGAATCGTAAAGTTTTACCGATATATCTTCCAGTGAATGAAACGGATCAGTAACCTCAACAATGCGGAGCCTGTCTTTCCCGTTTTCATTTAAAATGGTATAAACTTCATGGCTTCTAAAATAGGCCTTGTTGATAGACTTAATATCCAAAACCTGACTTTCTTCACGCTCCACCACATTTGCCCCTTTTTTCATAGATTCGGGAATAGAGGCCACATCCCAATTCTGGCAAAGAGAAATATGGCTTACCAACAACAGCCATACCGGCATTAATTTCTTCATAATGGTGGGTTTTAAAAGCATAAATTTTATTTCAGTAAACCCGGAAAAATATTTTTCCTGTTCCGGATATTGCTTCTTTTAAAATTTCAAGGGAACATCAGTTCTTTTTAAAGATGAACTGCTCATTCAGAAAGCCGAAGAGTTTTTTATAAAATTCATGAAAGTAATCGTATTCATCAAATCCATAAATGGGTTTGGCAAATTCAATTTCCATGCGCAGGTTCAGGGTATTGCCATCAACTGAAGCTACCCGTTTAAACACGATGCCGGAATCGGGCATACGCATCAGCATATTTTTGGGTAAATCATCAAAATGATAACCCTCCGGAATGGTAATGGTTTCATCAAAAACATAAGTTTTTTTTGCTTTGAAAAGAATATCCGAAACCCGTTCATTGTTTATAAACAAATTCTTATCGAGGTTTCCAAACATATTCACAGGAATGAAATGGTAATCTCCGGTACTGGCAATGGGTTGTTTGAAATTAAAGTACTGTATCAGTGAGAGGTCCTCTTTATCCTTATTTTCGGTGATGAGGCTGTCTATTTCCGTATTTGCATCATTAATTTTGAAATAAGCAGCGGCATAATTTTCATTATCGGTATTTAAAAATTCGGTTCGGCTGATGCGTTCATAATCATCGGCCCTTACCATTGCTTTTCCTTTCATTATCCCGTTTTCACCAATATCGGCATGAACAGAAACATAGGTTGTGTATCCGTAGGTATCATCCAAAATTTGTTTCCATCCCCATTTATTGGTTTCCGGGTTTTCAATAACAAAACCCTGCGAATAAAGCACCGATTCCGGTATAAGGCTTACCGGTGTATATTTTTCTGTAGCATCTAAAATATAGGTCCGGTTGGCTAACTGTACATATCCCATCACCGAATTAAATTGTCCCAAATTGGTAATTGACGGATTTGTCATTCCATTATCGTGGGTGCTTACCAAAATGGGACAGGCGTTTAATCCCGCATCTTTCAACAGGTTAATCAATATTAAATTTATTTCTCCCACAGTTCCTTTTTTCTCTTTCCATGCAGTTTTAATACCTCTGAAGGACCATATTCCGGAAATATCATCAAGATGCATATTGTTTCTCACGTACTTGTAAATAATATCCATCTTTACATACTCATCGTTCACCCCTTTAAGCATTTCATCCAGATCGGAAGTACGGGGAATATTTTTTTTCAACTGGCCGCCAAAATCTTCATCTTTTTCCAATTCGTTTACAATTTCATCCCATCCTTTTATCAGCCTTCGCGACGGTACGCCGGGTAAATCCTGCGATACCAGAATTGGCACCACCCGCTGCATATAATCAATAGGGTTAGAGATATAACTTTCATTTCTAAGACCAGGAATATGCTCCAGCGTGAAGATTTTCTGATATCTGGAGCCTGCTGATTTTGTTTCCTGATTTACCTGGAATATACCCTGAGGTTGTGCTGTAACCTTTATTTCGAATGGAAAATCCAGCACATATCTGCTGTATTCAACCGGTATATCGGATTGAAAATACCAGGTTGGAATAAACATTCCGTTCGATTCAATTTCGTATTCATATTCAATGATGCTTCCGGGGCGAACTTCGGGAAATGCAATCGTTATTTCATTTACTCTTTTGGTTTTCTTTTTATCGAAAATCATACTCTTTTCAACTTTGGATACAACCATTTCGCCCTGATCATTAAAATTGACAGTTTGCGCATGAAGTTTTCTAACAGTTTGTCCATCGGAGCCGGATGCATATTGAAAACTCACATTCCCTTCCGAAAGCCCCTTCTTATCCAATACCTTGATGCGTACATGCCGGGTTATCAAAATATTAATGTAGGTGTTATAAGTATAGCTGTAACTGCAATGGGTTTTTCCTACATTAAAAATGTAAACAGCGCCTGCGCCATCATCATAACTTACTTTTGAAAGATTTTTATCCGACTCGGAATATTTGCCAAAATCCGGAACCTCATTTTGTGCCATCAGGCCGGCAGAAGTAAAAACAGTTAGAGTTATTACAAAAATGAACTTTTTCATAAAGCAGATCGTTTAGGCTAATTTAAATAATATCTTTATCGTTTAAACAATTATGATTTGAAACAATTTTTTTTTACCGCTTTTTCCCTTTTCCTGCTGTCGTGCAATGGCCAGAAACCCACGCCACTACCGGTTTCTTCTGATGATAACAGCCTCCTCTGGGAAATTTCGGGTAAAGAGGGGAGAAAAACCTCGTACATTTTTGGAACATTTCACCTTATGTGCAGGGAAGATATACATTTTTCCGGTAGTCTCTTAACCGCACTCAAAAACAGCGATCAGGTTTATTTTGAAATGGATCTTGATGATCCTGCCAATACGCTTGGCGGAATCTTCTACATGAACATGCACGGCGATACCAGCCTTTCCGACCTTTATACACCCGAAGAATACGCCAGGGTTGAATCTTTTTTTCGCGACAGCCTTAAAACGCCGCTTACCTTATTGAAAAGAATGAAACCCATGATGCTGGAAGCGTTGATTTATCCCAAACTCATGCCCTGCAAAAATATGAGCGGTATAGAACAGGAACTAATGCAAATTGCCAAAAAAGAAAATAAAGAAATAAAAGGCTTTGAAACCATACAGTTTCAGGCTTCTATTTTCGACAGCATTCCTTATTCGGTTCAGGCAAAGGACCTGCTGAAAAACCTGGACAGTATGCAGGAGTATAAAGTATATTTCAACAGCATGCTCAGCATTTATAAATCGCAACAACTTACCAAAATTGCAAACATGATGAATGACAGCAGCTTTGGCGGGGCAGAGGATACCGAAATTTTACTGAACAGCCGGAACCGGAACTGGGTTGCGCAACTGGATGACATCATGACTAAAAATTCCGTTTTTACTGCGGTGGGCGCAGGTCATCTGCCGGGAGAAAACGGGGTACTTGAATTGCTGAGGAAGAAAGGATATACCGTAAGGCCTGTTTTAAATAAATAACTTTTGAAAAATCGTATATAGCATCAGCGGATCACTACTTCCCTGATCAGCTTTTCGCCCATTGCATCATTTACACGGGTAATGATAAGTTCTTTCTGAAACAACAATTCATTTTTTAGCGCAGCTACCGCCGATTCTATAAACAGGGTATTGCCAATCACCTGAATTTTATCGGTGTATTTAGCAATGGTTTTCCCCATCAGCTCTTCCCAAATCGCTTCTATTTGCACCGATTGTATGCCACTGTTTATCCTGCTTCCTTTCAGGAACTGTTTCATTGCATCACCCATCGATAATTCAGCCATAACTGCAAATTTAGATTATTCCAGCTCAATCAGTTGAAAGTTGACGTCGGCCGAATCAAAAGCTTCTTCAAGGCGCTGACGGTGCGTATCGGTAATAAAAACCTGCCCCTCGTTATCGCTGCACACCCACTCAAGCAGGTGATTCATTCTGATGCCATCCAGTTTTTCAAAAACATCATCAAGCAATAAAATGGGCGCAAACCCTTTCGATTCTTTCAGCATTTCAAACTCGGCGAGTTTTAGTGCAAAGAGCAGGCTTTTTCTTTGCCCCTGCGAAGCAATGTGCCGGAATAATTTTGTTTCCAGCATCAGCAATAAATCATCGCGGTGAATGCCGTAATTGCTTCGTTGTAAAAAAATATCCTTTTCCCTGCCCGCATCAAGCAATTCTTTGAAAGAAACTTTCTCTAACTGGCTCTGGTAGCTTAGATAGGCATTTTCATCGTTGCCAGCAATTTTCCGGTAAAACGACCCGGCAAGCGGAATCATTTTTTCGAGTAAGGCTTTCCGTTGTGCATATATATTGTTCCCTGCCGGTACAATCTGTTCATCAAGAATGTTTAAAACCTCAAAACCGGCAGAAGGATTTGCCCCCATCAGTTTAAGCTGGCTGTTTCGCTGTTGTAAAAGTTTATTGTATTTGATTAACTGCTGCAGGTAATCGGGATTTAGCTGGCAGAGTAAAGTATCCACAAATTTGCGGCGCACTTCAGCCAAACCGGTTACCAGCTCAATATCATCCGGGGCAATCACCACAAGAGGGAGCAGCCCGATGTGTTGTGAAAACTTTTCATACATTACCCCGTTAAGCGAAAGTTCTTTTTTATTTGCCCGGTTCACACAAACCACATCCCGGGTTTGGTCGTTTAATAAGAAATACCCCTCAATCCGGAAACCCTCTTTTCCAAACATGGTGGTTAGCTGATCCGAACTTCCAAAATAAGGCTTAGCCAGGCAGCAGTAATGAATCGCTTCCAGCAGGTTTGTTTTTCCCTTTCCATTCTGGCCGGTAATGGCCACTACCTGCTGATCGAAATTAAATTCAGCCTGCGGGTAGTTTTTAAAATGGATTAGTCTTATCCTGTTCAGTATGAGCATCAGGTTTGCAAGATACAACTTGGGAACTGTTTGGCTACACCCCGGTTTTGGGTCGATTTCGCTGATAATCAGGTTAATGACACCTGTAAATAGCCCTCTGCTAATTGATAATTCTCCCTTATCTTTGCGCCCAAAATCTGGATAATTGGCTACAAAGTTTGCTAAAGAAACTTATTTATACTGGTACGAACTGATGCTCCTGCTTCGTCGTTTTGAAGAAAAAACAGGACAATTGTATGGAATGCAGAAAATCAGGGGGTTTTGCCACCTCTACATTGGGCAGGAAGCCGTGGCTGCCGGTTGTATAACGGCCACCAATCCCGAAGATAAATTTATTACCGCCTACCGCGATCACGGGCTTGCCATTGCCAAAGGAATTTCGGCAAAAGCCTGTATGGCAGAATTATATGGCAAGGCAACCGGTTGCAGCAAAGGAAAGGGGGGAAGCATGCACTTTTTTGGGGTGAAAGAAAATTTCTTTGGCGGGCACGGAATTGTTGGTGCGCAAATTGGTACCGGTGCCGGTATGGCTTTGGCGGAAAAATACCTCAATACAAAAAACATTGTGCTTTGTTTTTTTGGCGATGGCGCTGCCAGGCAGGGTATATTGCACGAAACCTTCAATATGGCCATGCTGTGGAACCTGCCGGTGGTATTTATTTGCGAGAATAACCACTATGCAATGGGAACTTCGGTTGCCCGTACCAGTAAGGTGCTCGATATTTACAAACTGGCAGATGCTTATGAAATGCCAGCCGACAGTGTAGATGGGATGAGCCCCGAAGCCGTGCACAACGCCGTACTTAAAGCAGCAAACCGGGCAAGGGAAAACGGCGGACCAACCTTACTGGAAATAAAAACATACCGGTACAAAGGGCATAGCATGAGCGATCCCCAAAAATATCGCACCAAAGAGGAACTGGAAAGCTATAAAGAAAAAGACCCAATCGAAAAAGTGCTTCATAAACTGCAAAAAGATTTTAAAGTATCGGATGCCGAAATTGAAGCCATTGCCGAAAGGGTAAACCACGAAGTGGAAGAATCGGTAAAGTTTGCAGAAGAAAGCCCCTGGCCTTCTGACGATGAACTGCTGAAAGATATATATATACAAGAGGATTACCCCTTTATCACAGATTAAAATAAGCTAAAAAGCTATTGAACCATTATTAATATTCAGGAATTTACATGGCAAAAGAAAAGCACACCGCAAAACATGCGGCCGAATCAAATGAAGCGCTTGTAAGAGCAAAAGATTTTTGGACCCGCTACAATAAACCCATCATTTATATTGGCAGTATTTTCATCCTGCTTGCAGGTGGCTGGCTCGGGTATAAAAAAATGATCGTTGAGCCAAAGGAGAAAAAAGCATCCGAATTAATTTTCCCGGCCGAACACCTCTTCGATAAAATGGCAACCAATGGATTTAATACCGATTCGGTGGCCATTGTACTGAATGGAGGAAACCTGGATGGGCAAAAAGTTACCGGTGTGCTGAAGATAATCAGCGAATATGGAGGATCCCAAACCGGAAACCGCGCTAAGTACATTGCCGGAGCTTCTTATCTCCAAATTCATGACTACGATAAAGCCATCAAATATTTGAAAGACTTTAAGGGCAATGATGCTTCTCAGATACAAAGCAAAACATTCATCCTGCTTGGCCACGCTTATGCAGAAAAAAAGAATACCGATGAAGCGCTTAGCTATTACAAAAAAGCAGCCGGGGTGAATGCGAAAGATGAGATTACCACTGCGTATGCACTATTGATGGCCGCTTCTTATGCCGATGCAATGGGTAAAACTTCGGATGCAATAAACCTTTACGTAAAACTTCGCGATGAATATCCGAAGAATTCCGCAGTTTCTTCGGGTGATGTGGAAAAACACCTCGCGAAACTTGGCGTTTTTAAATAGGCCGGGGCAAAACAGGATATGGCAAACACAACATCAGAACTTCTTGATATTACAGGCATCCGGTTAAAAAAGGGTGCCTGTGTTGTTATTGTAAGAACCGAATGGAATATTGCGGTAACCCAAAAACTTTTGGAAGGCTGTGTGGCCATATTGAAAAAGAAGAAGGTATCTTATAAAGTGATTGATGTTCCCGGGGCATTTGAAATCCCATTTGCCATAAAAAATAATTGGGAAAACGCAGGAAAGAAAAAACCTTCTGCTTACATTGCATTTGGGTGCATCATTAAAGGCGATACGCCTCATTTCGATTACGTGGCCAAGGCCGTAACGGAAGGGGTGCTTCAGTTAAATTTATTGCTTCCTGTTCCCACAATTTTTGGGGTGCTTACGGTTAATAACCAGGCGCAGGCCGATGAACGTACCGGCGGGATTCATGGCCACAAAGGCAGCGAGGCTGCTATAACTGCTTTAAAGATGATATCCCTTTCCGGCAGGTAAAAATCGAAAATGACACAGCATGCGGGTTGAATTATTTGTTCCCTGTTTTATTGATCAGTTGTATCCGCAAACCGCCTTCAATATGGTGAAGGTGCTTGAAAAAGCCTGCTGCGAAGTACATTACAATACCAATCAAACCTGTTGTGGCCAACCGGCATTTAATGCAGGCTTTTCAAACGATGCAAGAGAAGTAGCTGAAAAGTTTTTGAGAGATTTTGATGGCGCCGATTATATTGTTGGCCCAAGCGCAAGTTGCGTTGGTTTTGTCCGGAATTATTACCCGGGGCTGTTCGAAAACGGGGCAATGCACAACCAGGTGAAAAGCCTCGGTAAAAGGATTTATGAATTCAGCGAATTTCTTACTGATGTTTTGAAGATCGAAAATTTTGGCGCCAGCCTTCCCGGGAAAGCCACTTACCACGACAGTTGTTCGGCGCTCAGGGAAATTAAAATAAAAACGGGCCCGCGCAAACTGTTGTCGTTTGTAAAAGGATTGGAATTGGTGGAGATGAATGATGTAGAAACCTGTTGCGGCTTTGGCGGAACCTTTTCGGTAAAATACGAATCCATTTCGCTTGCCATGGCCGATCAAAAAGTAAGGAATGCAAAAGCTACCGGTGCTGAATACATCATTTCAACCGACCTGAGCTGCCTCATGCAAATTCAGGGATACATCAATAAACACCATATCGATTTGAAAACCCTTCACCTGGCCGATGTACTTGCGAGTGGATGGGAATAAACTCCTGCAATTTTTGATCGATCCATAAACTCTTCCGGCGGCGAAAAACAATATCCCCGCAAATTACCTCCAGGCTTTATACTGATTTATCAGCCCATTGGTAGAACTGTCGTGGCTGCTTACATCTTTATAATCCTGCAACTCCGGAAGAATGTTTTGTGCAAGCTGTTTTCCAAGCTCAACACCCCATTGATCGAAACTGTAAATATTCCAGATTACACCCTGCGTAAATATTTTGTGTTCGTAGTAGGCAATGAGCTGCCCCAAAGTGAACGGCGTTATTTTTTTGATCAGGAATGAATTGGTAGGCCGGTTGCCGGTAAACACCCGGTATGGATTTTCGTGCTTCCTGCCATTCATAAGCGCTTCGGTTTGCGCAAAGAAATTACTGATCAGTTTTTGCTGATGATCGCCAATCGGGTTGTGCGATTGCGCGGCAACAATAAAATCGCAGGGTATAATTTCAGTGCCCTGGTGAATAAGCTGGTAAAATGCGTGCTGGCCGTTAGTACCCGGCTCACCCCAAATTACCGGGCCGCTCTGCCATTCAATGGGTTTACCATCTCTCCCCACATATTTTCCATTGCTTTCCATATTTCCCTGCTGGAAATATGCGGGAAACCTGTGCATGTACTGATCGTAGGGGAGTATGGCTTCTGTTGCCGTTCCATAAAAATTCCGGTACCAGATGCCCACTAATGCCATAATCACCGGGATGTTTTCTTCAAAGGGAGTTTTTCTGAAATGTTCATCGGTACGGTGAGCGCCCATCAGTAAGGCTTCAAAATTTTCGAAGCCGATCATCAGGGCAATGGATAAACCAATGGCGCTCCATAAGCTGTACCTACCGCCAACCCAATCCCAAAACACAAACATATTTGCAGGGTCTATACCAAACTTTTCCACGTCTTCCTTATTGGTACTTAAAGCAACAAAATGTTTGGCAATGTCTTTTTCCGTTCCTCCGTTTTGCAGAAACCAGTTCCGGGCAGTATGTGCATTCGTCATCGTTTCCTGGGTAGTGAAGGTTTTACTGGCAATCAGAAAAAGTGTTTCTTCCGGATTTATCTCTCTAAATGTTTCTACAATGTGAGTGCCATCAATATTGCTCACAAAATGCGGTTTCATATCGCGTATCCAGTAAGGCTTTAACGCTTCGGTTACCATTACCGGCCCCAGGTCGCTCCCGCCAATACCGATGTTTACAATATATTTAATTTCCTTTCCGGAATAGCCCCTCCATTCTCCACTATGTACCTTTTCGCAAAAGTGTTTCATTTGCCCCAGTACCATCTTTACCTCTTTCATCACATCTTTGCCATCAAGCATTACCGGTTTATCCGAAAAATTCCGCAAGGCAGTATGCAGTACAGCGCGGTCTTCGGTTCTGTTTATTTTTTCGGCATTAAACATTGCTTCTGTGGCCTCCGCTAACCCCAACTGCCTGGCAAGTGAAAACAACGCCTTTAAGATGTTATCATCAATATTATTTTTACTGTAATCAAACAATATGTCGCCGTCGGTTATAGAATATTTCTCAAAACGTTTTGGGTCGCTTTTAAAATATTCGGCTATCATTTTATTCCGGGATGAATTAAATAAATCTTCAAGCGCTTTCCATGCGGTAGTGGAATTGGGGTTAACATTTGGAAACATAAACTATACCTGGTTTTACATGTGTTCAATAAGTGAAGCCGTTTTTTCAACCATGTCGGGATGAATATCGAGGTGGGTTACCATTCTTACCTGGGTAGGGGAAATGGCCATACATTTAATATCGTGTGCAGCCATCTTTTCTACAAATGATGCCGCGGTAATCCTTCCGTGAAGCTCAAAAATGATCATATTGGTTTCAACCGGCAACATTTTACCTACAAAATCTTTTTTGATTAACTGAGCGGCAAGATATTTAGCGTGGATATGATCCTGTTCTAACCGGTCAACATGGTGCCGTAGGGCATAGATACATGCCGCAGCAAGGTAGCCGGCCTGCCTCATTCCTCCGCCAAGCACCTTTCTTACCCGCCTTGCATTGCTAATAAATCCGGAACTCCCAATAAGCACACTTCCAACCGGGGCGCCAAGCCCTTTTGAAAAACAAACCGAAATGCTGTTAAACAACTTACCATACCTGGCAGGAGATTCCTTACGGGATACCAGGGCATTCCAAAGCCTTGCACCATCCAGGTGCAACATTAAATTATTATCTAAGCAAACTTTACTAATTTCTTCTAAATCAGCATATTCATAAATACTACCGCCACCTCTGTTTGATGTATTTTCTATACAAACCAGTCTGCTTACCGGTTTATGAACATCATTGGGGTTTATTGCTTCCTGCACCTGTTGTGCCGTGATCTGCCCCCTTGAACCTGCCAGGGGTTTTACCTGGCACGCGCTGTTAAAAGCAATGCCGCCACCTTCATATATATATACATGGCTCATGCTTTCACAAATAACTTCATCACCCGGCCGGGTATGGCATTTAATGGCAATTTGGTTAGCCATGGTACCGCTTGCACAAAACAGCGCTGCCTCCATCCCAAAAAGGGAAGCCACCTGTTTCTCTAATTCATTTACTGTAGGATCCTCCCCAAAAACATCATCACCTACCTCTGCTTTAAACATTTCATCCAGCATGGCAGGCGTGGGGCGGGTTAGCGTGTCGGAACGAAAATCAATCATTTGACAAAATTAACAAACGTGTTCCCTAATTGTTACAACTAATTCCCCGGTAATTCGGCATGTATTATGCATTTTAAACATGTTAAATATTTAGGTTCCCGTCATTTTTTCTTTAAATTGTAAGATTTTTCATTCATTTCATTATGAATTGCCATTTCTGCGCACTAAGTTTGCACACATTCGTGTTGAAACTCATTGCATAGCCCTGCCATGCAACACTTTTTCAACAAAAACTGTCCTATTACTGTTATACCTTCAGCTTAACCAAATTTACACATGAGGCAACTTAAGATCGCAACACAAATTACAAACAGAGACTCCCAGGCTGTTGAAAAATACCTCCAGGAGATTTCCAAAATTTCCATGATTACCCCGGAAGAAGAAACAGTGCTTGCACAAAAAATCAAAATGGGAGATCAGCGGGCGCTCGACAAACTCGTTCAGGCTAACCTTCGTTTTGTGGTATCTGTTGCAAAACAATATCAGCACCAGGGGCTTTCACTAAGCGATCTGATAAATGAAGGGAACCTCGGTTTGATAAAAGCTGCCCAGCGTTTTGATGAAACCAAAGGATTTAAATTTATCTCTTATGCTGTTTGGTGGATTCGCCAGTCCATTTTGCAGGCATTGGCAGAACAGGGACGGTTGGTTCGTCTTCCCCAAAATAAAATCGGAACATACAACAAAGCCAATAAAGCTTATATGGCTTTTGAACAGGAACATGAAAGGGAGCCATCAACCGAAGAACTTGCCGAACTGCTCGAAATGAGTGAAACGGAAATCAATAATATCTTCCAGTCGAACACCCGGCATACTTCACTTGATGCGCCCGTACACGAAGCAGAAGATGTAGCCATGGGCGACCTTCTGAAAGGCGGTGCGGAAACCGATGAAGATGTAATGCACGATTCATTAAAAAATGAAATTCGCCGTGTATTGAAATCGCTCAGCCCGCGTGAAGCCGAAATTGTGAATGCATATTTCGGACTTGATGGCGAAAACGGCGTAACCATCGAGCAAATTGGCCAGAAATACGATCTTACCAAAGAACGCATCCGTCAAATAAAAGAACGCGCCATTAAGCGCCTTCAAAAGGCCCGGTACAGTGGTACGTTAAAAGCCTATTTGGGTTAACTGAATCAGTTTCTGAATAAATTCCCTAAGCCTCACTTTTTGTGGGGCTTATTTTTATCTTCAAATGATGTGTATTTTTTTTACTGGATAGATATTCACCTGAAATTTTGGGGGCGTTAATTTAAGGATTGCGTTCTCTTTTTCCCTGTCCTTCTTTTTATATTTGCAAATGCGAATTTTTCTGTTCTTCCTTTTAGTGATAACCATTTCAGGTTGCGAGAAGAACATTCATTTTGATCTTGATGAGGCGCCACCCGTTTTGGTGGTTGATGCCCGGATTGAAAACGGGAAAGCGCCCCAGGTAGTTTTAACCAAAAGCCTCTCTTTCTTCGATCAGATTAACCCTTCCATACTTGCTCATTCATTTGTTCATGATGCAGAAGTATATATTTCAAATGGGATCCAAACCCAAAAATTAAAAGAATACAGCATTCCTCTTATAGCAGGTTATGAAGCGTATTTATATTCTATTGATTCAAGCAACCTGTCTGCCGCATTTTTAGGAGAACTGAATACCAGCTATACCTTAAGGATAATCAGTGAAGGAAAAGAATATACCTCCCAAACGGAAATTCCGGCATTAAATGTGGTGCCCGACACGGTTTTTTATGACCGGGCACCATTTATCGATGATTCTACACTCAGGAATATGATGGTGAGGGTTCACGATCCCGAAGGACTTGGAAATTGCATCAGGTATTTTACCAAAACCAACAGCCAGCCTTTTTTCCCGGGCGAAAATTCGGTGTATAACGATGAAATACTGGATGGCACCACTTATGAAGTTGCATTTCCGCAGGGTATAAACCGTAACGACCCGCCAAAGCCTGATAGTAATTTTTATCACCGTGGCGATACCGTAACTTTAAAATTTTGTAACATAAACCGGGCCTCTTATAAATTCTGGAGTACCTGGGAATTTGCATTTCAAAGTACCGGCAACCCTTTTGCCCAACCCAATAAAGTAATCGGAAATATTTCAAATGGTGCGCTGGGTGCTTTTTGCGGGTATGCAGCCTGGTATAACACTCAAATTGTAAATTAAAGTATCGCATTAACTTAAAGCATGGAACAAAACAGCAATTCAGAAATCATCAATTGCCTCATTATTGGATCGGGGCCTGCGGGTTATACTGCTGCCATTTATGCATCAAGGGCAAACCTGAAACCAGTGCTTTACCAGGGGATTCAACCCGGGGGCCAGCTTACCATTACCACCGAAGTGGAAAACTATCCCGGTTATCCCGATGGTATTCAGGGGCCTGAAATGATGGTAAATTTTGAAAAACAGGCGGCAAGGATGGGCGCAGATTTGCGGTATGGAACGGCCACCAATGTAGATTTTAGTACAAGACCATTAAAAGTTCAAATTGATGATGACCAATGGTTGCAGGCAAATGCTGTAATTATTTGTACCGGCGCATCGGCCAAATGGTTAGGCATTGAAAGTGAGCAACGGTTAAACGGATATGGGGTGAGCGCCTGTGCGGTTTGTGATGGTTTTTTCTTCAGGGGAAAAGAAGTGGCTATTGTGGGTGCAGGCGATACGGCATGTGAGGAAGCGTTATACCTGTCGAAGATTTGCAGCCAGGTACACATGCTGGTGCGGAGAGATGAAATGAGGGCAAGTAAAGTAATGCAGAACAGGGTTAAACAAACTTCAAATATTAAAATTTACTGGAACACCGAAGTGGAGGAAGTGATTGGCGAAAATAAAGTGGATTCCATAAGGATTGCAAACCGTAAGGATCATACAAAACTGGAAATACCGGTAAGCGCCCTTTTTGTAGCCATTGGCCATCAGCCGAACAGCGATATTTTTAAAGGCTGGCTCGATATGGATGAAGCCGGTTACCTGAAAACCATTCCCGGAACCTCAAAAACAAATATTGAAGGAGTGTTTGCCGCAGGTGATGTGCAGGATAAAATATACCGGCAGGCCGTAACCGCAGCAGGCAGCGGATGTATGGCCGCTTTAGATGCAGAAAGATACCTTGGCGAAAAAGGATTGCACTGATGTTTACCATTCACTTAAATAAAATGCAGTTTTTTGCTCATCATGGTGTGCACGATGAAGAAACGCTTACCGGTAACGGATTTGAAGTAGATGTTGCCATAAATTTTGACCCCGGTCAACCCATTCATAGCCTTTCGGAAACCATTAATTATGTAGAAGTATATCAATTGATAAAGAAGAGAATGAATGAACCGGCAAAATTACTTGAAACACTGGCCGAACAAATGTTGTTCGACATCAGGGCATTAGATCAACGCATCATATCCATTCACCTCAATATTAATAAACTCAATCCGCCTATTGCCAATTTTTCAGGAAAGGTTGGTGTAACTCTTTTTAAAGAATTTTAAGTTTACTTTCGATGATGAGATTTTTTTTTCTGCTGTTGATCTTCTTAAGCACCGAAACATTTGCACAATACAATCCCTATGATCTTTTTGCTCCGCAGGTTCCGGTAACTCATTCAATATACCGGCTCCCATCGGGTGAGCCTGCTCCAAACTATTGGCAAAACCGTGCCGATTACAAAATAAGGGTTACGCTCAACGATCAGAATAACCGCATATCAGGTTGGGAAGAATTAACCTACAGCAACAACAGCCCTGTTTCACTTGGATTCCTGTGGTTCCAGCTCGATCAAAACCTGTTTAAATCAAACAGCCGCGGGCAGGAAAGATTTGAATCGGGAAAACATAGCAGATATGGAGATGCTACAGCCGATTTTATTGGGGGTTATGATATTAACAGCGTTACCATAGATGGCAAACCTGTACAATACATCATTTCCGACACCCGGATGCAGGTTTGGCTGCCTTCAACGTTAAAAGCCAATGGCCAGTCGGTGAAAATAAAAATCGAGTATGGCTTTACGTTACCAGCCGAGGGAGCCGATCGCTGCGGAATAATGGATACTCCTGATGGAAAAATATTTGCAGTGGCACAATGGTATCCGCGGGTTTGTGTTTTCGACGACCTCCAGGGATGGAATACCGATCCTTATCTTGGCCCTGGAGAATTTTATCTTGAATATGGAGATTTTGATGTGGAAATAACTGCGCCGGCAAATATGCTGGTAGTTGGGGGAGGAGAACAAATCAACAGGAAAGAAACTTTTTCTGCCGATGAACTGGCTTTGCTCGATAAAGCATCAAAGAGCGATAAAACCATTGTGATCCGCAATAGCCGGCAAATGGAAGAAGCATCCTTTAAAAAGGGTTCTGCAACTTGGAAATTCTTAATGAAAAATTCCCGCGATTTTTCCTGGGCGGCATCATCAGCATTTTTACTGGACGCCGCTAAAATAAACCTGCCATCAGGTAAAACAGCATTGGCCATGAGCGCCTATCCCAATTCCGTTAGCGGTACTAACGCCTGGGGAAGAAGTACAGAATACATCAAAGGAAGCATTGAAAATTACAGCAAACGCTGGATCGAGTATCCATACCCGGTAGCAGTAAATGTAGCTACCAATATAAGCGGAATGGAATATCCAGGAATTGTTTTCTGTAAAGCAGGTACATCCGGCTCATCTTTATTTAATGTAACTGATCACGAATTTGGCCATACCTGGTTTCCTATGATCGTAGGAAGCAACGAAAGAAAATATGCCTGGATGGATGAAGGGTTCTGCGAATTCATCAATTTTATTTCGGCAGAAGATGTGAACAACGGAGAATTCAGGTATTCCGCTCCTTCAATGGGTATGCTGAACCTTTATTCATTTCCACCCGCCTCCGAACCTGTTTGGAATACACCACATGGAATGAAGGAAGCCAGCATCAACGAAGCTATTTATTTTAAACCTGCCTATGCCCTTACCCTTTTAAGAAAGGTAATTATTGGTGAAGAAAGATTCGACAAAGCCTTTAAAACCTACATAGAAAGATGGGCTTATAAACATCCCTGCCCGGCCGATTTTTTCAGTTGTATAGAAAATGTTACCGGTGAGGACCTGTACTGGTTTTGGAAAGCGTGGTTCGTGGAAAACGATAACCTTGATCAGTCCATTGAATCGGTTACCTATAATGCCACATTAGGAGGAAATACCATTACGATTAAAAATAACGACCGGATGGCCATGCCGGTTTTATTAAAATATACCCTGCAATCGGGCAAACAGGTTAATGTTCAGTTGCCGGTTGATATATGGTCGAATACCGATAAATTCCGGGCATTCTTTAAATCGGATGAACCTGTTGTTTCTGTTGTAATTGATCCGGATAAACAATTTCCCGACAAGGACAGGAGCAATAATTCCTGGAGCAGAAATTAATTATTCTCCCATAATTTTTGACGACTTCCATTTTCCCGACCGCATATAGAAGAAAGAAAGCAGGAGAATAATGGTCCAGTACACAAACTCGTTGCTCCAGCCGAGGGCCAGCGAATGGTAATTCACCACCATTACATACCAGGTATACACCATATACAAAGCAATGGCAACAATTTCAATAGCCAGGTTAACTTTCGTTTTGCCTGTTCCGGTTACGGCATTCAGCCAGGGGTTTGCAATACTCAACAAAACAATTCCTGCCGAAACCACCTGCAGCACCGGAATACCAGCCTGCACAAAAATTTCATCCTGACCAAACATCCTGAAAAACTGAGGGGCAAACAAATTGATGAGTCCGCAAATAACCAGGCAACAGGAAATGCTTACAATGGTTATTTTCTTTAACAGTGGGAATACATCATGCTGCCGGTGTTGCCCCATGAGGTTGCTCACCATTACATTTGTAGTACCGGATAACGCCCATATAAAAACCCCGGTTAGCCCGTAAATGATGCGCATTACATTGCTTATGGCTTTTGCCTGTTCGCCCCTCGGCTCAATTAACAGGAAAAATGCCAGCCAGGTGGTTGCGCTTATCATAAACTGAGACACCAGGGGAGCAGATACCCGGATTATTTCCCGCGTAATTTTTTTGTGGTATTTAAATTGTGTGAAAAGCTGATACTTTTTTTGTAAGCCGGTTTTGAAGATCACCAGTATTACCGTTAACATGCCTGTAAACTCAGCAATTACCGAAGCGTAAGCTGCACCATTAAAACCAAGTTCAGGTAATCCAAGTTTTCCAAATATCAATCCATAATCAAGTACAACATTAACTGTTGTTTCTACAATAAAAGCAATAATGAGCAGCCGGCTGTTGAGGCTTGCTACCAGAAACGCATTGCAAATTTGAAAAATGAAGAGAAAGAGCACCCCCCATATCCTGATTCGCAGGAACCCCATTTCGATCGGGTAAGATTTGGCATTGGCTACTTCTCGGAGAATGAGGGGCGCTACAGCGAGGGTAAACAAGATGCAAAGCATCGAAAATATCAGGGAAATCCTTATGCCCTGCGAAAGAGCAAATTTAAACAGGCCGGTATCGCCACTCCCGGCAAACCGGGAAAATATGGTTTGCATGGCGCTGTTTAACCCATTTCCCGCAAGTGCAAAAATGAGATAGTAAACTCCGGTAATGCCTGCATTCCCCAGCGATTCTTCGTTAAGGTGCCCGAGGAATATGGTATTGATGAGAAAATTGAGCTGAGGGATAACAACTGCAACAGATATGGGCAATGCAATATTAAAAATCTGCCTGTAACTTACTTCTACCTTAAGATTGCTGCCAGAAACGGTTGCTTCCATAAATCAGGTAAAATTATCTTATTTTGCTGCTTCAAGTTTATGAAACCTGCATTTAATATTTTACCGGAACCATTTAATCAGGATACCCTTAAATTGCTGATCGAGGCGGGAAATTATGGGATCAGTTTCACCTGGTTTACCCGATACCCCGACAGTATAGAAGGGATTTTAGTGTACAATCTGGATCAGGTACTTACCCCAACGGAATGGTTAAGTGCTTTAAATGAAATTTACAGGGAACAGCCTTTGCTTCAGAAAACCTGTTCTTCGGTTTGCTTTTGTGTGAATTTTCCGGATTCCATGCTAGTGCCCGGAGAATATTATAACCAGGCTACGGCAAAAGAGATGCTGATCAGTAATTTTCAAACAGGGCCTGAATATGAGATCCGGACCGATGTACTGAAAGAGCAGAAAATATTTAATGTATATGGAATAAGAAAGGAACTGTTTGAGTTTTTTCAACACCATCATCCCAACCTTAAGATTTCACATTCATCCAGCCTGGAATTACAAAATATTCCGGAAGATACTTCACTTACCTGCATCATTTACCATAACTCCTTTAAGGTATTTGCGCACCATCAGGATAAATTCCTTTATTGCGGCAGCTTCGGCTACAGCAAACCGGTAGATACTGCATATTACCTCCTTAAAATTTGCGACACTTACGGGTTGAAACCAGATCAGGTTCCACTCAGGCTGTCGGGAATGATTGATGAGTACTCTATTTTGTACAACGAAATGTATAAGTACTTTATGAATGTTTCCTTTATACCTGCCAGGGAAGGTGTTAACCTGCACGACCGCATCAGGTTTTACCCGTCTCATTTTTTCAGTCATCAAACCTTTCTGATTACATGCGCATCATAGGTGGAACATTGGGCGGCAGGCGGATAACCCCTCCTTCAAAAATGCCGCATACCAGGCCCACCACCGATATCGCAAAAGAAGGACTTTTTAATATTATTTCTAACAATATTGAAATTGAAGGAATAGAAACCCTCGATCTGTTTGGAGGAACAGGTTCCATAAGCTACGAACTTGCCAGCCGGGGCGCCGAAAAATTAACCATTGTTGAGAAAGACCCGTTGATGTACGAATTTATAAAGAGAACGAGTACCCGGCTAAAACTGTCACAAATTCAAATAGTAAAATCGGAAGTGTTCCGTTTTATCAGCAGTTGTAACCAACAATACAACCTTATCTTTGCAGGTCCTCCTTATGCCCTTACCAACATTGATGACCTGCCGGTTGAAATTTTTAAACACGGGTTGCTAAAGGAAGGTGGCTGGTTTATATTGGAACATACGCCAAGAAATGATTATCGTAAATTTGAATATTACCGAACAGAACGAAATTATGGAACAACCATATTTTCTATTTTTATCAATCAGCCGGATTCAAATACCTGATCATTGAAAAAATTCAGATTCTTATTTCTACCAATTGCATGGATACATCAGGTGATTATTCACTTCAGAAACTGGCTTTTTGACAAAGGCATATTCAAATCTTCAAAATTTAATTTCCCGCTGATTTGTGTTGGAAATCTCGCACTCGGAGGCACCGGCAAAACACCTATGGTTGAACTGTTGATAACCCTCTTGAAAGATGATTATAAAGTAGCTACCCTCAGCAGGGGCTATAAAAGAAAAACAAAGGGATTTGCAATAGCTAACGACAGAACTACTGCCATTGAAATTGGAGATGAACCGATGCAGTTTCACATTAAATTCCCTGAAATAACCGTAGCAGTAGGGGAGGAAAGGCTGGTGGCCATTCCGCAAATTTTACACCTGAAACCCGATACCGATGTGATCATCTTAGATGATGCATTTCAACACCGTTCGGTAAATGCCGGTATCAATATCCTGCTTACCGAACAGGAAAAATTATATGTGCAGGATCAGATGTTTCCGGCAGGCAGCCTGCGGGATGTTCCTTCTGGCGCATCGAGGGCAGATATGATTGTGATTACCAAATGCAATCCCGATATTTCAGAAACTGAAGCAGAGCGAATCAGGAAACTGATAAACCCATTAAAAAACCAAGAACTATTTTTTGTAAGCCTTGAATATCAAACACCGTATCACCTGTTTAATCATGAATCCATCACGCTCAATAAAAATACCGATGTGTTGCTTGTTTGTGGAATTGCCAATCCCAAACCCTTATTGAAATATCTTAAAGATGCCGCAGGCACAGTAAAAACCCTCCGGTTCCCCGATCACCATATTTTTGAAACCAGTGATCTGCGAACCATTTATGAAAACTTCGATTCAATTTCTTCTGTAAATAAAATCATTCTAACCACCGAAAAAGACGCAGTAAGGCTGGTGAAATACGCCACCGAACTCGAAAGTTACCCCGTGTTTGTACTTGGGGTAAGTCATAAAATTTTATTTAACCGCCAGCAGGAATTTAAAAGCCGGTTTATCTCTTTTATCAACAGTTTTCCCAGCACCGGAAAAAATATTGGAAACAGCGGGGTGGTTTAATCCTTAAATATCACTACTAATTATTTCGTATTTCGTATTAGCTTCGCAGATAATAAAAATCAGTGGATTGAAAAATCGTAAGCTATTTAGATTTGGATGGGCGCTTGCCTTATTGTTGGGTTGCCAGGTTGGTTATGGGCAGGTACTTCAATTTTCCGGTACTGTTTCTTCACAGGAAGGAAAGCGGTTAAAGGCGGCAACGGTAGTATTTGCTACGCAAAATGGTGATAGTTTGCGCACCACAACAAACCAGGATGGTGTTTTTGTTTTTAAGATGAACGGAAAAAGTGGAGCCGGGAAACTGTTGGTGAGCTATGTGGGATATGTAACGCAAATGATGGCCGTTAACCCCGACAGCCTCAACGCCAGGCCGGTGGAAATAATCCTCACGAGCCGAAAAGACCTGCTGGAAAATGTAACCCTCGAATCAAATAAAGTTCAAATTAAGGAGGATACAGTAACATATCTGGTTGACAGCACCATGTACCGCAAGAACGACAATGTGGAAGAAGTGCTGAAGAAATTACCGGGCGTTACGGTTGATAAAGACGGTACCGTTACCGCACAGGGAAAACAGGTTACCAAAGTAAAAGTGAATGGTAAAGATTTTTTTAATGGCGATGTAACCACCGCCACCCGAGAACTGAATGCAGATATGGTGGACCGGATCCAGATTATTGACGATTATGGCGACCAGGCCGCTTTTACAGGTATAAAAGATGGTGATCCTTCTAAAACCTTAAACATCCAGCTTAAAAAGGACAGGAACAAAGGATATTTCGGAAATCTTTCTGCAGGTGGGGGTACCGATCACCGTTACCTGCTCAATGGTTCTGTAAATATTTTTCAAAACAACAGGCAAATATCCGTGATCGGGAACATGAACAATACCAATGCCAGTACTTTTAATTTTGGCGGGATGGGCCTGAGCAATTCTATGGTGCGGATGATAGGTGGTGTGGTAAGAAGTTTTGGAGGGGGAGGAGGCAATTCCCCTTTTTCCAATTTGGGGAATTCAAACGGCATTTCCACAACCAAATCGATAGGCATAAATTACCGGGATGAGTGGAGTAAAAAACTTTCTTTTTATGGAAGTTATAGTTTTTCGAATAAGAAAACCATAACCGAACAGCAGATTTCGCAACAGAATTTTTTTGCAGAATCGGGCAACATCAATAACCAGGAGCTAAACGATGAAAGGGGAAACCAAAACCACCGGTTAAGCACGAACCTGGAGTACCGGATAGATTCTTCTAATTACCTGAAAATTAGTACGGGCGTTACTTATAACAACGGCAATGAAATCAGCAATAACCTGTTTAACTATTTTGATACTGCGGGAAGAAAAACGAATGACGGAAATACTTTTCAGAAAATTTCTAACCATTCGCCCGGATTTTCCGGAAACATCCTGTTTAACCACCGATTTAAAAAGAAAGGACGATACCTGAGCATTTATGGTTCGGGAACTACCAATAATACAAATAACGGCACCGACTATACGAACGATGCCACCATTTATACTCAAATCGGGCTTAGTTTTGATACCAGCCTTAACCAGTTTACCGATCAGCATAACCGCACCGGGAATTACAGCGTAAGGGGGTCGTATATTGAGCCCATCGGGAAAAAACGCAGCCTGGAATTTAATTATGCCTATTCGCATCAATATACCGGGAACGACAGGCGTACTTATGACGTGAATCAGCCAAACGGGTCAAAAACCTATCTCGACAGCCTGAGTAATGTTTATAATAATAATTATTACACGCATCGTTTTGGGGTGAATTTCAGAACGGTGGAAAAGAAATTCAATTATGCCATCGGGCTTGGGGTTCAGCCTGCTGTTATAAAGAGCATTTCTGAAACAGGAAAATATGCATACACCCAAAAGCTGGTGAATTATTATCCGGTAATCCGCTTTGCATATAATTTTTCCAGAAGCCGTTCGCTCAACATTAATTATAATGGTAGCACTAACCAGCCCGGTTACCAGCAATTACAACCCGTTTCAGACTATAGCAATCCGCAATACATAACTACCGGAAATCCCAACCTGAAACCCGAGTTTAATAACACCTTCAGTATGAGGTATAACAATTTTGATTTTATTACCGGTGATGTGTTCTTTTCCTTTATCAGTTTTTCGTTTACACGCGATAAAATTGTGAACAATACCTTTAACAGGGGCTTTGGTGTGCAGGAAACCAGGTACCTGAACGCAGATGGCTATTATACGGCAACCGGTTTTTATAATTATTCAAAACCCTGGCGCAACAGGAAATATGTACTTAATTACGGAGGAAACATCATCTATAATAATAACATTTCCTACTTAGAAGATAAACGCAATAAAGGGGCCAACTGGATTGTAGGGCAAAGGCTCTCATCCGATATTAAGATTAAACAATGGCTTGAAACCACTGTTGGGGTTAACTTCAACCTGAACAGCACCCGGTACAGCATCCAGAAAACACTGAACAGTAACGCAGTTGGATGGACGTTCAGTCATTCATCAAGGATTTTTCTTCCCAAAAATTTCAGGTTAAATTACGATTTGGAAAAAGAATTGAATTCGGGTTATGCCAATTCGGTGAACGTGGAACCGTTTATCATAAATGCAAGCATTGAGAAAGCATTCTTTAAAAACCAGCAACTTTCATTAAAAGCTGAAGCATTCGATTTGCTGAATGAAAATCAGAATTTATCCAGATCGGTAACGGCAAATTCAATTACAGATACAAGGGTAAACAGGCTAAGGCGATATTTTATGCTCACTGCAATTTTCAGGCTGAATAAATTTTCATCTTCGGGAGGAAATGGAAATATGCCACCGGGAATGCTCATGATGAAGCCCGGAATGTAATCTGTGAATGGGTTGCCTTCAATGAGCCATTTATTTTATCTCACCGATTGTGTTGTTTTGGGCAAATTAAAAAATCTGTGTTGAACTGCATCTGTGTGCTATTTATTTTTTGGTAAGCATGTAATTTTTTACTTCAAAATTAAAACAAGGGTACCGGCAATAATTAAACCTGCACCCACCGCGGTTTTTAAGGTTAGTGTTTCGCCCAAAAAAGTAATGGCTAAAATAATGGTGAGCGCTACGCTTAATTTGTCGATCGGCGCTACTTGTGATACATTTCCCAATTGCAATGCTTTGAAATAAAATAACCAGGATAACCCTGTTGCAATTCCCGAGATGATGAGGAAAGTAATATTTTGCTTTGATAAAGAACCAATGCCTTTTGCCTCGCCTCTTGCGAGTATGATGCACCAAAGCATGATTAATACAACAACTGTACGTACGCCTGTGGCAAGGTTTGAATTAATATTGGCTACCCCTAACTTGGCAAAGATTGCAGTTAATGAGGCAAATAAGGCTGACAGTAGCGCGTAAATCCACCACATACTTTTTAGAATAAATTTACATGAAATTATATTTTACCGACAGATTAATTACCCTGCCATCAATAGGCGCCCACAAAGGGTTAAATACAGGATTGGTAATGCTTCCGGTATAGAGCATTTCTACTTTACTTTGGCGATAGTCTAAAAGATTCTCGCCGTTCAAAACAATACTAAAATGTTTTCCTAACTGTTTTTCCATCATCATTGCTATGAATATATAACCCGGCGTTTGTGTATAATCTTCCCGATACTGGCGCCCTGTATATGAGCCTTCAATGCCAAAGCGGAAACCAGCTCTTTCAAAATCCCTGACGATGGTAAATGCAAACCGGTTTTTGGGCGTTAATGGTATGAACTGGTTTTGTAGTAAATATTTTCGTTGGGCAATGGTAAAAGTATATCCTGCATACAATTCCCAGCCTTGTATCGTTGTACGAATGTAGGTATCAAAACCTTTGGAAATAACAGGTTTATCTTCGTTATCAAATAGCACATTACCGCTGCTTTCCATTTTTCCAACAACCGGGTTATTCAACTGAGTAAGAAAAAATGCCTGATTGATAAACAGTTCATTATTTTCGCCCCAATGCAGTTTATAGTTTACTTCTGCATTATAGCCTGTTGACTTTTCAGCTTTTATAGTTAGCGGAAGCGATAAAATATTTTGTATGGCATAATCTGTTGTTTGCGATGCTAAGGCATTGGGTGTTTTGTAACCGAAGCCAATGCCTGCACGGCCGGCCCAGTGTTCGCTAAAGCGATGAAATATCGCTATTTCCGGCAGAAAAAAATTGCCGTAAGTAAAATGATAATCATTTCTGATTCCGGCTACAAGTGTGGTGCTTTGCTTGATGTTCCAGGTATTCTGAGCAAAAAATCCAAGTGTATTATTCTGAAAATTATTTAGAGGGATATTGGGTGTTATTTTCCTGAAGCGGTCGCCTGTGGCATTAATGCCTATTACAAGGCTGTTGGAGTGGTAAGGAATGAATAATGATAATTCGGAAAAATAATTAAACTGGTTTCCTGCGAAATCAATATTGTTGTTTTTGATGGTACGGCTGAAAGCGCTCAGGCTGTTTTTAAATTCAACCCTCTTGTTGTTGCTCAAATAGCGTTGTGCAACCCATTCAAAACTATTTCGGTTGGTGATGTTTTTTTCAAAGTATTGGTGCGCGGTATCTGCTTTGCCTGCCAGTACCTGCATATCGCCTCCATTTCTTTTTTCAAAAGTTCCGGTATAACCTGCAACAATCGAAGTTTTACCGTCAGGATAAAAAAACAAACGCGGGTGAAGAACCAATCCGTTTAAATCGCCAACATCAGAAAAACCATCTTTATTTACATCCACTGCTTTCTGATAATTATATCCGCCAAAGAATGTATAACCCGATCTTTTATACCGTTTAGAAAAATATGTATTGAAGTTGGTTTCTTTGAGTGTAGTCTGATTAATGCTCACCACAGCTTCCTGCTTTGTAGTTGGCTTTCTTGAAATTATATTTACCAGGCCACCGATGGCGCCTCCGCCATATAAAGTAGATGCAGATCCTTTAATCAATTCAACCTGTTTTAAATCCAAAGGCGGAATACTCAGAATGCCAAAGCCACCGCTAAACCCATCGTACAAAGGCATTCCATCTTTTAATATTTGTGTATATCTGCCATCAAGCCCTTGTATTCTCACATTGGCATTTCCTGTAATGGCGCTGCTTTGTTGTATTTGTACCCCGCTTACATCGCCTAAAATGCTTGCAATGCCAGCCGGTTTTATGCCACTTTCCTCATCCATTTCCTCGCGCCCTAATACTTCCACTTTCAATGGTGAATTCTCAATCCGTTGATTATTTCTTGTGGAGGAAACTATGATTATTTGATCCAATATTTTTTGAGACGGGGAAAGTACTATTAACAATGTATCATGGAATGGAGGCGTTATCAATGTATCTGTATCAGTATAACCAACTGATGTAAAATGCAACTGCACATTCCCCCGAGGCAGTTGCAACACAGCCATTCCTTTTTTATCTGAACTTCCAGCAGGCTTGTTATTTACAGAGATGTTTACAGCTTCCAAAGGCTCTTTGTTCGCATCGTTCAGCACTTTTACAATCACTTTATGTTGTGCATTGGCCACCACAGAAGAAAGGATTATTCCGATTGAAAATATAAGCTTTTTCAAAATCAAATCTTTAATCTTTATCTTCCCTGATAAAATTTCCTGTTGCATCAAATATTAAATCCATGCTTTTTAATTCCGCTTCATAATTTATCTCACGATTGGCTTTGGTAATCGTTGCTGCTTCTTTTATTTTTTGCCCCGTATAATTTTTTGAAATATAAGCTCTTGCTTTAGCAGGTAGTTCATCCACTTTAATCTCTGCTTCTGTTTCAACAATGTTTCCAGAAACGTCTATCAAAACAGAATATTCGGTTTTGTTGTTTTCGAATCCTGCTTCGTAATTGGCTTTTTCTTTTTCCCACTTCACTTTCTTTACATTGGGATACTGCTTTTGAAAAGCTGCTCTTACCGTTGTAGGAACATCTTTGTCTAAGATTTTTTGTGCATTGATACAGGATGTAATCATTGCTGCGGCTAATAGCATCACTAAATTTTTCATTGATTTAAAATTTAATTTTTATAATGCAAAGGTTTAAGCCGATTTAGTAGAAAGTTTGAATAGTGGCAAAGCCATTATCTTTCTTTCTGCCCCATTTGTATTGGTGTGTCCAATACGACAGCTTCATTGATAATATACCAATGCCTGCACCCACCAGCACATCACTGATATAATGCTTGTTGTTTGCCATACGCAAAACGCCAACTGATGTGGCTATACCGTAGGATACATAAGGTATCCATTTAATTTCCCCTTTGTATTCTTCGCTTAGAAAAGTGGCTGCGGCAAATGCCTGTGCCGTATGGCCCGACGGAAAAGATGAATAATTTGAGTGGTCGGGCCTTTGAATATGTGTACTGTTTTTTAAAAGCTGTGTAACCGCAATCATGCTTAATTCGCCTTTTAATAAAATGGCCGTACGATTTTGTATGTCGGTCTTTGATTTTACGCCAAATGCATCAAGCCCATAAGCGATAGCGACAGGACTGTATTGCAGGTAATCATCGATGTGTGTTCTGAAATACGGCCAATGTTCATTTCGCTCTTCAACAATTTCATTTTTGGTGCTTTCGGAACCATTGCTATTTAATACAATACCCGCTACAATAAAAGAAGTAGGTATATACAGCTTTTTGAGTGAGAATCTTTCAGATTTAGATAAATTTTGATTTCCTGTTTCAGTACTTACAAGAGAATTATGGGTCGTGTTTTGAGAATAACAATATTGAATGGTAAGCACTGTAAATAACAATACTACTCTTTTCATTATTTTTTACCTGCAATGTCGGCCTGAATTTAGAAGGAATTTTGAACGTATCTTATTAAGAACCGATTCATGATTAACCAGAAAACACTATTCCTTCATTTTCCCATTTTTAAACCGTTCGCTGGCGGTTTGGTAATAGGATATGGTTTCCGATACCAATTCTTTATTCTGCCGGTTTATTTCGGAAAGGGATTGATCATTTTCCGTTACTTTAAATTGTTTTACCCTTTTCCGGTCGTCAATTTGGGTAAACAGGGTTTCTTTCAGTTCGCCTAATGTTCTGTAATTGCCGATAAACGCCCTTTCTTCCCCCGCTTTCACCTGATTAATGTCTTTACCATATAAGGCTGAATTATAGCTCCAGTTCAGGTAACCGAACAAGGTAGGCATCAAATCAATTTGTGAAGCCAGCCTGTCTATTTTCTGCGGTTCGTGTGGCAGGTTATAAATAATTGCCGGAATGTGATGCTTGTCAATATTGATTTCCCATTTTCCCGCGCTGCTGGCACAATGGTCGGCCACAATAACAAAAACGGTATTCCTGAACCATGGTTTTTTCTGCGCATTAGCAATGAATTTCCCCAACGCATAATCGGTATATTTTACAGCGGCCTTTCTGTTGCCAGGTGGCAGATCTATCGTGCCTTTAGGGAAAGTATATGGTTTGTGGTTGGATGTTGTCATTATAAATTGAAAGAATGGGGTGGAGGTATTGTTATCCGCATACTTGATTGCCTGTTTGTACAGGTCTTCATCACAAATTCCCCAGGCGTTTTCAAAACTCACTTCATTGGTTGGGATGTTATACCTGTGTGTATCTATTTGGTCGGATAAAGGATTCCCCCTGTTCCTGTCCACAATGTCAAAACCCTGGCCGCCAAAAAAGTTATTCATATTGTCGAAGTAACCATCTCCACCATAAATGAAATAAGGATGATAATTCTTTTTTTTAAGTATGGTAGCAATAGAAAAGATATGATTATTTCCGGGCCTTCTTACGATGCTGTTTCCCGGTGTGGGTGGAACGCAAAGCGTAAGTGCTTCCATTCCTCTTACCGTTCTTGTACCGGTTGCATATAAGTTAGTAAAGAAAATGCTTTTATCGGCAAGGCTGTCGTAATTAGGAGTAAGGTTGTCTTTATTTCCAAACGCTTTCAAAAAATCCGCGCTAAAGCTTTCTATCGTAATGAGGATGATATTGGGGCTACTTTCATTTCCTCCTTTTGTAATTCTGAGTATGTCATCGAATTTATCGGAGGCGTATGTTTGATTTTCCTGTAATAGTGATTTCTTCAATACAGCGTATGCTTCTTTATCGTTACTCGTGGGATAGAAAGTTTCGTAATCCAGTTCATTAGACCGGTATGCGGCGAAGAAGGAGAACACGCCGTTTTTACCCAATTCGTTTACAACAAGATTATTGCTAAACTCTGCCTGTTTATTTTTCATCACACTCAATAACAGAAATGTAATTAATAATATGGGAAGTGTATAAAGCGTGCGGGTGCGGATGGAACGTTTGTCGGAAAACGTATTTTGTAAGACTCCAGTTTTATGCAACAGTACAATTGTGCCAATTACCAAAGCCAGTAAAACAGCAATAATTAATGGTAGGGGATACGACTGGTTTATATTGGAAACAACTTCATAAGTATAGATGAGATAATCAACTGCAATAAAATTAAATCGCACCCCAAATTCGTCCCAAAAGGGAAACTCTGCCATCAGGCTAAAAAAGATAATGATAAGAATTAAAAAAAGATAACCGTAAGTAAAAAACTTATCTGCCAACGATCCAATCCATCTTTTTGGGAAAAATAAGAGGTAAACAGCATAGAAGAACAGGAAGCACAACCCGGTAGTTGCATCAAAAACAAACCCCGTAAGAAATGCCCTAATGAGATAAATCAGATTAAAATCAACATCTTTTTCCGACCAGAAAAGGAAAATGATTCTTGTGAAAGAGGAAAGTGCTATATACAACCATAAAACTGTGAATAATGCAGAAAATCGGTTGTTTTTCAGCTTACTGATTAGCTCTGCCAACTTATTCCCAAGGCTCATGTATTACCCATTTAAAACGGATAAAGCTCCGGAACAATTTAGAAGAAATTTTGAATTTTTAAAATGTTAAGGTAAATGAATGAAGATCATTTTGAAAGGCATATTGGATTTGCCATTCGTAACGATTGCAGATTTCTTTCACGATTGCCAGCCCCAGGCCGCTACTTGTAGCTTTAGTAGAGGAAACAGCAAACCGCTCAAACAATTTTTCGTTATGTAACGCCGCATTTCCCGTATTAGAAATAATTAATATCCTTTTTGAAAATTCAATATTTATTTCACCTTTTTCAGTGTTGTGAATAATGGCATTGATTAGCAAATTATTGATAAGAATTTCAAACAGGGTTTTATTACAAACAAGGGTTAATTTTTCAGAAATAATTTTATTTACAACAATGTGCTTTGAGGATATGTAATCCGTCAATAATTCAAGTGTTTCCAATATTGTTTCGGTCAGATCCACATTTTCTTTTTCTGCAAATTGATTGTTTTCAATCTTTGCCAATAGCAACAGATTTTTATTTATCCTCGTTATTCTTGTAAGCGGTAATTCAACGGCCAACAGTATTTCTGATTGCTCGCGGGTAATATTTTTATTTTGCAGCAACAAATTCATTTTTGACCTCAGCACTGCCAAAGGTGTTTGCAGTTCGTGAGAAGCATTTTCGATAAATGTTTTCTGTTGGTTGTAAACTGAAATATTTTTATCAATCAGTTTTTGTAGAGACTGATTGAGTTGTTCGAATTCTTCAATGTTTGTTTCATCAAAAGAGATGGATTGATGTGTAGTAAGGTCGAACGATTTTAGCTTTTTAAGTATATTATAAAATGGTTTCCATATTTTTTTTGCTATTCGCTTATTCAACACGATAAAGCCCATTACCAGTAATACAAAAAACAGAATCGTTACCCCTGTGATGGCTAACATTGTTTCGCCAGTTTCTTCCACATTTGTTTCTATTTGCAAATGATACCATTTACCGTTGATGCTGATGGCAGATGAAAGCCCCCGGAAGCGATCAATTTTCTCATCTCCGGGGCCTGCGTTTAAGCGTTTTATTGTATAAAGGCTATCTGGCCTGTTGATAAATACATGTGCTGGTTCCAGTATTGTGCCGGGTTGTAGTTTGTGCCAGTTTTTTAGCAAACTGCTCATTTCAGTTTCATCTATACGGGCATTTCTGAATCCGGTTTCAATATTCTCTTTAATAATCCGATTGTGTTCATCCAGCTCATTCATCCAAATAAAATCTACCACCAAATAATAAACGGGCACACTACATGCCAGAATGATTAAAGCATAAATGGTAAATGCTTTCAGGGGTTTGTTTAATAGTGGTGAATTCATAATTGTTTTTGGGTACTGTTGTTAAGCTAAAAATACAACTGTACAGAGGAATCATTTATCATTAACCATAAACAATTAACCATTAATCGCTCCATTTATATCCTGCACCATAAATCGTTCGGATGTAGTTGTTGCAGCCCGCATCTGTCAACTTCCTTTTAAGATTCTTAACGTGTGCATAAACAAAATCGTGGTTGTTAAACATATCTGCAATATCGCCTGAAATATGTTCGGCAATGGCTGCCTTTGAGATAACCCTGTTTTTATTCCCGGTGAACAGTAAAAGTATTTCAAATTCCTTTTTGGTAAGACTAACTTCGATGTCATTTATTTTTACGGTCTTGCCTAAGAGGTCAATCGTTATTTCATTTTGCCGGATAATGTTTGAACTGTTAAACTGTTTCCTGCGAATTAAAGAATGTATTCTGGCAGACAGCTCAGAATGATGAAAGGGTTTTGCCAAATAATCATCTGCACCAATTTGAAGTCCTTTTACTTTATCTTCAATAGCGTTTTTGGCGGAAATAATAATTACCCCATCCTGTTTTTTCTGTTGTTTTAATATATCTAATAGCTGAAGCCCACTTCCTCCCGGAAGCATTATATCTAATAAAATACAATCATAATCGTACACTAAAATTTTTTCAACAGCCTGTTCGTAAGTTATGGCCATTTCGCACAAATAGTTCTCACCTGCCAGATATTTCGCAAGGTCTGCGGCGAGTTCTTTTTCGTCTTCTACTATTAAGATTTTCATTCTGCAAATTTACCCTTTCAATTTTGAAGGAACTTTGAACACTGTATTTAATGTTATTCTAAATAGGTTTGGGTATTTGCAATTTTATCGATGATGCTATTGCGGGAACAGGGGAGTGAACTTTGCTGTAAATTTTACCTGATGCCGTTATAGTTCCGATTATGTTGTATTAAGTAAAAAACCTGAAACGCTTATCGGGTTTAAGTTGTTATTTCGTGAGTAAAAGCGTTTCGCCGTATCAGCATAAAAGGTTTAGGCGTTTTCCAAACCCTAACTCGAAAATCCTGTTAAGCGTAGAAAGCTGAATGTTACAATTTCCGTTTTCATGCTGTGAAATATCGCTTTTCTTAGTCACAACTTTTTCAGCTTTCTGTTCTTGTGTCATATTTATATTATATGGCGCATTTACCGACGGCCACAAATTTAAAAATATAATATACTGATTATCAGTACGGTAAATAAAAATATTCAAAAAACCAGCAGATCCCTGAAAACAAAAATATACATTATTCCCATAATTAACATTATGTTTAGTATGAAATTCTGAAATCAAAGCTGTTAACTCAGAACATAACCGGTAAACAAATCCCCACCTTCCGATCAACCCAAAAAACCCGATCAATAATTATTCGTAAAAAAAGGGCAGCCAAAATAAATTGCTGCCCAAATAACTTAATGTTTTAAATGATCAGGAATCTTCTTTAGGAACGCCGTTTTCAGAAAATCCTTCAGCTTCTCCGTTTTCGGGATCACTTTCGGTTTCTGCAGATGTATCTTCCTTTTCATCTAAGGCCGTTATGGCTGCAATCTGATCGCCTTCATCTACCCGAATCAGTTTTACACCCTGGGTTGCACGTCCCTGTTCAGAAATCTGGGCAACCGACATCCGGATGGTTATACCCGAAACGCAGGTAATCATCAAATCCTGGCTTTCATCTACGGCAAGCAAACCCACCAGCGAACCGGTTTTATCCGTAACATTTATGGTTTTTACGCCTTTTCCTCCGCGGTTGGTAACGCGGTAATTGGCTTCGCCGGTTTCCCTATCGTCTAAGGCTGTACGCTTTCCATAGCCTTTTTCGCTTACCACCAGGATGGTTTTAGAATGGTCATCTTTGGATACACAAACCATACCCACCACCTTATCATTTTCACCATCCACTTCTATACCGCTTACGCCAATTGCACCACGGCCTGTTGGCCTTACTTTTTCTTCGTGGAAACGGATTGCGCGGCCGCTTTTTATGGCCATGATGATTTCGCAACTGCCATCAGTAAGCCTTGCTTCAAGCAGTTGGTCGCCATCCACCACATTGATGGCATTTACACCGGTTTGGCGCGGACGGCTAAAATCTTTAAGGTGCGTCTTCTTTATGGTTCCATTACTGGTGCAAAGAACAATGTATTTTCCTTTTACATATTCCTCATCTTCCAGGTTTTTAATGTCAATAATAGCCCTCACATTATCATCGGGAGGTATTTGAACCAGGTTTTGAATGGCTCGTCCTTTGCTGTTTTTTTCTCCCTCAGGTATCTGGTAAACTTTTAACCAGTAGCATCTGCCCTTTTCGGTAAAAATGATCAGGGTATTATGGGTAGAAGCCACAAAGAGGTGCTCAATATAATCCTCATTTCGGGTAGCGCTGCCCCTTGCACCCCTTCCTCCGCGTTTTTGCTGGCGGTATTCGGTTGCTGAAGTGCGCTTAATGTATCCCATATTGGAAATGGTAACCACCACATCTTCTTCCTCTATCAGATCAAGCATGTTGATCTCATCATCAGCATATTCAATTTCCGTACGGCGGGTATCTCCAAACCTGTTTTTAATATCGGTGAGTTCCGATTTAATAATATCAAAGCGGAGACTTTCTGTGGCTAAAATTTCTTTTAACCTTTCAATCGTTTTTAATATTTCAGCATGTTCCTCACGGATCTTGTCGATTTCCATTCCGGTCAATCTTTGCAACCTTAGTTCCAGCACGGCTTTTGCCTGAATTTCCGACATGCCGAAGCTCGAAATCAGCCCTTCCTGCGCCAGAACAGGTGTTGCACTCTCCCTGATCAGCTTTATCACTGCATCTAAGTTGTCGAGTGCAATAATATAACCCTCAAGGATATGCGCTCTTTCTTCCGCTTTTCGCAATTCGAACCGGGTGCGCCTAACCACTACTTCATGCCGGAATTCAACGAATTCTGAAATCAGTGTTTTCAGATTGAGCACTTTAGGCCTTCCTTTTACCAGCGCTACATTGTTGATGCCATAAGAAGTTTGTAATTCAGAATGTTTGTACAACTGGTTGATGGCTACCTGGGCAACTGCATCTTTCTTCAGTTCTACTACAATGCGGGTACCTTCTTTGTTATTGCTTTCATTATTTACATCCGAAATACCATCAATTACCTTTTCGGTAATGAGGTCGCCAATTTTCTGGGTAAGTTCATCGCGGTTAACGAGGTAGGGAATTTCGGTAATGATGATCTTTTCCCTGCCTTTTCCATCGGTTTCAACAGTGGTTTTCCCCCGAAGTACCACCCTTCCCCTTCCGGTATTATAGGCCGATTTCACACCTTCAATACCGAAAATAATTCCACCAGTTGGAAAATCGGGAGCTTTTACAAATTTCATCAGTTCATCAATGCTGATGTCTCTATTGTTGATATAAGCGATGCAGCCATCTACCACTTCATTCAGGTTGTGGGGCATCATATTGGTGGCCATACCCACTGCAATACCGCTGCTTCCGTTCAGCAAAAGCTGCGGAACGCGTGTAGGCAATACCGTTGGTTCATGTAAGGAATCATCGAAGTTGAGCTGGTAGTCAACCGTTTCTTTATCGATGTCTTCCATCATGGCTTCGGCAAATTTTTCGAGCCGCACTTCGGTGTACCGCATGGCTGCCGGGGGGTCACCGTCCTGGCTTCCGAAATTTCCCTGGCCGTCAATCATGGTATATCGCATCGACCAGTCCTGGGCCATCCTCACCATGGTAAAGTAGATGGAGGAATCGCCATGCGGATGGTATTTCCCCATTACCTCCCCAACAATACGGGCGGCTTTTTTGTATGGTTTGTTGCTGGCATTACCCAATTCATTCATTCCGAAAAGCACCCTTCTGTGCACTGGTTTCAGCCCATCGCGAACATCCGGAAGCGCCCTTCCCACAATCACGCTCATCGAATAATCGATGTAGGCGGTTTTCATTTGCTCTTCAATATTTACCGGTATAATTTTCCCCCGGTTATTGAGGTCTTCTCCCTCAAAAGTGTCTTGTGTATCCATAGTAAAAAATAGGCCACGAAGGTACTGAATTTACATGGTGTTTTGGCTTAAAAAACAGCCATTTATGATGGTTTTTTACACATTTTTTCAGGGATTGTGGAGAACCCTGATTGCCCGGATTTTTCTTTCATTATTTAATAAAGAAAACTGGATTTTTCTGTTAAAAATCACTTGTTTTCACTGGCATTTATCGCCTAACTTGCCGGCCTATGCCTGAACTAAAGAAAATCCTCATTTTTGGAGCCGGGAAATCAACCACCTCACTGATCCGTTATCTGCTTTCAAATTCTTTATCCGATCACCTGGAAATCATCGTAGCAGATGCCAATATTTTGTTAGCTGCCGAAAAAATAGCCGGAAATCCGCATGGAAGAGCCATAGAAGTGGATATTTTAAATGAGGCCGAACGGAGTTCGCAGATCAGCAATGCCGACCTCGTTATTTCGATGATGCCCCCGGCATTGCACAGCCTGGTGGCAAAAACCTGCCTTAATGAAGGAAAGAACCTCCTTACCGCTTCTTATGCCGATGAAGAAATGAAGTTGCTTCATGATGCAGTAACCAAAAAAGGATTGATCTTTTTATGCGAGATGGGATTAGACCCCGGGATCGACCACATGAGCGCCATGCAGATCATTGATCGCATCAGGGCAAAGGGCGGAATCATAAAAAAATTTTTCAGCCATTGCGGCGGTTTGGTAGCTCCTGAAAGCGATGATAATCCCTGGCATTATAAAATAACCTGGAACCCCAAAAATGTGGTGCTTGCCGGAAAAGCCGGAGCACAATTTCTGGCAAACGGTAAGGAAACGGAAATGGGTTACTATAACCTGTTTAATCCGGATCAACAAATAGCTACCGGAAATGAACAAACGCCGTTTTTGAGTTATTATCCAAACCGGAACAGTCTTCCCTATATTTCACTTTACGGACTGGAAACCTGTACCGATTTTATGAGAACTACCCTGCGTTATCCGGAATTTATGGATGGCTGGAAGAAAATGGCTGAACTGGGTTTCACCGATGAAACGCTTTTTTATCAAACCAACGGAATGAGCATTGCCCGTTTCTTTGAAGCTCACTTTAAAGCACAGAACATTGTTTTAAATAAGGATGCGAAAATCTTTACCCCGGGTTTCCTAAAACAACTGGAGTTTCTTGGACTGAACGACCACCAAACGCTTATTCATCTCGGAAATATATCTATAGTGGACATTATGGTGTTCGTGCTGCAACAAAAGCTTGTACTCCATCCCAACGATAAAGACCTCGTGGTAATGGTGCACGAGTTCACTTACGAACGGGATGGAAAGAATCATGTGCTGCATAGTTCATTATATCTTAAAGGTGAAAACCATCTTGAAACAGCGATGGCAAAAACGGTAGGACTACCCCTCGGAATTGCTGCACGAAAAATTCTTAAGGGAGAAATAAAATCAACCGGTGTATTAATCCCTCTCCAAAAAAACATTTATGAACCGGTGCTGAAAGAACTGGAGTTATTGGGTGTGAAATTTATAGAAATGGAGAAGACGCTTGCTTAAAACTTTAATGCGCTTAACTGTTTTTCAAATTCTATTATTCCTTCAGTGGCCGGTTTTTCAATAAAATGCAGGTTTGGAGCGGGTAAATGAAGGGGAATGGATTTGTCGATGATAAATTTGGGTGCATATTTGGGAACTGCGCCAATTAAGCCTGCTGCGGGATAAACCTGCAATGAACTGCCTACAAGTAGGAAAACATCGGCCGTTTGCATGATCTTACCTGCAAATTCGATGTTGGGCACCTGTTCGCCAAACCATACGATATGTGGCCTCCATTGTCCGCCATCCGGAGCCAGCTCTCCCAATTGAATGTCGCCCTTTATTTCCCTGATGATTTCTGCATTTGTACTGCTTCGCATTTTAAATATTTCCCCATGAAGATGAAGAACATTAGTGGAGCCTCCCCTTTCGTGCAGGTCATCAATATTCTGAGTGATGATATGTACATCAAAATCATCTTCCAGTTTTGCCAAAGCGGTATGTGCAAGATTAGGTATGGCTGATGCCACATCTCTCCTGCGCATATTGTAAAAATCGAGTACCAGTTTGGGATTTTTTTGAAAGGCTTCGGGAGTGGCCACATCTTCAATTTTGTAATCCATCCACAGCCCATCGCTGTCTCTAAAAGTTTTTAACCCGCTTTCGGCGCTCATTCCTGCACCGGTAAGCACTATAAGTTTCTTTTTCATGATGGGGTTTAAGCGTTTGAAAATGAGGCAGGCTTATTTTCCATTTGACATCCTGAGGATTTCCTTCCATTCCTCATCCGATACCCTGCAAACGGATAGCCTCCCAATTCTGATCAGATCAAAATTGCTGAGTTTTTTATTTGCTTTCATGGCCGCAAGGGTTACCGGATTTGCTAATTTTTTAAGCGGTTTAATTTCTACGGCTACCCAGTTTGGGTTATCGGTTCCCGGATCCTGGAAGGCTTCTTTACTCAGCTTTGCAATACCCACAATGCAAAGCCCTTCATTGCTGTGATAAAAGAAAATTTCTTCTCCCTTTTTCATATCACGCAGGTTATTCCTTGCAGCGTAATTCCGAACGCCATCCCATACCGTTGATTTGTCGGCTATTAATTGTTCGAAAGAATAAACAGAAGGTTCAGATTTTACAAGCCAGTGTGCCATAGCATGATTGGTTATTTTTGGAATGATTAAAATTCAACAACATCAAAATTAATAATACCCGGCTATTGAATATTCAAATAACATACATGCTTAAGCAATATAAAAAATGCTGCTTTATAGCAGCATGAATAAGGTTAATTTAAAACAGGCGTTTGATTCAGATTACCATTTATCTACTTCTTCTCCGTGGAGGTTATCGGCCGGGGGTACATTATTGGAAGGAAAACTTTCGGCCGTTGTAATTTCTGTATGGCTTATTGGGGAGGTTTCTGCTACAGGAGATACCTGTTCAGATTCAGGCGCCGGGTTTTCATCCCCTTCATAAGGAGAATCATGATTAAATGCATCGAAATCAAAATCGGGCATTAAATCTGTTTTCACATAATCAATGGCTTCTGTTAAGCCTTTTATAAACTTATTAAAATCTTCTTTATAAAGGAAAATTTTGTGCCTGTCGTACCCCTCGCCTTCTGTTCTTTTCCTGCTTTCGGTAATGGTTAGGAAATAATCATTTCCGCGGGTAGCCCTTACATCAAAAAAATAAGTCCGGCGCTTTCCGGCTTTCACCCGGTTGCTGAAAACACTGTCAACCTTTTTGTCGTTATTCTCGTATGCCACAATTACAAGTTTTAATTTGCAAAATTAATCCGATAGCTAACAAAGATATAGTCATTTTTGAAATGGCAAAAAAATAGGGAAGTATCTGTATATTTTTCCGGCTTTGGCGGTGGTTATTCCGCCGATTCTGCCTCCGAAAGCTGCTGCCGGCGGTACATATCATAATAGTATCCACCCTGCGCCAGCAATTGGGTGTGGGTTCCGGATTCCACAATTTTACCCTCGCTCAGCACAACAATCCTGTCAAAATTCAGCAGGGAAAATATCCGGTGGGTAACAATAATGGCAGTTTTTTCTTTCAGGTAATCAGCAAGGTTGGATGTAATGGTTTTTTCTGTTTTGGCATCTACGGCGCTGAGGCAGTCGTCTAAAATAATCAAAGACGGGTTTTTTATCAGCCCCCGGGCTATCGAAATCCGTTGTTTCTGCCCCCCGCTCAGCATCACGCCCCGCTCTCCTATCATGGTTTCAAAACCTTTGGGGAAGTTCATAATTTCATCATAAATAACCGCTTGTTTTGTAGCCCGGATCATATCTTCTTCTGTTGCTTTCTCATTTCCGAAAAGGATATTATTTTTTATGCTGTCGCTAAACAGGAAAATATCCTGGGGTACATAGCTTATCTGTTGCCTGAGGCAATTCAGGTCAATATCTTTTACAGATATTCCATCTATGGTAAGGGTTCCCGACTGGATATCGAACATCCTTAACAGCAATTGGGCTACGGTAGATTTTCCTGAACCTGTACGCCCCACAATGGCAATTTTTTCTCCCTGTTTTATTTCGAGGGTAAAATCTTTTATGGCATGGATACCTGTGTGGGCATACGTAAAGTTTGCATGATTAAATATAATATGCCCGCGGATGTTAATTTTTTGAGGATTGGGTGAATTCTTTATTTCGGGAGTGGTGGTTAAAAATTCATTGATGCGTCTTTGAGAAGCCACGGCACGCTGTGTCATGCTGGCCGTCCATCCAATGGCACTAACCGGGAAGGTGAGCATTTGGATATACATTACAAATTCTGCAATTTTTCCAACGCTTGCCCCGGGAACCTGGTTAATTACATCGAGGCCGCCAACAAAAATGGTGATAAGGGTGCTGAGGCCAATGAGCAAACCCATACTGGGGAAATAAATGGATTCTGTTTTTGCAAGGCTTAACGAATGATCCCGATAGGCTTCGCTGTTGTTTTTAAAATATGAAGCCATCACTTTTTCCTGAACAAAGGATTTGATTACCCTGATGCCTGCAAATGACTCCTGTGCATTGGTGGTAAGATTGCTCAGTAACGATTGAATGACTTCGCTTTTCCGGTTGATGATTGTATTTACAAAATATATGGTGCCGGCAAGCAGCGGAAGAGGGCAAAGGGCAACGAGGGTTAGTTTGAGATCGGAACTAAACATAAAATACAGGCTGAAGCCAATGGTAGCAGCCAGGTTAATGAAATACATGATGGCCGGTCCGGTGTACGATCGTACCCGGCTTACGTCTTCCGAAATACGATTCATCATATCGCCGGTGCTATGCGTTTTATAAAATGAAGAATCGAGGGTTTGATAATGATGGAATATTTCATTTTTCTGATCGAACTCAATATGGCGGCTCATTACTATAATGGTTTGCCTCATCAGAAACATAAAAAAGCCGCTAACCACGGCCACCCCAATTAAAATCAGGCCCGCATATAATATTTGATTTACGAATGGCAGGTTATTGAACCGGTTGATCAGTACCTGCACCAGCCGGTCGTAATTCAGGGTGGCTGAAGGATGTATGGCGTTGCCAGATACAGAAGACACTACCGTATTCACCACATAGCCCGTGAGTTGTGGCGCCAGAATTTTAAAGTAATTGGTGAGAATAACAAACAGGAACCCTAAAAAGAAAAGCCATTTGTACCGCCAGAAATACTTGTTAAGGGTGGAGAGTTGCGTCATCTGTTACAAAGGTAATTAATAGCTTCTACCTCCTGCTTTTATATGAAAAAATGAAAAATATATGGATAATTTCGGGGTATTAGAAAAGTTTGATTTTTCTTTGTTTACCGTATGCCGCTTTATACATGTTCATTAAACTCGGGCAGTAATGGCAACTGTTATTATATTGGCACAGCCAGCGATGCCATACTTGTAGATGCAGGATTATCCTGTAAAGAAACCGAAAAGCGGATGAATGAAAACGGGTTGAGCATGAAACGGGTGAGGGCGGTTTTTATTTCGCACGAACATACCGATCACATCAGGGGTATTGAAAGAATTGCCACCAAATACAATATTCCGGTTTTTATTTCAGATAGTACCTTAAAGAACAGCAGGCTAAATATACAGCCCACGCTGATAAATGGTTTTAAGGAAGGGGAAAAAGTAACCGTTGCCGGTATAAACATCCTTCCTTTCAGAAAGTTTCATGATGCTGCCGATCCGCATAGTTTTGTGGTTTGCCATCAGGGCATTTCAATTGGCATTTTCACCGATATTGGAAGGGTTTGTAAGAAGCTGATGAGCCATTTTCAAAACTGTCATGCCGCTTTTTTAGAAACCAATTACGATGAAAAAATGCTTGAAGGCGGGCCTTATCCCCATCATTTAAAAAAACGTATTGGCGGCGGGAACGGGCATTTATCCAATTTGCAGGCGCTGCAACTTTTTTTGCATTACAGGAATAAACAACTCTCCTACCTGTTCCTCTCCCACCTGTCGAACGAAAATAATAACCCGGAGCTTGTTGAACGTTTATTTAATCAATATGCTTTTAACACCAAAATTGTTGTTGCATCACGCTTTTGCGCCACACCTGTTTATGAAATAAGCCCCGGGCTAATGAAGAAAAAAGATTCCGGAATCATCCCATTGCGGAGAGGCACCCAGCTTAACCTTTTTTAAAAGGAAAGGCCGGCGAAAACCGCCGGCCGAAATCCACATTCCCAAAACATAAACCTAAAACCAACAATTAAACAACAGGTTTTACTTAAGATACCGGGTATTTGAAAACATGATTTTTAAAAATTCCAATTCAACCAAATGTTTTTTACTGCTTCTTGAATTTTTTTTGTCTAATAATGACTAACCAATACACTGAAATTTTCACCAACCGCAATGAATGATTTAATGGAATTGATTAAGGATTTCATAGCGATTAAATTTTAATGGGGAAGATTTTTTTAGTTTATTATTCCATTACAGACCCTGTATGGAAAGAAAGATTTAATGGAGGCTGCTTAAAATTCTGTTAAGTGCCCCTGCAAGGGGGTATAACATGGAATGCTGCAGCTCTCCTAACAATGCAGCATGAATAAGCTTTTATTTAAGGGAATGCGGAGAACAACCGTAAACAGGGAGGAAAATACATTTATCAATAAATACCGGAGCAGCCTTACGGGGAATACAGGCAGATCAATTGGGGAAATCTCAACCCGCTCAGGATTATTGCTTCAACATTTTTTTAATCTCAGCAATTTCCATTTTAAGTTCTTCTATGGTTTTTGACTGCTGTTCAATAATAGCCTGTTGTTCCTGTACGGCTTTCACTAAGGGAACTACAAAATCGGCGTATCGCAAACCATATAAATCTTTACTGTTGGCAGGTTTCACCAGTCCGCTGAAGTTATAATGAGCAGCGTTTGCTGCTTCTTCCACCTGTTGTGCTAAAAATCCGCTCATGCGAAGTTTTTCAATATCGTATTTGCCGGTCCAGTCTGCTTTTTTATTATCGATACCCAATATTTCGTTTTGCCGGTGAATATTCAGGTTATATGTTACGGGTTTCAGCCTTGTTATAAAATCGAGACCGGGTACATCATCAAGAACATTATCTTTAATCCGTTTATCGCTGTAGGTGCTAAATCCAACCTGCCCCCTGATCACACTCACTGAGGTATTGCCTATTTCCACCATATTATTTCCACTCCCTGCGCTGCCCACAGAAGCGCCGAGAGCAGTATAATTATTGGTGGAATTTGAGGGATAAGTGCCATAACCCACAATGGTATTATAGTTCCCGTTTGTGTTATAAAATAAAGCATCATTACCAATAGCGGTGTTATAACTGCCGGATGTATTATAATATGCAGCGCCTGCTCCAAAAACAGTATTCCGAATTCCGGAATTGTTTTTATACAAAGAATAAGCTCCGTTAGCGGTATTCAGATAACCGGTGATATTTCCTTCGAGTGAACTATGTCCGCTGGCGGTATTGTTGTATCCCCTGTCGTTATAATATAATGCATGATATCCAAATGAACTGTTGTTATACCCTTTGGTATTAAATCGTAATGCGGCTGAACCAACGGCTGTGTTATTGTTTCCTTCGTTGGGGTTAGAAACGCCATCGCCATTTGAATACAATGCACTATCGCCAACAGCAACCAGGTGGCTGTTTACCGAATTTGTGAATAAAGCCCGTGAACCCACTGCCACATTAAAATTTCCGGTAAGGTTAGAAATTAAACTGTGAATGCCGATTGCGGTATTATTATTTCCGCCGGTATTGGAGTACATTGAACGATAACCGATTGCGGTGTTCCAGGCGCCTACATCGTTTGTGTACAACGACTGGCTGCCGTAAGCGCTGTTGAAATAACCCGTGGTATTGCTGTACATGGTGTTGTTTCCAGAAGCGCTGTTGAAATAGCCTGTGGTATTATTGTATAAAGCCCTGTCGCCGGTAGCCAGGTTCTGATACCCGGTTGTATTTGAATAAAGGGTATTTGAACCAGTTGCGGTATTTCCAAAACCCTGTCGGTTGCTGTAAAGGGCATTATTACCTATTGCCGTATTAAAGCTGGCATCAAGGTTCTTATATAAGGCCCGGTTTCCAATGGCTACATTATTGTCGCCATTCCGGTTGGACCATAATGATTCGTTACCAATACCCGTATTAAAACTACCCTGGTTATTGAAGAATAAAGCTTTTGTACCGATGGCGATGTTGCTGATGGAATGTTCAGGCAAAAAAGCGCCATCCCCATTGGTATAAAGGGCGCTGTCGCCAATGGCTATTAATTCGCTTTGGATGTTACTCAACTGAAGTGCAGCAGTTCCAAATGCAAGATTTGCCGTTCCGGTATTATTTTCGAGCGCATGCAATCCCCATGAAATATTTCGTGAAGCAGGGTCAATTTTTCCACTAAGGGTATTGCCTGTTTTAAATACCAGTGCAATGGTATCGGTTGTTCCAAGGAAATTTTGTGATGCATTGGTACCTGTGTTCCCCATAAGCGACCAGCCTCCGGAATGAACGCCTAATGAAATCCACTCAGTTCCGTTAAAGTAAAAAAACCTGTTATCATCAGAATTATAAATGAGCAAACCCGTTGCCGGAGTGTTTATCTGATTCATTGAATCAGTATTCATTCGCGGAATCAGCATTCCTTTATTTTCGGCAGATACGTCCAGTAAAGCGGAAGGATCAGGATTGGAAGTGCCTATTCCCACATTTTGCGAAAAACCACAATATTGAATGAAAAGTAAGAGGAAAAGTAAAATTGAAAATCTCATCATAAACAAATAAGGCCTTGAGGTTAATATGGTACAAACAACCGGTCTTTCGAGGCAGATTAGGATTTATCCTCCCAAACGGGAGTATCAGAACGGTGGCAATTTTACGATTTTCCTGCCTGAATAAAGAGTTTGATATATAGGAAGTTACAAACGGTTCAGCAAAAAATGTGAATAACCATAAGTTTTGAAGGCGCAATTTTTAATTTTTTATGGAATATCATTAGAATTTTCCGGATTTTAATATGGCTATTTATAGTAAAATTTGAAGATTCTGCTCTTTTAGATAATGGTTGAAAATAGCAGACGATACAGCACTCCGAATCAACCCTAAATGCGGATAAAATCGTGAACTCCGGAACGAAAACCAATGGCAGAAAAAAGGCAGCCATAAACTGCCTTTCTTTAAACGAATTGAATTATGTACTTACTGAATTTCCAGATTTCCCGTTACCCTGAATTTCTTATTTGCTTTTACCCTGATTTTTCCGCCGGGTGCAATGGTTTGGGTTCCGGTTAGCACACATTCCTGGCCGAGCGGGGGATCAATAATAATTTCTCCGCAGGAAGGCAGTGTGGATGGTGGCATGGTATTGTTTAACCAGTTTGATGCCACATTCCAATTACCCGAACCGGTGAAGGTAAAAGTCATATTATCGTTTATGCTTACCGTTATATGGTTAGATGATATGTTTTGTGCGGGGTTAACGGTAAACTGCATATTTGGCCTGTAAGAACCGGTATTTCCGGTAGCAGCCGTACATGCTCCGGCACCGGGAGCATTGTCGGACTGGTAATATGTAGAACTGAGAAACCCTGCCTGGGTTTGATAGGTTTGATATGCAGCAGTTCCATAAACCTGGTTAGAGAAACAAATGTCAACCAACAAATTGGACGTACCATCCCAGTAAAATGGCGTATTAAACTGATGGAAGTTCTGGCTGTTGAGGGTTGGTGTATAATTTACGGGGCCAAAAACCGTAGTTAAAGGAACATTTAAAAAAGTACCGGTTGCGGTGGTTGCCGATGTTGTTCCCAACTTAATGCTATAACCATTCAACGTTGAAGGGTTTCCTAATTGAGGACCAGTGGTAAAGGTGAGTGCGGTTATTTCACCTGCGCTTAACCCGATGGCGTTAAGCTCTGAGGCGCGAATGATATATTGCTGCCTTCCGTTTCCATAGTATGTTGGGTATGCAGCACCACTATTGGACCGGTAATCATTAGTTGTTATTCCGGTTCCCAGCGTAAATACATTGGCACAGGCTTTTTGCGCGTTTACCACACAACTCACGTCATCACCATTGGAAAATAAATTAGTAGAATAGGTAGGGCTGTTTGAGCCCACATCATCGCCATTTATTTTCCAGTGATAAACCGGATTGGCTCCGTTTGAAACAGTAGCTGTAAAGGTGATCGGGGTTCCGGCACAGGTGGGATTATACCCGTTGGTTATACCGATTGATACGGTAGGATCAGTTGGAGGATTCACCACCATATTTATGGTATTGGAAACAACAGGAGAACCCTGTAAGCAGGTTATACTCGAAGTAAGCCTGCAACTCACCACATCGCCATTATTCAGCGATGATGTGGAAAAGCTGTTGCTGTTTGTTCCCACGGGGTTGTTATTCACCAGCCACTGATAAACCGGGGTTGCGCCCCCGTTTGAAGGGGTTGCCGTAAAAATATGCTGCACCCCGGGGCAGGATGGGTTGCTACCAAAAGTTTGTTCGATGGAAACAGACGCGCTTGCTCCGGGAGAAATAACGGTAACGGTTACAGGCAGTGAAGTGGCCACCTGGTTGCCACAGGTAGTAGAAACGGTGTAGGTACCTCCTTCAGAAACCTGGATACTTTGGGTTGTAGCGCCATTAGACCATTGATAATTACCTGCTGTAGTAGCTGTAAGGATTATCGATTCTCCGGCACAAATGCTGAGATCGCCTGTATGTGTAATTATTGGCGCAATATTTTGCTGGGTGAGGGTTATGGGAACCGCAACCCAGTTATTGGTTTCATCAGTTTCTAAAAACGCATTACCGGCATCTGTTATGGATACGATATAATAATCTCCATTGCATACATTTTGCAACGGGATCGGATCGTTCAGGTTTACACTATAAACATCATACATTCCCGGATATATCCCCTGGTTTAAACCACAACCGTTATGCCAGCCAACCCCATGATTAGGTACCGATATTACCGGGTTTCCGTTATTATCCACACATTCGCCGGGGTTATTTGCGCAATTTCCCAGATTAACAAGGCAGTAGCTTTGTTTTATACCGGTTGATACAATTGGCCAGGTACGGGCATCCGGATTGGAAGTTGCAACCCTCAGGGTATAATTAGCCCAGTCATCTACATGAAGATGATTGTGGGTGGGGTGAAAGGTCATCCTCCCCGCAAGTCTGTCGTAATACGATAAGGTATCGGTTCCCGGGCGCTTCTGGTAAACCCTTTGTTTTACGTAATGTTTTACGTACGAACCATCGGGACACATGATGTTACAGGGCACACGGGTATCGCCGCAAAAGCAGGAGTCGATACCATATATATCCAATGGCCCCCACCCGATATTCGGTGTGGCATTTGAGATATATAAGAAACCGGGAGTTTCGGTATGATACAGGTTTATTTCCCTGAAAGATGATGTCATATCAGGAAGCAGATCGCAGTTATCGGATCCGTCGGGGCACTGGCAGGTTGAGCATACATAAGTACCGGTTGGGGCGCCGCTTCCCGGGCTGGGGTTAAAGGCGGGCGGATTGTTTACAAAAACCACGCTTGCGCTGGTGATGTAGCCTTCATCAGGTGCGGAAATATCGGAAACAATAAGCTGCCAGGTTCCATTGGGATTTTGTCCGTTATTAAAACTGCTTATATTTCCGGTAGGATAAAAAAGACCGGTGTACGGTGGGAGTGCTATGGTAAATGATACGCCATCCATTCCCAGGCAGGTGCCAAGAAAATTGCTACCGGCGCCACCAGCATGTTCAAGCACGATCAAACTCATGCCCGAAGGAGATACGAGGGTCAGCTTAATGTCGTCATCATAAGGATGATAAAGGTTGATACAAATACGCGCCAGCCCAAAATCATCGTTAATTTCATTGGTAAGTCCGGTTACGGGAATCGGAATGTTTACCGACTGATTATCTAAAATGGCCTGGTTACCATTCCAGGTAAATGTTTGTCCGGTTACGAAATATGCAGAAATCACCAAACAAACTGAGAGTATAATTTTTTTCACAGTTTCGCTTTGTTCGGATAAATATAAATAAACTAATTAAGATATGGTTTGGGAAAAATGTATGAGCTGAATATCTGCTTTGCCATCGATTATAATATATATGCAGTTTCGTAAAATGGCAACCTGAATTTATATCAATTAATATTTGCCGTAATTATATTAATTTAAATTATAAATTAAATAATACATTTAATTTATAATCAGCAATATATGAATATGAAAAGCCCCGGACAATGATCCGGGGCCTGAGTACTTTTACCAACTTTCTGCCTGTTGGTTTTTCAGGATTGGGAATTCTCTGGGTGTTTTAATTCATTTATCCTGGTTCAGAGTTGGTTTTCCACCGTTGGTTAAACGGGA
>Ga0206107_1000119_pt1 | contig 67063 bp, 56 predicted proteins | sample 2B0metagenome_FD_148652 | JGI IMG/M metagenome (GOLD analysis project Ga0206107, IMG submission 148652) | Enriched microbial communities from leaf-cutter ant dump, University of Wisconsin, Madison, United States - 2B0 | ecosystem: Environmental > Terrestrial > Nest > Insects nest > Nest dump...
CGGAAGAAGGTAAAAACTATTTATTAAAAGGCAAAGATCGCGATAAAGATCAAAGTTATTTTCTTTATGCGATTGGTTCAAGCGCTCTGGACAAAAGCTTGTTTCCTGTTGGCGACTATCCTAAAACAGAAGTGCGCCGGATTGCCAAAGAATTGGGGTTTATTAATCACGACAAAAAAGACAGTACAGGAATATGCTTTATTGGCGAACGTAAATTCAAGGCTTTTTTAAATGAATATCTGCTCTACCAGCCAGGTGAAATTCATTCAACACAAGGCACACTCCTTGGGAAACATGATGGACTTATGTTCTATACTTTAGGACAAAGGCAAGGTCTCAATATTGGCGGCCGGAAAGACAGTGATGAAGCGCCTTGGTATGTGGTAGGAAAAAATATTCAGGATAATATCTTAATCGTTGCTCAAGGCAACAACCACCCAATGTTGTTTTCCCAAGGATTATTATGTACTGACTTGCACTGGTTTTCAGAAGAACCGCCCAAAGAATCTTTATCTTGCTCAGCGAAAATCCGTTACCGTCAGCCGGATCAGCATTGTCTTTTAGCGTCTCAAAACAATGGAGAATACGTTGTGATGTTTGCAGAAAAACAGCGCGCCGTAACCCCTGGACAATCTATCGTTTTCTACGATCAGAACATCTGCCTCGGCGGCGCTGTTATCACTCAGATAATTCCGTAGTTACATCCGAGTGTACCCGACTAACCATGCCCCCTCCCCTGAGGTATCCCCTCATAAGCTAAGGTAAAGTGAGCACTCTTTCCCCTCTCCTCCCGCTGAAAGAGAGCCCCACCATTTCCCCTCTCCTCCCGCCGAAGCGCAAGCGGAGGCGAGGTGGGAGAGGGTTAGGGTGAGGGGGTTAGCAATCATCGTCGCGAAGCGACACCTTGTCGTTTAGGCGTAAAATTTAAACGCCAATTGCCTTTAGGACATTATATTGTCGATTTTGTTTGCATCGAGAAACGGCTTATTATCGAGTTAGATGGAGGGCAGCACCAAAACAATCAGGCCTATGATCACATTAGGACGCAATATTTTAATAGCATTGGATTTAAAATTATCCGTTTCTGGAATCATGAAGTATTAGCTCAATTACTTGCCGTGATAGCGGTCATTGAGCGTCATTTAAATGGTGTCGCTTCGCGACGATGATTGCTAACCCCCTCACCCTAACCCTCTCCCACCTCGCCTCCGCTTGCGCTTCGGCGGGAGGAGAGGGAAAAGAGTGCTCGCTTCGTCTCAGCTTTCGAGAGGGGAAATGGCGGGGCTCTCTTTCAGCGGGAGGAGAGGGGAAAGAGTGCTCACTTTACCTTAGCTTATGAGGGGATACCTCAGGGATGAGGGCTCTCACACGCCAGAGCCAACGCCGAAGGAAGTTGATGGATGATCCACCTGCTCTTTTTGAGCATCATCAGCAGCATCATCAGTTGTCTCCTCAGCCTTTTCTTCAAGAATAGTGGATAATCTTGAGTTACTTCCTGATGAAACTGTTACCTCTGGGTCTGGTTTTACCTCTTTAACAGACTTAGGAGCAGTAGGAGCAGAATCAGGATTGGCTTTCGGACTAGGTGAACTAGCTGGACTAATTTGTGCCCCCTCTTCTTCAACCTCGGAAACCAGCGGTACACCAAGAGTTTTAGCAGCAGCCTTCAGAGCGGCGCATAATTCTTTATCAGTACCTTCAATTTTCATGGGCGGATAGCTGCCATCTGCTTTTCTATGAACCTCCGTATAAGCTTTGACCATGGAGTTAGCAAGCTCGGTTTTCCCCATTTTAAAATCTTTACTTGCAGCTATCACCCCATCCTTAATACTAAAAGCAGGTTTATCATTTTTATCAAGAATCGTAAATGAACCATCCTGATTACGAGTTACCCTCATCATCTGGCTGCTCAAAACTCCTCGCAAGCGGCTGAGCAAATCCTTGTTATTAGTAGAAGAAGACGATTTTGGTGCTTGATCCCCAGCCGCTGAAGATTGAGGTGAAGCTGGATCAGGTGAAGCCGTCGTTTGGAGAGGAGATATTTTAGCAGAGGTAATCTCAGCAGGAATATTGTCAGAATTATCTTCTTTTAATTTTTGAAAATATTCACGATATTCACGCGCCAAGTGTTGTTTGTTTGCCTGTACTTCTTTGAATTCCTGTTGCTGTTCCGTGGTATTTGAAGAACCCAACGTCCTCATTTGAGGAGAAGAATCCATTCCCTTATTTTCCTCTACTCCTTTACCATCAGAATTAGCGAAAGTTGATTCTAGCAATATCTCTTTTTCTACTAAAAATTTTTTATCTTCAGGGGTTAAAACAGTATAGAATTCTCGTTCTAATTGGAATGCTTCATCCCCATTCAAGCCATTATCAATAAGCTTCTTATCTTTCGTATAACCAGGCAGTTCAGGATTTGGATCCATCAACTTGACTATACGAGCCAACCTTTCCAGTTCAATCTTTCTTTCTTCCCCACTCTTTGATACTAGTTTCTTTATTCTGTCATTCACTTCTTTGAAAGCTTTTATTGACATTTTTGGTACCACCTAATTTCTAAACTCAAGGAATTACTTCATATTATACACTATGCAGCTTAAAAGCTCAGACCTTACTTTGAAATTAAGATCATTTTTATTTCACATAATTTTTTCTAATTATAGCATCTTTGCAGCCTATTTGTCCAAGCTTTCATCAAACTTAAACAGCTATCTGCATTTCACTGCAGTTATTTTACCCATAAATCCAAAAAGGTATGGACGGGAGTTTCAGCTAACTTATTGAAATTATTGCACAAATCAAAAATTTTTGCTGTTTGGGTTTCATCAAACTGAGTTTTTAAATTCTCAATAAACTTCTTTTCCAAAAGCGGAATGCCTTCTTCGCGGCGGCGCCGATGGCCAATAGGATATTCAACGGTTACAGCTTCTGTTGAAGTACCGTCTTCGAAAAAAACCTGGAGAGTATTAGCAATAGAACGCTTTTCCGGATCAAGATAATCTTTGCTGAATTGGGTATTTTCTGAAACAACCATTTTACTTCGCAGTTTATCAATACGCGGATCAGCTGCGGTTTGATCTTCATAATGTTCAGCCTTGAGATCGCCAAATAACAACCCAATTGCCGTCATATATTGCAGACAATGATCACGATCTGCAGGATTATATAAAGGCCCTTCTTTACTGATAATACGGATAGCGGATTCATGAGTTGAAATATTGATTGTTTTAATTTCGTCCAGGCGATGGATAACATGAGGATGTAAGGCCACTGCGCACTCTACCGCCGTCTGTGCGTGAAACTCTGCCGGAAAAGCAATTTTAAAAAGAACATTTTCCATTACATAAGCGCCATAAGGTCTTTGAAACTGGAAAGACTTTCCTTTAAACAAAACATCATAAAAACCCCACTTTGGCGCAGTCAACACACTCGGATATCCCATTTCGCCTGTTAACGTCATCAACGCAAGCCGAACACCGCGGCTAGCTGCATCCCCTGCTGCCCATGACTTGCGCGATCCTGTATTCGGTGCATGCCGATAAGTACGTAAACTTTGTCCGTCAACCCATGCCTGTGATAATGCCCGTAAAACAGCATCGCGATCACCGCCAAGCAAGGCAGTAACAACAGCTGTTGTAGCCGCTTTAACAAGCACTACGTGATCCAACCCAACACGATTAAAGCTGTTTTCCAATGCCAAACATCCCTGAATTTCATGAGCTTTAATCATGGCCGTTAAAACATCCAGCATGGTCAACGGCATTTTCCTTTCCATCATACGGATTCGACTAAGGTAGCCTGCAACCGCCAGAATACCGCCGAGGTTATCAGAAGGATGTCCCCATTCTGCTGCCAGCCAGGTATCATTAAAATCCAGCCATCGGATCATTGTTCCAATATTAAAAGCGGCCTGCACAGGTTCCAGCCGATAAGATGTACCTGGAATCGCCGTTCCGTAAGGCAGCTCCGCACCCGGCACCACAGGACCCAGGAGTTTTCTGCATGCCTCAAAATTTAAAGCCAGCATGCCGCAGCCTAATGTGTCCATGAGGCATAAACGGGCTGTCTCATAAGCCAGCTTACTTTCAATTTTAGCGTTAAGAACATAATCAGCAATCGCGGCTAATTCAGCGTCATAATCTTGCTTGATATTTTGATCGGCTATTGTGTGTGTCATAACCCTCTCTACAATGAATCTTTATAAATGGGTTCGTTTGCCGCCGTCCACAGTATGGCCTTTTCTCTTTTGAGCAATAATGCAGCTAATAAAGCCAAAACAAACGCAGCAGGAATAATTGCCAATGCCTGATGGTAGTTTGCATAAGTATAAACAGGAACACCTTCAAGCATTTTACCGTCCCAGCCGGCATGGAGCAGCGCTCCAAAAAGGTTTTGGTATAAAACCGGCCCTCCTTGCGTAATAATTGAAATGATACTCACGGCTGTTGCTGTTAACTCATGAGGATTGCTTTCAGCTACTTTAGGATAGCTAAGCACCTGGGTGCTGGTAAACAAACCTAATAAAAAAAACAATGTAATTGCGGAAGAAACAGTCAAAGGGTGAACGGTCATAAGAACCATTGCCGAACCCAGTGATAATAATGTCCCTCCTATCATAAAAATACGGCGGCGGCGGCACCTGTCCGACAACCAGCCCGCCAAAGGCCCGCCGATAATGGTTCCGATAAAGAGAAAACTGGTAGCATAGGAAGCCTCTGTTCGAGAAAAATGCTCCGCCTGGGTCAGGAAAATACCGCCGGCCATAGCACCAAGAAGCACAATGGGCATGTTCATCAAACTCGTATAAAAAGCGCACAAGATATTTTGAACATTCAAATAAGCTTCCTGGAAACTTTTCAAGAGGCCTTTCTGCTTGAGAGCAGCTTTATGCTCATCGTGAAGAAACGCTTTGCCTGGAGGATAATCTTTTACCAGCAGTGCAATAAGCAGAAAAATAAACACACCAAAAAAGGCGTCAATTACAATCGCTGTTCTCCAGTCAAAATGTTCAATCAGCAAAGTGAGCGGTGTCTGCGCAACCATTCCGCCAGTCATGGCAAAAGTAACAATCACTCCTGTTGCTAAAGCAAGCTTGTTAGAAGGAAACCAGCGAGAAGCAAGACGAACACAGGAAAGAAAACAAAACGCACTGCCAATACCTGTCATAAAACGGCTTAACAAAGCCACAGAATAATGATAAGCGCCAGCAAACAAAAATGTACCGGCAACACATGACCCTAATGAAATCAAAATAATCCGCTTCGTTGAATAACGATCTAACAAGGCACCTGCCGGAAATAAAAAGATGACATTAGCAAGAAAATAAATACTGGTCAGCCAACTATAGGCTTTAGCATGAATATGAAAATCAGCCATAACATCCGATGCAATTGAACTGAACATATTCCCTTGAATAAATTCATAAAAGAAAAACAAAGCGGCTGATAGACAAACAAGCCAGGGAGAATTTTTTTCCATCATAATATGTTATACCTCTTTTTTTCTACAATACGTTTCTTTCAATAGTAATGCGGCCAGAAGACCAATACCTATGGCAACAGGAAACATCCACATTGCATGCTGATAGTCCAGCGAAGAATAAATACGCTGTCCATCTTCTCCTAACAAACCATTCCAGCTCAGATCCAGCAGCTTTCCAAATAAAATCTGGGCCAAGGCTGCCCCGCCCATAATAATGAATGAAACAATACTGACTGCCGTACCTGTAATACGCGAATCATTACTTTCAGCGGCTAAAGGGTAAGAAACAATTTGCGTACTCGTGAAAAGACCAATAAGAAAAAATAGCACCAGTAAAGAAGGATAATGTAATTCAGGGATCAAGACAACAAGCAGTATACTCAGCAAAGATAATATACCGCCCCAGATCATCGGTTTTTTTCTAAGACCAATACGGTCAGAAAGCAAACCGACGAAAGGACAGGCAACAATACTTCCAAAGAAAATCATGGCAGTCACATTAGACGCCTGAATCTGTGTCAGCTGATGCACTTTTACAAGGTAGGTAACTCCCCAAACAGCATCCAATACCATAATCGGTAAATTCAGCAGCGACGTATAAAGTCCGGCCAGAAGGTTCTGTGCATTACGGGCTGCTTCAATTAAACCTTGAAAAAAATCCAGAAAACCGGAAGCTGCCTTAAGCGGATTTTGGGGCTTTATATAGCCGGGAGGAAAGTCTCTCACCTGGATAAAAATTATTGCGAAAATAACGCCTCCCAATAACACATCATACATGAGCGCCGTACGCCAGCCTACGGCATGGGCAAGCCACACAAGCGGTGTTTGTGCAAGCACCCCGCCTAAAAAAGCCATGGTGACTACAATCCCCACAACAAATGCCTGCCTTTCTGGCGCGAACCATCGTGAAATCAGTACAATACAGGACAAAAAACAGAAGGCATGGCCGCAGCCTGAAACAGTATGAAAAAAAGCGGCTGCAGGAAGAGAATGCGTCAGAGCAAAACCCGCCGTACCAAAGATGCACACACTTAAAGCAACAAGCAAGATCTTTCTAACGGAAAATCGATCCAGCAGCATCCCTGCCGGCAGTAAAAACAGCACATCCCCAAACAAATAAGTACTGGACAGAACACCCAACTGAGTGGCATTGACATTAAAAGCCGTCCGCAGCTCCTCATTAATGGCATTAAACATGTGCATCTGAATGAATTCATAAAAGAAAAAAAGCCCGGCAGAAAGACAAACCAGCCAGGCTTTCTTCGAATTATTCCGAGCCAAAACACCCCCCTCTCCGTGTTTAGGATAAGTATCCGCCAGCATTGCTGAAGCCATGAAATTTTCTCTCAGTTAAAAATGTTGGATTATACAAAAATACTGGTCTTTTGGCTACTAGGTCGTTATAATGGCGGCTTATTATTTTTTCTAATGAGCAAGGTAGAGAACAACAATAAGAGAAACTATACTCAAGTTTCTTCGAAATGCGGTTTTTCTCACTGCCGTCATTCCCGCGAAAGCGGGAATCCAGCAGCGGTAATTCCTATTTTCACTGGATCCCCGCTTTCGCGGGGATGACGAAGTGGACGAGGATAGCGAAGTAGATAGGAATGACAAGTGGACTCGGAATAACCGGTGAAATACTGCATTTCTAAAGGTAACAGGTATATACAGCAACCCATGCAACGACTGGGGATTTAACAAAAATGCAGAAAATTTTGAAAAACTTCATAGAACTTATAAAACACTTTATCAAACAGCTTCAACATTTTGCCAAACGTCTTCCGATATCCAAAAAAATGGGTATCTTTATTACCGTGCTGGTTGTTGTATTTGGCGGCCTGGTTGTTTTCAACTGGATCCGCGGTTATATGTCAGCACGGTTTTTCGCCTCTTATGAGCCAGCACCTGTTACTGTTTCAACCAGTATTGCCAAAGTTGAAGACTGGCAATCTGTATTACAGGCCGTCGGGCATTTTGTTGCAACACAAGGCGTTGAAGTTACAGCAGAAATTGGCGGAACAGTGAAAGAAATCCTGTTTCGTTCCGGCCAATATGTCAAACAGGGAACGCCGCTTGTTATCATTGACGACAGTGTCGATCAAGCAGAATTGAAAAATAATCAATCCAATCTTGCCTTACAAAAGGTAACTTATGAACGCCAGCTAAATCTTCAAAAAAGAGGAGCCACATCAACCTCAGACGTCGATCAGTCCCGTGCTAACCTTCAACAAGCTGAAGCTGCTGTTGAACAGGTTGAGGCAACTATTGCCCAAAAACATATTGACGCGCCTTTTGACGGCAGACTTGGGATCCGCAGGATTAACCTTGGAGAATATGTTACTCCGGGCACAACAAATATTGTTAACCTGCAATCACTCAACCCGCTTTATCTTTTCTTTTTTCTACCGGAACAGGATTTTCCCCTGTTATACAAAAATCAAACCATTCTGTTCTCCGTGGACGCCTTCCCTAACCGGATTTTTAAAGGAAAAATTAACGCTCTGGATTCCAAAATAGACACTAACACCCATAATATTCTCATACAAGCAATCGTTTCCAACTGCTTGCAGCAGCAGCTCAATACTTCACAGCCAAGCAGCAGTAAAGACGGCGCAATCACAGAATGCTCACAAGCAATGACTACTAACGAAGATCCTCATTTTGCTTTCGTTCCTGGGATGTTTGCTGATATCGAAGTACTTCTGAAGCAACAGACAAAAGCCATTGTGCTTCCTGTCAGCGCGATTGCCTATACACTTTATGGCGATTCCGTTTATGTCGTAAAACAAGAAGGCAAAGATAAAGCCGGACAGCCTCTTTACAAAGTTTATCGGCGCTATGTCAAGGTAGGAGAAAAACGCGGTAACCAGGCAGTTATTCTGGACGGCGTCAAAGAAGGCGAACAAATCGTTAACTCAGGACAATTGAAACTTCGGGATGGAACCCGCGTTGCCATTGACAACAGAATCCCCTTAACAACCGCTGATAACATTGACGAACTGGGACAATAATTCATGAGCACGCAAGACAAGCCGCAACAAAGTACCTATATTACAGATATCTTCATCCGCCGCCCTGTACTAGCCTCCGTTGTCAGCCTATTGATTTTTATCTTCGGCTTTAGGGCCATTGTTGATATGCCCATTCGACAGTTTCCCAAAATGGAAAACACCGTTATTACTGTAACTACTGCATATCCTGGAGCCAATGCCGATCTCATAGAAGGCTTTATCACCTCCCCTATTGAAGCCGCTGTAGCCTCAGCCGAAGGCGTTGATTACATGACTTCCAGCAGCACGGAAGGAATCAGTACGATCACTTGCAATATCAAGCTTAATTTTGATCCTCAGGTCGCTTTCACCGATATCATGAGTAAGGTTACCTCTGTGCAGAACCAGCTTCCTGAAGAATCCCAACTACCTGTTATTGTCAAAGAATCCGACGACTCAACACCGTTGATGTATATCAGTTTTAACAGCACGCAGATGACCCCTCAGCAAATTACTGACTATGTTTCCCGTGTTGTTCAGCCCCAACTGGAAACTCTGGACGGCGTTTCGCAAGCCGAAATCCTCGGAGGCAAAGTTTATGCCATGCGAATCTTTTTAGATCCGCAGAAAATGGCTGCTTTCGGCGTAACGCCCGATGAGGTTTCTGACGTACTTTCTGACAACAACTACTTGACAGCAGCAGGTAAAACGAAAGGACAATATGTATCCATCAGTGTCCGAGCCAGTACCGACATTAACAATGTAGAAGCATTCAAGGACTTGATTGTCAAAACCAACGCCAATGCTATTGTAAGGCTTAAAGATATTGCAAAAATTGAACTCGGTTCTCAAGATTACAACTCCAGTGTCATCTTTAACGGTAGAAAAGCTGTCTTTGTAGCCATAACACCCACGCCTTCCGCTAACCCTTTAGACGTGATTACGTCAGTCAAAAAAAACCTGCCGGATATTGAAAAAAACTTTCCGCCATCATTAACCTCCAAAGTTGTCTACGATGCTACGGAATATATTCGGGTATCCATTAAAGAAGTCATCCACACCATTCTGGAAGCAGCAGTTATCGTTGTCATTGTTATTTTTCTATTTTTGGGTTCCATACGCTCTGTGCTGATTCCTGTAGTTACCATTCCCCTTTCTTTAGTCGGCGTATGCTCTTTCATGCTTTTTCTTGGTTATTCCATTAACCTGTTAACCTTGCTTGCCATGGTACTTGCCATTGGACTTGTTGTTGATGACGCCATCGTTGTCGTTGAAAATATCTTCAGGCATATCGAAGAAGGATTAACACCTTTCGAAGCTTCTTTAAAAGGCGCTGGAGAAATTGCCATGCCGGTAGTTTCCATGACCATTACCCTGGCTGCGGTTTATGCTCCCATTGGCTTTATGGGAGGACTCACCGGTGCTCTCTTCAAAGAGTTTGCCTTTACGCTTGCCTGTTCTGTTATTGTATCCGGTATCATTGCCCTGACTTTATCACCAATGATGTGCTCAAAAATTCTCTCACGTGAGATCAGCAGCAATAAATTCGTTCACTTTTTAGATGAGTTATTTAATCGGGTCAAAGAACGCTATCAAAAAGCTTTAATGGTGGTTCTCAATAACCGCAAAATGGTGGTTATTTTCGTTATTACTGTCCTCGTCAGCTTATTTTACCTCTACCAAAATACCTCCAAGGAAACGGCTCCAATAGAAGATAGAGGTTTCTTTATAGTAAGCTCCACAGCCCCGCAATATGCCAGCATTAACTATGTGGAAACTTATACGGAACCTTTCAATGCCATCTTTAAAAGTTTCCCTGAAACCAGCGACTATTTCATTCTCAACGGATTTGGCAGCAGCGTCAACAGTGTTCTGGCCGGTCTTGTACTGAAGCCCTGGAATCAGCGCATACGCTCTTCAGAAGAACTATTAGCTCCTTTACAGCAGAAAATTGATCAGATTGCAGGATTACAATCCTATACTTTTATTCCTCCTCCTTTGCCAGGCGGAGGCAGAGGTGCTCCCGTTCAGTTTGTTATTCAGTCTACCAGCGATTTTCAAACGCTTTTTGAAATATCAGAACAAATCTTGCAAAAAGCAGCTCAAAGCGGCTTGTTTATCTTTACAGATAATACGTTAAAATTTGATAACCCTCAGGTAGAACTGGTCATCAATCGAAGTAAAGCTGCAGAGCTTGGCCTAGATATGAGAGCGATTGGAAGCGCACTCTCCGGTGCTCTTTCAGGAGGATATATTAACTATTTTAACTTACAAGGCCGAAGCTATGAGGTTATTCCTCAGCTGGATAGAAAATACCGTCTCAACCCTTACCAACTCGGGCAAATTTACGTAAAAGCTGCCGACGGCACAATGGTTCCGCTATCTACCGTAGTTACACTAAATCCTAGTACTGAACCTAACCAGATCACTCACTTTCAGCAGCTCAATTCTGCAACCATTCAGGGAGCCATGATGCCTGGAAGAACTTTGGGCGACGGGCTGCATTATTTGGCTTCCGAAGCAGATAAGCTGCTTCCCAAGGGCTTCTCTTACGACTACGCCGGACAATCCCGCCAATTCGTCCAGGAAGGCAGCGCTTTGGTTTTTGTATTCTTCTTCTCAATCATTATTATTTTTCTCGTTCTGGCTGCACAATTTGAAAGCTATCGTGATCCGCTGATCATCCTTGTCAGCGTACCATTATCTATCTGCGGCGCCTTAATTCCGCTAAACCTGGGATTAGCCAGTATCAACATTTATACCCAAATAGGACTTATCACACTCATAGGACTCATCAGCAAACACGGCATTTTAATGACAGACTTTGCCAATCATTTACAGAAAGAGCAACACCTTCCTCCTCTCAAGGCCGTTATTGAAGCCGCTTCCATTCGTCTGCGCCCCATTCTTATGACAACAGGCGCAATGGTATTTGGCGTTGTACCGTTAATTCTTGCCGAAGGCGCCGGCGCAGAAAGCCGTTTTGATATCGGACTTGTTATCTCAACCGGTATGTTAATCGGCACCTGCTTCACTCTCTTCGTCGTGCCTGTGATGTACACTTTCTTTGCCAAAAACCACTCGCACGATCAGGAAAAAGAGAAAGGTATTTCCGCGGAATAATATACCCATCATCTTTCAAAATGCTACACTGATTTTTCGCCCCCTTTCTCTTTCGTCCCCTTTGAAAAAGGGGGGAACAAGTCTTGTTTCTTTTCCAAAGAGGAGAATCATTGGGTTCCCCTTTTCCAAAGACGTTGATATTTATGCAACAATGCCATTCCCTCTGCCGTCTCCCTCGTCATTCTCGTCTCCTTCCGTCATCCCCGCGAAAGCGGGGATCCAGTTCAATCATCGCGTATTTTTACTGGATTCCCGCTTTCGCGGGAATGACGAGGAAGGCGAGAGTGACAGAGAAAAACGGGAACGACAGCGACGAGGCGCGGTGAAGCCGAGCGCGCGGAGTGTACACATAGTACATGAGCACGCGAGGCAAACTGCAACATCGTTACATTTTGAAAGACGACGGGTATACACCAAAAAATTAGTTTTTTATCCATTTTTAGTGTAACCTCTTAATTCGATTAAACCACAAAAGTATTAGGTATTAATATGCTGAATAATCTTCACCCCACGATCACTTATTTAGGCTTTATTATTATCATTTCTATTCCATTTATTACCCTCCTTGCTATTTGGGACCTTATACAAAAAAAACACGCCGTCTTAAGGAATTTTCCCTTAGTGGGACATCTGCGCTATATTGCCGAAGGACTTGGTGTATTTTTGCGGCAATTCTTTTATGCCAGAGATCGAGAAGAGCTGCCTTTCAATCGAGCACAAAGGACTTGGATTTACAAAGCAGCAAAAAACGTGAATACAGAGATTGGTTTTGGTTCCACCCGCGACCTGAGACCTATTGGTTCTATCTATTTCGTGGATGCACCTTTCCCCGTTCTTGGACAAGACGCTGTTGAAACACGAGAAGTGATTATTGGCCCTCATTGCCCTAACCCCTATAAAACCAAATCATTAATTAATATCTCCGCAATGAGCTATGGTTCCATTTCAAAGAATGCCATTCTGGCCCTTTCAAAAGGAGCCAAAATGGCCGGATGCTGGCTCAACACGGGTGAAGGAGGACTTTCTCCCTATCACCTGGCTGGCGGCTGCGATATTGTAGCTCAAATTGGTACAGCCAAATACGGTTATCGCGACGCTGAAGGCCGTTTTTCGGATGAAAAGCTTAAGAAAATGGCCGAGCTGCCTCAAGTTAAAATGATTGAAATCAAATTAAGCCAGGGAGCCAAACCAGGAAAAGGCGGTTTGCTTCCAGCAGTTAAGGTGACGCCAGAAGTCTCTGAAATCCGAGGTATTCCCGTACATAAAGATTCGATTAGCCCCAATCGCTTTACTGAAATTTCCAATTCATCCGAATTACTGGATTTCATCCATCGCGTCCGCACAGTGAGCCAAAAACCAACGGGCTTTAAAACTGTCCTTGGAGACTATACTTGGCTTGATAACCTGCTCAGCGAAATTCAAAAACGCGGTATAGAATATGCGCCTGATTTTATAACACTGGATGGGGCCGAAGGCGGGACAGGAGCAGCTCCCATGAGCCTGGCAGACTATATGGGGCTTCCCATTTCTGAAAGCTTGCCCGTTCTGGTAGATAAACTTTCAGAATATGGATTACGCGGAAGGATTAAAGTCATTGCCTCAGGAAAGCTGGTTACCCCTGATATGGTAGCCTGGGCTTTATGCGTTGGCGCGGATTTCGTTAATTCAGCCCGAGGATTTTTATTTTCTCTAGGATGTATACAGGCATTAAAATGCCATAAGAACACCTGTCCAACAGGAATTGCTACTCACAACCGCTGGTTAACTCGTGGACTCAATCCTCAAGAAAAAGCAGTACGGGTGTACCAATATGTAAAAAACATGGAGCATGAAGTGGGTATCATTTGTCATTCCTGCGGTGTCCATGAGCCGCGAGAACTTCGAAGACGCCATGCCAGAATTGTATCAGAACACGGTACATCTGTTTCGCTTGCCGAAGTTTACCCAGAAATCAAAAGCCCATCAGAAAGGTAATTAATCTTTAAAAAATTCACCAGTTAAACTTAATTAATCCATTTAATTTTTCTTCTTGATGAGAACAGAAGGAATAATTAATCTTTCCAAATTTCTACCTGGGATCTAACCACATCTTCTAGTGAATGATATTTTTTGAGCTTATTCCTCAGCCACTTTGCATCATTTTCTTCATTCAGCACAGACTGCCTGATACGTTCAATAGCCTCTATGCTGTTGGATTCATACGCAAAATCTTCAATCTTATGGCAGGTATGCAGTATATCTTCTTTAAGCATCTTCGCCTTCTGCTTTGAGGGGTCAATAACCTCTGCGTACAAACCAAACCTTGAAGCCCGAAACCGGTTGATTAAATAAACCATATAAATCTCTTTGGAAATCTTCGGTCTTTCAGCAAGCAGATAACTCGCTAAATTATAGGCATAAAAGGCAATATCGCATGCTTTCTGTATTGTCAAAGGCGTATCAAAAATCCGGATTTCAACGGTTCCAAACTCAGGTTTAGGGCGTATATCCCAATAAAAATCTTTCATGCTTTTTACTACGCCTAACCTGGATAATGTATCAAAATACTCCTTGAACTCTTCCCATTGAAATATCCAGGGAGGCGTTCCGCTTAATGGAAATGCACTGATCACCGATAAACGTGAACAATCAAAAGAAGTGTCTACTCCCTGATTAAAGGGAGAAGAAGCTGATAGCGCAATAAAATGAGGAATATAATAAGCGAACGCATGACAGAGATATAATGCGTCATCACCGTTTTTACAGCTGATATGAACATGTTGACCGAAAACAGTAAACTGTTTGGCAAGGTAACCATACTGTTCAGAGACAGAAAGAAAACGTTCTGTCTGAAATACTTTTTGTTCTTTCCACTTCTGAAACGGATGAGCACCTCCGCCGCATATCCCAATATGAATTTTTTCGGCCGTTTCCGCTAAAAAATCTCTTATTGAAAGCAATTCTTTTAATAAATTCTGCCAGCTGGCATGAATTGACGAATTCACTTCAATCATTGACTGGGTAATTTCAGGTTTAATATTATCTCTAATAGCAGTATTTTGTATTCTTCTTAAAAAATCATCCGCTTCCAGAATCAAATTCTTGGTATGCAAATTAACGAGCTGAAGTTCTAATTCAACACCAATAGTCTGGCTAGAGTTGCCTTTAAATTCCAGTGAATATGTCATAAAACTATTTTATATCCTTTTTGAATAGTCAAAAGCTTCGCCTGTAGTTAACAAAGCACTTTGAACAATAATGGGTCCAACTATCCCCCACAACGCAACTGCTGCTGAAACCACCCAAAGCAGCTGTGCTCCAAGATCAGGATTAAAATCATTAATTTTACTGGCAATACCAATGGCTATTCCTGACATCGGCATCAATGCGCCAGCTACGGCAACTGCCTGTTTATTCGTTAAATCAGAGATCTTTCTGAATAAAAGCACTCCGCTGCTTTTAGCAATTATCCTTATGAAGATATAAGCTGTTACCACGACAGGCGCCAGGATAAAACCTTTAAAATCCAAATAACATCCTGTAATAAAAAATAAAGGAATAAAAAAGATATGGGTGAAAAAATCCAGGTTAAACTCAAGCAAAGCATGTCTTTTATCAAAATTTCGCGTTGCAATACCAAACGAAATCAATACCAGCAAATTGGAAAGGTTTAAGTATTCTGCTATGGAAGTAGATAGAATAAGGAAACTTATCAATAAAATAAATTGTCTTTGTTTTTTCTTTTCAAAAAAGAAGAAGGCCAGATACTCAAAAACCTTGAATAAAATTAACGCCAGAAAAATCGAACCCAAAAAACGATAGCCTGCATATAAAAACGACATACCTAATGTATCTCGTGATTGATCAATAAAAGGCAGCAACAATGTAAAAATAGCAATAGCCAGAAGATTATTAACGCTCGTAATGATTAATGTCCGTCTGGTTACAGGCCCTGATGAATTTAACCCTTGAGCAACCAGCAAAACAATTGAAGGAGAAGTTGTTGCTGCAATGAGTGCAGCCAAAAATCCTTCTATTTTCCCTATGCCCAAGAAATACATCAGCAGAAAAGTCAATAAAACAGTTAATCCAAATTCAGATAAACAGGTTAATGAAAGCCCCTTATCATTCAATAACCATTTAAAATCAAGATGACGGCCGATAATAAATAAAATCAGACCTAATGAAATATCTGTCAGAATTTTCATTTCAGACAATGTAACTTTATCAACCCAATTCAGTACATTAGGCCCGAGAATAATCCCTAACAATATATATCCTGAAATTCTTGGAAGGATTTTTGTTTTATAAGCCAGCTCACCAATAATATGGCATATAAAAATAATTAAACCAAAAAAAGCGAAAGGATCCAATATAAAATGATGTTGTGGTAAAAAATTCATATTGTAAACTGCTCATTACGTTTTTTAATACGACTTAATTTTCAGTAAAAGCATTCATTATTTTCTTGGCAGAACTTTCAGGTTAGGATTTTCTGAATAAGCATCAAGAATTTCTGTTACTAATCCCTCAATAATGCCTGTCTGCATATCTTCAGAAATTAGCCCTTCTTCCTCGCGCAATGCTGCCAGGCGTGCTTCAATTTCTTTGGCTACCGAGCCGTTAGGAAAAAGTGCAGCCAGTAAACGGCGGGCTTCAATATGCCCAAGATAACGATATAACTGATTGCGCACATTCACGTCTTCTGCTGTTGTGCTAAATGCCCAAAGTTCTATAGGTCCCAAAGTTAATGTCAAAAGCTGAATATTAACACCGTTTTTGGTTGCAAACTGCGCCAAAAATGTTACCCCGCCTTCTCTTGGACCATGAACCCTTGTTTTCAAAGCAGCTTTGGCAGTTGAAGATAAACCAAATATCTGACTGGTCTTGTCAATGGACTGTGCAGGGCCTGCATCCATGATGTAAATAGAAGTCGCAAACTCCACCATCACAGGATCAAAATCATCTATTGACTGAGAGAGCAGCGCAATCTGAACTTTCCATTTTCTTCCCTCACGCATATCTAAAATCACTTGCTCCCGAACAGCCTTGGCTTTTGACGTACGGTGAAATTCGTCATAAACCAGACGTTTAGGATCCTCTCGGATCTCCTGGATTCTTGCACGATGATATTCTTTATAATTATCCGGTATGCCAACAATACTTTCTTCCGTAAAATAATAATGGCGGGCCAGCACGTAACGCGCCAGCATGTACATCACTGCCGTTTGTCTGTCTGCTGCATCGCCGCCGCTTTTAGCGACTTCATCCAGATCCAGTGAAACAATTCTTGCTTCACCAAGGTCAAAAGCTGTCACGCGAGACAAAATCGAGTATTCCCGAACAGCAGCAGAAATCATGCGAGAGAAAGCATTGACCAAGGATTCCCCTGTCGGAGCAATAACCTTGCCATATAAATCTTCCACAGCCGGAGAACGGCAAACAGAAGCCGCATCAGCCAACAAAGGCATAGCATAGCGCTGGGCCAACGCCGCTTCATGAGTAAATCCTGCTAAAAACAAAGCATCGGTAACTTCCCACCAGGTGGTTTTTTGATCTTGCACAAAACCAATTTCTTCTAAAATACCATCAACAATAACTTCTACACCGGACGCATAAGGGTAAGGGTTACTATCATCAGCAAGGTTTTTATAAAGCTCATCAACAATCATCCCTGCCAAATCCGCCATCCCGTCATAAGAACGCTCTGCTCCTAATGGTGTTGTTAATAATGTAAGGAAGTTAACTAAAAAAGCTCTTTCCTGAGCTGTTGGGAAACGGCATCCTAACTGGGTATCAAAAGGATTAATCGAATATTCAGGCATCATCCTCAAACGATGATAGGCTACCAGATGACGATCGGTTATCGGCAATGCTTCTTTTAGCAGCGAAATCAACCCGCTGCTTGAAGGACCAATATCAATAATTGCAATACGAGGCAGCCGTTGAATGCCTCCGGTTAAACATAACGCCAAATTAAGCGTATTGGAAAGTACCGATTTACCAGAACCAGGCCTCGCATAAATCAAATCAATCCATGTTGTCTGCTCCGTTGAGCCAGGTTGGAAAGGCCATAATTTTCCGTCAGGTGAACGCAGCAGCAAAGCGCCTTTTGACCAAGGCGAAGCAGGCCGTGTAAAGGGCAGCATGTAAATAACGTCGTCTAGCGGTGCAACTGCAGCCACTGCAGCACTGTTCCTTGAAACACCCAGCATACTTGAAACAACGCCCGCAAAAGGATCACCGCAAATTTCCGAGACTTCCGTTGAACCCCAGCCTTCAATAGCTTTGGTCAGTTCAGAAGCCCGCCGGCGAAGCAAGGGTATTTCTCCTTCTGGTGCCCAGGTAGTTGCAACAACACGCAGCCGCACGATAGCCTCATCGGTATTAATCTGCAAATATTTAAGCAGATTCACTGAATCACTGATTAAACGGTTCTGAGCTGATGTAAAGCTTAAAATGGCAGAAAGCAATCCTTTCAAGCGAATCGTTGACAAACCATCGCTATCTAGCAAAAAAGAAATACGCCAGGGAATATGTGTCGGCAAAATTCTGGAAAAAAAGGTGACAAAAGATTTAACTTCTTTAGGAAACAAATCAATAAATACACTGGAATAAATCTTGTCTCCTATTCTTACAGTACGCAGATCGAGCTTTTCAGCATCTCTTGGGATTAATTGCTTGGCCAAAGACGGCCATAAAATGTCGGTTACTGCTCCTTTAAATTCTTGTACCTCTCTGACAGGTATCTTGTCTCCTGGTAAAGAAGGTCTCCAATTTCTTGCTGTAAAATCAGGATCAGCTGACATCCTCATTGCTTTGACAGCATCATGGACTTCCAATAATTCAGTATATAAATTCAAACCATTAAAATCAGCTACAACAGAACGTACAAAAGCGTCATGAGCGTCCCGTAAATCAGGAATAGCTGCAAGTATATTTTGGGAAACCCGAAATGCAGGCACGCGCCTATCTCGGATGAAGCGGATTTTATCTTTCGTTGATTGTTTGACTTGCTCAGCCGACAACATTGAAGGGTGTGTCCAAAGTACCATGTAAACTTCTTCTTCAGCACAATACCGCGATAAAAATTGGGTTCTTTCCCTAAAAAGGTCAGCCAAATCAAGGTTTAAGCGCTTGGCAGTCAATATGGCCGGTTCATAAATCTCCTGAATGGTATCTGTAATATTCTGCTTATCGTGGTTAAAGAACACCTGGATAGAACGACCTGTCTGTCCCATAGACGTTCGAAGGCTCATCCCGATGCCTTCGCATAAGTGTTCAAACTCATCATTTCCCACTAATTCCCTTACGCCATGAATTCTAAGCACCGATAATAATGCACCGTCATGCGCTACCAATACAGTAGGACTATCAGCCGTTTCAATATCGCAATAAGCTTCTGTTGTCTGCTTGAGCGAAGTACTCATCCAGGCCAGAAAAGTATCCAGCCCATCTAAAAAAGATTCGACATAACGGCCCATGAATTATTTCCTCCGTTTGATATTATTTTGATAACTCATCAAGGGCCGTAGCAGCCCAGTGTTCAATCTGTCTGCGAAATTTGGAAATTGAAGGCAGCAGCCTGATATCCTTAAAAATAACAGGTTCTATTTTTATATAATCAATATCTGAATCTAACAATAATTGAGCAAAAACAGCGGGTTCACTTGTTCCTTCACCATACTTATCTTCAATGACTTGTGTGCGGAACTTCAACGTACGATAAATGCTTTGGGCACTCATTTTATAACCTGTATCATTAGTAATAGCACAAAACAGTACATGACAAAGCCCATTTAATTGGTTCTGAGTCATTTCGGGCAAATAAATGAGGGAACCGCCTCCATACTCATCAACACCAACTGCCTCCAAAAAGAAGCATTGCGTGCAAAAGCAGCAGGCGGTTACCAGGTTCGATAATTTATTTTGTTTATAATTATGGTTAAGGTTAACAACTTCCTGAAATTCCCTGGCCTGAAATCCGCAGAACTGGCACGTATGATTATCTCTTAGATAAACTTTTTCAGCAAAAGCTCTAAAAGATTGGCTGCCCTTTCGGGCAGAAAAAATACGCCATGTACCAGGAAGACTCCTTAAGTTCAGCGGATGTTTCGGCATGGTTATTGGTTAACTTAGCTAAAAATAACACCAGTAGGGCCAGCCACTTGAGCTGCATCACCGCCGCCAAAAACGGTCGCTCCTGTCACCCCTAAAATAGAAGGAAGAAACAGTAATGCTGCTGCAATGAAAACCAAGGCAACCGGTGTACCAATGGGGATCTGGGTCGGGTTATCTTTATGCTGCTTAAACTTCATAATGGCACCAATAGCAAAACCAAGACCCGCAATATAAGAACATGCGGTTATAAGCTGGGTCAGGTTACTGAAAGTCCCATAGATATTAGCAGCTACATCTCCAATTGTCTGGTCGGCAGCTAACGCTGATCCAGAAAACAGCATCAATAAAAATATCAATCCTGTTTTCAATGCGGTTTTCACCTGAAAACATTGATGTATTACAGTATTTTTCACATTCATCTCCTCGTTAATGATCTTAAAAAAACAATTTAAAATATACCAAAGGTTAAAAAGTAATCCCAAACGTAGCGGCAATTACGTTAAAGGTTCCAACAATATTCATGGCAAAAACGCCGCCAACTACGTGAATAAGCCCTTTGCCAAATATACCATGTCCGCCCTGTGTGGCTGACCGTGCCAAAAGTACCCATCCGCGCACAAAAGCATAAGCCCCAATTACCTGCACGATTTGAAGTAAAACCTGTGCAGAAACGCTTAATGTTCCTCCGCCTGATGTAGGAAATTGCTCATAAGCCATAACAGATGAATACCCGAAAGTGGTGTTCATCATTATTTCAAAACCTGTCGGCAAATAAATACACATCGCAGCAACAAACAGCGTAATTAAAGGGCCTTTAATACTCGCATTGCTGGACATCATGGTACGCATATCACCATAAACTTTCAAGTCATAAATCCCTTTTAGCGCAAAAGAAATACCTATTAAATAAGCCGAGCCAGTTGCCAATTGGTATAAAGGTCCCAGGCTTGACTGCAAGCTTGTAAGCATATCTTCAACATTATAAGTCGCCATATAATCTGCTCAATTCTTGTTTAAACTTTTTTCCTACTGATCATCAGGACTATACTCAATCACCTTTCCTGAACTCATCAGTACCTGTCCTTGCTGTGGATCAATCACTGCCACTTTTCCATAACCGGGAACGCTCGTTCCCTGTCCTACTGTAATTGTAGCACCATTCGTAGTTTTCAACCAGGCACGTCCTGGAACAATAGCCTGTATAAAGTAGACAGGCCGTTGTATAGGTCTGGAACGGACTACTACCCTTTTAGGAACAGGTTTCTTCTGAAACTGGGATAATTGAGCAGCCTGCATTTCCATTTTTTGGGTAAGTCCGGCAATATTCTCGTTTAAGCGGTTCACTTCCGTATTCATTGTGCTTACTGTAGACTTCAGGCTTTCAACAGTCTGCAGAAGGCTATCTATTCGAGAGTCCATTGCGTTGGATTTCACCTCTATCTTGGCCAGACGCTCATCAGACTGTTTTTGCGTATTAAATGAAGTAATCGTTTCACGCAGCTTGGATGGTTCTGGCTGCTGAGTTACTGCTGGTTTTACATTGGTTATTGAAGGCAATTTTTGATCAACTGGTTGAAAATCCTGGGAGGCTTTATCTGGAGCAAAAAAAACACCAAGCAATTTATATACAATAATGATGAGAGCAACGAGTCCTATAACAAGAAAGGTATAACGCCGAGCCTTGTTGAGCTGCGTATCTTTCTGTTCCAAAGGTATTTCAGTTTCTGAAAAAACCGATTCATCCGGATTCAATGGATTCGCCCTATCATCTTCAGAGAAATGATACTCCTCGTCTGGATACAATTTTGGGTCATCTGGCATAATTTTTCCCCTCAATAATCTGCTGCATTACTATAAAATTTAACCAAGTGCTCCCTGAGCCTGAGGAGCACTTCCGCCTTGTTGGGGCGAAGGCCCTGATCCTTGTGGAGTTCCTCCTGCTGATGCTGGAGCCTGCGGCATCTCTAATGTAACATCTTTCGTAAATAAAATTCCCAATCCTGTCCCTGAATAAATCTGCACTGTAGGAGGACGGTTAAACATCGCTTGAGCTTGCTGCCCCCAGGATTTACCTACATCGGATAAAGCAACAACAGCGTTCTCAAGTGCTGATCGCCCCGTACCGTTGGAAACAGTGTATTCATTATTGGAATCACCGCCAATGGTAATCGTTGTATCTGCAGATTCAAAAGCATTACCAAATCCCTGCAGGAAAGAAGAAGCAAATAAAGATCCATAACGCAAAAGATAATGATAGTTAGTATCACTCGAGAGAGCCGTTCTGGCTGTATTCGGATCAATAGCCACTGCATTAATAGGTATCGTTTTTGGAAGTGCTGGTACTGACATTGTATTAAAACTCAATACTAATTTTCCTGAATTTTGCGGCAAAGTAAAGGAACCTATCAATTTCGAACCTTTAAATTTACCTGATACAACAGTTGCCAGAATTGGCCCAGGCTCATCGCTATTCACGGAAGTATCCAAAACAGCAAAAATAATCTCACCAGCTCTAATGGCTGAGGAAGCAGAGGCAAGTCCACCTCCTGCCAATCCGCCAGCAGCGGCTCCAGCCTCACCGCCTTGAGCTTTATCCGAAGCCTGCGCAGTGGCTACATAAACCTGTGAAGAGGCCTGCCCCCAGGCAGACATAAGCTGACTCGCTTTTGAAGACATCAAGGCAGCTCGTTGTTGAATTTCTTGCTGCAGTTTCTGCTGAGAAGCTTGCTTGGATTGTCTGGCAATAATTTGCTGTAATTGCTGACTCCTATCCTTGGCAGCGGCCGAAGGAGAAATAGGCTGCTGTCCTCCCGCTGCAGCACCAGGCAAACCAGGCATAGGCGCTCCAGCTCCCCCCTGAGTTGATGCTACCGAAGCCGTACTACTGCCTGCATCTCTCATGGCATTCTGTATTTCAGCTGGACTAAAACCTGCTTCAGCAAGCGCGCCAGACGAATAACCCGCTTTGGCTAAATCAGATGCCGAAAAGCCGGCATCTTTTAAATCTTTTGCACTAAAACCCGCGTCCTTCAACTCCTTCGCACTAAAACCAGCATCTTTCAGATCCTTTGCACTAAAACCTGCTGCTTTTAACTCAGCTGCACTAAAGCCCGCGTCTTTTAAGTCTTTCGCACTGAACCCTGCCGCTTTTAGCTCAGCCGCACTAAAGCCGGCATCTTTTAAATCCTTCGCACTAAAACCCGCATCTTTTAAGTCTTTCGCACTGAACCCTGCCGCTTTTAGCTCAGCTGCACTAAAGCCGGCGTCTTTTAAATCCTTCGCACTGAATCCTGCCGCTTTTAGCTCAGCCGCACTAAAGCCGGCATCTTTTAAATCCTTCGCACTAAAACCCGCGTCTTTTAAGTCTTTCGCACTGAACCCTGCCGCTTTTAGCTCAGCCGCACTAAAGCCGGCATCTTTAAGTTCCTTGGCAGTAAACCCAGCCGCTTTCATTTGAGCTGCACTGCATCCCGAATTCTTGCGGATATCTGCTGCACTCATTCCAGCCGCTCTGGCAGCCCGAAGCGATTCAACGCTGCATCCATTGGCACGTATCGCATTGAGTATATCTGCTTTTGACACACCAGCTTTCTTAAGCTCCTCTGGCGTATACCCAGCCTTTAATAACTCATCAGGAGTAAAACCAGCTTTCACTAATTCTTCAGCAGTAAATCCTGCTGCTTTCATTTGAGCTGCACTGCAGCCAGACTGTTTCTTGATATCCGCTGCACTAACACCTGCCTCACGCAATTTCTTCAGAGCAGCTGCTTCACAACCTGCTTTTTTAATATCTTCAAGACTTACCGGTTCCGCCAGTTTCCTCTGAGCATTCTGGATAGCTTCTTCAGAAAATCCAGCGGCTCTCAGTTCATCCGGTGTAAACCCTGCTTTAAGCAGTTCCTCAGGCGTGTACCCAGCTGCTTTTAAAGCCTCTGCGCTGCAGCCAGACTGTTCTTTGATAGCTGTAGCACTGACACCTGCTTCACGAAGCTTTTTCAATGCCTCAACATCACAACCGGCTTTTTTAATTGCATCAGCACTCATACCAGCTGCTAGACTAGCCGCAGCATCCTGAATAGCTTTTTCAGAAAATCCAGCGGCTCTCAGCTCATCTGGCGTAAACCCTGCTTTAAGTAGTTCTTCCGGAGTAAAGCCTGCGTTTTTAAGCTCTTCCGCGGTAAATCCAGCTGCTTTCAACGCTGCTGCATCGCAGCCGGCATATTGTCGAATGGCTGCTGCACTTACTCCAGCTGCGCGTTGTTTTTTCAACGCTTCAACGCTGCATCCTGCCTGCTTTACACTCTCCGGAGTAATGCCAGGAGGAAGACTGCCGTCTGTTAAGGCAATATCTTCCGGCGAAAATCCTGCCTCAGCCAGTTCTTCCTTTGAAAAACCAGCATTTCTAAGCTCAGTGGCATTAAATCCAGCATCTTTCAAATCTTTTGCGGAAAAACCAGCGGCTTTAAGCTCAGCAGCTGTAAAACCAGCCGCTTTAAGCTCTTTTGCAGAAAATCCAGCGGCTTTAAGGCTTTCTGCGCTGCATCCAGAAATTCGGCGGATAGCTGAAGCACTTACTCCCGATTCACGCAGCTTTTTCAATGCCTCAACACCGCATCCTGCCTGGCGTACATCTTCAGCGGAAATGCCAGGAGGCAAACCGGAAGCCTGCTGAATTTCTTCATCTGAAAAACCTGCCCCTTTCAGCTCGCCGTCGCTGAATCCGCCTTCTTTCATTTCTAAAGCAGTAAAACCAGCTCCGCGAAGCTGACAGGCATCAAAACCGCACACTCTCAATTGACCGGCGCTAAAACCAGCTTCTTTAAGCTGAAGCGCGCTAAATCCAGCCTTTTTAAGCGCAGTACACGGGCAAAAAGTCTTTATTTCTGCTACCCCATAACCATTCGCCCTAAGCTGAGCACAGTTACATACTTTACTCAGATCTTCCAGGGTAGCCCCCTGAGACAGGGCGCTTTGCACAGACTTCTGACTGCATTGACTCTCCTTGAGATCCTGAAGCCACAAACTTTTTTCCTCTCCGCCTTGACCTTGCGCAATATGAGAAAAACTCAAACCGCCTTCTTGCTCTCGTAATTGTAAAGCAGCTGAATCAATCAATTGAGAACGGATAATCGTAGGAATAGCACTTCCGCCTTTCTGCTCTGCTTCTTGAACCTGCTCAATATTTTGCTGCTCTTGTAATTTGACATATTGCTCTGTAGGATTCAGTGCCCCGGGAACCGAACGTATACTTCCGGGCGTAGACGCAAGCTCAGACGGTTTGGTAACATCTGCCGCCCCTCGAAATTTTACTATTCCAATGGCTAAGCCAGTTATCACCAAAACGAAAGTAAACAGAAGAATAATTCTTGAACGAGTATCTGAAAATAAATTTTTCAAGCCTTCTTTTAATCCAGCCATGCCTTATAAACCTTCTACTTTTAACTGCATTACTTTACCATGCCAAGAAACCAATAAAACCGGCGTTTTAGCCATTTCATAAACGTGCATACCATCAGCACTTGTCATGGATGAAACCCATCCTGGAGACAAAATATTTAATCGGGTTCTTACATAAAACTTATTGCCTTTTTCCCAAATTTGGGCATCCCCGCCTACCACATCCAACACACGGCTCCCCGAAGGAGGCACCCCGTCCAGGACACTTAACAGGACATTATCAGCATGCGGCGGAAGATTCTGCCCGGTTGGTGTCATTTTCGCATTCGGTCCATAACCCTGAATTCTTAAATCTACGCGGTAATCTACCGCCTTTTGTCCAGGAATCAATGTCATCATTACGGGAGTATTAAGCCCCTCAAGACGTACAGCCAGGTTAGCATAGGTGTACATTTGATTCGCCTGAATCATCAGGGTATTGCCTGATTTGTCCCATTGTATATTAAATGCCTTCGGATCTCCCAAATCATAAGCCACAATCGGCCATGGAGCACCTGTCGAATCAAGGAAGACCAATGACGACACAAAACCCTGTGCAAGACGAATAACAGGCGGCGTTGAACCAGGAGCCAGATTAACAAATTGGGAAGTTGCCGTAGGACGCGGCGGAGTCCCTGGGTAGGCAACCTGAGCCAGCTCTGAAGCATTATACATTCGATGCAAGTGCAATATCTGATCTGGAGTTAAAGGAAATAAACGGGAAGTCACTGACTGAAAGGCTGCATCATCTGTGTCTGGATCTTCTACCTGAAATAATTCGCCGGCAGACGACGAAGCATCTGCTGCAGGAACAGACGGCGCAGACTGAGGTGCTGAAGGTGATGCAGTATCTGATTGATTATTTACCTGGCCAGGAAGCGGAGGCAGCTGAGTGCCAGTGGGGGCAGGCGCCGCAGCAGCGGCTGCCGGTACTGTCTGAGTCTGCTGAAGCTGCTGAAGCTGTTGAAGCGCCTGCGAAGCAGGCGGCGGAACAGCCGGCAGTGTTTCCGCGAAGGCCGCAGCCGCGGGGATAATGGCAAAAATTAGAAACTTTCTCATTAATTTCATGTGAATCCAGTTAATCTAAGCTTCCAGACGCAGGTCCAACAATAAACTGCGAAATACCAATACCTCTGGGTGAATTTAATGTTGAAACACGTTGAATAAGCATCGTAACAATATTATTTTGCTGTGTAAATTGGCTGGCACTCTGATAAGTCACCAATATCGGCATTTGCACACGCCAGGAGTAACGGCCATTCAGGATCCCTTTTTGAAGAATAATCGGTGCCCGGGTTGCAACAGCGGAAACAATCAGCTTTTTGGACTTCACAGCCTCCAGGTTATTGGATGCCTCAAGAGCCTCAATAAACTGGCGCCAGCCTTCTGCCGTAAAAAATTCTGATGCGGCCTGAAGTTCCTTACGATAACTCACAAAATTATAGGTAAAAGCCGCAATGGCAGCCTGGTTGGCCCACTGCAATACAGCAGAATCAGACTGATTGGGTTCATCCAAAGGCTGAACAGGCGTGATCCGTCCGTTAATACTTGTTGCAAAATATTTAGGCATTGGCGGATGGGTAACAATATAGAACAATACAGCACCAAGACCAATATTCAAAATCACTGATAGTAAAAGGATAACCATGACCTTACGGTAACTATCACGGTAAAAATCATTTCTCAACGCTACTATAGTCAAAGCATCTTCAGCCATACAGCCCTCTACCTTATAAAAAACTAAAATTCCTGCGGAATACTACGAACTGTCATCTCTTCAAGCGGATCATTTTCCAGCAAAGGAGTTGACGAATTATTTGGCTCATCAAATGGTTTTAACGGAATAGGTGCCGTAATACCATCGCTTGTATAAAAAGTTTCAGCCGGCTTATGCAATATTCTGTTATGAATCACTCCCAAAAGCAAGAGATTCAAAATAACAGAACCAAGAAGACAACTTATCGTTCTCCTAAACGCATTAATATAAAAATCTTTTCGTTGTTTTTTGTCGCTTAAAGTTTCTCTTCTCATCTTTTCAAATCACTTCTACATGGCACTGCGAAAACTCATCTCAATTCTATTTGTATTGGGAAATACATAGCCTTTTACATAGATAACTCTCGCATCAACAGCCTGACCCCAAAAATAATCCGACACATTTCTTGCTCTGGCAACCGCTAAAGCCTTATCTCGTTCTAGGTTACCTGTCGGCGAAGTATAAGCGGCAATTTTAAGGTCAATTTTATTAAAGTATTTCAAATAAGTAACAGCATCATTTAACAAGGCATAAGACTCCCACCGGATTCTTGGAGAATTCGCGTAGAAGATCTCATTAACGGGGATACGAATTTTATAATCCTGCCCTACAGAAAAAATTTCAATACAATGCCTTTTTAATTTCTGCTCTGCGGCCGTAACTAACGTATCGTTATATTGCTTATTAACAGATTGAATATATTTGCTTCCATAATCGTAGCGGGTGTTAAAGGCAGAAGCAGGCGCAGTTGATGATTGTCTGGATGAACAACCTGTAAAGAAAACAGCAAAAATTATTGCCAGAATACATGCACTTGCAATATTTTTTACCAAAAATAGCTTGTCTATGGCATTACCATGATAGTTTTTGATCATTCTACAATAAAAGCATAATCTCCGACGGATGACAAGTGTTTAATATGAAATATACCCAAAATCTTTTTTCCCCTCTCCCTTTGGGAGAGGGTGCCCGTAGGGCGGGTGAGGGGAAATAAAAAGCAGCACTCCCAAAGATCACAGATATACTCGTGATCTTTGGAAAAGCAAAGTTATACCCGAGTATTTCAAAAGGGGACGGGTATATTCAATCATTTTTCAATCCATGCTAGACTTTGTGTTTTAATTTTTATCCAGAGCATGGTTCAATGAAGAAATACACTATTGATTCAAGGTTAATCGGAGGCATTCTCCTAATCATTGGAACCTCCATCGGCGGCGGTATGCTGGCCTTACCTCTATCAAACGCTCCCACAGGATTTTTTAACTCGACTTTACTGCTTATCTTATGCTGGTTGACGATGGTTATCGGCGCTCTGGCCATTATTGAAGTAAACCTTTGGCTGCCTTCGGGAAATAACCTCATTTCAATGGCTCAATCCACTTTAGGGCTTCCTGGAAAAATCATTGCCTGGTTTGTTTATCTTTTTCTATTATATGCTCTCCTGTCTGCTTATATTGCCGGAGGCAGCGACGTATTCCAGTCGCTGCTGCATCAAGCAAACATTTACATTCCCCGCTCGCTGAGTACTTTATTTTTTGTGCTTGCTTTCGGAAGCATTGTATACAGCGGTATCCGAGCTGTAGATTATACAAACCGCATACTTATGTTTGGTAAATTAGGCGTATGTCTGCTTTTACTCATACTCATCATGCCCAGAATAGATTTGCCTAATTTGGCAAACGGCAGCTTAAAATATGCCGGCCCTACTTTAATGATCCTGATCACCTCCTTCGGATTCGCCACCATTGTTCCCAGTTTAAGGAGTTACTTTCGCGATGACGCAGTCAAGTTACGAAAAGCTGTCTTTATAGGCTCATTGGTTCCACTCATCACTTATATCGCCTGGGATGCTGCTATTATGGGTGTTATCTCAACATCGGGCGAAAATGGTCTTTTAGCTCTGCTTAAAAGCGAACATAGTACATCCGATCTGACAGCTGCATTAATGAATGTTACTCAAAGTCACTGGATAACCTATTGTTTTCGCTTGTTTACTTCGATTTGTATGTTAACCGCTTTTCTCGGCGTCTCGCTCGGGTTATTTGATTTTCTTGCTGACGGGTTGAAAAAAAGAAAAACAGGATTATCCGGCATCTTCATTGTACTTATTGCTTATCTGCCTCCTTTAGTTCTTGTACTTTTCTATCCTGGCATTTTCATTGCAGCATTAAGTTATGCAGGATTGTTTTGCGTCATTTTACTGCTTCTATTGCCCGCATTGATGGTATGGAGCGGACGTTATATCAAAAAAATCGCCAAAGAAAACAGCTATCGTATTGCAGGAGGTAAACTGACCTTAGGGTTTATTTATCTTTTTTCCATTATCCTTGTCTACCTGGCTATCCCCTGATGCGTTCCTTTCTAAAATGGGCTGGCAGCAAATATGCTATCAGAAAACATATCCTGGAGCATTTACCAGCTGGCAAACGCCTTATCGAACCTTTTGCCGGCTCTGGCGTTATTTTCTTAAACAGTCATTATTCTTCCTATACGCTGGGTGAAAACAATGCGGATCTCATCAATCTTTATCAATTAATTCAACAAGAAGGTACAGGTTTTATTGAAGACTGCCGGGCTTACTTTGCTCCTAAAAACAACTCAGCAAAAATCTATTATGCTTTCCGGAACGACTTTAACAATATACTTGGTAATGTCTCCCAGAAACGGCAAAGGGCATTGCTTTTTCTCTACCTCAACCGCCATGGTTACAATGGTCTTTGCCGTTATAATAGTCAAGGTTATTATAACGTTCCCTTTGGTCAGCATAACAAGGTTCTGTTTCCTGAAAAAAGGATGCTGCATTTTCATGAAAAAAGCCGCAATGCCCGTTTCATTCATGCCGACTTCAGACAAACCCTGACATCTGCCAAACCAGGCGACATCGTCTACTGTGATCCTCCTTATGTCCCTTTATCTGATACCGCCAAATTCACCCGCTATACCCAGCAGGAGTTCACCCAAACTGATCAGGCAATTCTAGCAGAAACAGCGGAACAGTTAGCTTCCCGAGGCGTTTGTGTCGTGATCTCCAATCACGACACACCGGAAACACGCCGTTACTACTGCAACGCTTCTATTACATCTTTAAGTGTACAAAGGAATATCAGTTGTCTGGGGCAAAACCGTCAAAAAGCACCTGAACTTATTGCGGTTTTTAAATAGAGCCTTAAACTGTATCCTTGAGAATGCTGCTTTTGTGAGTCGCCTCTCCCCTTGAGGGAGAGCCGCAACAGCTTTCTTTCTTATTGCCTCTCCCCTTGCGGGAGAGGCAGCCGCGAAGCGGCGGTGAGGGGTATAGGATAAGGCGAATGAGGTATTTATTATATATTACAACCCCTCACCCGCCCTCCGGGCACCCTCTCCCGCAAGGGGAGAGGGGAAAAGAAGATTTCGGGCACCCTCTCCCTCAAGGGGAGAGGGGAAAATAGGAGGCATTCTCAAGTAACTTCAGTATATACCCGAGATCTTTGAAAATGCAAAGTTATACCCGAGTATTTCAAAAGGGGACAAGCCGCAACAAAGTACCCTTTTGAAAGACGACGGGTATATAGCAAGTTAAAGCATTATTACCTATAATAAAACTAATTATTAGACAAATTAAACTCCATGTCCAAGCAATACTTCAAAGTTTTTGGCCTTGACTGCATTGAAGAGGCTAACCTGATCCGCCGTTCATTATCAGGATTAATCAATGAAAAAGATTTAGCTTTTGATTATCTTCAAGGCAAATTAGTCATCAACCTGGACAACACTCCCAACGGAACGGCTCTCATTCCCGAAATTCAATTGCGCCTTAAAAATACAGGATTACACTGCATTCTCTGGGATACTTACATCCAACAGGCTAAAAACAAGGCTTCACAGCTGCAAAAACAAAAACGCAGACTCACTCTTGGCAGCGGATTTTTTCTGTTTTTAGGTTTCTTTTATCATGGAAAACTCCACGGCTGGATGGAGGCCTTGACAGGCGATCATTCCTTCATTTTTCAATATCCTCTTATTGCAATTTTATACGGGGCCGCTATCGTATTGGGCGGCTGGTTCATTTTTCCCAAAGCACTTTCAGCGATCCGTCACAGACGCCCCGACATGAATTTACTCATGACAATTGCAGTTTTTGGCGCGATTTTAATTGGCCAGTGGTTTGAAGCAGCCAGCGTTACTTTTCTTTTCTCACTGGCTTTACTCATTGAATCCTGGAGCATCGAAAGTGCAAAAAACGCTATTCAGGAATTAATGAAGCTGACTCCGCCAACAGCAAAAATGTATGATACTAACGGCAAAATTGTTGAAAAACCAATTGAAACAATTCCCATTAATTCGATTATTTTAGTTAACCCTGGTGAAAAAATTCCTCTTGACGGTGTGGTTACCTCTGGCACCCCTTCCATCAATCAATCATCTATCACGGGTGAATCGGTACCAGTCCATAAAAAAATTAATGATGAAGTATATGCCGGAACTTTAAACGGCTCGCACAGCTTCGAATTTAAAACGACCCAATTAGCCAATGACACCATGCTGGCTCATATTATCCATTTGATTGAAGAAGCTCAGTATCAGCGTAGTTCCAAAGAACAATGGGTTACTCAATTTGCCCGATACTACACACCGGCAACGATTCTAACAGCTTTCATTACAGCGGCTGTTTCCTGGCTCTTCTTTGATCACTCTCTTGCCGACAGTTTTTATCAGGCGCTTGTTCTGCTTGTTATCGCCTGCCCTTGCGCGCTGGTCATCTCAACACCCATTAGTATCGTAGCCGGTCTTTCCCGAGCTGCCAGAAACGGTATACTTATCAAAGGGGGCAATTTTCTCGAAATACCCGCCCAATTGAAAGCTATTGCCTTTGATAAAACAGGAACACTTACCACAGGCAAAGCGTCCATTCAGCAGATTATTCCGCTAAACGGCCACACCGAACAAGAATTACTGACCATTGCTTATGCTCTGGAAATATATAGCACGCATCCGCTCGCTCAAGCTGTCATTGAAAAAGCCAAAGAAGAAAAACTCGCCTCTTCTCCTGCCCAAAACCTTACTCTCTTACCCGGAAAAGGCGTAGAAGGCTACATCAATGAAGAGAATTATTGGCTTGGAAGTCATCGGCTATTACACGAAAAAATGCCGGAACAAGAAACAGAAGAATTTCATCAAAAAGCCTTAAACCTTGAAAATAAAGGCTTTTCCGTCATCACTATTGGCAAAAAAAATCATATTTGCGGCCTTATCAGCGTTTCAGATAGTTTGAGAAAAGATGCTCCAACCGTTTTACGTCAACTCAAACAACTCGGTATTCAGCACATTGCCATGCTTACAGGAGATAACCAGGCAACTGCCGAGAGCATTGCTCACTCCTGTGAACTTGACAGCGTAGAAGCTGAACTCTTACCTCAGGATAAACTGAAAATTGTCCAAAAGCTCAGCCAGCAATATTCCTGCACCGCTATGGTTGGCGACGGCGTTAATGATGCTCCCGCACTGGCTGCCGCGCATCTCGGTATCGCTATGGGAACAGCAGGTTCTGATACAGCCATAGAAACCTCCGATATCACCTTAATGTCAGATGACCTATCCAAAATCCCCTGGCTCATTCAGCATTCACGCCGCGTATTAAAAACCATTCAGGTTAATATTGCCTTTTCTTTATTAATCAAAATGATTTTTATTATGCTGGCTTTCTTTGGAAAAGCCGCTTTATGGATGGCCATTACAGCCGATATGGGCGCTTCTCTGCTTGTTATTTTTAACAGTCTGAGGCTCCTGAAGGACTCGCACTAACTTCATAAAAAGAAGTACCATTTTGAAAGACGAAGAGTATATTTTCCTAAAAATCTGGTATAATGCCTGTGGTTCATAACGCATGAGGTGATGTGTGCTGAGAAACTTACTTTTTCTAATGAGTATTTTTTCCATTTTAACGGGCTGTGCTTCCACGGTACCGCCTAAACACATTACTACCACTGACTGGAATGAAGCAACCCATCAGGTTGTCAATCAATATTCTCCTGCCACAGACCGCGAATTAACACCTGATTTTGCCAAGGCAAAAATCAGCTACCCTCCAAAACAGGTTGCCCTACTTACCTTCAAAAAAGAAGAAAAAATGGAGCTATGGGCTAAAGATGAAAAAAGACCCAGCTGGACTTATATCAAGACCTACCCTTTAAAAGCGTCCAGCGGCACTTCCGGCCCGAAATTGAAATATCACGATGGACAGATTCCTGAAGGTGTCTATAAAGTTGTTATGTTGAATCCTTTCAGTTCATGGCAGCTCTCCATGCTGATTAATTATCCCAACGACTTTGACAAGCAGCACGCTCAAACAGACGGGAGAAACGATTTAGGAGGCGACATTTATATCCACGGCAAAGAACTTTCCGTGGGATGCCTTGCTATCGGCGATAAAGCCATTGATCAATTATTTGTTCTTGCCGCACGGGTTGGCCCCAAAAATATCAAGGTCATTATTGCTCCTAATGATTTGCGCAAAGCCAAACCTATTACTAATCTAAAAGCTCAACCCAAATGGGTCCCCGAACTCTATGCCACTTTGGAAAAAGAGCTTACTCCGTTTAGAGAAGATGAGCTTGATAACATTGACAGCCAAAAGAGCGGCGGGCTATTTAGCTTCTTGACATAATCACCAACCAGCCGCCCTCACCCGCCCTACGGGCACCCTCTCCCAAAGGGAGAGGGAATGCATTTTCAAAATGTAAAAACTTCTCTGCATTTCACAGAGTGTATGTTAAGATAAAAACATCCACAAAAATACTCAGAGCACAGTATGCTAAAACGCGACATTTCAACAACGAACGTTCTGGCTGCCGCCGCAGGCAGCATGATTGGTTCAGGGTGGCTGTTCAGTCCATATATCAGCGCTCAAATGGCCGGACCCAACGCTTTGATCAGCTGGATTATTGCTGCTATTTTCATGTTATTTGTTGCCCTGCCGTTATGTGAATTAGGCAGCATGTTCCCCATATCGGGCGGCATGTCCAATTACCCTACGCTGACACATGGCAAAGAAGTAGGCTTCCTTTTCGCCTGGACATCCTGGCTTTCTTACGTGGTAATGACCCCTATCGAAGTACAGGCTGTCTTGCAATATGCCAGTTATTTTTTTCCTGCCCTGATTGCTCAGGAATCGAATACCCTGCATCTCACAGAAATCGGCTATATTGCTGCTTTTTTCATTCTCTGTGCTGTAACACTGCTTAACACCTTTGGTATTAAATTTCTTGCAGAATGCAGTAAATACGCCAGTTTAATTAAATTTGCCATTCCTTTATTAACAATTTTCAGTCTGCTGCATGTTTCTGGATCGTTTAAAAATGTTTCCTTGAGTTTATCTCATACGAAAGATTGGGAAAACATCTTTTCGGCACTGTCCACAGCAGGTATTGCATTTGCTTTTATGGGGTTTCAGAATGGGCTTATCATTGCTGGTGAGGTCAGAAAACCTCAAAGAGATATTCCCTTTGCTATCCTGGGAGCCATTGCTATTGGCTTCATTTTATATTTCCTTCTGCAATTAAGTTTTATTACTGCCATCCCTCAAAAATACCTGGCTAACGGCTGGAGCCATCTTAACTTTCCAGGATCCAGCAGCCCCCTGGTAGGCATCACAACGCTATTGGGGCTTGGTATTATTGCTACGCTATTAATTTTTGATGCTTCATTTTCTCCCCTGGGAACAGCACTCGTTTACACGACTGCCACTTCCAGAATTCTTTATGGCATGGCTATTAACAAACATCTTCCTTCATTTTTGCTAAACCTCAACCGGCATAAGATACCCTATGTAACATTACTGATTAACTTCTGTGTCGGCATGCTCTCTTTTATGCCTTTCCCAGGATGGCAAAAAATGGTAGCATTTTTATCATCCGCTGGTATCTTATCCTACGGAATTGGCCCAATCTGCCTATTGGCCATGAGAAAAATACAACCCCATCGCCGCCGCCCTTTTAAACTCTCCTATGCTACTACAGTCTGCTATCTTTCCTTCTTCATCTGCAGTCTGATGCTTCACTGGTGCGGATTTTCCGTGCTCTGGAAATTGTACATTGCCTTGGCTGTCGGATTGGCTATCTACATGGGGTATCATAAAACTCTGGATATTATGAAAGACAGAAGTTTGCAGTGGTTTATTACCTATATCACCTCTTTTCTTGTCATTTCCTACCTTGGACCTTTCGACGGACTTGGTCTTTTGGCATTCCCTTATGATACGCTGCTCATCCTGCCTGTAAGCTGGTTCATGCTATACCTTTCCCAAACCCGCATCACAGAAACAGACACATTGGAAATTGATGAAGTAGTCAATGCAGAAATGGGGTAATCTAGTCCGGGTTTTCCAAACTCAACATTCCTGTATTATAATCATAAGCAAAAAGCTCTGCATACCTGCCCCAGTCAATGGCTGTTTCGAGGACTCTTTCTGACTCTTTTTCGCTTAAATAATCTTCCAATTTACTTAAAAAACGTTCTTCAGAAGCGTGATGCCCCCGGCGCTCTTCCAATAACTTTCGAATATAACGAACCAGCGGCACTTTCGCCAAAAGTAATTCAGCAAAAATCTTCTTCCTTTCCTGCAAATTAGCTTCAGCAAAAGCCTTACCCTTATCACTAAGCTGTATATCGCCCGATTCTACTTTAGCCAACCCCAAAATTTCCATTGTCTCCATAATGGGAAAAAGATCATCAATGTTCATCATCAATTCGTCTGCCAGCTCAGGCAAGTCCACCTTGTCTTCAAAACTCGTCATCGTATCAATTAAACCGGACAACTCAGCAGGATCCACATCAGGCAGACGATACCCAATGCTGATAAGCTTTTCCCGCATAAAAGCCTTTCCTTTCTCCCTTGGGCCTGAGGTCATTAAAGTATAAATTTTATCCACGAGTGCACGATATTCACGCGACTCAGGGTTACGCGGTCTAGATAATTCTATAGGCAGATCAGTCTGAATCCGGCCGGGATCATTATCAAAAATAATAATCCTGTCAGCCATCATGGCAGCTTCATCAATATTATGCGTCACTAAAAAAATCGCATTGGTCTGCGTTTTTTTCTCTTGCCACAATGCGAGAAGGTCAGATTTCAGGTTCTCTGCTGTCAGGACGTCCAATGCTGAAAAAGGTTCATCCATCAGAAGCACATCAGGATTAACCACCAAAGCACGTGCAAAACCGACACGTTGCTGCATTCCTCCTGACAATTCTTTGGGAAAAGCCGATTCAAAACCATCCAATCCAATAATATCAATGGCTTCAATAGCTCTTCTACGCCGCTCTTCCCTATCAATACCGCGAGCTTCCAATCCAAGCTCCACGTTCTGCAGAACCGTTAACCACGGCATTAAAGCAAATGACTGAAATACCATTGAAATTCCCTTAACAGGCGACAATACTTTTTGACGGCGGTACCAAACTTCCCCTGAAGTGGGCTTTATAAGACCAGCCATGATCCGCAGCAGCGTTGACTTTCCGGAACCTGACTTACCCAACAAAGCGACGATTTCTCCTTCACGCAATTCTAAATTGACGTTTCCGAGAACCAGTAAATCCTGCTGCTCAGCTTTTTTAAAAGATTTGGATAAATTCTTAACTGAAAGGACGACTTCGTTCGCCATTGCAGCACCACCTTCATTTTTTACCTTGATATTATTATCCTATTCTTCACGAATCCCTTAACAGAATCAAGAGTGAATTTAAAAACAAGCGCTTAAAAATCACCAACACACCCAAACAAATTGAAAAAGGAATAAAAAATAGCATTTTGAAAGACGAAGGGTATCTCAGAAAATTTTGTTTGTCCGAATCCTTGCAACCCATCCCTATCTCATGGTTAAATTAAATAGTGTATTTTTTGACTTGGAGAAAATAATGCGAAAATGGCTTTACCTGATGGCGTTGGTAGTTGTTATTGGACTTTTATCAACTGCCTATTACATAACGGGCATTAAAGCCCAGCAGGAATTTCACACTTTCCTGAAATCAGCGAATAATATCCCTAACTTGACTGTAGAAGCGCTTGACTATCAGCGCGGCTGGCTAAAATCTACCGTAAAACTTCATGTCACCTTACATCGCCCTGAACAGCAAATAGTTCAGAAAAATGCTACGACTATTTTACCGGCACAAGATATTGCATTTACCTTCGATACGAAACTCTATCATGGTCCTATTATCATTGCAGATAAAAGTATCATGCTGGGGCTTGGTTACGCCAAAACCAAAATTCCGCTTCCTGAGCAGATGATCAAAGAATTCGACACACTTTTTACATCAGATTCCACTAAACCTAACCTATGTCTTTCTTTGCTTTTGAAATTCAGGGACAAGCTCTTGATTCGGTTAAGTATCCCTTCTTTTAAACTTTATGCCAAAGAAAGCAATAACGGCCAACTGGAATGGAAAGGCATTAATAGTGCCTGGAAATTATCCTCTGACTTAAAACAAATCAAAGGCAAATTAAAGTTTCATGGGATGGTTTTCAAAAATGACCAGACTAACGGCGAAGTTAAGCCTATAAAAATTTACTACAATGTTTACAAACATCCCAATAATTTGCTTTCAGGGAAAATCGCATTTCATCTTGATGGATTAAAATTCAATATGGAAGATAAAAAACAGATCACCGTTGAAAAAGTCAATATTGTTTCCAAAAGTCATCTGGACAATGAGCGAGTCAATTCATCGCTGAAGGTCAATCTGGATAAAGCAACAGTTGACGAAAAGACTTATGGCCCTGGAAAACTAAAAATAGTTTTGCGTAACCTGGATGCCAAAACACTCTCAGAGATTCAAAATCAACTTCAAACTATCACCAATGGCAACCTGACCGACAGTCAGCGTCAGCTTATGGTGCTCGTTCTGCTGCCCAAATTGCCTAAACTTGTCGAAAAAGGTGCGCAGTTTGAAGTGAAAACGCTTAAATTTAATCTTCCTGAAGGTGTAATTGACGCAAAAGCTAACGTATCATTGCCGGATATAACCACTTCTGACACTTCAAAAACAGAAGTTCTGATGATGAATAACCCGATGCAGCTCATTAACCAGATACAGGCCAACGCTGATATCAGTCTGCCGTCATTATGGCTAAAAGAGACACTTGCCGCTCTGGTTGAGAGCAAAATCCGGCAGCACCAAATAACACAACAGCAGCTTGTCCAAAATGATGAAGAAGTTAATTCAAATTCTACACCTCAATTGCTGTCTGACCAGGAAATGGCGCATTTAGCTAAAGAAAAAGCAGATAACCGGATTGCAAACTGGGTTAAAAATGGGATACTGATTGAGAAAAACGGGACTTATCAACTCAATATCGTCTTCAAAAACGGCTCCCTTACTGTTAACGACAAACCTTTTACCGGTACCACACTTCAATAATTTGATACAAAAACTTGTCAAATTTTATGCAATTGGTTAAAATAATACTTTATAAATTTTAGGAGGCGTCAAAATATGACAACGAGACTTGGTGAAATCAAAAACTCTTCCACATCATTGGCAGAGATTGTCACTCAGGCCATTCAGAGCTATTTCGGAGAGTTAAAAGGAAATGAACCTGTTGATCTTTATCAGATGGTAATGGAAGAAATTGAAATACCCTTGTTCAAATGTGTCATGGAGCATTGCAAATACAATCAGTCTCGCGCTGCTGTCATGTTAGGAATTAGCCGCGGCACCCTGCGTACCAAATTACGTAAATATTTTGATGACAAATATGTCGGTAGTAGAGATTAACTTTTAGTTCAGACTCTATCCATCATTTTCTGAAAAAGACGCCCTAATACGGCGTCTTTTTTTATTGACTCAGAGCACAGTCTTATTGCATTTTGAAATACCACGGGTATAATATTTCATTTTTTAGATCTATCTATTCTGAATAACCATTATGCCATTTAACTTTGAAAAACTTGTTCCTTTTATCATGAATCACCAGCTTTTATGGATAAGCCTCACTCTCATTGTCATTGCCATTATTATTTTTGAAATAAGAGCAAAATCTCATGCGCCAGAATCTATCTCGCCCGAGACAGCAGTACAGCGCATCAATCACCAAAACGCGGTTGTTTTTGACATCAGAAACCAAGAGGCCTTTCGCAAAGGACATATTATCAATGCAGAATCCGTGTCTGCTGACAATATAACGAAACTCCTGACAGGCAGCTCGTCTGAAAAGTATAAAGACAAACCCGTCATTATCGTGTGCGAGCAGGGCATTCAGGCACAAAAGGCAGCCGCTCTTCTGAAAAAAGAAGGTATCGAGCAAGTTTCGATAATTAAAGGAGGCATTAACGCCTGGCTGTCAGCTAATCTGCCTTTGGAAAAAAGCAAATAATCACACCATCTTAAGGGGAAAATAATGACCGAACAATCATCCGCTAATACGCAGGCAAATAATACACAAATTGCCCTTCAGCGTATTTATGTTAAAGACCTTTCCTTCGAAGCACCTAATACACCGGAAATGTTCAAGCAAAACTGGTCGCCTGAGATGAACATTGAGCTGAACTCCAACGCTCAAGCACTGGAAGATCCTGCACTCTACGAAGTAGTACTATCCCTGACTGTAACAGTAAAAAACCAGGAAAAGCTGGCTTTCCTCATTGAGATCAAACAAGCCGGCATTTTTATGATAAAAGATGCCAACGAAGAACAAATGGATCATCTTTTAAAAAGTTTTTGCCTGCAAATTTTGTATCCCTATGCCAGAGAAGCGGTTACTGACTTGGCTTCCCGAGGCAGCTTCCCTCAACTGCTCCTGGCTCCTATCTACTTTGACGGGCTTTATATGCAGCAAAAAGCTGAGCAGCAGGAAAAAAGATAATGAAATATGAACTTGCCATTATTGGTGCAGGAAGCTGGGGAACTGCCCTAGGGCTACATTTGGCAAGAAAGAACATACCTGTTTGTTTATGGGACAATAATCAAGCACTTTTGGAAGAAATGCAGGAAAATCGGTGCAATCTGAAATATCTGCCGCTTTTCCCCTTTCCGCAGGCGCTCAGCGTCGTATTTGACTTTGAACAGGCAATTGAACAATCCAAAGATGTTTTAATTGCTGTTCCCAGTTTTGCTTTTTCAGATATTATCAGGCAGCTCTCTTTAAGCTCCCATTTCAAGAACAGGCTTGCCTGGGTAACAAAAGGTATTGATCCCCACACGAATAACCTGCTTCATACCGTAGTAGAAAAACAATTTTCAAAAAACATACCTTTTGCTATCTTATCAGGACCTTCATTTGCTGCAGAAGTTGCTGCTGATCTGCCGACAGCCATTACTATTGCTTCCAATGATCTGGAATTTCAGAAGACCATTATCGGCCTATTTCATACACCTCGTTTTCGGCTTTACCCTACCCAGGATTATATAGGTGTAGAATTAGGAGGAGCCGTTAAAAATGTCCTTGCTATTGCAGCAGGCATCAGCGACGGCTTGGGCTATGGCACCAATACCCGCGCTGCCTTGATTACACGCGGGCTGGCCGAAATGATTCGCCTTGGAAAAGCTATGGGAGCTAAGGCAGAAACCTTTATGGGATTATCGGGTTTAGGTGATCTCGTCCTAACCTGCACGGATACTCAATCACGCAATCGCCGTTTTGGTCTGGCTCTTGGAAAGAATATCAAGGCAAGCGACGCTGAAAAAACCATTGGCCAAGCCATTGAAGGAAAAGACAATGCACGGCAGCTATACCAGCTAGCCAAACAATATGGCGTCGAAATGCCCGTTGCAGAACAAGTTTGGGCAATTTTATCCGGCCAATCTTCACCGGAAGAAAGTGTACAAAACCTTCTCACACGCCCTGTAGTAGAAGAGAAATAACTACTCATCTTGAATCAGCTTCCTTTAAGCCTATCTCCTTTGGGAGAGCAGCCGCAATCGCCTCTCCCCTTGTAGGTGCCTGCCCAAAGCTACCCTGTTTTAGCCTCTCCCCTTGTGGGAGAGGCAGCCACGCAGCGGCGGTGAGGGGTATAGAATAAAGCGAATAAGCTATTTATATTATATACCCCCTCACCCGCCCTCCGGGCACCCTCTCCCGCAAGGGGAGAGGGAAAAACGGTGAAGTTTCGTGCCCCCTCTACAAGAGCAAGGGGAAAAGGGAAAAAGAAGATTTCGGCACCCTCTCCCGCAAGGGGAGAGGGGAAACAGCATAAGGTTTCAGGCAATACAGCGGTTAATCCAGCGCTACCCACACAGGCGCATGATCAGACGGTTTTTCTTTACCTCTAGGCGCCTTATCAATTTCACTTGCAGTACAACGAGGAATCAGTGCATTACTGATTAAAACAAGATCAATTCTTAACCCCATGTTTCGTCGGAAAGCAGCTGCGCGGTAATTCCACCAGCTGTACTGTTCTTTAGGTTGATCAAATAAGCGAAAACTGTCTTTAAAACCCAGTCTCAAGAGCTTTTGCAAGGCCGAACGTTCTGGTTCACTGACCAGCACATTTCCCTCCCACGCTTTCGGATCGTAAACATCTTCGTCAGCAGGAGCAATATTAAAATCGCCCAAAATAACTATTTCTGGATAGCGGGTTAATTCTTCTTTAATGAAAGCATGAAAACGTTCCAGCCACCCCAGCTTATAAACATACTTTTCCGAATCAACAGACTGCCCGTTGGGAACGTAAACATTTACGATCCTTAATTTGCCGGCTGTTCCAACCAGCAAACGCTGCTCATTATCCGTATTCAAATGATCAGGCCAATGAGAAAGTATATCCTGCAAGGGTTCTCGGCTGATGGTCGCCACACCGTTATAAGATTTTTGCCCCACCACAGATACATAATACCCCAGATCTTCGAAAATCTCTTTTGGGAAGAGTTCTTTTTCTACCTTGGTTTCCTGAATGGCTAATATGTCAGGCTGGTAATCCCTGATCCATTCAACGACAGGCTCAATCCTTGCTCGAACAGAATTAACGTTCCAACTCGCTATTTTATACATACGACTGCTTTTATCTTTAAGAAAAAATGGTTAAAATGAGCGTCATGTTAGCATATCAACACGAATTCATTCAATTAGCACTTGAGCATAAAGTGCTCCAGTTTGGAGATTTCACCTTAAAATCCGGCAGAAAAAGCCCCTACTTTTTTAACCTGGGACTTTTCTATCAGGCAGAGGCCGTTAAAAAACTGGGAGAATTTTATGCCCAGGCAATTATCACTGCTGGTATTTCATTTGATGTCATCTTTGGCCCTGCTTATAAGGGCATCCCTTTGGCCGTCAGCACAGCCATTGCCTTAAACCAGCAAGGATATGATTACCCCTTTGCTTTCAACCGTAAAGAAATTAAAGACCACGGCGAAGGTGGAAATATCGTTGGTGCCTCTTTAGATAAAAAAATTCTGGTACTGGACGACGTCATTACCGCTGGTACCGCATTTTTTGAAAGTAAAAAATGTATTGAAGAACAAGGAGGTAAAATTTCAGGATTAGTCGTTGCTCTTGATCGCCAGGAAAAAGGCGCCAACGGCCAACCCATTCTCAAAGAAATCCAACAAACCTACCATATTCCTGTACTCAGCCTCATCACATTGGCTGATTTAATCAGTTATCTGAAAGAACATCCTCTCGATGAATCAGAACATGCCCTTCCCGCCATATTGGCTTATCAAAAGCAGTTTGGGATCCATTTTTAAAAATAATATTCCCAATATGAACAAATAAAACAAACCATGGTCTATAATAGAGCATATATGACTATGGTTTTTATTATTTATGCCTACGATTGACGAAATCAGGGAAAGCCTTGCAGCACAAATCTGGTCTCAGGTTGCTGTAGACGCGGTAATCGCCGCCAAGGCGGAAAAACGTGCGCTAAAAGGAGAAACGCTGAATGTCTATTCATTAGACTTAGCACCTCGTTCTGGCTATCGTGAAGACTGCAATCAAGAAAATTTAGATGCTTTTGTCAGTAATTTGTTGGAAAAAGTTTTATCAGAGAACAGAACTATCAGGATACAACTGGCTGTCCAAACTTCAACTCATTGGACAGCTATTGATTTGGAAATATCTCCAAGTGCTATAAAACTACTTAATATTGATGCTGCCGGTGAAATGTTTGCCGCTGAAATTGTAGCACTCCTCTATGCAAAATTAATAGAACGTTACGCCGATCCTACTCAATCGAGATTCTATTATCTTATTCATGATCTTATTGATAATGAGAAAGTACAAGGCATCCAGTACGACAGTGAGAGTTGTTCACGCTTCGCCTTGGACACATTATTTCATTTATCTCACTTAGAATCATTTAGGTCGTTAGAAGCTCATGAGCCACACTTGGAAGAAGTTCCCTATAAATCAACAGAGCGGATCTTAAACGCATCCAATATGCCGCCTGAATTTGCATTTATATATAAAAACACCCAATCAACGACCTCTCTCAACTCACTGCCAGAAAGACTGAGAAGCCAAACTATCAATAGTAAAAACCAAACTTTAAATGCTGCGGCAAATACACATACCAAGCAGGTAAAAATCAAAGGGAGATTAAAACAAGCCAATGCAGCAATTGATCATAAAAAAATAGGCTACGTAGAAGATGTTGAACATTTTTTATTTCGACACACAGATTTTGAGGAAAGGATTAGAATGCGCAATATTCTAGAAGCCCTTGGTCATCCTGATTTTTTAAGACCAATCCAATCTGAACAAAAATCAGCATTAGAGTCTAAATCCGCATTTTTTGAAACACATAACACAACTGCTGAACAACCTCCGACGAGCCAGAACAGTAATCCATTAGACCTAAAATAGGTAGGCTATCCCCACGCTCCCTACAGCGTCATTCCCGCGCAGGCGGGGATCCAGTAACTATGCTGATTATCACTCTGGATTCCCGCTTTCGCGGGAATGACGGGAGGAAGCGGGTATGACGGGAGGAAGCGGGTATGACGGCTGTGGGAAAAATTGAATTTCCAAAGATCATGGGTATATGTTAGAATGTAAACCTTTAAATACCAGTGAGGTTATATTCTATGTATTTCTTAATCTTAACAGCACCTAATGAAATTTATGATGATACTGGAGAAGAAATTTCTTTGGAAAAAATGGAGCATGCTGTCATAAAACACGCCATCAGGGTTGTCCCCTGCAATCACCTAAGTCAGGAAGAGATTATTACTGATTTTAGAAAAAACCCTGTATCCAGATTTGCTTCAATAGGAGCTCTTCTTATTTTAACATCCGCAGACTCAGAATTTGATCCTGAAAATTTTTCTATTGTTTCTTATCATTTATTCGTTGTAAGACCCAAAATTACTCCTACCACACAGCATTTTGCTCATTCTTCTTCCAATCTCAATAGCACAGAACCAGAAGAATCAAAAACAACAAGCAGTGTTATCCTTTAGCAGATAACGAGCACAATATTTGCGGGTATTCCAATAATAAAACCTTGTATTATTTTCAATAATTTAATACAATTAGAAAAGAAATATTCTCAATAAAATTGGAGGATCTTATGCTGTGTTTAGAGTCAAATTCTCTTTTAGACCTTGAGCTAATAACCCCGTCTTTGACCAAGGAAATACAGTCAGAACTTACCACAAACCTTAACAGGCTAAAAAATTCCTGGTGGCTGTCCGGCAAACAGAAAAAAGTGAAACTTTGGGAGGAATTATGCACTGAGATACAGAAGATTATCAATCCTCCTCAGAACGGTAATAATAACAATGAAGTAGAAGTACTTAAAAATATTAAGGAAAAGATTATTGATTGGCAGAAAAAGAATGCCGCTCTGCTCAATACACCGCGAGGGCTTTTCTTTTTTTGTATACAAACCACAAACATTTGTATACAAACCACAAACAGCTGTTATGTTTTAGATGAAATAGTATCAAAAATTAACGACAATCAATTTAAATCCAAGCTAAAAGAGGACTTACCTAGTAACGTTCAAGCCAAAAACCAAATAGATTCCTTCCTCTTGCCGCTTAAAGATGAACTTATCATGCTTGAAAAAAGCCAAAGAAATAAAATGGTTTTTCGGAAAAAAATAGAAGCTTTAAAAGAGATTATTCGGCTTGCAGGCAAATTCAAATTAGAGGACGTCGTTTTAACCAATCAACATATAAGAAAAATAGCTACAGAAATTTCAGATTTTATTGTAGCAAATGAACATGCTCTTACCACCCGGCCACCTTTATTTTTTTGGGGAAATGCTAAAAGGACCCTGGAAAAAGCAGAAACTTTTGTAGACAGGCTTCTTGAATTTGGATATACATTGGAACCTAAATTACCTAAAGAAGAAAAAGCGGCCTTATCTTTAGATTCTTCTGTCAAATAAATCAGATTAATGTCAAGTACAAGTATATTAACAGAGATTTATTTGCTGCTGAATTTTATAAATTCGGCAGCAAATAAATCAAAACCTCCAGATTGTTTAGGATATCATGCACCTAGCTTTAGCTTCTTCCTCTCTCTTGAGATTATCATCATCAACTACTACGTTCTGATTAATAGTCTCCACTGCCTTAAGAACCCCCTGCAGAAGCTTTCTTTCCATTAATTCCACTTGTTCTCCTACACCACAATTTCCACACCAAGATTCTCTAGCTTCGTCTTCAGTAAGTGGACTATGAGGATAATGTTCACCCCACCATCCCCTTATAGTTTCAATAACGTCACTTACTTCAGCCATGCCATTGTCAACTCTAAGAGGCAATAGCGGTATTAATCTGTTCTTTAATGCCACAATTGCCCCCTCTCTGGACTTGTAGTCCCTTGCATATCTGACTAAAGGCAGGATAATTTGATCATACAAATAGGTAACAAGCAGCTCATGCAAGTGTTTTATATAATTTTGATTAGCAGAAGTAATCTTTATCTCACTTCCCTCCTCTTGTACTGTGCAAAAATCTGGATTTTGCTCTCTCTGCCGTATCACCGCTTGTGCAATAATTTGCCCAGCTTTAACATTATTAAAAACAAACTGAATTTCTTCGCCCTTACAAACGATATTAAAGGGATGAACATCTTCACTTAAGCTAAACACTTTTCTCAGTCTTATGTTTACAAAACGTACATACTCACTTACAGTATAAGTACAACCCAAGAATAAATTTTTAGTCCCAAAAGTCGTTAGTCCATTCACATTCGCTTTTGCTTCTGGAATTTGGGTTGCTGCGGAAACATTAGAGTTTTCAGGGGCCGGACGAGGAGGAGGTGGAGGAGTAAATTTGCGCTGATTGGCTCCTCCAACCGATATTTCTTCCTTTGTTTCACCAACCGAAGGATTAGGAGCTAGAAGAATAGAGTTTTGCTCTGTTACAGAAGAATCCTCAGCATTATTTATTTCGGTTGTTCTATTAACCTTTAAATTCTCATTTTTTTCTTCTATGTTATCTTCCTCTTCTCCTTCAGCAACCAAATCAAGAGAAGAAAGAGCAGAAGTTTCTATACCGAGCGCTGACATAACTTCACGCGCAGCCTTGGTAAATCTCAATGGAAGATCATTACCAGGTACAGTTTTGTCTAACATTGTCACTCTCATCAGCTGCTCACAGAGATGTTGCGTCTCTGATAGTGCAATAGATGTCCGAGCACCCACGGCTGATCCTTGTGTGACCTCGAGAATTTGCTCATCTTTTGATTTCAACTTAACAACCCTATAATCTCCGCTTGTTGACATAGTACCAGGCAGAGTATCCTCATCTTGAATTTGTTCAAAATAATTCTCATTATAAAAAACTGCATATTGTCCTGGATTACTATTTAACAGTCTAAAGTGCTTGTCTCTTACGGTGTTAAGTGTCCCTATTTGTGCTACGTCCATAATTGACTTTATAAAAATAAGACCCACTCTTCTATCAGGTAGTAAGTGAAGATACTTATCAAGAATATCTCTTACACCCCTGTCTACTTGAGTAGTAATAGGAGTAGATCCAAGGACACGAGAAAAATCAAATTCCACTACATCAAATAGTATATTATTAGTTACATGATCACGAACACTGACTATATAAGGAACTGTTATCATAATTTTACCTCATTAAGTTTTCGTTAAGTTAAACTTTTTATCCAAATTATACCTAATCCAAACAAAATGTATATCCTGAAACGCAAAAATATTAAGATTTTCTTAATAAAAAGTAGTTATTATATTCTTATTGATTAAATAAAATCATTTATGATCTATAATTAAACAAACAATACTACGGTGCTTATATGCCTACAATTGACGAAATCAGAGAAAGCCTTGCAGAAGAAACCTGATCTCAGGATGCTGTGGATGCAGTAATTGCATCCAAGGCAGAAAAACGTGCGGCAAAAGGAGAAACACTGAATGTCTATTCATTAGACTTGGCGCCCAGGCAAGGTTTTCGTGAAAATCATAATAAAGAAAACTTAGAAAGTTTTATCAGTCATCTCTCTCAAACAGTACAATTAGAAAACAGGGCAATCAGACTGCAATTGGCTGTCCGAACTTCCTCAGAACACTGGACGGCTGTGGACATGGAAATCTCACCTGATGCTGTAAAATTACTTAATATTGACGCTGCAGGTGATCCTTATTCAATCGGCGTAATATCCGAGTTATACAACCAATTATTGGAACTTGGCAATTCTGGAGCATCAAGATTCTATTACCTTGTACATGCTCCCATTGATGAAAAAAGAGCACAGAGCATACAATATGACAACGTAAGCTGCTCACGTTTCGCTCTGGATACTCTATTTCACCTATCTCACTTAGAATCCTTTACTCTATTGGAATCACGCGAAAAAGAACTGGAGGAAGCATCTTATGATTACCCCTGTATGCCAACAGAACGGCGTTTCAATTCAACTCATCTTCCAGCTGAATTTGCCTTTATATATAAAAACACGCAATCCAAGCATTCTTTTAATTCCTTATCTGAGGAACTCAAAAACCAAATCATCAACAAAAAAGGTCAGTCTTTGAGTGATTCAGAAAAAAAACATACAGAATTAACAAGAAAAGAATGGCAATGGAAAAGGAGAAATCAAGCAATCCAACACAAGAAACAAGGTTATCAAGAGAAGGAAAAAATTAGCTGACAATATCAATGAAGAAGTAAAAACTGAAAATAATTCGCCAAAAACCACATAAGCCTGGATTTAACATGTTAAAATAGCATCTTTTTAAAATAAGTACCGCTCGCATTTTCTGTATTTATTCTTTAGCCGATGCGGCAATGCCTAACTTAGCGCTTTTACTTTATCCAAAGCTTCCCAGGGGAAATTTTCATCATCACGGCCAAAATGTCCATAGGCTGCTGTTTTCCTATAAATGGGTTGAAGCAAGTTCAATGACTTGATAATGCCAGCGGGTGTTAAATCAAAATGTGTTTTCACTAAACGAACGATTTCGTTATCGGGCACTTTCCCTGTTCCAAAAGTATCAACACTGATGGAAGTCGGCTCAGCGTAGCCAATAGCGTAAGAAACCTGAATTTCACAGCGTGAAGCAAGTCCTGCTGCAACAATATTTTTAGCGACATGGCGTGCTGCATAAGCGCCGGAACGATCCACTTTACTGGCATCCTTACCGGAAAAACAACCTCCGCCATGCCGCGCCATACCACCGTAACTATCCACAATAATTTTTCGGCCGGTTAACCCGCAATCACCTAAAGGACCGCCGATAACGAAACGGCCTGTTGGATTAATGAAATACCGTGTTTCTTTAAGGAGCCAGTCTTTCGGTAATTCAGGTTTAATGATTTCTTCCATAACAGCTTCAACCAAATCAGGCTGAGCAATATCGGGATGATGCTGGGTTGATAAAACCACAGTATCTACGGCGTATGGCTTGCCATTTTGGTAACGCAATGTTACCTGGCTTTTGGCATCAGGCCGAAGCCAGGGCAAACGCCCTGATTTTCTCAATGCAGCCTGACGGCGCACAAGGCGGTGCGCAATCATAATAGGAGCAGGCATCAGTACTTCAGTCTCATCGCTGGCATATCCAAACATCAAGCCTTGATCGCCTGCACCTAACGGCTTGTTATCGCCTTCATCAACTCCCCTGGCAATATCCGGCGACTGCTTCCCTATAGCTGTCAATACAGCACAGGATTCCCAATCGAATCCCATTTCAGAACTATTATACCCAATGTCTTTGACAACATTGCGGACAATCTCTTCCACGTCAACCCAAGCGCTTGTTTTCATTTCACCGCCAACAAGCACCATGCCCGTTTTTACTAAAGTTTCGCAGGCAACACGCGCATTTTTGTCTTTTTCCAACACGGCATCCAGTACGGCATCTGAAATCTGATCGGCAATTTTATCTGGGTGCCCTTCTGAAACAGATTCCGACGTGAACAGATGATAGTGATCATTTGACATTATTATTTTTCTCCCAGTGCTGCTGTTAACGCTGAATTAACGCAATAAACTTCCCAAACAGGCCATACGCATCATGAGGACCAGGACTGGCTTCAGGATGTCCCTGAACACCAAATGCCGGCTTATGCTGATGTCGAATGCCCTGTAAACTATTATCAAAAAGTGAACGGTGCGTTACCTTTAAATCTGGAGGTAAGGTTTTTTCGTCTACAGCGAAACCATGATTCTGGCTTGTAATCATAACGCGGTTTTCATCTTCAATACAAGCAATAGGATGGTTTGCACCATGATGGCCAAATTTCATTTTATGCGTTTTAGCACCGCAGGCCAAAGCCAGCAATTGGAAACCAAGGCAGATACCAAACAGCGGTATATTTTTTTCAAGAAAAACCTTGATAGCAGAAATAGCATAATCGCAAACTTCAGGATCGCCGGGACCATTTGATAAGAATACACCATCAGGCTCGTAAGCAAGCACTTCTTTTGCTGGAGTTGCAGCAGGGAAAACCGTTACCCGGCATCCCAAATCGGAAAAAATTTCGAGGATATGGCTCTTTACGCCATAGTCATAAGCTGCAATATGAAGCCCTTCGTCTTTCAAGCGGCCACTTTGTTGCAGGTCATCTCGCGTGCTCATGTACTGCTGCGTACACTCCGCGCGCTCGATTTCGCTGCGCCTCGTCGCCGCTTGAAATACTTCGGGCTTATTATATCTTTCACCTTTCAAACGGCCGCTTTGTTGCCCAGCTTGCATACTCCAGCTTCCGCTGCTGCGTTTCCACTCGTAAATGGTTTGTGTACTGACAACTTTAGCTAAATCCTGCCCTTCCATTTTGGGAAGTGCTCTTGCCTTGGCTACTGCTTCATCTGGAGATGAGCAAGTACTAATGCAGCCGGACTGGGCACCGCTTTCACGAAGGATATGAATAAGGCGGCGGGTATCAATCTGACTGATACCAATAATTTCCTGTTTTTTAAGAAATTCTTCTAAAGAAAGCTCCCCTCTCCAGTTAGACCATGCCAGTGAAACATCACGAATGATAACACCTTTGGCCCAAATTTTTTCTGATTCATTATCTTCGGAATTGCAGCCTACATTGCCAATGTGAGGAGAGCTGAATGTGATAATCTGGCCAGCGTACGAAGGATCGGTTAATATTTCCTGATAGCCTGTCATAGAAGTGTTAAAAACCACTTCTCCCACCGTTTCTCCTTCACAGCCCAACGCGATACCGTTAAAAATAGTTCCGTCTGCCAATGCCAGAATAGCTGATTTCATCATTTACCCAAAGTTACAAAACCATACTCACCCACGTCGAGGTGCCACTACACAATCCCCTACGCGCCGCGGCTTGTCCGCGGGGCATCGAGAATAAAAATAAGCCGCAGCTTATCAACAGTAAGCTTCTACCCAAAGTTAACCCGCATATCTTCAAAGAACTTTTTCACACCGGCAAACCAGGAAACTGTTTTAGGGCTATGGGTTTTACCGTCCACCTCTAAAGAATGCTGAAATTTTTCAAGCAACTCACGCTGTTCTTGACTTAAATTGACAGGCGTTTCAACATGCACAGTACAAAGTAAATCGCCGACACCATGACCACGGACAGATTTTACACCTTTTCCGCGTAAACGGAAAATTTTACCGCTTTGTGTTTCCGGAGGAATTTTAAGCGATACTTTTCCTTCCAAAGTCGGCACCTCCAATTCACCACCCAAGGCAGCTGCAGTAAAATTAATTGGCACATCACATAAAAGGTTATTGTCCCGTCGTTTGAAAAGAGGATGTTCTTTAATGGTAACCTGCACATATAAATCGCCTGGAGGACCGCCATGAAATCCAGCTTCACCTTCGCCGGCAAGCCGAATCCTATCTCCCGTATCCACTCCCGCTGGAATCTTAACCAGAAGTTTCTTGTGTTCCCGCACACGGCCCTGACCATGACATTGCACACAAGGATCCGAAATAACCTTGCCTTCTCCATGACATTCCGGACAGGTTTGCTGAACAGAAAAAAAGCCCTGCTGGATCCGAACCACACCTTCACCCGTACAGCTCTCGCATGTTTTTACGCTGCTGCCCTTTTTAGCTCCGCTGCCTTCACATTCCTTGCATTTTATCCAGGAAGGTACTTGAATCTCAATAGAAGCACCTTTGGCTGCCTGCTCCAGCGTTAACTCCATCCCATAGCCCAGATCAGCACCTTGCTGGGCACGCGACCGTGCTCTCCCAGCACCAGCTCTTCCAGGCCCGCCTCCTGTAAAAATATGTTCAAAAATATCACCAAAAATGTCGCCGAATCCTCCCGCTCCAGCAAATCCTGCGCCGCCAGCCCCGCCGCCCATATGCGCATTTAATCCTTCAGCGCCGTACTGATCATAAATTGCCCTTTTCTTGTCGTCAGACAACACTTCATAGGCTTCTTTTACCTTTTTGAAATGCTCTTCCGCCGATTTATCATTTGCATTACGATCGGGGTGATATTTCATAGCCAAACGGCGATAGGCTTTTTTAATATCTGCCGTACTCGCCGTTTTGCTCACTTCCAATATTTGGTAGTAGTTTTCCATTGATTTCTTACTTATTTTTTATCTTTATCTACTTCTTCAAACTCAGCATCCACAACACCTTCATCTTGTTTGCCAGAAGAAGCACTCTCTCCATCCGTTGTCTGTTCCTGGCTTCCTGCCTGACCTGCATCACCGCCAGCAGAAGCATAACTGGACAATTTATGCGAAATTTCCGACAGTACATCCATTTTGCTCTTAATGGCATCTTTGTCACTGTTATTGTCTTTCAGAGCTTCCTGGAGAGCCGCAATGGCATCTTTAGCGGCAGTCTTTTCCGCATCAGGAATTTGAGCATCGAAGTCTTTCAGCGTTTTTTCTGTATTATGGATCAATCCATCCGCCTGGTTACGCACCTCAATGACTTCTTTAAATTTACGATCTTCTTCGGCATGCGATTTTGCGTCTTCCACCATCGCCTGAATTTCGCTTTCAGATAAACCGCTGGAAGCTTTAATCACGATAGACTGAGCCTTTCCTGTCTTTTTGTCTTTTGCAGAAACATTCAGAATACCGTTGGCGTCAATATCAAATGTTACTTCAATCTGAGGCATGCCGCGCGGTGCAGCTGGAATATCCGTCAAGTCAAAACGTCCCAAAGATTTATTGGCACTGGCTTTTTCACGCTCTCCTTGCAGTACATGGACAGTAACAGCTGTCTGATTATCGTCCGCAGTCGAGAACACCTGAGAAGCTTTTGTTGGAATGGTCGTATTCTTTTCAATCAGTTTTGTCATCACGCCGCCCAACGTTTCAATACCCAATGATAATGGGGTAACGTCAAGCAGCAAGATATCTTTCACCTGTCCAGATAACACTGCTCCTTGGATAGCCGCTCCAACAGCAACCGCTTCATCTGGATTCACATCTTTCCTGGGTTCTTTCCCAAAGAATTCCTGAACTTTTGCTTGTACCATCGGCATACGTGTTTGACCGCCGACAAGGATGACATCATGAATATCACTGACCTTCAAACCAGCATCTTTCAACGCTGTTTTGCAGGGTTCAATGGTACGTGTCACCAGGTCTTCCACCAGCGATTCCAGTTTTGCCCGTGTCAGTTTGATGTTTAAATGCTTTGGACCTGAAGCATCTGCTGTGATATAAGGCAGGTTCACATCAGTTTGCTGTGAAGAAGACAATTCAATCTTCGCTTTTTCAGCGGCTTCTTTAAGACGCTGCAATGCCAAGGGATCCTTGTGCAAATCAATGCCCGTATCCTTTTTAAATTCTGCTGTCAGATACTCAATTAATTTCAGGTCAAAGTCTTCACCGCCCAGGAAGGTATCGCCGTTGGTAGCCAGTACTTCAAATTGGTGCTCGCCATCTACATCGGCAATTTCAATGATAGAAATATCAAACGTACCGCCTCCAAGGTCATACACAGCGATAACAGAATCGCCGCGTTTTTTGTCCATACCGTAAGCCAACGCAGCGGCAGTCGGCTCATTGATAATACGCTTTACTTCGAGACCAGCAATACGGCCAGCATCTTTGGTTGCTTGACGCTGAGCGTCGTTAAAGTAAGCTGGTACCGTAATAACAGCCTCTTTAACAGTAGTGCCCAGATAATCTTCTGCTGTCTTTTTCATTTTAAGCAATACTTCCGCAGAAATCTGAGGAGGCGCTTTTTTATCGCCTTTGACTTCGACCCAAGCATCTCCATTTTCAGCCTTAACGATGGAATAAGGCACAATTTTGATATCTTTTTGAACGACGTCATCTTCAAAACGGCGGCCAATCAACCGCTTAATGGCATACAAGGTGTTTTTAGGGTTAGTAACAGCCTGACGTTTTGCAGACTGCCCGACCAAAATTTCATTATCATCCGTATAAGCCACAATTGAAGGTGTAGTACGGAGACCTTCACTATTTTCAATGACTTTAACCTTGCCGTTTTCCATGATTGCAACACAGGAATTGGTTGTACCCAAGTCAATACCAATAATTTTCTCTGACATTTTTCTCAAGCTCCCAAAATATTCAATTAATATTCAATTTCAATCTAGTTTTTGATATGAGGGTTATTTTCTCAATTTCAAGCCTTCAATCCAATTTTTTCACCACGACAACCCTGGCAGGACGCAAGAGTCTGTCGTTTAACCAATATCCTTTCTGGAAGACTGTCAAAATGCTGCCTGGCTCCATATCAGGATGTTCTACCATAGACATTGCTTCATGACAGGATGGATCAAACTTCTCACCAACAGGATCAAAGACTTTAATAGAAAACTGTTCAAACACACCATGCAGCAGTTTTAAGGTCAATTCAATTCCCTGCAGCATACTATCAACAGAATCAGTACCTTTACTGCACAACAAAGCTTGCTCAAGGCTATCCGCCACAGCCAGCAATTTTTCAGCAAAGCTTTCAAGCGCATATTTTCTTGCCTGAACAACTTCCCGCTCAGTCCGCCTCATCATATTTTCCGTTTCAGCCCTGATTCTCAATATTTCCTGACCTGCCTGGAGCGCTTCTTTATGGTATTGATCAGCCCTTGTTTCAGCTTTAGTAAGCTCTTCCTCCAGTTTTTTATAGTCAGGGTGTGTCAGAATACCAGAAACCTCTCCAGGCTGAGTGTGAGCTGCTTCAGGCTGCCCGCCTTTGGCTTTTGCGTTTTCTTCCAGTTCTTCGCTCGCTATAGCTCCCCAATCTTTGGTTACTTCATTTGTATTCTTGGGCTTATCGTTTTTATCATTCATGTCAAATGGTCTCCACAATTTAGCTAATTATCAGGATCTGTCAAAAATCCCCTGCCTGCTGCGCAGGCTGCCCCCTTTTACAAAGGGGGCGAAAGAGATTGAGATTACGAGTATATACCCGAAATCTTCTTTCTCCCCTCTCCCCTCGGGGGAGAGGGTGCCCGAAGGGCGGGAGAGGGCGGCGCGAAGCGCCGAGAGAAAGAGTACGAGTATATATAAGGCCAATCCTTTAATATTTCAAGATTAAAGCTTGGGAAACCAGGAATTACTGCAATCTCATTATGGAAATTTTGCTGACAGGAAACCACTCATATTCTTTATTGGTCTTCTTGGGCGTTCTTCTTCATTAGCATATACATAAGAAGATGGCGGCGGTAAAAATCCATAATAGCCCATTCCAGATGAATACCGCATTGGAACAACAGGCTGCTCTTGAACAGCAGCAGGATATTGCTGAGAAGGCATTGTCTCATACAAACGAGGTGGCGGCGGCGGTAAAAATCCATAATAACCTGTTCCAGATGAATACTGCATTGAACCAACAGGCCGAAAAAAAGAGGAAGAAGATTCAGAGTATTTTTCACTTGACTCACCGCCATCAAAAGGTCTCCTTCTTGCCGGTTCCGCATCTTCCTGAACTGCTATATCAGACGGACCGCGTTTGTTTCCGCTTAATGATGATGTGCTGGAAGAAGAGGATGTCGAATCAGGATTAAGTATTCCACCAGCTGAATTGGCTAACAAGAGAAGTCCAGATGCTGCCTCCCTCTCTTCTACCAATGCCTGAGCTTCTCGGGAAGCCGCTTCCTGTAATCGTCTGTTGTTTTCATTAATAACCGGAATAATAGCCGGAATTTTTTTATCTTTCTGTGCTGCTTCTTTTTGCGCCCATGCTTCGTAAGAAATCGGTTCTAATAATACATTTTCTCCATTTCTCTCTGCTTCCAACGCATCGGCAATACCTCTGGAGCACAGGAATTCTAACTCAGGAGCCCACCTTTTCCCTTTCTTCAGTTCTCTTCCCATTATACGTGTCAGTTTTTTTATCCTCCTTTCAAAGGTAACCTTAGATATTATCTCCGGCTCTCTAGAGTCATCAGAGGAAGGCTTTTCAGACCATCGTGTCGCGCTGCCAGGAATCACTTCAACAGGAGAAGCATGCACTCTGTCAAAATACTGTGAATAAGGAATAAACTCCACGATTTTCCCTTCAACTCTACAGGTCTCAATAAATGCTTGCCTCTCTCTAGACTTACAAGATGTCAGCCCGTCACGATAAAGTACCGGTACTTCATGGTTCCCGCGCCAGGTGTTATCATTAAAAATGGCCCATTCTCTCAAAAAACCCAAAGTAACAGGATCTGGAATTGGACCGTGAATAGCTTCATTATGCCGTTCTCTAATGTTATTTCTCCGTACATACATCCACGGGTTCCTATCTTTTTTTGGCATTCACCACCTCTCTATATTAGTTATCAAAAATCTGGCACATTGTATATAGAGTATCTTAACAAAATATTAAATATCGAAGGAGAAGGGGTATTCAGGTTAATCCACGCAACTATGTTGTGCGTGGATTATGGATTATTACCTGGAAATACCAAGAAAAGAATTTTAAAAACAAGGTACTGACAAAATATCCGTTTCATCAATATTTTCATTCAAAAACAAACGTGCCAAACGCAGGAACCTCGGTTTAGCGTCTGTTACGAAATACTGTATAGTCTGGCGGATTTCCCTTGAAGTATTTTCCATACCATGCTGTACCAGCCATTGCTTTACCATTTCCGCCGTTGCTTCTGCCGAATTAATTACGTGCATCCTTTCGCCAACAAAACGTTCAATGGGTTGAGACAGAAAAGGAAAATGTGTGCATCCCAATATAAGACAGTCTGGCCTGTTTTCCTTAGACATTTCAAAAAAAGGGGTTAAATAATGTTCTATTGCCTGTTCACTCAAAGGGTGATCCAAAAAGCCTTCTTCAGCTAAAGCCACAAGCAAACCACAGGCCTTGGGAAACAGTATGCTGTCTTTTCGATAATCCTGTATCGCCCGCAGATATTCTCCGGAAGCGACAGTAGCTTCCGTTGCAATCAGTGCAATCCGGCCAGACTGAGACAGTTCACAGGCTTTCCTGGCACTGGGTTCAATAACACCAATCACTGGAATATCCAGTGTTTCACGCAGCTCTGTCAAAGCCAGTGCTGTAACAGTATTACAAGCAATAACGAGCATTTTGATATGCTTCTGCTTCAGCATCTGGGCTGCTTCCATAGAATAACGCAAAACAGTTTCCTTACTCTTTGTTCCATATGGCACACGCGCCATATCACCGAGATAAATAAAAGACTCTGCCGGCAAATGCTGCTTTAAGCTGCGCAATACAGATACCCCGCCAATACCGGAGTCAAAAACCCCGATAGGCCTGTTTTGTATGTCATTTGCTGTGTTAGTCATTGGGTTTGCTTTGAAAATTGGCTAGCCGATAGGATTAAATGTAATTTGTACAGTAGCTCCTAAAGCGGCGGCTGCTTTCTTTAAACTTTTTAGGGTAATGTTTTTACCATTTTCTATTTGTTGATAACTTTGATAACTCACATTCATTACTTTAGCAACCTGCGTTAATGTACAATGACGTAATTTTCTTAACATATGCAGTAATACAGGAGCCGCTATGTCAGGGCTCACTGTAACCGGTGTCTCACCGGTTTTACAAGGTGTTGGAGTTACAATTGCCAAATCATCATTTGCCATATCTAAACACAAGATATCAAGAGCTTCTTGGGCATTGAATAATGCCTCTTCATAAGTATCACCCTGCGTAAATACGTTAGGCAAATCTCTAAATGTAACGACAAACGCATCGTCTTCTTGCTCTATTTTCGCTGCATAAACTAATGAAATAGATTTGTTCATTTTGCACCTCCTATCGAAATTTGATGTGGGTTATTTTTTCAAGTGCTCTTAGCAATCCAGGTTTCAAATCGGTTTTACCATGAACGGGAACAACAATAGGCGGATAACCTTTCTCTTAGAAATGGCTCCCCGATGTACTAACATGCTCCCATCCTGCTTGTTTTAATAATTTGATAACTGTTTTGCCGTCCACATTTTCATCACAAGATATATTTCTTATAGTATAACATGTTGACTTCAAATAACAAGGTAAAACTTGTAGTTTTTATAGATCTTACGTTGTCAACATAGTATAATTTTTTTATTTTTTACAACAGGACTTAGCGTGAATACAGCCAATACCATCGAGCCGAATACCCATACCCCCATGATGCAGCAGTATTGGAAGATCAAACAGGATTATCCCGACATGCTGCTTTTTTATCGTATGGGTGATTTTTACGAAATGTTTTATGATGACGCACAAAAAGCGGCAAAATTACTGGATTTAACGTTAACACATCGAGGTCAATCTGCAGGGCAGCCCATTCCTATGGCTGGAGTCCCTTTTCATTCAGTGGACAGCTACCTGGTCAGATTAGTGAAAATGGGCGAATCCGTTGCTATCTGTGAACAAATCGGCGATCCCGCTGCCAGCAAAGGCCCTGTGGAACGTCAGGTTGTCCGCATTATCACGCCAGGAACGGTGACAGATGAAAGCTTGTTGAATGAGCGTTCTGACAATTGGCTCATGAGTATCTATCACGAAAACAATGTATTTGGAATGGCCTATATTGAGCTTAGTGCAGGACGCTTCCATCTCCTTGAAGCAGACTCAACAGAAGCACTCCTGAGTGAACTGGAAAGACTGAAACCTTCTGAAATTTTGCTGAGCGAGCAGCATCACAATAGTATCTTTGCCGATGTTCTTGATAATTATCGCTTTGGGATCCTGAAACAGCGTCCGCATTGGGAATTTGATTTCACCGATGCCCAAAGACGGCTTACCGAACAGCTTAAAACCCAAAACCTCTCAGGTTATGGCTGCGATGCCCATCCTACAGCGCTTCGCGCCGCAGGCTGTCTCATTTACTATATTCAACAAACCCAGCGTACGGTGCTTCCGCATATTAACTCGCTTAAAATAGAAAGACGTGATGATCATATTTTATTAGATGTAGCGACGCGGCGCAGCCTCGAGATCACAAGGAACTTAAGCGGCAGTACGGAAAATACTTTGCTCAGCCTTATGGATAAAACAGCCACGCCCATGGGCAGCCGGCTCTTGCAGCGCTGGCTTAATGCACCTCTACGCAACAAACCCATTCTGACCCAGCGGCAGGACATTATTGCCTTACTTGGCGAATCCCTGCTGCATGAAAGCTTGCATAGGGAACTTCGTCGAATTGGCGATCTCGAGCGCATTCTTTCGCGTATTGCGCTGCGCTCATCCCGCCCTCGCGACCTGGTACAGCTTCGATCAGCACTCGAACATCTGCCGCCTTTGCAAACACAGTTAAAAAATACCTCTCATCCAGCGATAATTGCTTTAGGAAAACGTATCAGCGAATTTCCGCAAACGCATCTTTTGTTAAAAAAAGCCATTGCTGAATCGCCTTCTCATTTTATTCGTGACGGAGGCGTCATTGCGGATCACTTTGATGAAAAACTGGATGAGCTTCGGCAGCTTAGTACAGACGCCGGTGAATATCTATTAAAACTGGAACAGGAAGAAAAAGCCAAAACTGGTATTAGCACATTGAAAGTGGGATATAACCGCGTTCACGGTTATTTTATTGAAATTTCAAAAGGACAATCGCACCAGGCTCCTCCTGAATATATCCGTCGTCAAACGCTTAAAAATGCAGAACGCTATATTACGCCTGAACTGAAACACTTTGAAGATAAAGTCTTAAGCGCCCGTACCCAGGCATTGATCCGCGAAAAAATACTCTTTGATGAAATCCTTGATAAACTGCATGAAAACTTGAGCGCCCTGCAGCAGTCCGCTCAAGCCCTATCAGAATTGGATGTTTACGCCAACCTGGCTGAACGTGCCCTTCACCTCAACTTTAAGCGTCCTGAACTGTCGGAAAAACCTGGAATTAATATTCAGAAAGGTCGTCATCCCGTTGTTGAAAATAATCTTAAAGTACCGTTTATCAGTAATGATATCCTTTTAACTCCAGAACGATCCATGCTTTTAATTACTGGGCCTAATATGGGCGGAAAGTCCACTTACATGCGCCAGACGGCATTGATTGTATTGCTGGCTTATATTGGCAGTTTTGTACCGGCAGATAAAGCTGTTATTGGCCCTATTGACCGTATTTTCACTCGTATCGGCGCTTCAGATGATTTGGCTTCAGGCCGCTCCACTTTCATGGTGGAAATGACAGAAACTGCCAATATCCTGAACAATGCCACTTCTAACAGTCTTGTACTCATTGACGAAATGGGGCGGGGAACCAGCACATTTGACGGCCTTTCTTTGGCGTGGGCTTCTGCAGAATTTATTGCTGAAACATTGAAGCCTCTTTGTCTATTCTCCACACATTATTTTGAACTCACTCACTTAGCACAATGGTATTCCAATATTAGCAATGTTCATCTTAAAGCGTTAACAGCCAATGAACAGATGATTTTTTTATACCAGGTCGAAAAAGGGCCTGCTGAAAAAAGCTACGGCATTGAAGTTGCCAGACTTGCAGGCATACCTGAAAATGTATTAAATAAGGCAAAAATTAAGCTCAGGGCACTTGAGCAAAGTTAGAACTCCGGATATACTGGCGTTTCTTCGAAATGCGGTTTTTCTCACTGCCGTCATTCCCGCGAAAGCGGGAATGACGCCGGAGTATACTTAGCATTTCCAAAGATCACGAGTATATATTTAGATTTTTTTACGAGGTGCAGTCATTATTTCTTTTATTAAAAAACTTTTCCGAAGGAAAAAGGAAACGCTTCATGCTTTTTCAGGATCAGGCTCAAAGATCATTCCAAGAGCCAATCATTGTATTTCCAAGACAAATATCAGCAATAATGCCCTGAAGGTAATGAACCGCCTGCATCATAATGGCTTTGGTGCTTATTTGGTAGGAGGAAGCGTTCGCGATCTGCTTTTACATTCCATGCCAAAAGACTTTGACGTGGCTACAGATGCACGCCCTCATCAGATTCAGAAATTATTCCGCAATTCTCATTTAATTGGCCGAAGATTTCGGATTGTACATGTTCAATTCGGCCGTGAGATTATCGAAGTTACTACTTTTCGCGCCAAAGATGAAGATAACGATCGCCTAAAAAGTAAAGACGGCATGATTTTACAAGACAACATTTACGGAAATATTCACCAGGACGCCTGGCGCCGCGATTTTACTATTAACGCGCTGTATTATAATATTGCTGATTTTTCAATTGTGGATTTTACTGGCGGCTATGAAGACCTTAAAAATAAAGTTATCCGCTTAATCGGCGATCCTGTTAAACGTTATCAGGAAGATCCCGTACGCATGCTGCGTGCCATCCGCTTCTCTGCCAAACTGGGGTTTACTCTGGATCCAAAAACCGCAGAACCGATTCCCAAAATGGCCCATCTGCTTAAAAATATCCCTGGTGCCCGCTTGTTTGAAGAAATATTTAAACTATATCATGGCGGCAAAGCTGAAAAAACACATCAACTTCTATGTCAGTACGGCCTGTTTGCTGTGCTGTTCCCGATGGTCAATGCAACGCTTAAAGAAAAAACCGCTGATCATCCTTTGATTCAGCATGTCCTGGAAAACACTGATCACCGTTTTTCAGAACAAAAACCCATCATGCCTGCTTTTCTTCTGTCCGCGTTACTCTGGTATCCCTTACAAAAAGAAGCTGAAACGTTACGCAAAATGGGCGTTTCTCCTTTGGTTTCTCTTGAAAAGGCAATGTCAGAAATATTTTATAAACAAAATCAAATTATCCCTATTCCGCGTAAACATTCTCAGGTTGTCAGAGAAATCTGGATATGTCAGTATCGTTTTTCAAGGAGGCATGGGCCAAGACCATTTCGCTTTCTAACTCACCCGCGTTTTCGCGCTGCTTATGATTTTCTATTAATCCGAACACTGGCAGGCGAAGAATCCATCGAGCTTGCTCAATGGTGGACAACTTTTCAAGAAGCTGACGAAAACACTCAACAAAAAATGGTACGCGATCTCAACCGCCCAACGCGGCCTTCGAGGAAGAAATAAATGCCGTTTTTTCTACAGCCATCATTGCCAGGAGCTCTCTCTATCCTGTCATTGCGAGGAGCGATAGCTCCGTGGCAATCCAGAACAAAGCGAGAAGAGGATAATCCGAACTGGATTGCTTCGCCTTCGGCTCGCAATGACAGCGGAGTAAACTTTGCACTTCCAAAGATCATAGGTATAGATATAAGGTTCTCTATTTTTTCGCCAAAAATCCCAACGCGCTTAAACGCTCCCTTAATGTAGGGTGCGTTGAAAACAGACTTTCGGCTGATAGTACAGGCTCTATACCTGCTTTTACCGGATCGAAAATATAAGCTGCGCGGCGAACATCTTCATTAGATGTACTACTGTATTCTCTGCGGTAACTGTCAGCATTTTCTTCATGATCGTCGTGTATCTTGATTAACGCCCTGGCCAAGGGTTCATTATCCCGCATCAATTCTACTGAACCTGCATCAGCCATCAATTCCCGCTTGCGGCTCAAATAGAGCATCAATACAACCGTCAGCAAAGGCAAAATATAACGCAGCAGCATAATTACCAGCACCAAACGGTTATCCTGGTTGCGGCGATTATTGGAAAAAAGTACTCCATAAAATAAAACATCTACCACAATCAACAGAATATTACTGAGAATAGCCACGGTTAACGTCAACTTAATATCATAATGGCGAATATGACTTAACTCATGGGCAATGACTGCCTGAAGCTCTGTTCGGCTCAGCTTATCCAAAAGCCCCTCCGTTACAGCTATCATAGCCGATTTTTCACTATAGCCGCTGGCAAAAGCATTCATATAATTGGCTTCAATAATAAATAAACGCGGCATATACGTTAATCCTGCTGCCACTTTCATCTCTTCGAGAATATTATACAATTGTTTTTCTTGTAAATTCTGTATATTTTCTGGAGTAACTTCCCGATACTCCGTCCCCATCAGCACAATTCGGTTAAATAAAGCGTAAGCAATCAGTAAAGATACAATGGCAATTCCTGACATGAGAAGGGTTGCATAAGGCACCGTATAACCATGCAAAATAAGCGATAAACCGCGCTCAGGCGGAATACGATGCCATGTATTAAGAACAAACAGATCAACGATAAGGCCGACACCAACATAAATCAGTAAAAAAGTAGCAATCACCATACGGGTTTTGCGCTGATTCGTTTTGATCTGTGCCCGCCAATCGGCAGCATTAGCCTGATAATAATTGGAAAGAGCCATATCTCTCTCTCACCAGTTCTTTTATAATTTTACTGTATACGCTTCTTTCGCCTGTATATCCGATTCCGGTAAATTCCAATAAACAAACGCTTTGTCCAACTGTGGAAACAGCTTAACAATAAAGGCTTCAAAGAAAGACTTCTTCGTTGCATTATATTTTTCAATACTGTCATTTAAAGCCTGCTTGGCATAAGCCAGTTTGTTTTCAGTATTTACAATTTCCTCCTGAAGCTGAAGCGCGTTCTGGTTCGCTTTTAAATCAGGATACTGTTCAAAAACGAGGTTTAATGAACCGGCAATTTTTGAAATTTCATTCTCTGCTGCCATCCTTTGAACATCATTCCCTGCTTTTGCCGCTTCCTGCGCAGAACCGCGTAAGGCTACAACTTGCTTCAAAGTGGATTGCTCATAGTTCATATATTTTTTTACGACTTCAATCAAAGACTCAAACACTTTGAAACGCCTGTCCAGTTGGATATCAATCTGCTTCTGATTATTATTTACCGCCTCGATCTGGGCAATAAGCTTGTTATAAATAACAACAACCCAGACAGCCAAAAGAACAACAATAATAAGTAAAATAACCCAGTTTGACATGCTTCGAACCTCTTTAAAATCAACCGATTAATATAAGATTAGTTAAACCGCATCCAAAATGCAAATATACTCGTGATCTTTGAGAACGCCTCCCATTTTCCCCTCTCCCCTTGCGGGAGAGGCGACTCACAAAAGCAGCATTTCCAAAGATCACGGGTATATCAGGCCGACAATCATCCAAGCTGATTTTTGATCTGTTCAACTGTTTCACGAGGAAGTCCAATGCTATCAGCCACGAACCCTGGATCCAGCCCTTTCAGCAAAAGCGCTCTGGCAATATGCAGCGATTTTTCCCTGGCGCCTTCTTCCAAACCTTCTTGTCTGCCTTCTTGTCTGCCTTTCTCCAGCCCTTCCTGCCTGCCTTCTTCCAATCCTTTGGTATAATGATCGCCCATCAAGGTTTTAGCCGCGCTGATAGCATCCCAGTTAGTCTCATAAGCGGCCAGTTCCTGAGGTGTATAAGCGGAGATTTCAGTAAGCGTGATAGCCTGCTGAATAGACGGAGTCTCCAGAAGCACTTTATCTACCGTTTGTGTTTTTTCGTTGATTTCGGATAAAAAACGCAGCCAAAGCACGGCCAGTTTTTTCTGAGCCGCCGTGGCCGGTTTCAGTTTGGGCAGTTCCAGAAAAATCAGCTGGATATCGTCGAGGGTATGCTGAGTATTGCGTGTATGGCTTAAGCGGTAATGATGAAACCATTCAGATTCATCAGTAAAAACATCAGCTACGATAGCAATACCATAAACCGGACTCAGCTGGTCATAATTTTCGCCTTTGTTCAATTGCCGGACATACAGTGAAGCGGTATTGAATAACATCCGCTGCATAAAATGCCGCGACCACTGAATTTGCATTTCCACAATAAAAAAACGTCCGTAATTATCCTGGCAGCGGACGTCCACAATCGTATATTTGAAACCAGGAATTTCAGGGATATTTTCTGTTGGCAGATAAGCTAAATCCATAATCTGGCAATCTTCCGGCAGAGGCAGAATAGCATTCAGAAAACTTTTTAATAATTCGGGATGGCCGCCAAAAATTTTCTTGAATACTAAATCACTTTTTGGATCCAGGTAACGGGGCATCGTCTTCTCCGTTTTGAAATAACTTGTAAAGCATTTATTCTAGCATAGTTTGATTGAAAAGAGCATGCGTAATTACCCAATATGTTGAAATTCTCGCGATGCTCCCAAAATAGCTTTAAAAATACATTTTATTGTTGCTTCGGGTATACCTGACGACCGTGCCAATAAAACGGCCTTTTCAAGGATAGCATTTTCCCGTTCAAAATCCGGCTGGCAATGTCCTTTAAGCTCTGCTGCTCTTTTAGAATAAAATAAACGGCGAATAAGTAGTTCCATTAAGGCATCATCCAAACAGTCAATATTATTACGGAGTTCTGCCAAAGTATTGCATTGCTTCGGAGGAATTAACCGTTTTAAGCTGCCCAATATGTACTCCTGTTTCTTCGCAATGCGCGTTCTGCTTTGAAGAACGTGCTGACTCAGATGGAGGTAAGCGCGAGGGCAGGATGCCCGCTTCTGAAAAGCAGAACGCGCATTGCGAAGAAACAGGAATATATCAAACATAATTGACTCTTTCTCTTTTCAATAAAATATACACAGCACCTGTGCCGCCATCTTTTGGATGGGCAGAACAGAAAAACAAGACAATTGGAATTTGCTTCAGCCAGTGATAAATATGGTTTTTAAGTATTGGATAACCATCCAATTTTCGGCCTTTCCCATGAATTGCCAAAATACATCGCTGCTGTTTTTTATAAGCATCCAATAGCGCATGAGAAAGTTTAACTCGCGCTTCCTCCACAGTATATCCATGCAAATCCAAAGTACTGTCCAAAGGATAAAGTCCTTCCCGGATCTGGCGTATCATTTTTGGAGAAAGCCCGCTGCCTTTTAACTGGTAATCCACACTTTCTTCTGCTTTAAAAGCTTTTCCATCATAAGCATCGGATAAATTCCAAACAGACTCTGATTCAGTATTTTTACGGATTATTCTGCCTGTATCAGAACGACGCAATACCTTTGAAACACGTGTTTTTGCTAGCTCCGCTTTGGGACTGGATTTTAAGGCACGCACTGCTCCTACCGTCTTTCGGAAAAGCGCGGTATCTTCATCGGAAACAGTAGAAAATTTCTTTTGGCTCATAGTCGTGTATAATACCCCCTATGATAAACGATGAACAAGCCACACATTCACTTTTTACTATTCTAGACTTCCTGCGCTGGGGCGTAAGCCAAATGACTGCGCACCAAGCCTATTTTGGACATGGTACAGATAACGCCTGGGATGAAGCTTTATTCCTGATTACCTCCGCGCTGCATTTACCTTACCCCTTCCGTCAGGAATACTTGTCTGCACGGCTGACAGAAAAGGAAAAAGAAAAGATTATTGATCTTTTCAAACGGCGTATCAAAGAAAAAATCCCAGCGCCTTACCTTGTCCGTGAAGCATGGTTTGCCGGTCTGACTTTTTATGTAGACGAAAGAGTACTTATCCCGCGCTCACCCATCGCTGAACTGATTCACCGGCACTTTTCCCCCTGGATACAGTATGATGCTGATGTTCAGAATATTCTCGATCTCTGTACTGGAAGCGCCTGTATTGCAATTGCCTGCGCTTATGCTTTTCCAGAAGCACTGGTTGATGCTGTGGATATTGACAAACCTGCCCTTCAGGTCGCCGCAGAAAATATTCGGCGGCACAACGTAGAAGACCAGGTTACCTTATGGGAATCTGATTTATTTACCGCACTGCCTCAGAAAAAATACGACATCATTATCAGCAATCCTCCCTATATCAGTGCTGATGAATTTGCCGGCCTTCCCGAAGAATACCGCCAGGAACCGTCCATTGCCTTGCTTTCTCAAACAGGATCACCTGACGGACTTGAAATCGCTGAGCGCATCTTATTCAATGCTAAAAATTATTTAAAACCTGAAGGCATTTTGATTATTGAAGTAGGGAATGCTGAGGCAGCTCTATCTGAGAAATATCCTGATATTCCTTTCCTTTGGCTTGGATTTGACAATGGAGGCTCAGGCGTTTTTCTATTAACGGCGGAACAGCTCAAGGCTGTCTAACCTTTTAACGAAAACAATCGCATCCTCTCTTGAACCATCAGGATTTTGATAATAATCTTTTCGATAACTTAATGGTTCAAAGTCCAATTTTTCATAAAGATAAATAGCAGGATAATTAGACTTGCGGACTTCAAGAAAAGCCATTTGACACTGATCCTGAAAAAGGCTCAAGAAAAAGAAAAGGAGATAATAACCTAATCCTTTACGTTGATTATCAGGGCTAATGCCGATATTCAGGATATGGCACTCATTTAATATAATCTGCCCAATGATATACCCGCCTACCCTAACTTCCGCTTCTTCTCTTTCAATGACGAAACAGGGATATTGTGCCTTCAGGCAATCCCTGAAAATACCTTCTGTCCAGGGATTGCTCTGAATAACCGACTCGATATTGGCAACGACCTTAAGATCTTCCAAGGTCATTGGCCTTATTCTATACCCGTCATCTTTCAAAATGGTACTTTTTGTAAAAGGGACCTCGTTTGAAGTAAAGGGCTATGCGGGCGCATTTTCCTTA
>Ga0206107_1000120_pt1 | contig 66664 bp, 52 predicted proteins | sample 2B0metagenome_FD_148652 | JGI IMG/M metagenome (GOLD analysis project Ga0206107, IMG submission 148652) | Enriched microbial communities from leaf-cutter ant dump, University of Wisconsin, Madison, United States - 2B0 | ecosystem: Environmental > Terrestrial > Nest > Insects nest > Nest dump...
TACGCTATTTTTTTACTTTGTAAACCCTTATTTTCATTCAGTTTTTACAAAGCTCGCTAAACTGCATCCCAATCCGAAGATTAAAACAGCCTGCTTGGCGAGGGCGCGAACTATAGGTACCCACCCCAACCTTTGCAAGCTTTTTTTGAAGAGATTTTGAAAGGATTTTGTCACCCCGCTCAACACCTGAACAGATGCACCGCAAAGCAACCAATACGCAGAATTTACAAGCAGATTACTCCGGCTTAAGCACCCCCGCCCTGGTTAACGCCCAGATTGCTGGCGCAGACAAACCGTAGACAACGGATAACAACAATAAGCCCTGTTCGCGATAAATAATCAGCAAGGCGAACGCCATAACAATAAGTAACATAAAGCCAAAGGGCACTCGACCACGAAAATCAACACTTTTAAAGCTGGTGTAACGGAAATTAGACACCATCAACAAACCCACAGACGCCGTCAGGATTGCCAGACCGGATTTTGCCCATGCGGTATCCGGCTCATAATTGGACAGAGTTAAAACAGTTGCCGCAATAATGGCAGCTGCCATAGGACTGGCGAGACCAATGAAATATTTTTTATCCACAACACCAATTTGGGTATTAAAGCGCGCGAGACGCAAAGCAGCGCAGGCCGTATAAATAAATGCTGCCGCCCAACCCCAGCGACCGAGGTCGTGCAGCACCCAGCTAAACATGACCAACGCAGGCGCCACACCAAAAGAAACCATATCAGCAAGACTGTCGTACTGCTCTCCGAACGCACTTTGGGTATTGGTCATACGCGCAACCCTGCCATCCATGCCATCGAGCAGCATGGCGATAAAAATCGCGACAGCAGCATGACCAAAATTGCCATCCATACCCGATACCACCGCATAAAAGCCACAAAATAGCGCACCAGTAGTAAACAAATTGGGGAGCAGGTAGACGCCACGGTGACGCACCTTGCGCCCACCTTCATGCACTTCTTCTATATCATCAAAAACGTCCAGCTCTGGATCCAGAGGCTTTTGTTGTTCGGGACTGTCATTATTCATAATCACCTCACGTTGCGAGTACGCCATTGTACACAGCAAATGACTACTGAACATATTGGATGTTCAAAAACGCAAAAGCCCCGCTAATGCGGGGCTTTTTAGACTAACCGAAATTAGTTTTTAGTCTGGTCAACGATTTTGTTTGCCTGGATCCAAGGCATCATTGCACGCAATTTAGCACCTACAACTTCGATACCGTGCGCCGCGTTGTTACGACGAGCAGCAGTCATTGAAGAGTAGTTAGTGGCGCCTTCAAGGATGAACTTCTTGGCGTATTCACCCGTTTGGATGTCTTTCAACGCTTGGCGCATAGCTTTGCGCGATTCTTCGTTGATCACTTTAGGACCAGTTACGTATTCGCCGTATTCAGCGTTGTTAGAAATTGAGTAGTTCATGTTCGCGATACCGCCTTCGAACATCAAGTCAACAATCAACTTCAATTCGTGCAAACACTCGAAGTACGCCATTTCTGGCTCGTAGCCTGCTTCAACCAGAGTTTCATAACCCATTTTCACCAACTCAACCGCGCCGCCGCACAATACAGCTTGCTCACCAAATAAGTCGGTTTCAGTTTCGTCTTTGAAGGTAGTTTCGATAATACCGGTACGACCGCCACCTACGCCTGATGCGTAAGACAATGCTGTATCTTTCGCCTTCCCGGAAGCGTTTTGGAATACCGCGATCAGGTCAGGTACACCACCGCCACGTACGAATTCAGAACGCACAGTGTGGCCAGGTGCTTTTGGAGCCACCATGATTACGTCCAGATCTTTACGTGGAACAACCTGGTTGTAGTGAATCGCAAAACCGTGAGCAAATGCCAAAGTAGCGCCTTGCTTGATGTTTGGCTCGATCTCTTCTTTATAGAGTTTTGATTGGAATTCGTCTGGAGTCAGGATCATTACCACGTCCGCAGATTTAACAGCCGCTGGAACGTCTAACACTTTCAAACCATGAGCTTCAGCTTTTTTAACGGTTGGAGAACCGGTGCGCAGACCAACAACTACGTCCACCCCTGAATCTTTCAGGTTGCACGCGTGCGCGTGACCTTGTGAACCGTAACCGATGATGGCTACTTTTTTGCCCTGGATGATAGAAAGATCGGCATCTTTATCGTAATAAACGTGCATGGCAGACTCCTGAAATGCGGGTTGTGTCGAGATCGACAGAATTTAACGAGGCGCGCAGTGTAGAAAAAAACCAATATCACGTAAAATGATATATTTGCATGTTAATGTTGCAATTTATGCAATGTAGTGAGTCGATCCATGGATATCACCAAACTCAAACTTTTTTGCGCCCTCGCCAGCAGCCTGCATTTTGGCCGTGCCGCCAGTGCCTGCCATGTCAGCCCATCGACCTTAAGCCGAAATATCAAGCAGCTTGAGGATGATTTGGGCGTTAGTTTGTTTGAGCGCGACAATCGCTCGGTCGCACTTACGCATGAAGGCCAAAGTTATCTGCAATTTGCCAAAGAAGTGTTACAGCAATGGGAAACCTACCAAGAATCTTTGCTCGCACAGGCAGATCAACTGCACGGACAGCTCAGTATTTATTGCTCGGTTACTGCGAGCTACAGCTTCTTATATGACATCCTCACCGAATTCCGCGTTAAACATCCCGGTATTGCCATCAAACTGCACACCGGCGACCCGGCACAATCCATTGAGCGCGTACAAGCCGGTTATGAAGATATTGCGATTGCTGCCAAGCCTGACAAAATGCCGACAGGAATCAGTTTTAAACTCATTACACGCTCGCCGATGATGTTTATCGCACCCAAAAATAATCCCAACTGGCAGGCACCTGCCATCGACACACCAGATTTTTGGCAAAAAATCCCCATGATTATTTCGGAAGAAGGTTTGGTGCGCGAACGTTTGGATAATTGGTTTGAAAAACAAAACATCAAACCGAATATTTATGCGGAAGTAAAAGGTAATGAAGCGATTGTCAGTATGGTGAGCTTGGGGTTCGGCGTTGGCGTACTGCCCAAATTAGTGGTGGATAACAGCCCACTCTCTGAACGCGTTGAAACTTTTATTTTACAACCGGATTTAGGCCCTTATTCCATGGGTATTTGTGTGATGGAAAAACGATTAAAAAGCCCGATCTTAAATGCGTTTTGGGAACAGCTGACTGATTTTGAAAAGATACCTGACTAATTTAGTCTTTTTTATCCAGAAAAATACCATCGACAGTGGTGAGCTTTCTGCTTATATATTTCATCAGCTAATCAATGGTGACAAAGGCGTCGGGGGAGTCTTCAAAAGGACGATCCGGAAGTGTCGAACCACACCAGGGGCAATAATGTGCAAATGCATAATATCCACCTATCATCCAGCAGGGATCTTCACCGCGAAATAACTCAAACCGAACGTTAAGATCGACTCGCTCATCAGTTACTGCCATAAACATGCTTGTACAACAATATTTTTTACAGCGGGCTTTACGTTCTGTACGCCACTTGAATAAATCTGGCTCCAGGGAAGCAATACGCCAGGCCTGACAATCCTGGCAACATAACAAATGTTCAATAGCTTGCTTTACAGCAACATCCTGAAATACATGCTCATCCAATTCAATACAACCATCCATAGCTAATGACAATATACTGGAATCTTTTTCTGATTTATAAAAAGCATCAAGAATACGTCGAGTAGTCAAGCATTCATCATTCTTATGGCTCATACACTAAAACTCCTATTTAAAATCCTGCCATATAACTATCATGCATGCGCTCACAATTATTCCCTCTCTTGATGTATAGACCCGCGAATGGTTCACTTATTTTATTTAAACAGCTCAACGGAAGGGTCGACTTAAAAAGGGGGAACCTTCCATTCCAAATCGCCAGGGCAACTCCACTGCTTTTGAAATGCCTATACGCGGCCCGCAGCTAACATCTACCGGTTTTAGGGCGGGCGTTAAATGAAAAGGAGTTTCAGTTAACGACATACCGTTGAACTCATGTTTTACGCCTAATGCCTGCCCCAGTTTTCCCGGTCCCGAGCACAGCAGGTGGATCCGATCCACACCGCGACGCTCCCGCATCACATCCAGCCCAACAATAGGTTCAATGGCACGAATCAATACGCCCGCACCGTAACCTTCAGCTTCACACACAAAATTCAAACACCAATGAATACCGTAGGAACGATACACATAAGCGCGGCCAGGCGAACCAAACATAGCGGCATTGCGTTTGGTTTTGCCGACAAAGGTGTGCGATGCGGGCTCACGTTGATCATAAGCCTCGGTCTCTACAATAATGCCGCCCACACCATCAATGGTAAAAGTAGCGCCTATTAGTTGTCGAGCGACGATATGGGAAGGCGAGGAAAAATTAACAGGTGTTGACATATGTTTAATACTTATTAGAAAGATAAACGCTCGACCAGCAAATCCGGCTCCAGTTTTTGTGCGACCTTGAGCAAAATATCGGTACGATCAACAATATCAAACTTAAGGCTTCTCAACTCAATTCCCGTGCGGGCATCCACAAGATTCAGTTCAATATTATTAATGCCGTCAAGATCGGTTACGCGACTTTCAATCACCCACTTTGCCCCAAATTCGCTGAAAAAATAAGGAAAGGGATTATGCGGGCATGACTTAATAGCAGATGCCGACAGTAAATGAACAGCGGAATTTTTACGCAACACGATTAAGAGCGCTTCATCTACTATATGGGTCATGGCCTCAGTTGAAGGGCGGTCAGCTACGGCCGGCAAGACAGCAATACTGACAGTCCGAGAATCCTCAGATTGACTTAATATTCCCATCAATAGTGCTGCCAATAACACAGCCAAGGATAAGTAAATAAATCCGCTTTTTAATAAATGCTGCATGTGCCACGTGACAGCCGAAGCACTGGTAATCTCCACACTATGCTGCCCAGGCTTGCACCCATCCCCTATAGTTTCTATCAGATGTACTTCAACGCCCCACCGATAGCCACGTTTAGGAAGGGTTTCGATAAATTTGGTAGCCGAATCCAATCGGAATAATTGTGTTCGAATATCTGAAACAGCGCGGGTCAGAACATCATCGCTCACCAGTTGATTGGGCCAGATTGTCTCAAAAAGTTCTGTGCGGCTAACCACTTCACCCTGATGTGCCAGCAAATAAGCCAGCAACTTTAAACTGATGGGACTTAAGCGCTGGGTCTCGTCACGGGTATTTTTTACTGTACCCAACTTAAGATCGAACTCAAGCGCAGCGCAACGAAGAACAGAATACGTAGGAAAGTTATCCTTCATCATACTGTCAGAAAGCCTCTGAAAAATGTTCCAAAGCAGCCAGCACAAGGCAAAAACCGATGAAAAAGCAGAGTTTATTGAAATAAATAAGCATTTTGAGCCTGTTTTTTTGACGTGTAGCAACGCAGACAGTTTTCGGAGTTCCTTAGTGTAGCAAGTTAACTATCCTTGCAAATATGAGAATTTAGTAAGGCGAGGTTTTACGGATGTTTTCCTCAGATTTTTTTCCCGTCTATGTGCCAGAGTTAAAGTGTCATTCATTGAGGAGAAAACCATGAATCGCGCAAGCTTCCTATTATTTAAAACAATCACTCGTATCATGCTGGTCGTCGGCATAGCTTTGGGTATTATGTTAATTCCCAATCTATCCATATTTGATGAGGACTTGTTACCGGAAATTATCGAGCACTTAAGCAAGTCGGTAAATCCAGATATTGAAGGGAATGCAGCTTACGATCTTTACGGTATCGAGGCCGCCACAGGGAAAGATCCTCATATTGTCGGCAAAGCTGTGGTAAAAACCTTGCAATCAAAACATGCCAAAAATGAATTCGCTGTGCTGGCAGAAGAGGAAATTATTACACTCTACGGCGGCCTTGATAACGGAGATAAAGAATGGCAAGCAACCTACCCTGCCGCAGCTTGTAACCCACGGCAAAATCCTGGCTGTTTTACTGAATTACTTGCACAAATTAAAGCCCAACCCTTTGCCCAGCCTCGTTTACAGACACAATTAAAGCGATATAACAATATTATCAAAATATCTCATTTAATTGAGCAGACACGTCTAATGGATTACACATCGCCCGTGCCACATTATTCCATCATTATGCAAATGGGCAGCTTAAACCAAGCCAATGCTTATCTGGCATCAGGGATAGAGGGACTCATTACCAGCAGCCAGGCAGATATGCAATTTTGGCGAATGGCGCTTACAGACAACCAAACCTTGATTGGAAAAATGGTAACCCTGGCTACATTGCGCAGAAGTTTAATCGCACTCTCTTACGCAATAAAGAAGGAAACGAACCTGACACCCATTCAAGTACAAAATTTGCAGCATTTACTCAAGCCCCTCACATCCGACGAAGTCAATATCAGTGAAGCACTTACCACTGAACTTCGTTTTGATACTGAAAATTGGGAAACAACACCAAAATCAGTTCCTGAGGAAAACCCTCAGTTTTCAATGCCTTGAGGTAAGAGATATTTGTAAGCTTAGTTTGTAATTATTCGATCAAAAAGTTTAATCCACTTACAGGCGCGTATCTTTATATCTTTACAAAAATTGAATACTTAATATGCGGCTTAAATGATTTTAACTCCTATACTGCAAACTAAAGACTTCAGAGCAGAGTACCGACTCCATAAATTGCAGGTCACCCATGTATAATAACAATGTGATAAAAACGTCCGATTCATCCGCTGTTCAAACACAAGAAACCCTCTTGGCAGATTCACCCTCCCTGGAACAGACTGCCCTGCCTTCGGTGAGTGTGGTTGGCCTTGTGGCCCTTGCTGCCAGCAGTTGCGGCGGTGGTGGTGGAAGTAGCGGCGGGAGTCAAATCAGTTCAGCCTCCGGTTTAGCATCGAGTTCTGCACCGGGCTCTTCAAGTTCAGTGCCCGGTTCATCCTCAAGCTCTGCCAGTATAGAGCCATCATCAAGTTCGTCTTCCAGCTCTGCTGCACCTCAACTTAACTACACCAAGGCAGAGGCGGCGCGTTTTTTGTTGCAAGCGCAATTCACTGCAACCGATGAAGAGATATTGGCAGTAAAAACCCTGGGTTATGAAGCGTGGCTCAATTCGCAGTTTAATGCCGCTATCGACCAAACCGGCACACAATGGTTAACGGCAAACGGTCACGCCACGGCAAACGCGACGGGTAATTATTTTAATCCTGTGTATGGCGACTGGATGGCGTGGAACCAATTGCTCACAGGTACAGGGCAAGTGCGTAAACGCCTGGCACTCGCGCTCTCAGAATTCTTTGTAGTGTCGCTCAGCCCTATTGACGGTTTCTGGCCACCAATGTTGATTGCAGGCTATTGGGATTTACTCAATGCCAGGGCCTTTGACAATTTCAGGAATTTGTTGGAAGACATCACCCTTAACCCCGCCATGGGTTTTTTCCTTAACACCAAAGGCAATTTAAAAGAGGATACGGCAAGCGGCCGCCAGCCCGACGAAAACTATGCACGTGAAGTTATGCAATTATTTTCGATTGGGCTGTATGAATTAAATATCGACGGCACAGTAAAAACCAATGCTCAGGGCGATCCTATTGAAACTTATGTGCAATCAGATATCACCAATCTTGCACGGGTCTTTACCGGTTACGATTGGGATTATTCAAAGGTCACCCAACAAAATACGACCTTTGAAACCTATCCTATACCCACCCCCGAATTTACCAGCGGGCGCATGAGGTTTGACGCAAACAAACATTCAAGGCTAGCCGTCAGCTTTTTAGGCACCAACATTCCTGCAAATACTCCCGGGCCAGAGGCACTGCGTATAGCATTGGATACCTTGTTTAATCATGCCAACGCAGGGCCTTTTTTTGCAAAGCAAATGATTCAACGTTTGATCACCTCTAACCCAAGCCCTGCGTATGTTCAGCGGGTAGCAACTGCCTTTAACAATAATGGTTCGGGTGTCCGCGGTGATTTGAAGGCGGTGTGGCGTGCAATTTTAACGGACACCGAAGCGCGTAACCTGCTCAACAACACCATTGCAGGAAAATTGCGTGAGCCCATTGTGCGACTCACACAAATTGCACGTACCTTTAATGTCTACAGTACCAATGGGAAATGGGAAATTTACGACCTTTCCAATGCAGATACAGGCTTGGGCCAAGCCCCCCTGCGCTCGCCTTCGGTTTTTAATTTTTTTCGCCCGGGTTATGTACCGCCTAACACCGCCCTGGCCGAGCAGACTTTAGTAGCCCCGGAGTTTCAGTTACACAATGAAACCTCTACCGCCGGATATATTAATTTCGTTACCAATTTTATTAGAAATGGCTATGCAGATGTAAAAATATCCATGGAAGTAATAAAGCCACTGGTTCTGGATACCAAAGCGCTGGTCGAATGGCTTAATTTACATTTGACAGCCAATCAACTTTCTACTGCAACAACAGACTTAATCCAAAGTGCATTGGATGCCACCAAAATAACCAGCGACAGATCTATTATTGCCGTAAACAATCGACTTTACGCAGCCGTTTTATTAGTGACTGCCAGCCCAGAATATTTAATTCAAAAGTAGCCGACCATGCATATCAATAAAATAAACGACATGACACGCCGCGCTTTTTTAAAACGCGCCGGCGCTCTTTCCATGATGGGTGTAGGCGCACCGCTTGCACTTAACCTTGCAGGCATCAGCGAAGCAGCTGCATTTGAAGCGAGCGACTACAAAGCACTGGTGTGTGTATTTTTATTTGGCGGAAATGATTACGGCAATACGGTCATCCCTTTTGATACAACGAATTACGATCTTTACAGCAAAATTCGCGGCGGCGGTGCAGGCCGTACCGCAGGCGGCATAGCACTAGGCCGCGACGCACTCGCAGCAACCGCCTTGACTACGCTTACACCACAAACACTCACCAACAATATTCAATACGCCCTATCACCTGAATTAAAATCCATGGCGTCTTTATTTAATTCCGGCAAAGCAGCAGTGCAATTGAATATCGGGCCCCTGCTCACGCCGCTTACGCTGGCACAATACAAAAGTTCAGACCGCATAAAATATCCCCTGCCACCTAAACTTTTTTCGCACAATGACCAACAATCTATCTGGCAGGCACTCGATAGCGAAGGAGCAACCAGAGGTTGGGGGGGATACATGGGCGACCTTGCATTATCCAGCAACAATATCAGTACCCTCACTTGCATTTCGGCTTCCGGCAATGCCGTATTTTTAGCAGGCAATAATGCATTGCAATATCAAATCAGCCCTTCCGGCGCTATTCCCATTAATGCTGCCAAAGCTTCTGCGTTCGGTTCTTCTGCAGTTTCTGCGGCATTAAAAACCCTCATTACCCAAAGCAGTCCACACCTTTTGGAAAATGAATTAGCGGTAGTAACCAAGCGCTCGATGGATTTGGAAGTGGTAGTAAACGCTGCCCTGAACCCGGTGAACCTATCAACCTCATTTGATATCGATGGCAACAGGAATTCGCTCGCAGACCAACTAAAAGTCGTTGCGCGATTAATTGGAGCGCGCGATGTTTTGGGTGCAAGGCGCCAAGTGTTTTTTGTATCCCTGGGTGGATTTGATACGCATGATGGCCTTAATGAAAATCATCCAAGATTGTTGGCACAAGTTGATGAAGCCATGAGCGCATTTTATCAAGCAACTGTGGAGCTGGGCGTGTCTGAAAAAGTGACCAGTTTTACCGCATCAGATTTTGGCCGCACACTAGCATCCAATGGTGATGGATCAGATCACGGTTGGGGCAGCCATCATTTTGTGGTCGGTGGCGCAGTAAATGGCGGGCAGTTTTATGGAACAGCGCCACATATTTCCCTCACTAGCGATGACCAGGTCGGCCAGGGGCGTTTATTGCCCTCAACGTCAGTAGATCAACTCGCTGCAACCTTGGCTAGCTGGTTTGGTGTCAGTAGCAGCGAAATTAATTCTATCCTGCCGAATGTGAATCGTTTTGCGAGCAGTAACCTTGGTTTTATGCGCTAGGGAACACTGTTTTTTAGTTTTGGGTAAACGGTACAAGCGATTGGTCAGTTCCGGTATCGGATAAACCAAGTATTAGGCAACAGGCTGATCTGGAATACCAGGGCACCAAATTTGTGGCCACAATAACACTAAAAAAACCGTGTAGGTCATGTCACTTCATAACTAATCAAGTCTACAAAGCTGTCGATGAAGCTGAAGAAAAATAAAAATAAAAATAAATAGAGGGAAAACCATCGTCAATTGATTTTATAAAACTGTTCTATCAATTGACGAATATTGGTTTGATCTATAGCGGCTCTTTCACCGCCATTAGCCAATATCACATATTCAATTCCATAGGCTTGATCAATCACAAGCAGGGAAACGTAACCATCACGGAATCCGCTGTTGCTAAGCCGCGGGGTTCCATTCACATCACCATCTATTATTAAACCATAGCCATAATTCTGCTGATCCAGGATGGTATGCGTTTTTGCCATCAGTAAAAGGCTTTCCAGAGATATCAGTTTTCCCGACGCCAATGCATTAAAAAAATGGTCGAAATCGTTGGTTGAGCTTATCTGGTTGTTGTCACCCTGGGTGTATAAGTGTACCCCATACCAGTCATCGCGCAGTCCGTAATTTAACGCATCCTTTCCTTTCAGCGGTGTATGCACATTATTGATATAGCTATCCATCATGCTTGCAGGCGAAAAAATATAAGTCTCCATATATGTTGAAAACGCCATGCTAGATACACGTTCAATAATTTCAGCAAGAAATACATAAGCCGAATTGTTGTATTCTGTTTTACTTCCCGGAATAAACTTTAATCCAGGATTTTTCACAACATATTCAAAAACCAGTTGACTATTTATATCACCAACACTCCCTTGGGCACGCAAATCCATAAGATAGTCATAAATACCTGAGCGATGGCTGAGTAATCTATCGATAGTGATAGCCCTCCATGTTTCAGGTAGCTCTGGTAAATAATCGAGAATAGAATCATCCAGTTGCAGTCGTCCTTGTTCACGCAATTGCATAATAGCCAAAGCACTAAATGTCTTGCTCAAGACAGCTATATGGAAACCGGTGTTATTTTCCACTGGCTGTAGTGAAGGTATATTCGCCATACCACGGCTTTTGTGATACACAACCTGACCATCCTTACGCACCAGAATTGAAATTCCGGCTGTATTCTCGGGCTGGTTTTTATCCAGATACTTGTCCAGAGTCTCCTCCAGAGTCGTTGCAACAGGAGTTAACACAGGAAAGTCGGGCGATAGCTTTTTCAATTGTTCCGGGGCATCTCCACCGCCGCCACAAGCAGTTATCAACCATAAACTTACCAGTGTAATAAACAGGATTTTTATAGATTTCATTGCAACTCCATACTATGGCTCTCACATCTGAACACTTAGAGTAAGCTTACTGAAAAATCCTTCGTCAATTATACCAAATAGCTTTTTAAATAACCCATCAATTATGCGAAGGATTTTTTCAAAGTGTGACTCTAATAAGCCAAAACACAATAGGCAGATAAGAATGCAACAAGTTGACTTATATTGGATTGAAAAATTAAGGTCGAAACGGGAACGCGATTTTAACGAGTTTTTCGACCACTTTTTTCCACGATTGTACCGTTTTGCCAATAGCCGATTGCGCGATGCAGGGCTGGCAGAAGAGGTTGCTCAAGAAGCCATGAGCAAGGCCATTCTAAATCTCCATAGCTATTTAGGTGAAGCCGCTCTATTTACTTGGCTATGCACAATTACCCGCCATGAAATCAGCCGGGTACTTAAACGTGAAAATATTTCCTTGAATCAGGTCATATCCATAGCGGACGAAAATTTGCTGGCGGCGCTGGATTCATTAGAAAGTTTTCAGGCAGAAGATCCTCATCATCAAATCAATAAATTACAACTCGCAGAAAAAGTTCGTCTGGTGATGGCAAGCCTCCCATCACATTATGCGGATATTCTGGAGTGGCGTTACCTGCACGGAGATTCGGTGATGGAAATAGCCGAAAAATTAAATAAAAATTACAAATCAACTGAGTCACTCCTTTCAAGGGCACGAGAGGTTTTTCGCGATACGTTTACCAGCGTCCACAACGCCGAAGATGATTACCTGAATGTGGAGGGGCATTAATCATGCAGGAAGAAAATCCAAACCAACTACAGCGCTCCAATCAATCCGATGAAACACAAATAGAGCAATTGATTCGACTAGGTGGAAGTCGTGATGAAATAGACCCTGCCTGCCGTGAACGTGTGCGACAAAACCTGTTAAAGCTATGGGCAGAACAGCATGCAAATAGTGACAAGAACAAAAATGCGTCACATAAAATCCGTTTAGCCAGAAAAATACTGTGGCAACAACCTTGGGCTTTAGCGGCCAGCGTTGTTTGCTTATGCGTTGCGCTATTTTTGGCAAATACCTACCGTCATCAAGAAGCGGTTGCCAGAATCATGCAAGTTCAGGGAAAAACTGATAGTCACAACACACCATTAAAAGCAGGCAACGCAATTTATGCAGGACAGGAAATCAACACAGCCAATAGCTTATTGGAAATCCGTTGGAAAAACTCCGGTATATTAAAAGTTAATCAGGATACACAAATAATTTTTATTGATAGCAACGAGATTCTGTTGATCAAGGGAGCCATATATTTTGATTCCAACCATCAATCCAATATTCGCATACGCACAACCCATGGATTACTAAATGATATAGGAACACAATTTGAAACTCGCACCGGATCACAGGATTTATCAGTGTATGTGCGAGAGGGAAAGGTAAAGTTTGAAAACGAACATAGCAACTCTTTATTTATTCCGTCCGGTAAGGCTTTACATTTACACCAGGGTAACACCAGGATTTTGGATATTGATAAAGAAAAAAACCCATGGATATGGGCAGACGCCATGGATGGAAATATTAATTTTGATAACCACACTATGGCTGAGGTGTTAGCGTGGCTAGCAGAACGTGAAGGATGGACACTGGAATTTAAAACCAATATCGATCAACAGCATGCAGAACGCGATAGATTGCATGGGCAATTTAAAACCACCGACAGCCGGAAACTACTGGAGCAATTAGCCATGGTTTCAGATATGCGCTATCAAATAACGAATAATATATTATTGGTGAGCTATCTATGATTTCTTTAGCCATCAGAGAATTGCAGCAGAAAAAGTATATGTTATTGGGGATATCCTTTTTCTTGCTTATTGCTAATGTTGCAAAAGCTGAGAATCCCCAAATCAATAACTCTCAAGAAAGGGCCGATGAATTTTTTAGCCAATGCACAAAAGATCCGCTCCTGAAAGATATATTAGCAAGTGAGCCCGCAAAACAATTGCAACTGATTTACAGTGATCGTTTGATCACCCCCCAGATGCGTGCAATTGGCTCCCCTACCGGAAAGTTCATGGAACAATTGTCCAGCTGGTTAGCTCTATATGGATTGAAAATTGTAAATACTTCATCTGGAAACCATTTGATTACCCGCACCACAACACCCGACTATATCGCAGGAAAAATTGCTGGTGTAACCCAACAAGAAATTACTCATGCCACAATCACCATTGCCGGCATGGATAATAGCGTCACTTTATCACCCAGTAATTGCTTTTATATTTTTGGACAATACCAAGTACCAACACGAAAACCTACGATAAAAATAAACCACACAGAACTACCCATTGTTATAAATACACAAAGTAATTGGTGGAATGTCCAGGTTAATCATACCACTTCGCCAGATATTGAAGAGGTCATCATTATCGGTAGCAGCTACCAGATTATGCATAACAGCGCATCTCAAAAAACTTTTTTCGAGCGAGAGCAAATTGAAAGTATGCCGCATATGGGTGACGATATTGCTCGTGTATTCCGCCAATTACCTGGTGCATCCTCCGGTGATTTTTCACCCAAGATCAATATGCGTGGCGGCGAACAGAATGAAGTGGCGATGGTGGTTGACGGCCTGGAGTTGCATAAACCATGGTATTTCAAAGGCATGGATGGACTAGGCAGTATTGTTGACGCAAACCTGATTGCTTCAGCAGATGTTTTATCAGGCGGTTATACCGCCGAATATGCTGACAAAAGCAGCGCTATTATTGATATCAAAACCATGAAAGCTGATGAAGTAAAATCGCGAGTTGGAGTTAGTTTTTTAACGGCATTCGCTCAAACAAGTGGTCAATTTAATAATAATGCCGGTGATTGGTATGGATCATTACGAGGTGGCTACCTGGATTTGGTATTCCAGTTAGCGGGTGCTGAAGCAGATATTCAACCTCGCTATAGTGATTTTTTTGCAAAAACAGGTTTTGAATTAAATGATAACCATACGTTGAGTATTAATTTTTTGCTAGCGAAGGACATTTTCTTTTGGGAAGACAAAGATTCCAAAAAATATATATATTTAAATGAAGAGTCATGGAATAACAATGTCTGGGTGAATTTGCACAGTCATATTGGTGAGTTTATCGAAGCAAAAAACGCCTTATCATTCACAGACTTCAATCATGAAATGCAAGGCTATTACCAGGATCCAAATGTTATCTGGCAAGACAATAGAAAATATCAGGCTCTTGGATTCAAATCAGATTGGGTAGCTACATTTAATCCGCAACATATGTTTAAGTGGGGTATTGATGTAAAAGACCTCACCGCAAGCTATGATTATTTTCTTGCAGTCTATGTTGCTCCTTATCATGAAAATTCCTTGCATATGGTAAGCACTTATCATCAGGCCAATTTGTATCCAGAAGGACAGGATCGTGCAGCTTACATCGCTTGGCGCTATAAAATGTCTGACAAATTTGTGGCTGAACTGGGGGGACGCTGGAGCGAACATACTTATGTCACCTTAGATGATGCACCCTTATTTAATCCACGCTTCAATGCTGTCTACGATATGACTGATTCGAGCCAACTCAACTTTTCCTGGGGCAGATTTTATCAAGCACAAGGCATAGATGATCTATACCCTGGTGACGATGATATTGAGTTTCATCCCAGCCAGTTGGCAGAGCATAGCATTATAGGCCTGCATCATCAGCTCAATGATAGAATAACAATGCGCATGGATATTTATCAAAAAAAATATTCCCATTTAATTCCACGCTATGAAAATCTGTATCCCAGTATTGAAAAAATTATAAAGGAAGCCAGTAATGACTGGATGAAAATTGCTCCTGAATCGGCAAAAGCAGAAGGCATAGAACTTGGGATTACTTACGATAACCAAAAACATTTTTCCAGCTGGGCAAACTATACCTATAGCAATGTTAATGATTACCTCAATGGCAAAGAATCACCCCGCAGCTGGGACCAACAGAATGTCTTTAATTTTGGATTTGAATGGAAATACACAGAGTGGCATTTTAATCTTAACGGAATGCTTCGCTCCGGCTGGCCGACAACGCCTGCCATCATTGATCCGCGACAAGCACGTAATAATGCAGTTAAACCCGATTTTGAAAACTACAATGTCGATAGGCAAAAAGGTTATTCACGACTGGATTTGCGTGTTTTCAGAAAAAAAGCTTTAGCGAATGGAAATTTGCTGCAATATTATCTTGAAATTTTTAATGTATTAGATAGCAAAAATCCTTGCTGTACCGAATATGAGGCTGAATTTTCAGATAATAATTCGGAGGGAAAAGCTGTACCTAAATTCGATAACTGGCTACCGTTCCTTCCCTCTTTTGGTATTCAGTACATATTTTAGTTTTACATCCCAATAAAAAGCCGGGTCATTTTTTCTGACCCGGCTTTTTTATGTGAGCAGTTCAATGCTAACGAACTACAAACTCAATACCTTCTCACCGCGTGAAATTCCACTCACACCTGAACGCACGACTTCGATAATCGCCGCATCGCCCACAGCCAACAAAAAGGCATCGAGCTTGTCGCTCGCGCCGGTAATTTGGATGGTGTAGAGCGAGCTGGTTACGTCGATGATTTGTCCGCGGAAAATATCCACGCAACGTTTTACTTCTGCACGTTGCGCGCCCGATGCTTTGACTTTAATCAGCATCAACTCGCGTTCAATGTGCGCACCTTCGGTGAGATCAACTAACTTCACAACATCAACAAGCTTGTTTAAATGCTTGGTGATTTGTTCGATTTTGTGATCATCACCCAAGGTGGTCAAGGTCAACCGCGAGAGCGTTGGATCTTCCGTTGGTGCCACTGTCAAACTTTCAATGTTATAGCCGCGTTGCGAGAATAAACCGACAACGCGAGACAAGGCACCGGGGGCGTTTTCTAACAAAACAGAAATTATGCGTCTCATAATTAAATCTCATTTAATTCGGCGTGCATGGATGCACAACCATTTTGCCCTGCAAAATGCGAGTGCCATTCAGGCAAGAAAATTCACGTATTTTCGCCAGCCTGAATGACGCGACCCTCAGGAAAATTCAAGGAAGAATTTTCCTGGATAAATCAGGTACGCTCCGTTTTGCTTAACAACATATCGCGCATGGAACCATTAGGCGCAACCTGCATGGGATAAACGTGTTCAGATTGATCCACCATAATGTCCATAAACACAACGCGATCTTTCAAGGCAAAACATTCTTCCAATTTTGCTTTCAGCTCTTCTTTTTTGGTTACACGGATACCAACGTGACCGTAAGCTTCGGCAAGCTTGATGAAATCCGGCAGAGAATCTTCATACAAGCTTTCGGCGTAGCGCCCGGAATATTGCATATCTTGCCATTGACGAACCATGCCGAGCGCCTGGTTGTTCAGGCAGATAATTTTTACCGGCAAGTGATATTGCGTGCAGCAAGAAAGCTCCTGAATACACATTTGAATCGAACCTTCGCCGGTAACGCAAACTACGGTTGCATCGCGATGCGCCATTTGCACGCCCATAGCCGCTGGTAAACCAAAGCCCATAGTACCCAGCCCACCGGAGTTAATCCAACGACGCGGTTTATCAAATTTGTAATATTGCGCAGCGAACATTTGGTGCTGACCTACGTCAGAAGTAACGTAAGCATCGCCTTTGGTCACTTCCCAAATTGCTTTGATAACCTCTTGCGGCTTAATCAAATCACTCGCGGTATCAAAACGATCTTTGGCGTAAAGACCATGACGCTCGCGCCATTCGTTAATTTGTTTCCACCAGGCTGCGATTGCTTCTGCGTCGGGTTTTTCGCTCGAATCCTTGATGAGTGCAAGCATATCGGTCAGTACACTTTCGACGGAACCAACGATAGGAACATCTGCAACGACCGTTTTGGAAATAGAGGCAGGATCTATATCCACATGGATAATTTTTGCGTTCGGGCAGAATTTGCTGACAGTGTTGGTTACCCGGTCATCAAAACGTGCACCCACGGCGAGGATGACATCGCTGTGATGCATGGCAGTATTCGCTTCAAAAGTCCCGTGCATACCGAGCATACCGAGGAAGCGCTTGCCGGTGCCCGGATAGGCGCCCAACCCCATCAGGGTATTGGTAACGGGATAATCGAGGGTATCAACCAATTGCACCAGTAAATCCGATGCATTGCCCTGAACCACACCTCCGCCGGTGTAAATGATCGGGCGTTTCGCCGCCAGTAATAGCTGTACCGCCTTTTTGATTTGGCCGGCGTGGCCGCGCGTAGCCGGTGTGTAAGAACGCAGTTTAATCTTGTCCGGATATTCATAAGGAAAGGTGAATGCCGGATGGGTTAAGTCTTTGGGTACGTCAATAACTACCGGGCCGGGGCGGCCAGTAGACGCAATGTAATAGGCTTTTTTAACAGTTTCCGCGATTTCGCTTTGGTGCTTAATCATAAAACTGTGTTTTACGATAGGGCGAGAAATACCAACCATATCGGTTTCCTGGAAAGCGTCCTCGCCGATCAGGTGGCTTTGAACCTGGCCGGAAATCACCACCATCGGGATAGAATCCATGTAGGCCGTCGCAATACCGGTAATGGCATTGGTCGCACCTGGACCTGAGGTCACCAGTACAGTACCGACTTTACCCGTCGAACGGGAATAACCGTCCGCAGCATGGGTAGCGGCTTGCTCGTGACGAACGAGAATATGTTTAACGTCTTTTTGACGAAAGATGGCATCGTAAATATGCAGTGCAGCGCCACCTGGATAGCCGAAAATGTATTCAACACCTTCGTCTTTCAGGGCGCGGATAAGCATATCTCCACCGGATAGCATTTCCACAATCATTCCCCTTTTAGAATGTCATTAAGGTGCAATAGCGTGCAACAGCATGATTGCTGCAAAAAAGTAAAACACGTTATAGGCACTGAAAAAATACGCCAGTGACGGAGTCTACCAACGCAATATGAATGATCCACGATCAAAACCCGGCAAGGTTAGGATCGGACCAGCGAAAACCGTGCAGGTAAACAGCGGCTTTCTTGGCGGCACCCAAGGTTTTTGAGCGCAAACCGCAGATGGGTCGCCAAGAGGGTGACTTGGCTGGGTGCAGATGAGGTTCCGAGCTTATCGGTCATCTTGCAACCATCTGTGAGGAACGGTAATTTTCGCAGCTGAGGCGAGGAAGTCAAGAAAAACTCACTTTACATCCGTTTTAAGGTTTAAATATCACCTAAAACTACCTCTCTGATATGATTTCATCACTAAAACCGACCAAGAATGAAACCTTATGATTATCTACCCCTTCAAATACCTTGGTGCAATGCTCGGTTTGCTACTTGTCATTGCAACGCAGCATACTTTCTGCTCTTCTGGCACAGAGCCAGCGCTGGAAAAGATCACAATTCCTTTATCAACTGAGCCTGAATTTACATTTACCATGCCTATGAAATCTAGAGTCAATCTATTTCTACTTCGCAATAAAAATATAGAGGCTAAAAATAGTTTTATAGGGAGAATTACTATTACCGACGAGAACTGCGCCTCTGGTCATCAGGTATCTATTACCTACGAAAAAAAACCTGATGAATATCTGACAGCTTATTTTCCCAAAGAAATTCCATGGGATAAGACTTATAAACTAAAAATAAGCCGAGACTCAAAGACACTGAAATTTGACCTGAACGGCGAAACTATATCCGTAACGCCTTATCACTACGCGAAAGTTATCCACTTTCTCAATAACCCTGAATTCATAAGGATAATCAATATTGAACAACGATAAATCAGAGAAATTTTTGATGAAACATTATATCTATTTTCTTGCTTCCATATTTTTTCTATTTACAAAAAATTCTTATGCCGACTTTGATTTGGCAAACACTTATTATGCTGCAGGCAATTTCGAAAAAGCTTATAAGGAATATATGGAGTCTGCGCAATATGGCGATAATGATGCACAACAGAATATCGGCGTTATGTATTATCGCGGCGAATACATTCCTAAAAATAAGATTACAGCTTATGCGTGGATGACACTAGCCACCCAGAATCAAGGCTATAAAGATAAAGGTTTAAATATAAAGATTTACAATAAATTCACTGAAGCTGAAAAAAAAATCGCTGATGTAGAATATAAAGTGTTACTTGAAAATTTTAATAATGAAGCCATACAGAATAAGTTAATACCAAATTTTGTCGGCCAGATTGGAAACACGAAGCGGCAACGAATTATTAAAATGGTAAAACCGGAATTTCCGAAAGAATTATTGAGAAAGAGGACGCTCGGAGGCACGGTAGACGCTGCCTTTACTGTAGATAAATATGGCCTCACCAGAGATCAAATAATTTACTCTGCAAGCGATCCTCTCTTTGGCGTTGAGGCACTAAATGCCTTACGAAAATTCCAATACGAACCTTTATTAGTCAATGGGAAGCCTGTAGACGTTAATGGCGTAAAAATGAGATATAACTTTAAATTGACCGACGTAGGGTACTCCGATGAAAAAATTGCCAAATATATCGATGAAGCTCGCGAAAAAGCATCAGCCGGCAATAGCGAAGATAAATTAAACTTTGCTTATTTATTAGAAACCGTTCCCTCATTTGCTAAAGATTACAAACTAGTCGACAACCCAAATGAATGGTATGTAAATTCCGCAAATTTAGGTAATTATTCAGCCAGCTATTTTCTTGGCCGAAATATTCTCTACGGTAATATGTGTACATCTGATTCTGCAAAAAGTATGGGGTGGCTACTCAAAGCTGCAAAAGGTGGCATTACCGATGCGCAGTATTTGTTAGCCATTGAATCATTTAGCGGAGCGAGATTTGAAAAAAATGACGAGAAAGGTTTTTACTGGCTCAAAAAGGCCGCTGAAGCAAATAAGTTTGCTAAAGTTAAATACGCATGGATTCTCTCCACTCATCCTGAAGCAGGATATCGCAACGGAAAATTAGCGCAAGAATTACTACAAGCTGTTGAAGATACTCATACCGATAAGTTAAGTCTTTATCAGGCTCGCGCTGCCTCTGCTGCAGAAACAGGTGACTTTAAAAATGCCATTAAATGGCAGAAAAAAGCACTAGAAGATGCCAAAGACTTGGAAATTCCGCTTACTCAAGTTGAGCAACAATTAAACAGCTATGTAAATAATTCCCCGTGGCGAGAGACTATTTAAACCTGAACTTACCTGAATCCACTCAAATTAAAAACCTTCAAGAGAATATGTCGATGAAATCACGCGCCGCCATTGCTCTAGCCGCCGGTCAACCATTGGAATTGGCTGAAATTGACGTTCAAGGCCCTAAAGCGGGCGAGGTTTTGGTGCGTATTGTCGCCACTAGTGTTTGTCACACAGATGCCTATACGCTTTCAGGCGCAGATCCAGAGGGCCTTTTCCCGGCAGTATTGGGTCATGAAGGTGCAGGTGTTGTGGAGGAAGTGGGTGAAGGTGTGTCCGGTTTAAAGGTGGGCGATCACGTAATTCCGCTGTATACCGCTGAATGTCGCCAATGCAAATTCTGCCTTTCCGGCAAAACCAACTTGTGCGGAGCGGTGCGCGCTACCCAGGGCAAAGGCGTTATGCCTGATGGCACTTCACGCTTTTCATTCGCAGGCAAACCTTTGTTTCACTATATGGGCACATCAACTTTTTCGGAATACACCGTATTACCGGAAGTATCCCTCGCTAAAGTCTCCAGAGATGCACCGTTGGATAAAATCTGCCTTTTAGGTTGCGGTGTAACCACTGGAATAGGAGCAGTGTTCAATACCGCAAAAGTAACGCCTGGCTCGACTGTTGCAGTATTTGGTTTGGGCGCAATCGGGTTGGCAGTGATTCAAGGTGCAGTGATGGCTAAGGCCAACCGTATTATTGCCATTGATATTAACCCGGACAAATTTGAATTGGCTCGCCAGTTTGGTGCCACTGATTTTGTGAATCCCAAAGACTATTCAGACCCGATTCAGGAGATCATAGTGAATATGACGGACGGCGGTGTGGACTACTCGTTTGAATGCATCGGTAATGTGAAGGTGATGCGTTCAGCCCTGGAAGCCTGCCATAAGGGTTGGGGTGAATCCATCATCATCGGCGTAGCAGGCGCAGGCCAGGAAATTTCAACCAGGCCATTCCAGCTTGTCACGGGCCGAGTATGGAAAGGCTCTGCATTTGGCGGTGTTAAAGGCCGCACCCAACTGCCGGATTACGTAGACCGTTATATGAAAGGCGAAATCAAGATCGACGAATTTATCACTCACCAAATGCCTTTTAACAACATCAACGAAGCTTTTGATTTGCTCCATGAAGGCAAAAGTATTCGCACCGTACTGCATTTTTAATCAGCGCCGTACTTTTAACCGAGCATGATTTATGACTGAAGTCGAATCCAATTTAACGCTTATCTCTGCCACCAAAAGTTTTGGCGGTTGGGTAAAGCGCTATCAACATTATTCCAGCACGCTAAAGTGCCAGATGGTTTTTGCGATTTATTTACCGCCGCAGGCCGAAACTGCCGCAGTCCCACTCTTATGGTGGCTATCGGGCTTAACCTGCACCGACGAAAATTTTATGCAGAAATCAGGCGCACAACAGGTCGCTGCAAAATTGGGAATCGCTATTATCTGCCCGGATACCAGCCCGCGCGGTGTGAATATTCCCGGTGAAGACGATGCTTATGATTTTGGTTCAGGTGCAGGTTTTTATGTGAATGCCACGCAAGCACCTTGGGCAGAGCATTACCAAATGTACGATTACGTAGCGAAAGAATTACCTGAACTGGCATTTGCGAGCTTTCCGCTTAACGGCAAAGAAAGTATCAGCGGCCATTCCATGGGCGGCCACGGTGCGCTGGTACTCGCATTGCGCCAGCCGGGCCGCTATGCATCTGTCTCGGCATTCGCACCTGTCGTTAACCCAAGTACTTGCCCCTGGGGCCAAAAAGCTTTTAGCGGTTACTTAGGCGAAGACCAGCAGGCCTGGGCAGAATACGATGCCTGTGCACTGGTTAAAAAAGGTGAATCCAAACAGCCCTTCTTTATTGACCAGGGCGATGCCGATAATTTTCTTACCGAGCAATTGCGCCCTGAACTCTTGGAACACATTTGCCACCAACGCCAGCATCCACTCGTGTTAAGGCATCAAGAAGATTACGATCACAGTTACTTTTTTGTAGCGACATTTATTGATGATCACTTGCGCTACCACGCTCAGCATCTATCTTAAAGTTTTGACAGTATCATTAAAAAAGCCCCGGCTCTGTATAGAACCGGGGCTTTTTCATTACCGCAACAAATGATTACTTATGGGCGAATTTTTTGCGATAAATAAACAAGCCGGTAAAAATAATCACCAGAACTGCCGGGAAAAGTGCAAGATTGGAAAGTGCTGCCTGGCCTGCTGCCAGCTCAGCATCAGGACCACTTAAACCTTTTGCAAGCGCTTCTGCTTTAGCTGCATCAAGCCAGCCACCAATAACAGGGTTCCACATACTTACGGAGAACATACCTGCACCACCAATCAGCGACATTCCAAGCGCACCGGTTTTTGGCAGATTATCACCAACAAAACCAATCATCGTTGGCCAGAAATACATGACACCAAGCGCAAACAAAATGGCTGACACATACACCATACCGCCGGAAGCCGTGCTCATTAAATAAATACCAATCGCAGCCACGATTGCTGAAACGAGCAATACACCTACAGGATTGAGGGCATGCACAACCGGACCAGCGAAGTAACGACCTACAGCCATTAAACCGGTGATCATTGCAAGGATCAACATAGGTTGAGCACCAGATTGGCTCAGAATACGCTCAACCCATTGTTGCGGGCCAAATTCGCTGATTGCAGTCAAGGTCATGCAGAAGGCCATAAGTAAAAACAAGGGTGAGAACAGACCACGAATATTGCTTGCAGTCGAAGTATCCGAGTTTACTGGTACCGGGAATTTTTGGCCTAAAATCATGTAACCGTAAATGGCTGTCGGAACCAACATCACAGCAATTTGTGCTTGCCAACCTAAATTTAATTTCGTCATTAATGCAGAAATTAATGAACCAATGACGATGCCGCCAGGAAACCACATATGGAAGCGATTCAACTTCGCCGTTCTTTCGGTGTGATAAATATCTGAAATTAAAGGATTGCACGCAGCCTCAACCGAGCCGTTTGCAAATCCGATAAAAAATGTAGAAATCAATAGACCCCAAAAACCCCCTGCGGTAATTGTAAGAATCAAACCGAGCAAATGACATAGAAACGCAAGGTACATTAAGGTACGTGCACCCAGGGCGTTATAGAGCAAACCGCCTACCATCATCGCAACAGGAAAGCCCAAAAACGCCATGCTGTTAATCCAACCCAATTGGGTATCAGTAAACTGAAAAGTAACACTGAGCTGGTTGAGTATCCCGGCGCGAATCGCAAAGGTCATCGCCGTAGTAATAAGAGCAATACAACAGGCCGCAAATAAACGATTAGGGTTAATAGTGTTGGACATACGTTTGTACCTTCTTTGTTATTGTGAATCGATTTATTGTTAATTTTATCAAAAGGGAATCACCATCCCATAAGCTCACTGAATCCCGCTACGGAAATATTGACACCGCTATACCGGATTTATCGTGAAACAGCCCTTACAGTGATTTCCAGCTACTGCCGGCCGACGAAGAATCAATTACGGCCTGAATAAACTTCATGCCTTCGACACCGGTTTCAATGTTAGGCACCCAGTCTTGTAGATAATGACGTTCACCCGCTTGATGCGCAATTAAAATGTCGGCAATGTCATGGTACAAATTCGCAAAAGCTTCAAGATAACCCTCCGGATGACCGCCCGGAGTACGCATACCGCGCGCTGCAATATCGCTGCCGATATCACCGCGGCGCGTAATGCGCTGACGCGGTTTATTTAATTCGCAATACCATAACTCATTGGGGTTTTCCTGCGCCCATTCAATACCTGCCTTTTCGCCATATACACGAATACGCAAACCGTTTTCACAACCGGGAGCAACCTGGCTGGCCCACAACATACCGCGCGCGCCACCATCAAAACGCAGGAGCACATGCACATTGTCGTCAACCTGGCGGCCTTCAACACAACTCATTACATCGGAGCAAACTGCATTGACTTTTTGCTGCGAAATAAATTGCGCAAGTTGAAATGCGTGAGTACCTATATCGCCCAAACAACCCGTACCCGTTAATGCCGGATTGGTACGCCAGGATGCTTGCTTGTTATCTGCTGCGGCAGCAACCGTCAACCACTCCTGCGGATATTCCACCTGCACCACACGAATTTTTCCGAGCTTACCTTTGCCCACCAATTCGCGTGCATAACGCACCAGCGGATAAGCGCTGTAGTTATGGGTTAAAGCAAAATAGGCTTTGCTTTGTGCTGCAATTTTCTGCAACTCAAGCGCTTCTTCCAGCGTTCGCGTGACCGGCTTATCGCAAATGACATTGATGCCTGCCTCAAGTGCCGCTTTTGCAACCGGAAAGTGCATATGGTTTGGGGTGACAATTACAACGGCCTGGATACCATCGGCGCGCGTTTTTTCTACACGCAACATTTCTTCAAATGAGGTGTATGCGCGATCAGGCGCAATATGCAAATCTTCTGCAGATAATTTTGCGTTTTCCGGATTGGATGAAAGCGCACCGGCAACCAGTTCATAGCGGTCGTCCATACGCGCCGCAATACGATGCACCGCACCGATAAAAGCGCCACGGCCACCGCCAACCATTGCATAACGAATTCTTGGAGTAGTCATAATAAAGTCTCTTTCATTTTTTTAGTTCTAAAACAATTTTTGTGGCACCAACGGGGCCCCATGCGTATTCGCCGAGCATCGCAAGGCGATAGAGCAAAATAGGCAGGACGTCTATTTTAGTTGTGACAATACAGGGACGTATTGTCACAACGGCTCGTTAGCGCCTGAGAAGCGCAGGATTATGAATGAGATGGGGTTGCCTTTCTTTGGGTTACTTTTCTTTGGCGAGACAAAGAAAAGTAACTCGCCAACAGGCGAAATAAATCTTGCTAAATAATACGCACAAAATTTTATTTTAATCCCAAAATCCGACGATTCGCCGCGTGGTCTGTACCACCGCTTGCAAAATCATCAAACGCGCGCTCGGTGACTTTAATAATATGTTGCTCAATAAATGGCGCACCTTCTGCGGCACCTACTTCAGGATGTTTCAAACAGCACTCCCATTCCAGTACGGCCCAACCTTCATAATTGTAAGCGGCAAATTTTGAGAAAATCTGTTTGAAATCGACCTGACCATCGCCCAGCGAACGGAAACGGCCAGCACGATCTACCCAGGACTCATAACCGCCATAGACGCCTTGCTGTGCAGTAGGATTAAACTCAGCATCCTTCACATGGAACATTTTGATGCGGTCGTGGTAACGATCAATAAAGGCAAGGTAATCGAGTTGTTGCAATACAAAATGCGAGGGGTCAAACAAAATATTACAGCGCGGATGGTTATCAACAGCTTTCAGGAAACGCTCAAAAGTAGCGCCATCATGCAAGTCTTCGCCGGGATGGATTTCATAACAAACATCCACACCTGCAGCATCAAAAGCATCCAGAATCGGTTTCCAGCGTTTAGCCAGCTCTGCAAAACCGGCCTCTACCAAACCAGCAGGGCGCTGTGGCCAGGGGTACAGGTAAGGCCACAATAAGGCGCCGGAAAAAGTCGCATGCGCATTGAGGCCCAGATTTTTACTGGCTTTGGCAGCCAACATCAATTGCTCAACAGCCCAGGCCTGGCGTGCGGCAGGATTGCCGCGTACAGACTCCGGTGCAAAACCATCAAACATTTCATCGTAAGCCGGGTGAACCGCAACCAGTTGCCCCTGCAAATGTGTCGATAATTCCGTAGGTACCAGGCCATGGTAGGACAGGGTATGCAGAAAGTTATCACAATATTCCTGACTGTTGGCAGCTTTCTCAAGGTCAAAAACACGCTTGTCCCACGTGGGAATTTGCACACCTTTAAAACCCAGGCTCGCCGCCCAACCGGCAATGCTATCCAGGCTATTAAAAGGAGCTGTATCGCTGAGGAACTGGGCCAGGAAAATGGCTGGGCCTTTGAGAGTTTTCATGGATTCACCTTTTGTCTTATAAATATTAAATGTCATTATGACCATTAATATACTGGGTTACAACGTATTGCCAAAGCCGCGTAGGCGGGGCGCTGGCGCCGACTACGCAGTCTTTTGGCAACGATGTAAAGGCACCGCTGAGTGTTAAGATTTCCATGGCGAGGAACCAGCCCAAGCGATTGTCGAACGGTGGAGGGTGTTATATCACGCGCACCGCACACCGAAAATCATCTGTTTAGGGATTAGGGCAAACTTTGCAAATCTTGAGCGTCCAGGCCCCTATGCTGACGATAATGTGTGCATTTGGCTCAATGAAAGGCCAGCTTTATCGCCGGTCTGGTGCGACTACTGCAAGCGTTTTACCAACTCCACCCGGCGATTCTTCTGCTTGCCCGCATCGCTGGTATTGTTGGCTGCCGGAGCATAGGGTCCTACCCCTTGCGCCTGTAAGCGTGACGCGGGGATTTTGTAGTTATTGACCAGTTCATTCACAACTGCTGCCGCACGCTGACGGGATAACTCAAGATTTGCAGCAGCATTACCCGTGTCATCCGTATGACCGACGACATACAGCAGAAGGTCTTTATTTTTTGCGAGCAATTGTGAAATGGCATCCAGCGCGGGTTTTGATTCTATCTTGACCGCTGCCTTGCCTGTATCAAAATAAATACCGTAGATCAGCGCCTTGCCTTCAGCATCTATCTGCTGTTTGAGGCCCTCGGCATCTACCTTGATCAAACCGGTTGCTACGGCTTTTTGTTGCAAAATAATTTGTTGAACCGCCACCTCAGCTTCATAAGCGCCAATAAAAAATGCTGCATAAATATCACCAGTATCTGCTGCCTTTTTTGCCAGCAAATAATAGGGTTTACGATAATAGTTATAGACATTGTTTTCTACCGAGAGCTGATTGCCAAACTTTTGAGCACTGGTTTCATTGCCACATTCAGCCAATTCACATTTGGACAGGATACTGAAACCAGCCTTACCCAACGCCTGCTTATAGTTTTCAACAACTTTAAGGCTTGAAGTGTCCTTGATAATGTAAAAATGACGAGACAAATCACCTGTCAAGGTTAATGGCTCTTTATTTTCAGCGTTAGGAGCCATAGGCAGTGTGATGATTTCTGTATCTACTTTTTGGTTTTTGCGTAAATATGCATTGGGATAACGCGCAAAGAGTTTGTGGTCTTTTACAAGGCTATTGGCATCACCATGCTCTTGCGGCTCTGCAGCAGGCGCCTTTGAGAGATATGCAACATCTACTTTAATAAGGTTATTGTCGAGTGGTTTCGCTTCCAGTATTAATTGCTGCACCGCGACTTCACTTTCATAGGCGCCGATAAACCAGGCTCCATAAATGTTAATTCCGTTTGGGCCCTGCTTTTCAGCAACCAGATAATAGGGTTTGCGATAATAGTTGTAGACGCTGGACTCTGCTGAAATTAATTCCCCCAGCTGCTTTACAGCTTCATCACTTCCGCACGCTTCCAATTGACATGAAAAAGTGGTTGTAAAACCAAGTTTTTTCAATGCAGCTACATAATTTTCATAGACCTTGAGGCTTGATACATTTTTAACAGTATAGAAATGACGAGAAAGGTCTCCCTTCACATCCAGACTGGAATATTGCGGTGTCTTGTTGGCAATAGTGACAACCGAGTTTGGAATTTTAAAGCTTTCGTATGCTTGCACAATAGCCTTGCGAATGTCTGCCTGGGGATAACCCGCAATCAGTGGATGATCCTGCCGCGCTGACGCCAGCGCCACCAACGGATGTAAAGTTACTAACAGGGATAAAATCAAAAAGCCTATGTTACGTAGCATATTTGTGCTCCTTCATTAAGATCAATCAATCGTTGCAACCCGGGGAAAGCCTATCGCAAATCCCGGAATAATGGATGAATTGGTTTGGGATAAATAAAAAAATGGGATAAGGTTAACAAGACTGGACGGTCTATGGGACTTATCAAAGGAAATGTTTTTTACCCTTAACACCAAGGTTATACTGCGCACCAAGATTAAAGAAATATCAAGGATAAACTTGATGCTACGATTTTTTTTAACCATAGGTATAGTCCTTTCAGGTGCTGGAATATTGCTGACTGTTTTTCCACAATGGAATTATGCACTGTTTAAGGCGCTCAACCATACACTCAGCCATCAGGCCTGGCTAATGTTTACCAATATGGCCGACTTCCGTTTTTTAGGCTGCATACTTTTTATTTTGCTTTTTCCTAAACCCGTACAACTTACCAATGCACTCATTGCTGCCACTCTCATCCATTACAGTATTAAGTACAGCAAAATTCATTTCGGGATATTACGCCCTGAATATCGACCAGATGTAGTTGATGCCATTCGTATTGGATCGGGATATGGATCAGAAAATTACGCCATGCCATCGGGCCATACTGCCAGTGCTTTTATGGCCATAGTACTTATAGCCCAAGCTTACCGCTTAGGCAGATGGAAACTGGCTGCACTTTTCATTTACGGCATTGCCATCGCATTTTCCCGCATTGCTGTGGGTGTGCATTGGCCGGCTGATGTCTGCGCGGGTGCCGCCACAGGTGCAGTCCTTGCATTGATGTGCAACCAATTACACTTTCAATACCGGTATATGGACCTGGTAAACCTGTGTTTATGTTTGCCCTTTATAGCGTTAGCGATTTATGCCACCAGGAATATAACGGATATGGCGAGCTTGCTATCGGAAGGGGTGTTGGTAATTGCCGGTCTGGCAGCGGCGATTGTCTGGATAAAGGCCTGCGGAAAACAATGGAAAATCTATAAGTCGCCATAAAACATTACATCCTTACAAACCTGTAACAGCTTATAAAACCTATGGCTGCTATACGTTAAAAAAATTTACTGTAAGGTGAATGGTATTTGCTTAAGCACGAGCAACTCTATTTGTGTGTCATTCGAAACTGTCATGCCTGCATGGGAATAACACATCCTTTCTTAAAAAAGTTTCACCGGGTATATCTACTAAAATTACGCAAAAAATCCAGGAAATTACTCAACCAATGATAAGGATGATCGCACACAAAAGTTCCAGCCAAACCAAACTATTTAGGTAACTGACCTGCCAGCTCCGTCATAACACGACGCCAGGCGGCTTCGGTTTCTTCACCCTGTTGCGCAAAGGTTTGGGCAAGCAATTTTCGCTGGGCACCACTCAATGCAGCTTCCAATTTACTCCCCTCGGCGGTCAGCCGCAGGCATTTACCTCGCTTATCCTCGGCGTGGGGGAAATCCTCAATCAAGCGCATCGCCAGCAACTGACGCAAAGGAGCATGTAAAGCCTGTTTGCTGACACCCAAAATGGCCAGCAAACCGCTGACACGAATATCGGGATTTCGCCCTACAAAATAGAGAATGCGGTGATGTACGCGCTGTAAACCGCGGGTTTCCAAAAGCTGATCCGGCTTGGCAGTAAAAGCCCGAAACGCAAAATGGAACAACTCAAGAGCTTGGTTGAGCTCATCTTCCCGCATAGGGTCTCGTTCAAATTGGTCAACCATATTGACTTTTATCATAATAAGGAGAATTATAGGTCAACAATGCTGACCAACTTGGCAGATCACGAGATTACCATGCACTCCGCACCGCAATTATCTGAGCGAATTTCGCGCCTGACTTCATCCCTGGTTCGCGAAATCCTGGCTGCTGCACAAGCCCCGGGAATGATTTCATTCGCAGGCGGTCTGCCCAGCGCAGATGCCATGCCGATTCTACATGACTCAGACACATCACACGATTGGTGCAATCCGATATTCCAGCAATACGGGCAAAGCGAAGGCGAACCTTTATTGCGCTCGCGCCTGGCGGAGTGGTTGGCAGAATCAGGTTTACCCGTACCGGACGAACAGACGCTCGTACTTTCAGGCTCCCAACAAGGTATAGATCTGTCAGCAAAATTATTTGTAGACCCCGGCACACCGGTGCTGTGTGAAGCTCCCACCTATTTGGCCGCGCTACAAACATTTCAGTTATTCGGCGCAAACTGTATCGGCCTACCACTTACAAAAGGAGGCATAAACCCAGAGCTGTTGGCGAAGACGATTGAAACCCATAAACCGCGGGCAATTTATTTAATTCCTACGTTTCAAAATCCATCCGGGCATTGCTACAGTGCAGCCAATCGCCAAGCCGTTGCAGAGGTATTGGATTATTATGGATTGCCGTTGATTGAAGATGAACCCTACCGCGAATTAATGTACGACACAGTGGATCGCACACCGATTTGCAGCCTGCTTAAACGCGCACCCTGGATTTATCTTGGCAGCTTTTCCAAAACCTTATGGCCGGGTTGGCGCGTTGGTTTTTTAGCCGCATCACCCGATTTATTTCCGCATTTATTGCGCTTAAAACAAGCAGGTGATTTGCATACTAACCGCCCCGGGCAAATTCGTGTGGCAAATTGGTTGGCCTGTAAAGAGCGCAACAATGATTTAGCACATTTGTGTAGTATTTATCGCCAAAAGCGCGATGCAATGAATAAGGCGCTTACCGAAAGCTTCGGCAATTTAGCTGACTGGGATACACCTAAGGGTGGATTATTTTTCTGGCTGAAATTGCATAAGCCAATCGATACGCGGCCGTTGTTAAAAATCGCAATGGAAAACGGTATTGCCTTTATGCCGGGTGAAGCCTTTTATTCTACAAACAATACTCCAGAATACGGCAATATGCGGCTTAACTTCAGTCACGCCAACGCAACAGATATGAAGGTGGGATTGGAAAAATTATCAAAGATCGTAGCAGTACATTCAGACTAATTTTTACGTGCGATAATACTCTTTATGTTCTTTGAGCAGCTTTTGGTAAAGCTTGTCATCCTTCGCCTTCTGCCAAACGGTATAAAAAATATTGGCAGACTGTGCTTTAACCGCATCAACGTCTTTCGGAAGCTGTTCGCGCCCATGTGAGCCGCTTTGGCCTTTCTTGTCATCGGGAACCGGCCCATCATATTTTTTGCCACTTTTATGATTGGCATAACGGCGGCTGCGTGTATAACCCATCTGTAAAAACTTGCGCGCCATATCCATGCCAATAAAATCGTTTTCCTTTTTGTAGCCTAAAAATAACTGATAAATTTTTGCCGACGATTCCTTTGCAACCTCAGGTGTTTTAAATCGCCAGAAAGGAAGTATTTCGCTTTTGTAAGGCTCCACCAGCAATACCCCTTGCTCACCAACACCGGTACGATAAAGCTCAGGTTGTTCGCGTAGATTAAGGTTTTTGTAATCAAGGGAATAGTCGAATTTGGCGAAGGGCATTTACTTATCCTGCATGGCCATTTACAGGTTAGGCAAAATAATTTAATTAAAGTTCTTAATGTAATTCTTGTTTCGCCAGCAAGTAAAAGATCTCTACATTACAGAAAACGCTCCTAAAAAATTGCGGGTTACGTCACTTTTTGACTAACCCGCCCTGCATGGCTTATATAAGTCTCACTTAATAAAGATAATTTACGATAAAAATCATTTGATCGAAAAAGAATTGGAAATAACAATATCCAGTTCAGATGCTACTGAGCTGCTATCGCCGCCCCAATATGGTTCTCCCCACGTAATAACTGACCCATCGTCTTTGAGTGCAGCGAATGAATTCATATTTCCCACCACACTAACCACATGAGTTAGATCTTTATTCGAACTGTCACCACCTGCATTTTGATTACCCCAAGTGACAACAGAACCATCTCTCTTGATTGCAGCAAACGCATAACTGGTTGAAGAAATACTTACAACATTCGTTAAATCTTTACCTGAACTATCACCTCCATAATTATTGTCTCCCCAGACAATAACAGATCCATCCGCTTTAATTGCTGCAAATGCCCTTGAAGCTGCAATAACGTTTGTAACATGGGTCAAGTCTTTCTCATCGGCATTTAAGCCCCAGGTAACAACTGAGCCATCTTTCTTGATAGCTGCAAATGCAAAGTTGCCCCCAATAATCCTATCAATATTTGTTAAATCTAAAGAACCACTATCACCACCCCAAGCAGGTGCCCCCCAGGCAACCGCAGAAGAATCTGATCTCAATGCAGCGAATGCGTAATTTGTCCCCACAACATCGATAACGTTTGTTAAATCATCACGAATAATATTTATACCATTATCAAAAAACGAATTTCCCCAACTAACAACTGTTCCATCATTTTTAATTGCAGCAAATGCATTATCATTACCCACTATTCTTGCCACATTAGTTAAATCTTTACCTTTCGAGTAACTACTCAATACACCCCAATCTAAAACAGAACCATTTTCTTTTAAAGCAACAAAATCATAACCACTACCAACAATCTTGGTGACATTATTTAGATCTTTATCACTGCTATTTGCGCTATCACCTCCACCCCAAGTGACAATACTGCCATCTTTTTTAATAGCAGCAAAAGCTGATTTGTTTGAAACTATACTGACAACATTAGTTAAATTCTTGTCTAGACTATATCCTCCATAGTCTCTATCACCCCACGTTTCTACAGAACCATCAGCCTTGATTGCAGCAAAAGCGTTAGAGGAGCCAACAACGTTAATAACATTCGTCAAATCATGTCCCGCAGCATCCCCACCCCAATCAGGAACCCCCCAAGCAACAGCAGAGCCATCAGACTTTATTGCAACAAAAGCGGCATCATTATGAATAATTTGTGAGACTTGTATACGCTGTACTACTAGAGTTTCGGTTTTCCCAGCCACCCCTTCGTTATTGTAAGGAGTCACTTTAAGAGTTATTTTTTTAAATTTATCTGATTCTTGTACTTTGTAAGTAGCCGATGTGGAAACAGGTAAAACATCCCCCTCCACAAACCATTCATACTTTGTAAACGCCGAATTACAATTAGAGCAGTTCACCAATGGAGATAAAATATTTCCCGGCACAATCGGAACCAAATCATCTTTTGCCAATTTAGTTAATTCGGGTGGAGGCGAGTCAAGCTCAACCGATGATGTAGACTGAGAGCCACCGCCACCGCCACCGCCACCGCCACCGCCACCGCCACACGATACAATCAAAAGACCAATAAAAAATACGCAACCAACTTTTATAATATTTTTCACTTTTGTTATCACCGTAATATCTCTCTTATTTTTTTGAATTTGAATCCAATTAAACTACATATAACAAAACGGGCTGATTTTTCAATCAGCCCGTTTTCGTTTTAACAATTAATCAATCATTAAAAAACTTCTTCACCCCATCCAACCAGCTCGACTGTTTGGGCGAGAACTTTCCGCCTTTCATGCTCGCCTGGAAATCCCGAAGCATTTCTTTTTGCTTGTTGGTGAGATTCACCGGAGTCTCCACTACTACGCGACAGAGTAAATCTCCTACTCCGCCGCCACGCACAGGCGTTACACCTTTACCGCGCAACTTAAACAACTTGCCAGTTTGCGTTTCAGCAGGGACTTTTAGTTTCACGCGACCATCTAATGTAGGGACTTCCAATTCTCCGCCAAGTGCTGCGTCTACAAAATCGATGGGAACTTCGCAATATAAATCGGCACCTTCGCGTTTAAAAATCGGGTGCTCACGCACATGGACTTGCACATACAAATCACCACTGGGGCCGCCCGATTCACCGGCTTCACCTTCACCCGATAAACGGATGCGGTCACCCGTATCGACACCGGCGGGTACTTTTACCGAAAGTGTTTTGGTTTCTTCTACGCGGCCTTGGCCGTGACAGGTTTTACAGGGGTCAGAAATAATTGTGCCGCGTCCGCGACAGTTAGGACAGGTTTGCTGCACAGAAAAGAAGCCCTGCTGCATGCGCACCTGACCGTGACCGCCGCAGGTTGTACAGGTGACAGGCTTGCTGCCCGCTTTTGCGCCGGAACCGCTACAGGTTTTACATGAAACCAAGGTAGGGACTTTGATTTGTGTGGTGGTACCTTTTACCGCTTCTTCCAAATTTAATTCAAGGTTGTAACGCAAATCCGAGCCGCGTGCCGGTCCACCGCGACGACCGCCACCACCAAAAATATCCCCGAATACATCGCCGAAAATATCGCTGAAATTGCTGAATCCAGCACCACTTCCACCTGCCTGTCCTTCTACACCCGCGTGACCAAAACGATCGTAAGCGGCACGTTTTTGATCGTCAGATAAAACTTCGTATGCCTCATTGGCTTCTTTAAATTTTTCTTCTGCCTTTGGATCGTCCGGATTTCTATCCGGATGGAACTTCATCGCCACACGGCGATAGGCTTTTTTTAAATCGCCAGCATCCACGTTTTTTTCAACGCCGAGCACTTCGTAATAGTCGCGTTTTGCCATAATAAAACCAAAATTATAAATGCAATTATTAATTGTCACTCGAAAGGGGCCGTAGACCAGCAAAGCTAATGCAGTAGCCTTCTTTCATTAACGTCGCTGACCCCCTACGAGGATGACGACTCCGAAATTGCGAAGTTAATACCATAATGTTAGCAATAAACTTTCAGTTACTTCTTACACGACAAATGCGGGCAAGCCCGCATTTGTTTTTATCGTCTTCAGGTGGCAAACTTTTGAGGATTTACCGCAGGTAACTTACTTGTCTTTTACTTCTTCAAACTCAGCATCCACTACACCATCATCTTCGGGTTTTTGTGAGCCGCCTGCTTGTTGCGCACCTGCGCCGCCTTGAGCACCCGCCGCTTGTTGCTCAGCATAAAGTTTTTGTGCGAGCGACCCGGAAGCTTCTGTCAATTTGGCAGTTGCCGCCTCAATTTTCGCAAGGTCGTCAGCTTTCAACGCATCACGCGCTTCAGTCAATGCAGCTTCGATGGCAGACTTTTCTTCCGCCGTTGCTTTATCGCCCGCTTCTTTCACCGTTTTTTCTGTTGCGTGGATCAAACCATCCAGTGTATTGCGCGCGGCAACCACTTCGGCAAACTTGCGATCTGCTTCTGCGTTGGCCTCTGCGTCTTTTACCATTTTTTCAATTTCGGCATCGCTTAAACCTGATGAGGCTTTAATCACAATGCTTTGCTCTTTGCCGGTCGCCTTGTCTTTAGCGCTTACATTCAGGATACCGTTAGCGTCTATATCAAAGGTCACTTCGATTTGCGGCATGCCGCGTGGTGCCGGTGGAATGTCACTTAAATCGAAACGACCAAGTGATTTGTTTTGCGAAGCTTGTTTGCGCTCACCTTGAACCACGTGAATGGTTACTGCTGACTGGTTGTCATCAGCGGTCGAGAACACTTGCGATTTCTTGGTAGGAATCGTGGTGTTTTTGTCAATCAATGGCGTAGCAACACCGCCCATGGTTTCAATACCCAGCGTCAGCGGAGTTACGTCCAACAACAATACGTTAGTAGTATCACCTGACAATACAGAACCTTGAATTGCAGCACCGATGGCTACCGCTTCGTCAGGGTTGACGTCTTTGCGAGGCTCCTTACCGAAGAAGTCTGCAACTGCTTTTTGTACCAATGGCATACGGGTCTGACCACCGACGAGAATGATGTCATCGATAGATTTCAAATCAATGCCTGAATCTTTAATGGCTTGTTTTACCGGCTCCAGCGAACGGGTTACCAGGTCTTCAACCAAAGATTCCAATTTGGCACGAGTCAGTTTTACCACCAGGTGTTTTGGGCCTGTTGCATCTGCTGTGATGTAAGGCAAGTTCACTTCCGTTTGTTGGCTTGATGATAATTCGATTTTCGCTTTTTCTGCCGCTTCTTTTAAACGTTGCAGTGCAAGTGGATCGTTATGCAAATCAATGCCGGTGTCTTTCTTGAAAGTTTCTGCCAGGAATTCAATCAAACGCATATCAAAGTCTTCACCGCCGAGGAAGGTATCGCCGTTGGTTGAAAGCACTTCAAATTGGTGTTCGCCATCTACGTCTGCAATTTCAATAATGGAGATATCGAAAGTGCCGCCACCCAAGTCGTATACCGCAATAGTGCGGTCGCCTACGCCTTTATCCAAGCCGTAAGCCAATGCAGCGGCCGTTGGTTCGTTGATGATGCGTTTTACATCTAAGCCTGCGATACGGCCCGCATCTTTAGTGGCTTGACGCTGCGAGTCATTAAAATAAGCAGGTACGGTAATGACCGCTTCAGTTACTGTTTCGCCAAGATAATCTTCAGCGGTTTTTTTCATTTTCTTCAAAACTTCTGCAGAAATTTGTGGCGGTGCCTTTTTATCGCCTTTCACTTCTACCCAGGCGTCACCATTATCAGCCGTAACGATTTTGTAAGGCACCATAGAGATATCTTTTTGCACAACGTCGTCTTTAAATTTACGGCCGATCAAACGCTTTACTGCATACAAGGTGTTGTGCGGGTTGGTTACTGATTGACGCTTTGCAGATTGGCCAACCAGAATTTCGTTGTCATTAGTGAACGCAATAATGGATGGTGTGGTGCGATCGCCTTCGGCGTTCTCGATAACTTTTGGCTTGCCGCCTTCTAATACTGATACGCAAGAGTTGGTGGTGCCCAAGTCAATGCCGATAATTTTACCCATGATATTGCTCCTGAATTTCGATGTTGCTGCACACTGACCCTTGTACAAAGCTAAAGCAGTCACTGCGCTAAACGTTAATTAATGGTTCGATTTTCCGTACATCTCCTGCAATCAGCAGCAAGATGCAGTCTTCATCTACCGTTGGAATCTATATTGGAGCTGACAAATGTAATTCAAGCCCTGTCCTTAAAAATTCCTTACAATGTTTGTTGCTATTTATTCTTTAGAAGAGTCGTGATCCCTGCGGAGGATGACAACTCCCAAATAAAAAAAGCACCCGCATAGGATGCCTCTACCATCATGGTGCTTTGGAAACCACTACCATTGCCGGGCGAACCAGACGGCCATGCAAGGTATAACCCTTTTGGAATACGTTAAGCACAGTGTTAGGTTCTACATCCGGGTTAGGGATGGCCGACACGGCCTGGTGCAGGTTAGGGTCAAAGGGTTCACCTTCCGGATTAACCACTGCCACCTGGTGACGCGCGAGCGCGTCGACAAATGATTTAAGGGTAAGCTGGATGCCTTCTGCAATCGGTGCGAATGCTTCATTGCCGGCATCAATATTGGTAAGCGCACGCTCCAGGTTGTCCACCACCGGCAGCAGGTCGTTAACGATTTTTTCCTGGCCGAACTTATGGGCTTTTTCAATATCCTGCTCGGCACGACGGCGCGCATTTTGTGCATCGGCCTGTGAGCGCAAAGATTGCTCTTTGGCAGATTCATAGGCTGCGGCCAGGGTAGCCAATTGCGATTGCAAACCGTCGATGGTCACCTCGCCAGCAGCAGGTTCTTGCTGGGCCTCAGCTTGCGCATCGGCAGCATGTTGAATGTCGTTATAGTCTTCAGTAGACACGGCTATCTCCATCAATAAAAAGTAGGGGTAATAGCAAGGCAAACCCTGCCATAAGAAACGAAGTGGAAGATATATGGGGATGCCCGGCAAAGATTCAAGCGCTTGTACGTCCTGATATGCGCTTAAGTTTTTATTGCGCCAGACTAGCTCCAAACCGCCAAATACTGTATAAAAAGACAGATTAATTCTGTCTTCCTGCATAGGGCACTACCATGCTCACACATCTCAGTATTCAAAATTTTACCCTCGTCGAGCGACTCGATCTGGATATGAAACCCGGCATGACAGTCATTACCGGCGAAACCGGCGCAGGTAAATCCATTTTGTTGGGCGCTTTGGGCCAGACGTTAGGTGACCGTGCTGAAGCAGATCGCGTTCGCCTGGGCGCAAGCCGTGCCGATATCACAGCGACTTTTGATACCAGCCGCATTGCCAGCGCGCAGGAGTGGCTGGTTGCCAATGATTTGCAGCAAATTGATTCGCCCAATGAATGCCTGCTGCGCCGCCTTATCAATAACGAAGGCAAATCCAAATCCTATATCAACGGCCAGCCGGTAACCCTGCAACAATTGCGCACCCTGGGAGAAATGCTGATTGATATCCACAGCCAGCATGAGCATCAATCGCTGCTGTTAAAAGACACACATCGCCGCCTGCTGGATGATTTCGGCGGGCAGACGGAACTCGCCAAACAGGTACGCCTGGCTTACCGCGAGTGGCAAAGCCGCCTGGAACACTACGAACACCTGCGCGACAATGCCGCCGAAGTCAGTGCACGTTTCCAATTGCTGAGCTACCAGGTCAATGAACTGGACCAGTTAAGCTTACAAAACGGTGAGCTGGATAAGCTGGAGGCGGAACAGCGCAGCCTGACTAATGCCGGTGATATTTTGCAAGGTAGCCACGAATTGCTGGCACTGTGTAATGACGATGAGCAAGGGCTAAATACAAACTTGCATCGCGCCTTGCATATTTTGCGAGATATGCCCGAAAAATCTGCCGCGCTTGTGGCTGCTGAAGAAATGCTGGTCAGCGCGCAAATTCAGGTTGAAGAAGCGTGCCATGAGATTGACCATCATATCGACAGCTTTAACCTCGATCCGGAACGGTTGCGGGAGGTCGAAGCACGTTTGAGTACTCTTTATGAGGTAGCGCGCAAACACCGTATCCGTCCGGAAGAATTGCCGGAACTGATTAGCCGACTGAACCACGAACTGGATGAACTGCAAGGTGGCGATGCAAAACTCGATCAACTGGCGCACCAGGTTGCTGCTGCAGAAAATGCTTATCTGCAATTTGCGGGGCAGCTTTCTAACAAACGCCAGAAATCAGCAATCAGCCTTGCTAACCAGGTGAATAACCAGCTCAAAGTGCTCGCCATGGAAAATGCCAAACTCAGCGTTCATTTGAATCCGTTCATGGATAAACCTTCTGCACATGGTTTGGAAGATGTGGAGTTCCTGATCAGCACCAACCCCGGCCAGCCGGCAAAACCCCTGGCCAAAGTCGCTTCCGGCGGCGAGTTGTCGCGCATCAGCCTTGCTATCCAGGTCATCACCGCACAAACCTCGGCAACACCTACACTGGTATTTGATGAGGTAGACGTGGGAATTGGCGGCGCAACCGCCGATGTAGTGGGCAAACTCCTTCGCCAGCTGGGTGACAAGGGACAAGTCATCTGCGTAACCCACTTGGCACAGGTGGCCAGCAAAGGTCACCAGCATTTACTGGTCAGCAAAAAATCGACCAAAACGAGCGCAGAGTCAACCCTGATATTGCTCGAAGGTGAAGATAAAGTCAGCGAAATTGCGCGTATGCTGGGCGGCGCCAAAGTAACTGAGCAGTCATTGGCGCACGCGCGCGAAATACTGGGGAGCCTTTAGGGCATTACTACGCGAAAGTTATTGCCCGTTTTAATTACATCCAGCTTACGATTCTGATTATTGATTTGAACCGTGTAATAAACCGGTGCCCCTAATGCATCACCCGTTATGCTCAAATCATAGCTGCCACTGGCGAGCGGAACTGAATAGGCGCCTGTATTGAATGCCGGGTAGGATTTGCCGTTGATAGTGATCGTAATTCCACTCAAGCCTTCACCCACATCATAGAATTCATTAGTGTTTGCATCGGCATAAATCACACCGGTTAAAAAATAATTTGAACCGGAGCGCGCAAAATTTTGCGTTAACATGGATGACAAATAATTAAAGCCATTTTGTAAGAAATAACCCTGCTTTTGCCCTACGCCAAGTTCGCGAAAATTTTCATTAAGAATATTGACTCTATGGCCCGGCGACTTAAATAAACCTTCGTGATGCGAAACAGCATAGCTGGTTAGATTTATCGTATTGCCGCTAGTACCGCCCCAGGCAATATTTTCGCCGCTCGTCCAATTACCGGTAAATGGGTAACCGGCAGCCATCATACGCTCGTGCGGTGTGCTGTTATTAACACCGGTATGTGAAAACGTATCTGTATCCAGCATCCATTGCGAATGCTTACGCGCTGAGTCAATCAATATCAAATTATGTGCGAGGGGTTGTTTAGGTGCGGTAGAAATTTGCGTCCCGGTTATGCCGTCATTTAAACCTATATTAAAACGTTCTGCTTCAGCCGCAGGATTGGCGCGGGCACGGTTTACTAATTCAACCACCAGGACTTCTTGTGCGGTGGGTTGCCTTGCGAGGTCAACTGAGCCGGGAGTTGCGCTGACTTCATTACTGGCAAGGCTTTCGCGGTCGCCATTGATGGCCGTCACAACAAAATAATAGGTTTGATTGTTACGAAGACTGGTGATGGTATAAGGCGACGTTACATTATCCACACGAGTGCCATCAGCAAAACTGGCAATATTTGCAATAAGTATTTTGGTTTCAGAGGCATAATAGATTCGATAACCACTTGCTCCGGCTACAGCATTCCAGCTAAGCGTAACAGCTGAAGTACCCGGGACTGCTGATAGATTTTGCGGTGCAGCCAGTGAGGAAGCCGATGTAGAGACTGATGAATTCGCCAGAGAGGAGCTGCTGGCCGAGCCGGGACTGCTGGATGAAGGATCCTTAGTGACAGGAGGGTTTGAATTTCCTCCACCAGAGCCACCACCACAGGACATTAATGCAGATAACATAAAAACGAACAATAGGTGACGGAAAAATAGAATTCTGCTCATAGTATTAACCCCAGCCTGATCAGGTCAGCACATACTAGCAAGACAGTGGAAGCAACACCGTGCGATGACCAACACTGTTGCGATTCACCTTTTTAGGGGATTTTTATAAGGCTGTTTCAGGCATGACGGCACGCCATACCCGACGAAGGAATGCATCAGATACGACAAGGATGCCACCTGGAACACTACAGCCAGAACAACGCCAGCCCATGAGAGAGGAGGCCAGATGCTTCTGCCAGGAGAGTCTCACGCGGAGAGGCAGGCTTAAAAAGCTATTATCTTTTTAAAGGCTTTACGTAAAGTACCAGGCTGTGATCGGTCAATTCATAACCATGTTCATTGGCAATACGGCGCTGCAAGGCTTCAATTTCATCATTGTGGAACTCTATAACGGTTCCGCTATCTATATCGACCATGTGATCGTGATGGTCACCGCGGGCGACTTCAAATACTGAGTGGCCGCTGTCAAAGTTGTGCCTGACCACCAACCCTGCGCTTTCAAATTGGGTGAGGACCCGGTACACAGTCGCCAGGCCAACATCGTCGCCCTGTTCAATCAGGCCGCGATAAACATCCTCGGCGCTCATGTGGTGCTGTTCCGCTGATTCGAGCATTTGCAGAATTTTGATACGCGGTAAAGTGACCTTCAGGCCTACTTTGCGCAACTCCTGGTTTTCGTCTGCCATTTTTCCCCCGAAACCTTCTCAGTATTACTGTGGTTCGGGTATTATCCGTGTTCAAATAATTTAGTGGAAGCCCTCTTATGAAATTAGCCAGTCGTATTTTACTGGTCGCCCTGTGTGCGCTTAGCCTCAGCAGCTGCAAATTGTTCCCCGGCGTGCACAAACTCAACATTCAGCAAGGGCATATCATCACCCCTGAAATGGTTGACCAGCTCAAGTTGGGCATGAGCAAACGCCAGGTCCGCTTTGTACTGGGTAATACCTTATTGCCAGATACGTTTAACGATGATCGCTGGGATTATTTCTACAGCGTAAAGCGCGGCAGCGATGGCAGCTATGTTAAACATTTATTTACTGTCTACTTCGAGAATGACAAACTTGTTAAAACAGAAGGTGACTACCTGCCAGGCAAAGCGCCTGTGAGCGAAGACAAGTCCGAGCAATACCTGGAGAGCGCCAAGCGCGATATGCCCTTGCCTACCAATATCGAGAAAAAGCCGGAACCCAAAATAGACGAACCCAAGTAATTGAAAAGCCCAGGGACGGGCTTTTACCGGCAACCCTCACCTCTCACCACACCAATCCCGGCTAATGACTTCTTCCGCCACAGATTCTATTGTGGAAAGGCATCTTTTTAGCAAGACACATATTTAGTAAGGTCAATGCCTTTAATTTAACGAACCACACAACTTGTCAATTCCGGCCATACCTGCGATTGAGATTAAGCGTCGCCATAAACACCGACAAATATTCTAAGCCCGTCACAAGGCTCGCCTATACTCAAATCATATTCAAATCCCTATAGACATGCCTGCATCTGTGTTGCTTGAGGTCAGTGTTAAATGCTCAAACGTATTGCCGTTAAAGATGTCCGCATGGGAATGTTCATCACCGAACTCTGTGGGTCCTGGATGGAACATCCGTTTTTTAAAACCAAGTTCCTGCTGACAGATACACAGGATTTGGAAAGCCTGCTTAAAAGCGGTATCAAAGAAATATGGATCAATACTGATAAAGGTCTGGATGCTGACGAGATAGTTCCCGGCAAAAGCCTTTCGGATATCGAACGGGAAACAGAACAAATGTTGCGCGATACCATGCGCGCTCAACGCATTGAAAAAACCAGCATGGAAGAAGAAGTCAAAATTGCCCGGAAGCTGTGCAACCGATCCAAAGAAGCCGTGATTTCCATGTTTAACGATGCACGCATGGGCAAAGCCATTGAAGTCGCGCACGCCAAGGAGTTGGTAGAAGAAATTTCTGAATCGGTCTTGCGCCAACCGCATGCGCTTATCAGTCTTGCCCGGTTGAAAAACGCTGACGAATATACCTATATGCATTCCATAGCCGTATGCGCCTTAATGATTGCACTCGCACGGCAATTGAACCTGGAAACCGAGCTGATACGTGAAGCAGGTTTGGCGGGGCTACTCCACGATCTCGGCAAGATGGGTATTCCCAACAAAATCCTCAACAAACCAGGCAAACTCACCGATGAGGAATTTACCACCATTAAATCCCATCCACAGATTGGCGCCCGCATCTTGATGGACAATCCTTTGGTGAGCCCTCTGGTGCTGGATGTGGTTTTGCATCACCATGAAAAAATAGACGGCAGTGGCTACCCGCATAAACTGGCGGGTGACACTATCAGCCTACTGGCAAAAATGGGGGCAGTATGTGATGTGTATGATGCGATTACCTCTAACCGTCCCTATAAAAAAGGTTGGTCGCCCGCCGAATCCATTCGCAAGATGGCCGAGTGGAGCAAAGGCCACTTTGATGAAACCGTATTCCAGGCCTTCGTAAAAACCGTAGGTATCTATCCCACCGGCTCACTGGTGCGGCTGGAAAGCGGACGCCTCGGTGTTGTTACCGAACAAAGCGAAAACTCCCTGCTGACTCCGACAGTAAAAATATTTTTTTCGGCCAAGTTAAAAACGCCCATCATCCAGGAGACACTGGATTTATCCAAACTCGTGGGCAAAGATAAAATTATCGGCCGCGAATCGCCCGACGACTGGGGCTTTCGTAACCTGGACAGTTTATGGAGTGAGTAATTTTATTTAAGGATGGGAAACTCTGCATAAAATGTGCTGCCCACACCTAAGTCTGAAATAAAGCCTACGCGCCCGTTCATACGCTCAACCAGCTCTTTGGTAATAGCCAGGCCTAAACCTGTTCCACCTTTTGCCCGCGTATCCGACGAATCTGCCTGATAAAATTTTTCAAAAATATGGCTTTTACTTTCATCGCTCAAACCAGCACCTTTATCCGTCACCGAAACGCGGGCGTAACCATCGATATCCTCCAGTGAAATAGTGACATCTGAATGCGGTTTTGAAAATTTTGCTGCATTGGATAAATAATTAGCCATCACTTGCAGGAAACGAATATCTTCCACTTCCACACGCGGTGCAATTTCCGAAGGCTCGATCACCAGTCTCACCTGCATTTGATCGGCATAAGCTTTGTTTTCCATGACGGCGCGCTCAATCAGCGGCATCAAGGTTTGCGGTTCACAATGGAACTCCAGCTTTCCTGCCAGGAGTTTATCCATGTCCAGCAAATCGTTGATCAGCAATTTCAATCGCTGCGAATTGCGATAGGCAATATCCAGCACCTGTTTTGCTTTTTCAGGTAACTCGCACAAAGCACCGCTCACAGCCAGCCCCAAAGCGCCCGTAATTGCGGTGAGCGGCGTACGCAGCTCGTGGCTAACAGTCGAAACAAATTCGTTTTTAACTTTATCCAGCTGCTTGCGCTCGGTAATATCCCAACAGGTACCCAACATGGATACACCGGTTTCACCGTCATAAATAATTTTGGCCCGCGACGCTAAAAAATGTACGCTGTGATCTGCCCTGACGACACGGAATTCAATGTCATAACCTTTGCGACCTTCAATGGCCCGTGCAATTTCTTCCGTCACTCGTATACGGTCATCCTGGTGGATCTGTACCACAAAATTTTCATAGGTGGCTGCCAGGCTTTCATAGTTGATGCCGAGCAACCTGTACATGGCGGCGTCCCACTGCATTTTTTTAGTGACGGGATCAAGGCTCCATACCCCCATCGAAGAAGATTCGAGCGCAAGTTCAAAACGCGCCTGGCTGTTTTTTAGTTGGACATTTTTAGCGCGCGCGTCTTCTGTCATGCTTTCCGCCAACAGTACTGCACGCTGACGCTGGTTTGCCAACACATAAAACATCACACTCAATAACACGCTGATAAAAATACCCAGAATCAGCGCGATAAACGGCATATGGGAAAGATGTTTCTGTTCAAACAGGGGATCACTGGAAGCTTTTAATAACCAGGGCTGCCCGAACACCTGCAAGGAATAATTTTTGGTGTAGGCCGGTGCAAATGCCTGATCGCTTGTGTCGTGGGAATTAAACAATATCTGGGTTTGGTCTGCCGTTTCGCCGCCATAAAGCGTAAAACGCAACGTCGATCTTTTCTGATGCAGCACACCGCGCGTCAGGTCTCCCATGCGAAAGGCGGCGTATACAAATCCTTCCAGGGCATCCCAGCGCTCTTGTGGCGTCGCCAGGGGCACAGATTTTTTGAAGATCGGCAAATACAACAGCGTGCCTGCCTGCGGTTCACGCTGGTCTTCCTGTACCAGTATTACCTTGGCAGACAGACGAGCCTGATTGGTTTCCACCGCGGCGCTCATCGCCTTGCGTCGGGTTGGTTCTGAAAACATATCGTAACCGAACGCAATCAGGTTTTTTCCGAAGAAAGGTTCGGCATAAATAATCATGGTATAAAAATCGCGTTTTCCCTGTGGCCGCAGATTAAATTTGGGAAATCCTTCATCGCGCACTTGCGCGACAACGCCGGGTAACTCCTCAGGTTTTATCCATTTGGAAAAGCCGAGGATTTGCACACCCGGATATTTTTGCAGGACTTCCAAACTGCTGACGTATTGATGGAACTCCTCGCGCTCTACTGACTGGCTCGCTTCATACAGACCTTTGGTGCCCAACAGCAACTGCTCATGGTCATTCATATGCAATCGCAACGCTTGCACCAGATCATCCACTTGCGTATCAAACGCAGCGCGGGCAAAGCGCAGCGCTTGCTGGTGCATAAACCAGCTGATAAAAAAACTTAACAAAAGCAATATCACCAGCAGTAGCCAGGACAGGGTTTTATTGTTGGCTGTTATTTTCATTATTGTGAAACACGCACCCAGATTTCACGCAATTGGTCTGCCAGGGTCATAGGATCAAAGGGCTTGGCGATAACACCGACAGCCCCTAAATCCAGATAACCCTGAACCTCTTGCGGCTGTACTTTTGCCGTCATAAATACCACCGGGGTATTCACCAACTCGGGCAACTTGCGCAAGGCATGCAAGGTTTCAGGACCATCCATGCCGGGCATCATGACATCCAATAAAATTAAATCCGGATTGAAGGCGACCGCCTTTGCCAGGGCTTCGCTGCCGGAGGAGCAGGGCTCGAGGATAAAGCCGCTTATAGCATCCAGTACCATTACTGCTATGGCCTGAATATCCGGGTCGTCTTCTACGTATAAGATTTTATCCAGGGCTTTCATCGTGAGAGATTCCTTTGCCAATAACCGATAGAGACCAGTGAGATGATTTTCACGTGTGGAAGATCATCTTACCTGTTTAATTTCCGCGTAAGCACTACTGCGTAAGTGCCGTTTTAACAGCGCCGATAATAGCTTGTGCACTTTGCGGCTTCTGTAACCATTGTACACCGCTGAACATGGGCGCTTTGCGGTTGGAGAGCCGCTCTGCATCCAGGTTGGCAGATATCACAATAATAGGCAGATGCTTGGTTAGCGCATCACTGCGCAATTGCCGAATCAAATCAATACCGTTCATATCCGGCAATTCAATATCCATCGTTAACGCCTGATAAGCATAAAGTGCCAAACGCTCCAATGCTGCCTGCCCGCTGTAAGCGATATCTACCCGGTAATTTTTTGCGCGCAACATAGTTGCAAATAATTCCGCCACTTCAGGATCATCTTCCACCACCAGCAGGCGCTCGCCAGTTGCAAGGCGCTGTGTTGCGAACGTGCCGTGCTGCGGAACGCTTTCTTCCATGGGAATATCAAAATAAAACTGCGAGCCTTTAATCCCATCAGATACGAAACCGATCTTTCCGCCCATGCGTTCAATGATTTCCTTACAGATTGCCAGACCAAGGCCGGTACCACCTTTTTGGCGGGTATCGGATGAATCTGCCTGTGAAAATTTTTGAAAAATGCGGTTGCGGAATTCCTCAGGAATCCCCGGACCCTGGTCAATAACCGATACACGCACCGTATTAAAAATATTTTCTATTCGCAACTCTATGCTTTCTTCCGGCGGAGAAAATTTTGCGGCATTGGATAAGAAATTGGCCAGCACCTGCTGCAACCTTTGTGCGTCCACGTTTACACGCACATCACCGGACAAGGTATTGACCAGTTTGAACTTGACTTTGTACTGTGCCGCATAAGCGGCGTTCGCTTCTATGGATTGAGCCACTATGGGCACTATGGATTGTGATTTAAGCTCAAAATGCATTTTACCGGCAGTCAGCTTTTCCATATCCAGCAAGTCATTGACCAGATGAATCAAACGCAAACTGTTTTTATGCGCAATATTCAGCATTTTGGTGGCGGTGTCGGGAATGGCACCGACTGCGCCGTTAACAATAATACCAAGCGCACCGCTGATAGCCGTCAAGGGAGTCCGCAGCTCGTGGCTAACGGTTGAAATAAATTCACTCTTCATGCGATCTATACGCTTGATTTCGCTGATGTCGCGCGCAAGGCCGAGGTAACCGGTAATTTCGCCATCGGGCCCGCGCAATGCACTGGCGGATAATATTACCGGAACCTGGCTGCCGTCTTTACGCACGTAAGTCCACTCACTTTCATCCTGGTCGCCTTCGCGCGACTTAATGGTTAACACGTCAAAGCCAGGCGCGACGTCCATGGAAAATTCTTGCGACAGCGATTTTGCCCGCGCAATAATTTCGCTTTGCAGGTGAAAGGATTCCGGTGTTAATTTATCAATCACTTCGGCTGCGGAATAACCCAAGAGCGTCTCTGCGCCCTGGTTGAAAGTTTTTACAATACCGGCGGGGTCCGTGGAAATAATCGATATGCTTGCTGCATCAAAAATTGCCTCGCGCAATGCATTGATATCCTGTAATTTCAACGCCGCGATTTTTTCTTCCGTAATATCCTGGATATAACCATTCCAGAGCGTGGCACCGTTTTCCAATCGTTCCGGACGCGCTTCGGCACGCACCCAAATTTCACCTCTAAGGGGATGCATGATACGAAAAACGGCTCGCCAATCTTTAAGGTTGGCGGCAGAGGCTGAAATACTTTCACTGACCCAGCCCAGGTCACTGGGATGCAGTGCGGCAAATGCCGCTGTAGCATCGTTGATGACATCCTCAGGTTTAACGCCGTAAATTCCTTCAATACCCGAACTTGAAAAAGGAAACAGGCTTGTGCCGTCGGGGTTCAATTGTAATTGGCAAAGGAACCCGGGCAATTGGTTACACAGCGCTGCAAAACGATCATATTGCAATTGCTGTTCGGCCTGGAATTGCCAACGCTCGAGCGTGACACCGACCCAGCGCGCCAGCAAACGCATAAAGTCCCGATCCAAATCATCATAGGTTTGATGGCGACTGTGTTCGGAATCAAAGCTCAACACACCGTAAATACTGCCCTGTACCCAAATAGGTACACCGATATAAGTGTCAATTTTATTGTTTTTGGCCGCGTAATGATTGGCGTAATCTGAAAGTGAAATTTCATCGCAACAAAAAACGTCTTGATTGCGCAGGGCTAGTTCACAAAAATAATGGGTGAGTGGGCCAACCAAATCGCAGGACCGGGATTTTCCGACTTTGATCTTAATGTGGTACTGGTTGTCCTGCACGGCACTTACGGTTCCGCAAGGCAAACCTAGATAGCGCGATCCCACCTGCAACGCACGATGCAATTGTTCTTCGGCATCAAACACGGGCATAGAGGCAATTTCGTTTAATGCGCGCAGGGCGGCTTGCTGGCGCACAACAATAATTTCATTTTTTTTACGCTCACTGACATCCGTATAGACTCCCAACATGAGCGCGGCCTTGCCATCGGGCAGCCACTCTACAACCTTGCCGCGAGTAAAAATCCATTTGTAACTGCCATCGGCAACTTTTAAGCGGTATTCATTTTCAAACATGGGAGTTTCGCCTTTTATATGGCGAATCATTTCGGTATAGCTGGCGCGCTTATCACTGGGATGCACCCGTACCAACCATTCTTCAATATCGGTGCTGTCGTCATCCATCGGCAAGCCGCAAAGCTCGCGCCACTCCCGAGAAAATAAAACACGGTTGTGCGTGATGTCCCACTCCCAAAAACCTGATTCGCTGCTGGCCAGTGCAAGGTTTAAACGCTGTCGTGCCTGGTCGCTGAGGTCGCGCTCTTTTTGCAACGCCGTGCCCGATTCATACAGCAGGTTCAGTACACTGCCGCGATTAATATAAAACAACACCCGAAGGACAATTAAAGACAATATCCAACCCAGCAGATAGCGAATGGCTAAAGCCTGCAATCCCGCAAGGTGCGCCCTATAGGCTGCGGTAACATCCGTCCACGACAGCAGCACAATGTTGGTCGCCGCAGAATTATTAAACGTAGAGTCAGGCGTTTGAATTGACATAAAATCAAGGGCAGGAACCCGGCTGAGCAGATAGTTCCGGTCGTCGTCATGCAGCAGCCAAGGTTCGTGTTTATCCAGTTGCAGCCCGGAGAAAACACCCTTTGCCTGCCACTCTTTAGCGAGTGGATGAGTAGCTGATTCCAGATACCACTGACTGAGTCGGTTTCTAGAATTAGCCATAATGTCCTGCTGGGCGCGTCCCCACAGAAAATCGTTAACGAGGCTTGCCCTGATTAATACCGCACGGCCTTGATTCTCCACAGCAGGGCGCGGAGGCAGCAATGCCAGGCCGACCTCCAGTGCAGCAATAATTTCTTTATTCGCAGTATCCACACTTGATCCGGAACCCTGACCAGAATCCATAACCGGAACTATTGCCCGATAGTTGGCGCCATCGTGTCTCACCTCCATGCCAATTGCAGGACCGCCTGTTTTGAAGACCGATGCCAATAACGGACTGCTGGCAGAAACATCGTCACCAAAGTGTTCGATGTTGCGCGCACGCAGAAATACCTGTCCATCGGGAAAATAAATAGTAAGTTCACGTAAACCCGCAGGCAGCGTTTGCTGCCAGTAAGGCGCCAGCGTATGTTGCAGGTCCTGCCGTAACCTCGCGCTTTGCTGGGTGCTGCCTTTATCGCCTTCCTTCGCATAGGCAACAATTGCCTGCTGCACGAATGAAGTAACCTTGGGGTCGTGCGCAATGACATTTGCAAAGATATCTGCCTGGCGCAACAAATCCTGCTGCAAAACTTTCAGTGTTGTTTCAGACCCTGATTGCTGTATGTTCAAACGCTCTTGCCATGCCTGCTCCTGGCGCGCCAGGCTGCCGCGCAGCAACGCCGCAAAAAGCACCGTAATGAGAAGAGCCAAAACCCACGGCAACCAGCTGTACAGTCGTTTGTTTTTGAAATCCATCAACCGCCCTACGCCTGTTAAAGCCAGTTTCCCCTGTGCGGGAAACCGAAATACTTCTATCCAGTGTAGTGCAGATTTTTTGAAGGGCAGGGAATTGCGGCACACATGAAAAAGCGCGCAAAATCTAACGCGGTAAGGATAATTTAGCCGTCATCCCTCTCTGCGCGGTGAGGTTTTTTCAGCGCGTTTGCGGCGCGCCTCTTTGGGATCAGACACAAGCGGTCGATAGATTTCTACACGGTCGCCGTCATGCAAGGGATATTCAGCTGCGCTATCCAAACCTTTGCTGCCCAATGATTGCCCGAAGATGCCCATGTTGGCGGTGGCTATATCAAGATCAGGAAAGTAACGGTTGATACCTGAGCGTTCGACGGCTTCCCATGCAGTCGTGCCGGGTTCTACTAATAAGGCGATGATTTTTTGCTGGTGCGGCAATGCGTAAGCTACCTCAACCCTGATGAGATCAAAATCTGCCATAGGTAATGTCTATAAACTCTGTTTTTAGGGGATTCTTCATTACCGTGACACCACACTTAATAAATCTGGCGCGCTCGCGCGCAGACGGCATCGACCTGCCGGTTGGCGACGGATTCAAACAGTTTTCCCACCGCCACTCCCAGCAGTTTATTAGCCAGCTCAAACTCCAATTCAAAACTGACCTTGCAAGCATTCTCGGCCAGCGCCGTAAAATGCCAACCGCCGTGCAAGCGTTTGAATGGACCGTCAACCAGGTCCATGCTCATACTGAAAGGCGCTTGCAAGTGGTTGCGAGTAATAAAGCTCTGGCTGACACCTGCTTTACTCAGCTCCAGGCGCGCTTCCAGCCAATCGCCTTCGCGCTTGAGGATCTGGGCCCCGACACAGCCATCCATATATTGCGGATAAGCTTCTATATCGTTAACCAGGTCAAACATTTGCCGGGCAGAATAATGCACCAAAGCCGAACGACTGACAGTATGGGACACCAGCCTTACTCCGCTACCACGCGCGATGCTATGGGGAAAAACAAATTGATAATAATGACCAATACCGCAATGGGAGACACGTAACGCAGTACCCAGCGCCACACTGCCAACAAGCGGGAATGATCCTGCTGCATTTCATGGAAGGTTAACTCACGCTTCATCACCCACCCGACAAAGATGGCGGTAAGCAAGCCACCCACCGGCAGGAGCAAATTGGTCGTAAAGAAATCAAGGCATGAGTAGAAATTCATACCCCACAATAATTCCTGGTCTGACCATTGGTTGAAGGACAGCACTGAACCCAGCCCCAACAGCCAGGCTGCACTGGCCACTAACAAGCTCGCACTGATGCGGTGGAAACCAAAACGTTCATGGAAATAAGCAACTGCCGGTTCGAGCAGGGACATAGTCGAACTCCAGGCCGCCAGCACTACCATACTGAAAAAGGCAATGCCCAAAAAAGTACCCACAGGCATGCTTCCGAAGGCGACCGGCAGGGTGACAAACATCAAACCCGGCCCTTCACTGGGTTCAATACCCGGGGTGGCGAAGACAAAGGCAAAAATAGCTACGCCGGTCAGCAGGCCAACCATTACATCCAGCAATGCAACGGTGATAACAGTTTTACCTATGGCAGCTGTACTTGGCATGTATGCACCGTAGGCCATAATGGCACCCATGCCGATGCTCAGTGTAAAAAATGCATGTCCCAAGGCAATCAAGGCAGAATTCCAGGATAAATCCTGCGGATTGAAGCTGAACATAAAGCGGGCACTGGTGACCATTTCACCGGTAGTGTAGGCGTAACCCAATAGAATCAGCAGGAGCAGGAACAGGCTGGGCATCATCCAGCGGATCGCATTTTCCAACCCTTTGGTAACACCGAACATAAGCACTAACGCCGTAATTGCGATAAACACAGTGTGCCATTGCACCAGGCGGCTCCTGTCTGCCAGCAATTCATTAAACAGGCCGTTTGAGGTTTCGCCGTTCAGTCCGGCAAACTTGCCTTCAAGGGCAGAAACCAGGTAATCGAGCGTCCAACCGGCAATGACCGAATAGTAAGAGAGAATCACAAAACCGGCGATCACCCCCATCCAGCCAATCACTGACCACAGGCGGGTTGCACCTATATCCATACTGATATTGTCTACCGCGTTAATAGGGTTTGAGCGCCCCTTACGACCGATCATGATCTCGGCCATCATGATGGGAATACCCACCAGGGCCACACAGGCAAGGTATAGAAGCACAAAGGCAGCACCGCCGTTTTCGCCGGTGATATAAGGAAACTTCCATATATTACCCAAGCCAACTGCCGAACCGGTTGCAGCCAGGATAAAGCTGCCGCGCCCCCATATCGCATGTTGTTTAAGTCGTTTCACGCGGAAAACTCCAAATGGAAAACCATAGCGGAAGAGTAAAGGTAGATTGTAACGGGAATAGGCGCTCAACATAAGCCTGTCCGAATTGCACCTGGACGCGAAATTTCCGGCCAAGTCTGCGTATAATGCCTAGCTGCTAAAGGAGCCCGTTTATTGCTATGGCAAAAAAGAATTCACACAAAAACAATGGCACCACCATTGCGCTTAACAAGAAAGCCAAGTTCGACTACCACCTGTCAGACCGCTTTGAGTGCGGGATTGCGTTGCTCGGCTGGGAAGTCAAAAGCATGCGCGCGGGTAAATTACAGCTCACCGACTGCTACGTTATTTTCAAAAATGATGAAGCCTGGTTATTGGGCGCACAAATCCAGCCATTGCAAAGCGTATCTACCCACCATGTAGTAGACCCAACCCGCACCCGTAAGCTCTTGCTCAATCGTCGCGAGATAACCCGGTTGCAGGAAGCTGCCCAGCAAAAAGGTTACACCGTCGTCGCCACTGCCATGTACTGGAAAGAGCATCTCATTAAATGCGAAATTGCACTCGCGAAAGGTAAGCAGGAACACGACAAACGCGAAACCGAGAAAGAGCGCGACTGGCAGCGCCAGAAGCAGCGCCTGTTCCAAACCGACAATAAATAGGCACCCACAGCATTCGGTTTATGACAGTCAACACTTGCCAGCCGGTGCTCCAAGCCCAATAATCTCCTTAATATTTTCGGCAGAGATTGAGTTGGATACGCCAATGAACGCAACCGTCCCCGCGCTACCGCTGGATACCCTGTGGGAATCCATCCGCAGCCAAACGCGCAAGCAAGCTGAGCAGGAGCCGGTGCTGGCAAGCTTTCTTTATGCCACCATCCTCAACCATGACACTCTCGAAGCCGCCCTCAGTTTTCACCTTGCCAATAAGCTCGACAGCCCCGCCCTACCCGCCATGCTGGTGCGAGAAGTTATTGAGCAGGCGCTGGCTGCCGATCCATCCATCAGCCTTGCGGTGCGCGCCGATTTACAGGCCGTCAACGAACGCGATTCTGCCTGCTGCTCACTCGTGACACCTTTTTTGTTTTTCAAAGGCTTCCACGCTTTGCAAGCCTATCGGATTGCACATTGGCTGTGGGGACAAAAACGCAACTCGCTCGCGCTGTTTTTGCAGAACCGTATCTCCTGTGTATTTGCGGTGGATATCCATCCTGCGGCGCGCATCGGCAAAGGCATTATGTTTGACCACGCTACCGGCATAGTCATAGGCGAAACCGCCGTGGTTGAAGATAACGTCTCCATCATGCAATCTGTCACCCTTGGCGGTACCGGCAAGGAGCACGGTGACCGCCATCCTAAAGTGCGCAGCGGAGTATTGATCAGCGCAGGCGCGAAAGTGCTCGGCAATATTGAGATCGGCGAGTGCGCCAAAGTAGGTGCCGGCAGTGTGGTATTAAAAGATGTTGCGCCGCGCACTACCGTTGCCGGTGTACCCGCCCGAGAAATCGGCGGCAGCCCCTGCCTGCAACCCGCACGCGATATGGATCATCACATTAACTAAATTTCCTGCAGGCAAGGTTTGTGCGAAGCGGAGAAGCGGAGAAGCGGAATAGTTGGGATTAATCTTGGTTACCCGGCTCCAGCGTGGCCCAATAAATTACGTCACGAAAGTCGTTTTTGGCAGCCTCGACCAGGCTATACACATCTGCAATATTTCCTTTGCTTAATTGCAATATGGCTGACAGGGTATTGTCGAGGTTATATTGCGATTCAGCCATAACATCTTTTAACCCGAGGCGGTTCAACGCAGATATGACGTCTATCTGTTGGCCTGGTGGAAAATCTCTGTGTATTCTTGATTTTATTTCCGGATTCATTTTTTGGCTTGCCGCAACCTGGCGTCGCTGGTCAATACTGTCCAGCGACGCCAGTCCCATTTCATCCTATCCAAACCGATTAAGGTACGTAAAAGACTTTAAAATCGGCCACTTGCAAATTCAGGGTCAACTTGCCGGTAGTGACCGGCAGGTTTTGGAGCGTCACGCGATCCTGCACGCTCAGGACCGAACCCAGGCGGGTGGCCGCCAGGTTAATCTGCACACCGGTCTTGGGAGTCATACCCACATTGAATACCGCTACAAACTTGCCTGACGCGGTCAGCATGTCGCGGACAATGACATCGGCATCCGAGCTTGCGGAGTACACTTTCGCGCTTGCCACAGCCGGCCATGCCAGGTAAGCAGCATTGAAACGCCTGAGGTCCTGGGGCGCACCTGTATTGAAGGAGTTACTTGACAGATAGCCGATCCAGAATGGATCCGCATTGGCCACTCCCCTCACTTCTGTCAGCATGGTGTAAGGTGAATTGCGTTCCACATCACTCACAAAGTAGCCGAAGTGTCCACTCATCGGCCAGTTTTTGAAGGACGTATTATCGGCACGGCTATCAAAGGCAAAATCACCAGTGCCATCATCTTCGTTTAACGGGAAGTGGTGCATCATCGCAATACCGCCGTTTGCGTTGGCAAACTTATTGAGCAATGCAGTGTCATCCACAGTAAATTGCTTGCCCATCGGAAAAGTCATATGAATACCGCTGTCAGCTGTATAGCGCGATGGGTCTGCTGGCGGAGTTGCATAACCGGGAGAATTATTACGCCATTCTTCGCTCGTGCCATTAAGGAAAATACTTTCTGGGGGTAAAGCTATATAGGAAAGCATTTTTTCGTAACGTTTATTGTTCAGCCATTCAACATTATTGACGGCCGAATAACGGTAAAGCCAACGGCTGTCTGCGTTTACAGCATTCCACGGGGCGGTGTTGTCGGTGACTACCTTGGCATCAGAATAGTCCGCACCCGGCACCGGCAAACCCTCCTCGTGATAGCTGGTAAACAAGAGACTGGCATTAGCTATACCATCATTGCCGTTTTTACCATTGCGCAAGTAATCGCGCAGTGATAACAAAAAGGTATGCCGCTTGTCAGACCACCAGTTGAAATAGTCCTCACGCATACTCGGGCTCTGGCGCAGAGTGGCTTTGGAGGGTGTTGCTATACCGCGATCCGCAGCATAACGAGCACGCGCTTGTTCTTTGAAGCTTACCGGCCACGAACCTACCCTGGTGCGGAACCACGCTCCCGCAAAGTTTGCATTGCCCTTGATATCCAATATGGTTGCATTGAGTAATTTCTTGGCATCAACCAGTGCTTCGGGATCACTGACGTCCACGCATCCGCGCTCTGCCCAAGCAAATTCAGTGTAATTGCGGGCATCACGCAATAAGGGTTCGCAGTTTTGCTGCGTTCCATAGCTGCGCAAAACGCACTTGTTATTCGGGTTGGCGGTTGACCCTATATTCTGGCAGGCATAGCGATGGTTGAAAGTGGCCTGGCAGAAATTATCGCCGGTTGTATTTACCGCAGGGCAGGAGGTTGAGGTAGCCGTGCCATTACCCATACTGCCGTAGTATTCATAATAAGGCAGCACTTCCAAACCATAACTGTTGGCAGTCGATGTTATCGAATCCCAATAACTTAACCGTGAAGGACTAGTCCATGCACTGCCGCCATTGCGGCTAATATCAAAGCCCTGGTTAAAACCAAACTCCAGTAAGTCCTTGGTGAAGACATTGATACCCAAGACTTTGGCCAACTTCATTTTATAGACCAGCCATGAGGCTTCTGTGGTACCTGCACTGGTACCTGTTGCAGGGTTACATACCCCCGTAGCGGCATAGCTGGGAGAGCTGGGGTCTTTATTGACCGTGCTGTCCCCACGCAAACAGAGTGCCGTCGAATCGTTCATTTCTTCACGCCAGAAAGTACGGCGATGAGGCAAGTTATTCGGTGGATAGTTGATGGTTAAATTAGCCGCCGAAGGGCTGTTCACCGAATATAAGCGGATCTCACCTACGGCTGCACCTTCATTGATGGGATTACCCCTTGGGTTATAGTGGCCAACCGCTACCCAGAAACCATCGGCCGGACCGGTGGGGCGCTTGGTATCATTTTCATTGCGTACCGCCGCAAGGGGCTGGAAACGGTCATGTAAGGTGAAGAAGAACCTGTAGGTTTTCCAGGTTGCAGATTGGGGATACAGCAAGGATTCGGGGTTAGGGAATGCATACTGTTCACGATAATCGCCGATTTCCCTACCGGTTGCCACAGTGCGGACCAGGTCTGCACCGCGGTTTAAAAACACTATATGGCGTGGCACATCATCAGGATAATCAAACTCCAATACATAAGTACCGCCCGCCACGAGGCCTTTATTCTTGCCCATAACAAAAGCGGCATAACTTGCCTGCATACTTCCTGATAGATTTTGCGGTTTTAACACCAAGGCATTTCGACCAAGAATCGTTTGTGTTACTGCTGTTCCGGCGGGTTCCATTTGGGTCGTCCTGCTGCCGGGCGAGCTGGGGTCAATACTATCTACCAGGGTCAAGGCACCGAATTCAGGGTCGAGCTTGGTAAGCGCGATACTTGAGGACGAACTTGAAGGAGAACTGGACAGGCTTACGGATGAAGAGCTGCTAGATTTGGACGAGCTGCTCGAGCTTATCACTACCGCAGATGAACTTACGCTGGATGAACTGCTTGATGATGAACTGGATGCCGATGATGCAACACCACCGGTTTTGGTGTATTGCAACATCCAGTCATAAATATTCATATTGTACGGGTCACGGCCGGTTACCACTGAATTGCTCATACCCGTCGTACTATAGGTACGAGTCCAGCCATCGTGGCCAACATTGGTATACACAGTCAACCGCGGCGTTACAGCAGGTGCAGGTGAGCAAGCTTTAAGGCCGTTATAGGGTGCAGTTGCATGGCTGAATACCTGGGCAGTAGGGTCGTTTTCCCCAAAGAACAACCAGGTTGGAACAGATTTCCACATGCAAGGTGCCGGACTGGGAGAGAAGCTATAAAGCGTGTCAATAGGCACTGCGGCCGCTATTTCTCCTCCGTTATAAGCCTCAAGGTAACTGAAGAAAGGCCCGCCGCCGCCGGAAATGCCGGTTAAATAAATACGGTTAGGGTCAATCTTGTAATTTGCTTTTGCGAACTGGATAAAGTCATGGACATTGGTAGCGGTGCGCGTCATCCAATTCATTTGCGGTGCAAGTACTACAAAGCGTTTGCCGGTATCCCATTGGCTGATAGCGATCTGCCGAGGCAAACCATCATCGTCAATCAGCTGGATATCCGTCGCGTTGCCGGAACCGGCCTGACCATTGCCGTTCAGGAAAATAATTAACGGCCAGCCACTTTGTGATGCATAGGCAGCAGGCACATATTCGGAATAGCCTAATGGCGAGCAATTAGCTCCTTTTGCGATTAGCTTTTGAGTATTGGGTGTGGGTGTAGCAATGGCGGGTACGCACGCTTGGGGATTGACAGAACTGGCTACACTGGACGAGACGCTGGAAACAATACTGGATGAAACACTGGATTTGGAACTGAGGCTTGAGCTGCTGGATGATTTAGACGAGCTCGATATGTTGGCCACGCTGGATAGAATACTGGACGAAACACTTGATTTAGAGCTGAGGCTTGAATTACCGGATGATTTTGACGAGGCTGAACTCGATACTGTACCGGTTGAACTGGAAAAAGTACTGGACGACGTGCTGGCGACAATACTGGAAGACTTGCTGGATACTGATCCGAGGCTAGAGCCAATTGAATGGTTAGAGCTACTTGAATTGATCGAGTGCGACGAGCTTGAACTTGACGGTATCGAGCTTGAACTCAAGGATATAAATGAGCTGCTGGACCCAAGGCTGGAGGCAGAGCCAGGCGTTGAACTGGCTGTCGAAACCACAGAACTCGATGTTATGCTGGAAACTGAACTGACGGGGGTACTGCTCACAGACGAGCTGGACGCAGGATGGCTGGAGTTCAAGGATGCACTGCTAAAGTTCACAATCACTGAAACGCTCGAACCCTGGGAACTGTTGGCGGCAGCAGATGAAAGTGTAGCGCTGGACGATGAAAGAGTTGGTGTAGAGGAGATAGATGTTGAAGAAGCGGAAGATGGCCGAACATCACCTTTTTGAACCTCTACGGAACTTCCTGCCGAGGCGGCCAGGCTGGCTGTCGAATTAACCGTAAACGGGCTGGGTTTATCATTGCTGCCGCTACTGTCTCCCGCCCCACCACCACAGGCACTTAAGACGAAGGCAGACACCAACAGGCATCCGCTTCTAAATAACCTCAACCGGGAAAGCGCTGAAACTCTAATAACCAACTGATGGGATTGCATGCTCTTCTCCTCGCGCATAAGCCTGGAACAGCTTGGCGCATTTTTTTGTTAATCCTTAAAGTAGCTACAGGCCTGGATGAAGTCGTTTAAACTTATGCATCGCGTAAACTTGAACCTCATTCTGTGATCAATCTCCGGTATTTTTTGTACCAACAAGCCTTTAGTGTTTAGACGTCACCCACAATAATGATTTTGTAGTGTGGCCACGCCACAATCGCGGGTTATCCAGACAAATTCAATGAAGCCCAATGTTAACAACCTGACTGAAAGACTATCTTAAAAGTTATAACAAGCTATACTATTTACTCCAATTCGTGTACACCCTCACAATTTTGTGTATTTTTTAAACTAAACGCACATTATTAAGGCGCATAAAATAATAAAGCCCCGAGGTTTCCCACGGGGCTTTTGATTATCTATCATCAACAATAGAGCTTCAGATTGCTTCCAGCTTGGCGTATTGCATTACCAGACGCTTGGATCCGGCCGAGCTGAAATTGACCTGTATGACCGCATTTTCACCTGACCCCTCAAAGTGCAGGATCACACCTTCACCAAAAATAGCATGCTTTACCCGCTGCCCAAGCCTGAAACCTGTGCCTTCGCCGGTATCAAACATAGGCTGGCGTGTAGACGCCTGGGTTAGCCCACGATTAAAGGATACTGGCCGGGTAACAGCGGCTTTTAAACGAACTTCCTGAATCGTATCCGCGGGAATTTCCTTAACGAAACGCGACACATTATTAAAGGTTTCTGAACCGTAAAGGCGGCGAGTTTCGGCATAGGAGATATAGAGTTTTTGCATGGCGCGGGTAATGCCCACATAGCACAGACGACGCTCTTCTTCTAAACGGTCGGGGTCATCTGCGGACATCTTGTGCGGAAACAAGCCCTCTTCCACACCCGCTAAAAAGACCAGCGGAAATTCCAACCCCTTGGCCGAGTGCAAGGTCATAAGTTGAACAGCATCTTCAAACTCATCGGCCTGGGTTTCACCGGCATCCAATGCAGCCGTATCCAGAAACTGCTGGAGCACACTCAGTTCTTCATTAGCTTCATCGGCATCAAACGCCCGGCAGGCAGTAATCAATTCCTGCAAGTTTTCACCGCGCGCCTGGCCTTTCTCGCCTTTTTCATTTTGGTGGAATACCAACAGACCCGTGTCTTCCAAAACGCGCAGGGCAATTTGGTCAAGGCTTAAGACATTCCCGTGGATATCAATTTCACTGGCATCCTGAGCGAGCTTGTTAACGACTTCCAGGAAACCTTTTACCGCATTTCCTGCACGGGCGGTAAACACCCTGTTAGCAAGCATAAGCTCGGCAGCCTGCCATAAGGAACAACCCTGCTCACGCGCAAACTCGCGGATATCATCCACTGTTTTGCCGCCAATGCCGCGCGTGGGTGTATTAATCACACGTTCAAACCCGGCATCATCATGGCGGTTACTGATAAGGCGCATGTAAGCCACCGCATTTTTAATTTCAAGGCGATCATAAAAGCGTTGGCCGCCATAGATACGGTAGGCCATGCCTTCACGCAGCAGCGCCTCTTCCAGTACCCGCGACTGGGCGTTGGAACGATATAAAATAGCACAGGAATTATTGGAATTACCCTTGCGCACCCACTCCTGGATGCGCTCTACGATAAAGCGTGCTTCATCCTGTTCGTTGTAAGCCGCGTACAGCGAAATAGCCTCACCTTTGCCACCTTCTGTCCACAGGTTTTTGCCCAGGCGACCCGCATTGTTGGCAATAACCCCGTTGGCAGCCTGTAAAATATTCCCGGTCGAGCGGTAATTTTGCTCCAGGCGTATGGTCTGGGTATGGGAAAAATCCTGGGTAAATCGTTGGATATTTTCGATCTTTGCCCCGCGCCAACCGTATATGGACTGGTCATCATCACCCACGGCGGTGACACATGCCGTGGTACCCGCCAGCATACGCAACCAGGCATATTGCACGCTGTTGGTATCCTGGAACTCATCGACCAGGATAAAAGGAAAGCGGTTGCGGTAATGCTCAAGAATGTGCGGCTTGTTTAGCCATAATTCATGGGCGCGCAACAGGATTTCAGCAAAATCCACCATACCTCCACGCTGGCAGTCCGCTTCATAGGCGCGATATACCTGCAACATGGTGCGAATAAAAGGGTCAGCCGTTTCCTGGATGTGATGTGGGCGCAGCCCTTCATCCTTTTGGGCATTGATATACCACTGTGCCTGCTTGAACGGCCATTTTTCATCGCTGAGATTCAGGTTAGCGTAGACACGCTTGATCAACCGCAACTGGTCGTCGCTGTCCAGGATTTGAAAATTTTGGGGCAGGTTTGCATCCTGCCAATGGGCTTTCAGAATACGGTGCGCAATACCGTGGAAAGTGCCTACCCACATATTGCGTGTATTGACCGGGTGATGTTGCTCACTGAATAACTCATCCAGCCGCGCGCGCATCTCCCGCGCTGCCTTATTAGTAAAGGTCACCGCCATAATTGAATAGGGCGACAATTGTTCAACCTGGATCAACCAGGCAATACGATGCACCAGGACGCGCGTTTTACCACTGCCTGCGCCCGCCAGGATCAGTTGGTTGCACGCCGGCGCAGAAACTGCTTCGCGCTGGGCATCATTAAGGCCGAGAAGAAGATGAGAGAGTTCCATGAGCTATTACACTGGGATTGGAAATGATGTGAATTCTACTGGCTAAATGTACATATTGCTATGATAAGGAACGCAAAGGCAATTGACCGGCTGATGATAACTTTATGAGCAGGGACTCATCACCCACCGGAGATGAATCCTTTAACTGTCTGTAGTTATATAGTTACAACCACAATCCATGTGCTGCGGGCATCCATTAATAAGTCTTGCTCGGCTGCGGCAAATCCGGCAGCGAAGCCACTGTCAGCTGCAATGCAGATTGGTAAATTTCCATGCTCTTTTGCATGTCGCCCAGGTTATTTAACAAGCGTGCCAGCTCAGCGTAGGTTTCTGCATTCTTTTGAATAACCAGGCTGCGTTGAAAATAATCCCGCGCCAGGCCCCACATATGGTTACGCAAATTCAAACGTCCCAGCGCACGTAACAAAAGTGCATTTTGCGGATAATACTTAAGCCAGGTTTCAGCTGTACGAATGACGTCGGCAATATCGGCAACACGCAGCAGACCGTATAAATCAATCAAACTATCATCCCAGGCTTTGCCGAGGGTTTTACGCAATATGACTTCTGCTTCCTGGTCCTGCAAATTATGCATCAGTGCTTTGGCATAGGCGGCCACTACATGCGGAATACGTTGCTGGTGTGCAGGCACTCTGCCCCAGGCTTTGCGCAATTCATGCAGACGGTCACCCAGCGCCAAACGTTCGGCAATACTGCTGGCCGAATTCAGCTGGCCAATAGCAATTGAAGATTCCATAGCAGTAACATCTGCCACTGAACAGACTTTATATTTTTTTACCAGCGGGAAAAGTTCGCTGAGCGCTAACCAGTCATGGCGCAGCTCATAAAGCTCACGCAGGCTGTTAATCACAATGGCATTTTTGGGAGCGCGTTGCTGCAAGCCTAACAAAATAAGCTTGGCCTGTTCATAACGGCCATTGTTCATTTCCATCCTGGCTTGGGCCACACCGATAGGCACTACAAAAGAAGGATATTTCTTTTGCGCGTCATTCAGGATTCGCAGGGCTTCTTCGTGATCGCCCAATTCATAACTGGCGCGTGCCGCTGCCAGATAATTAACCAGGGGAGATTCCACTTTTGTAGCTGTGCGCAATAACTTTTTGCGCGCTTGCAACCAGTCGCCTGATAAAAAATCAATCAGGCCGCTGGCAGCTCTTTTGCTCGCTCGCTCGGTCGTTCCGAATACAAAAAAATCCGTGAGCCGCTGCGCAAGCGACCAGCTGATATGCAGAAAACGTGCGGCCAACCACCACAGGATTGCAATTGCCAGTATGGCAAAACAGGCAAACCACAAGCTGGTTTCAAGGGTTTTTTGACCCAGGATAACCAGCACATAACCGGCATCCGGAAAAATAAAACCAAAACCCCACAGCGCCAGCAGAAACAGAAGTACAACGAAAACAATCAATTTCTTCATTAATTGCCTCCGTGGCGACTGAAAGCCAAGCGGTCTTTCTGACGCAGATATTCTTTTACCAAGGCCGCCGAGCCGGTGAAATCCGGCAGCGGTTGCTGCACATTATTTTTCTTTAATTGGTCCAGATCATTTAATACTATTTGCGCCTGGTCATTGAGTGGATAATACTCGCGAATCCAGTTTTGCGCTTTGTCCAGACTCGCTTGGTATACATGTTGTTCTTCACGCAATAAACCGACCTGGGCTTGCTCTAACATCAAGCGCAAATTCTGCTTTAAATAGAGTTGATCTTCGGGCGGCAAAATAGCATCGACACGGCGCCCCTGGTCACGCACACGCACATAGACATTTAATTTATGCCACACGCGTTTACTCATATTTTTTACCCGCTGCCAAACACCCGACGGCACCGGTTCCTCACCTTGCTCCAGGGCAGCAAGTGTTTCTTCATCCTCTTCAAAAAGAGGCTCAATTAATGGCAGGCTTTCAATTTGCTGGGTGATTGCCGAAAGCTGCAAGTACAAGCCCTCGCGATCAACTTTTCGGGCAAGCTTAAGCGCTTCAATTTCTTCTGATAGCTTTTTACGCGCCGGAAATAAATCTGCATTTTGCAATTCAGCTAACACACTGTTGGCCGATTGTGCCAAAGCCAGGGAGTTGGTTGCTTCATGTTCCATGAGAATACGCTGGTTGGCCATACGCAATAAAAAATCAACCTCAGCGAGCTTCCAATCATCGTGGCTCATGTTAGTCAGCTCTAAAACTTTTGAAGCCGTGCTGTCGAGGCGCTGGGTTAATTCATTGACATTAGTTTGGGTTTGCTTGCTTTGCGCCTCCAGACTATCAGCCATTTTAGCTTCCAGCATTTTGCGTTTTGTTTCGGCATCGACAATCTGGCTTGCCAGCGCATTTTGTAATTTATGAATGGCTTGATACTGATACCACATAAATGCAGAGACACCGATGATCAATAGCAGAAGCACCAGTGCAACCCAACGGCCAATACGCGACCTTTTTACTGCATGGTTTTGTGTCGCTGCGCTCGCAGCTTGTGTTGCATCAGCCTGCGCTGGGGGATTCAGGTCACTCACAGTTTTACACCCTTTTTTGCTTGCATATTAACAATATAGCTTGTGCTTTTACATTGACCCCAGGTTTGGCCTCAGGTCGATTAATCCTTGCAACATACTTGCTTCAGTGGCGTTCTGCGCGGCAAATACATTGATAAAACCGGCTGCCCTGGCCAATTCCTCTATACGTTGGCTGGGTACCAGCAACTGCATGTTTACCATGGACTGCGGTACTTTGACGGTCATCTGGCGCACAATCTTGTGCAAATTTTCCAGCGCCTCTCCACTGTGTAAAACCATCACATTGGGCTCAGGCCGGCTTACCAGCAGATGCTCAAAAGCCATTGGCGATTGTGCGGGCAAAAGGCGCTCATAAAGTTCACAATAATCGACCTGGGCACCGCGTGCGCGCAGGGTTTCCCCAATGTGCGGCCGCCCACCCACTCCGCGAAAAATAATAATTTTTTCACCCGCTACCGATTGCAGAGCCGGTGATTCAAGCAAGGTCTCGCTGGTCATGGCTCCCGTCTGTGATTGCGCCAAATCAGTTACGCGCACACCACGCGCCTGCAATTGACGGGCAGTCGTATCACCGACTGCAAAAAACTCCACCCCCATCGGCAGTTGTGGCCAATAGTTTTCAAGCCATTCAAAACCCTGCTCAACAGCATTCTGGCTGACAAAAATCGCTTTGCGATAGAGGTCAAAATCCAGGATAAGGTTTTTAATGGCCTGTATCTGTCGTTCGTCGCTGACAGGCACAATTTCCAGTAGCGGTATTACGGTCGTACGCGCGCCCATACGGCTTAACTGTGCCGCCCAGGCTTCAGCCTGGCGTTGCGGGCGCGTGACGACTATATGCAATCCCGATAGCTCGCCCATCACTCGTCCGCTGTCTGATAGACCTCGGCGAGAATCTTATCGGCACCGGCTGCTAATAATTGATTTGCCAAGGCTATTCCCATCGTTTCACCGTCATTGGCACTGCCGTGGATATCGCCGCGCAACATGCACGTCCCATCCGGGGAGCCTACCAAACCGCGCAGCCATAAACCCTGCTCGGTATGGATTGCATAACAGGCGATAGGCACCTGGCAACCACCTTGCAACCGGCGGTTCATAGCGCGTTCGGCAATGACCTGCTGCGCCGTGGGTTCGTGATGCAAAGGTGACAGCAAGGTTTGAATGGCATGGTCATCCGTACGACATTCGATACCGACAGCGCCCTGACCGCCAGCAGGCAATGAAAAATCCACACTGATAAATGAGCTTATGCGCTCGCTCAACTCCAACCGGATCAGCCCGGCGGCAGCGAGGATAATTGCATCATAATCCCCATCATCAAGCTTCTGTAAACGTGTCTGTACATTGCCGCGCAGGAACTTAACGCTGAGATCCGGGCGCGCTGATAACAGCTGGCATTGGCGACGCAGGCTTGAAGTGCCTACCACACTACCCGCAGGTAATTCACCAAACGTGCGAAAACGGTTAGAGACAAACGCATCGCGTGCATCTTCACGCGGACAAATAACGCTTAGCCCCAGGCCGTTGGGAAATTCCATCGGCACATCTTTCATAGAGTGCACCGCGATATCGGCCTCGCCCTCCAGTAATGCCTGCTCAAGCTCTTTCACAAACAGGCCTTTACCTCCCACTTTTGCAAGTGGGACATCCAGAATTTTATCGCCGCGACTGGTCAACGGCACCAGTTCAACTTTGAGTTCCGGGTGATATTTGAGAAGCTCTGCTTTTACATATTCCGCTTGCCACAGGGCGAGCAGGCTTTTACGGGTTGCAATACGCAGACGACGTGGGGAGGCGGACATAAAGGTTTCGCTGATATAAAAATAAGGGCTTCATTATTTCAGACCGGCATAATACCACTGCCCGCCGCCAAGAGCTGCTATGAATATGTATGAAGTTTTGTTCCGCGATACGTTTCAAAAAAAACGCCAGACTGAGCTGGCGTTTCGTAAGCTGGCGCTTGGCGAGAACGCAGCAACACTATCAGGCTCCGCCGCCTGCCAGTTTGTAATGCTCTCCCTGGATATTGCCGATGAATTGTTTGCTGAGCGAACCTGCCAGCATACCGACTATAGCGGCCAACAGACCGGCAAGCTGTGCCGGGAACTCTTCACCCAGCGGGCTGACCATGAAAAACAACCAAAACACCAAGCCCATCAGGATAGACAAAATTGCACCCTGGGTTGTCGCACGCGACCAATACAAACCAAAAACCAGCGGTACAAATGCACCTACCAGCGTGACCTGGTATGCGCTGGATACCATTTCATAAATTGATGTACCTTCAAGCGCAATCGCATATGCACATACACATATGCTGAACAACAGGACTGCAATGCGCATAGTGCGCAACTCCTGCTTATCGCTGACACGTGGAAAAAACTGCCGCCAGATATTTTCTACGAAGGTAACGGACGGTGCCAGCAGGGTGGCCGATGCTGTCGATTTTAAAGCGGATAACAAGGCTCCAAAAAAGATAACCTGCATAATAAACGGCATATGCGTGAGCACCAGGGTGGGAATAACTTTTTGCGGGTCTTCAGCAATCAACTGCTGCGCTT
>Ga0206107_1000121_pt1 | contig 64605 bp, 55 predicted proteins | sample 2B0metagenome_FD_148652 | JGI IMG/M metagenome (GOLD analysis project Ga0206107, IMG submission 148652) | Enriched microbial communities from leaf-cutter ant dump, University of Wisconsin, Madison, United States - 2B0 | ecosystem: Environmental > Terrestrial > Nest > Insects nest > Nest dump...
TCCAAGGCCAGCTAATAATATGTTTTTTGCCGGACAATACTTATTTCAAACGAAATATTTGCGTTGAAGGAAATTCAGTGGAGCTTTATGTTTATTTAGTTCCATGCCCCCGGGGCTGCCGCCCCTTACCCCCAGGTACAAAATATGGATTTAAAAATTTCGAGCCAAAAATTTACGCTGAAGAAAATTTAGTGAAGCTTTATATTTATTCAGTTTGAGTTGAATTTCTCCCGGGGTTACCACCCCTTCCCCCAGGTACAAAATATGGATTTAAAAATTTCGAACCAAAAATTTCCCCTGAAGAAAATTTAGTGAAGCTTTATATTTATTCAGTTTGAGTTGAATTTCTCCCGGGGTTACCACCCCTTCCCCCAGGTACAAAATATCCAATTAAAAAATGCAAACCAAAATTTTACACTAAAGAATATTTAGTGCAGCTTTATATTTATTCCGCAATACTGAACCAGGTTCCTTCACAACTTTGCGAATGTTTACAACACATTTTATCTGCACTGGTATAAGATCAATAAAACAAGGAACATTCCCTACCCCCGAACAACATCTTATCCGTAAACCCAGTTTATGCAAAACACAGCATCAGGTTTTTCGGAATAAAGCACTAAACATCGTATCTGCCTTATCGTTATATCCGCATATATAACCTGAATCAATCAGGGTTAAACCAAACTGCCGCAGCAATTCCACCACCCTTTCATTTTCATCCGAAAACACCGAACAGGTTATATAAAAAAGCAGTCCGTTGGTTGCCAGATACCTGCCTGCATTTTTTGTTATTGTAATCTGTTTCTTCTGATATTCCCCCAGGTCTTCCCTTTTAAACCAGGCCATTTGCTCAGGTGTTCTTGCCCACGTGCCACTTCCTGAACAGGGTACATCTGCAATGATGATGTCGTATTCCATATTTGGGATCGATTGGGTTTCATTCAACAAATCTGCAACAAATGCTTTTTGCAATGGAATACCTGCAAGGTTAAATCTGTTTCGTAAGTTAGCGATCGATTGTTTTCGTATATCCGAAACAGTTATCTGTTGCCTGCCGGTAAGCAGGTCGGTCAAAAGAATGGATTTCCCTCCGCTTGCAGCGCAGCAATCCCATATCTGAAGGTTTTCTCTCTGCAACACTGATGATTCATTTTGCAATGCTTTGAACACCTGTTGCGAAGAATAATCCTGAATAACTGCATCTTCATCGAGGTTTAGGGCTTTATCTACCGGCTGCCCGCTCTTAAAACGGATGGCATGATCGGAAATTTCAGAAAACTCAATGCCGGCATCCCTTAAAGCATTCAATACCTGTTGCCGCCCACCCCGACGAATCCGTAAAAATGAATCAGGCTGAACAAATAATGATGGTATAAATTCCTTCAACACAATTGCAGAACCAGCGATATCCCTAAAAGGGAAAAAAGATTCCATATCAATATTCAGCAAATTGCACTTTTCATATATGGTTTTAGATGCATGAGGATTTAATTCCGGAGCATGAAGCGCAAGAAAATCGTTTGCAAAATCCGTACATATAAATGCTGATTTAATAACCGCTTCCGGAAGGATTTGGTTCCTGAAACCATAATAACACCTGAAGTATTGATAGCAAAGTGATGAAACCGCTTTACGGTCTCTTGCCCCCATTTGCGGATGGGCAGAAAAAAATCGCTTTAAACCAAATGATAAGGGTTTGCCTTCCTCAGCATGTTCAATGATATAACAGGCCGAGTTTAAGTATGAATGAAAACGGCTCATTCGCCCGTTTATAGTTGAAGCAGAAGCGAAACCGGATCCTTACCTACCAGCAGCAAAGAAGGATTCTCCAGCATTTCTTTTACCGCAACCAGGAAACTCACCGATTCTTTTCCATCAATAATGCGATGGTCGTAACTTAAAGCCACGTACATCATGGGTTTAATCAGCACCTGTCCGTTTACCGCCATTGGCCTTTCCACAATATTGTGCATACCCAGTATGGCGCTTTGCGGAATGTTGATGATGGGCGTACTCATCATAGAACCGAAAACACCGCCATTGGTGATGGTAAATGTTCCGCCACTCATTTCTTCGATGCTGAGTTTATTGTTCCGGGCTTTAGTAGCAAGATCAAGCACGGCATTTTCTATTTCGGCCATGCTAAGACTTTCTGCATTCCGGATCACCGGCACCACCAATCCTTTGGGCGCACTAACGGCAATGGATACATCACAAAAATCGTGGTAGATGATCTGCTCTCCATCAATATAGGCATTTACGGCAGGAAATTTTTGCAGCGCAAAGCAAACTGCCTTTACAAAAAAGCTCATGAATCCGAGGTTTACGCCATGGGCTTCTTTAAATTTATCCTTAAACTTTTTCCTGATCTCCATCACAGGCCCCATATCCACTTCATTGAAAGTGGTAAGCATGGCGGTAGAATTTTTTGCTTCTACCAGGCGGCGGCTGATGGTTTTGCGCAGGTTGCTCATTTTTTCAGCCCTTTCGTTCCGGCTGAATGCCTGAGTTCCGGGTTTGCGGCCGGGGTGCTGAAGCACATCCAGCACATCCTGTTTCATGATCCTGCCCATTGGCCCGGAAGGAGTAATGGTATCGCTGGCAATTTTTTTATCGGATATGATGGCGGCGGCAACCGGAGATGCCTTAACTTCAGGAGTGGTTTTAGCGTTTTCGTTAACCTCCGATGCCGGTTTTTCAGGCACAACAGCCGCAACAGGCTCAGCCTTTTCCTCTGTCTTTTCCTTTTCAACATTTTGTTTTGGTGCGGCTGCTTCGGTATCTATGCTGCCCACAACATCTCCAATTTTCAACGTATCTCCTTCATTTACACCATGTTTTAAAATGCCAGCCTTTTCTGCATTGATTTCAAAAGTAGCTTTTTCGCTCTCTAATTCTGCAATCACCTCATCTCTTTCAACCCATTCCCCATCATTTTTGAGCCATTTTACCAGGGAAACTTCGTTAATGCTTTCTCCAACAGTAGGAACCTTAATCTCAATCGCCATAATTATGAAATAGTGGTAAGGCTACAAAAGTCGGGGAAAAAACGGATGTAAAAAAAAAGGACAATATTCTCTGCCTTTTAGGAATTAAGCATATTTCAAATATGGATTTTAAATCCCATTTTTTTATCTTTACTCCCAAACGGGAGCGGCCGGGCCAAATTTTTATTCCGGTGTTTTTTAATTTCCCGTAATTTCCAAAAATGGATTTTATGATAAAAAACTTACACAAAGGATTTTTGCTGTGCTTATCCTGTTTTGTTGTTTCAAGCGCCCAATCGCAACTGTTTATTAATAATGGGCAGCTCACCATCGAATCAGGCGCTTCTGTAGTGGTTCAGGGAAGCCTTACCAGTAATACCGATATTCTTGGAGATGGAAAAATTGTGCTTAAAGGCTCTGCACTTCAGGAGGTTGACATGCAAAATTACAGCATCCCGCGCCTGGAAATTGACAATGTATCAAATGCCAATTTACTGAGTGGGGTTAAAATAGGTTCGGAGTTGATTTTCACCAATGGCAACATCAGCATTGGAAATAATGATTTAACCATGTTGCCCACAGCAACCGTTACCACCCCGGCCAACAATAAATTTGTGATTACCGATGGAACCGGAAAAATGGTTAAAAGCTCACTTGGATCAACCGCTTTCACTTTCCCGGTAGGAAATTCGGCTGTAGCCTACAATCCCCTAACCATTTCCAACCTCGGTACTTCGGATGATATTAGCGTAAGGGCAAATGCCAATGCGCTGGTAAATGGGAATTCGGGTTCTTCAATTACCAAAGAAGTGGTAGATGCAAGTTGGGAAATTGGCGAACTGGTTGCAGGCGGAAGTAATTTAAGCATTACCGCAGGATGGACAGCTTCGGATGAACTACCCGGTTTCAACAGAAATAAAACCGGAATTTCTTATTATATCACTGCTCCCGCATCAAATTTGGGATGGGATTTACTGAACAGCCAAACCGGCACTGCAACAGGTTCAAATCCTTATAGCATCACCCGCACCGGGGTTAGCAGCCTGGGAACATTTGCAGTTGGTAACCGCCCTGTATTATCTCCATTGCTTGTATCTCCAAAGGTATTTCTGCAGGGCGCATATTCGGGCACAAATATGACCGATTTGCTTCGTACTAAAAACCTGATCCCCACCACTGAACCTTATTCAACAATGGCCGGGTTTACCCATTCGGGCAGCGGTGGAGGAGAAACAACCACTTCTGCCATTGTGGGTTCGGAGGCACCCGCTTCCAACGATGCCATAGTGGACTGGGTTTTTGTTCAGCTTCATGATGCTGCAACAGGAAATGTAATCAGTACCAGATCAGCACTTTTACAAAGAGATGGCGATATTGTAGATACCGACGGCAGCTCACCCTTAAATATGGCTGGCAATGCGGCAGGAAACTACTACATATCTGTTCGCCACCGCAACCATTTAGGCGTAAGAACACCGGCAACTTTTGGCCTCGCCAAAACAACTACAACAGCTTATAATTTTACCGATAACCTGGCTAAAGCTTATACCAACGGATCCATCACGAACCCTCCAATGGCTACTTTAAGCACAGGTGTTTATGGAATGTATGGTGGAAATGCCAATTCAAACAACTCCACAAGGGTTACCGGATCAATTTCAGTAAGCGATTATCAAACCGTACTTGCCAGTTTATCCGGATCCTCCATTTTAAACGATGTGTATTCCCCCAGCGATATTAATATGGATGGGAATGTGCGCGTATCCGGAAGTGTTTCCATTTCAGATTACCAAAAAATTCTGTCGTACCTGAATTCTCTCAACATCATCAATCAACACCTGTAAAACAATCATAAATGAAAAAATTAGTATTCAGCTTACTCGCCCTGGTGATTTGTGCTACAGGTTTTGGCCAGGCATATTTTCAGGCTACTATGCAGCAAAATGAGAATAACCTGATTTTTAAAATTAAACCGGTAAATGGCAACATGACCGGTATAAGATTTTCTGCACTGGAATTTTTTGTGAGGTATCCTACCGGTTCGCCTGCCTTTACCTGGGGAACTCCAACTGTTGATCCCCAATTTGCAGGCGTAAATTTTGTAATTCACGGCCCCAACACCTATGGCACAGAGCCGGGATACGACAACTGGGTATTTGAATGGATCGGCGGAGCAACTTTTATTCCTGCCACTCCCACCACTTATACCCAAAACACAGAGTACACCGTATTTTCAGTTCCATTGCTGGGATCGCCAAATACCATTGATATGGAAATGGTATCAAACAGCCTGCAGGATCCAACTTACCTCAACATCAGCGATTATCTTGGAAACAGCCTGAGTTGTTTTGATAATTTTGGAAATGTAATAGGCGATGCATTTTATGGACCGGGTTTTAATATTATCGCAGCCAGTGTGGGGGGAGACGATCATCTGCTTCCCTTATCGGATGTACCCATCCCCGTAAAGTTCACCGGGTTTACTGTTGAAAAGAAAACAGATGATGCGCTGCTTACCTGGAATGTAGAAAATGAAACGGATATTACCGATCATTACGAAATTGAAAGAAGCCTGAATGGCCGCGATTTTTCAAGCATCCATTCAATGAATGCAGGTGTTGTTCCGGGCAATACAGCTAATGTTTATACTTTTACCGACCCTAACTTAAAAAGCCATCATACAAATGTGATATACTACCGCATTAAACAGGTGGATAAAGACCGGCACTTTATTTTTTCTGAAATCCGCTCTGTGCGGCTTGATGGCAAGGGCTTTGGCGTTTCGGTATTTCCGAATCCCATAAAAAATACCGGAATGGTAAATATTGATCTTACAGAAAATCAAAAAATAAGCATGCTGCTTACCGATGCCGCCGGTAAAGAAATCATGCGGAGAATGATTGATGGAGTTGCAGGGGTGAACAATTACCGGCTGGATATGACCAGCCTGTCGGCGGGAACTTACCAGCTAAAAGTGATAGCCGGAACCCAGTTGCAAACCATTTCCATAATCAGAAGTAAATAAAAAATTTTAACCTTATTCTTAACCCGGTTACGCAGCGTAACCGGGTTTTTTTATGGGTTTGTGTTGTGGGATTGGCAGCAATGAAAAACCCCGCTTTAGAACAGGCGGGGAAGCATATAACTGGTTTTGGTAAATATGAATTTAACGACCTAAAAAGCCCCTGAGCAAATCGTGCTGCGGGGTGGCGCGAAGCCGGGCAATGGCTTTGTCTTTAATTTGCCTAACCCTTTCGCGGGTAAGATTAAACCGCTGCCCGATTTCTTCGAGGCTAAGTGGATGATCTATTCCCAACCCAAAATAGTAGCACAATACTTCTTTCTGACGTTGGGTAAGAATGCTTAACGTGCGTTCTATTTCGGTTTGCATAGAGACGTCAACAATCAGTTTTTTGTCGGTACTTGCTGCATTCCGGTTTTCCATCACATCCACAAGGGTATTATCTTCCCCATCGAGCAGGGGCTGATCGATGCTTACGTGTTTAGCAGCAACACAAAGTGTAGCGGCAATTTCTTCCAGTTCAACATCCAGCAGGCTGGCTATTTCCTCGGGGGTTGGCTCTCTTTCAAATTCCTGTTCAAGTTTAGAATAGGCTTTACTGATGCGGTTGGTAAGCCCCACTTTATTCAGGGGCAGTCGAACAATGCGCGATTGTTCGGCAAGTGCCTGCAGAATGCTTTGCCTGATCCACCAAACGGCATAAGAGATAAATTTAAACCCACGGGTTTCATCAAACTTCTGTGCGGCCTTTATCAGCCCCACATTACCTTCATTAATAAGATCGGGAAGGGAAAGCCCCTGGTTTTGGTATTGTTTGGCCACCGATACCACAAACCGGAGATTGGCCCTGGTAAGTTTGTTTAAGGCATCCTGATCGCCCTTGCGAATTTTAACAGCCAAAACAGCTTCTTCTTCGGCTGAAATCATTTCTACCCGGCCAATTTCCTGCAAATACTTTTCAAGCGACTGGCTCTCGCGGTTGGTGATCGATTTCGAAATTTTTAGCTGGCGCATACTCATTTTACAGGGTTTTAATCGTTTTGGTAAGGGTAACAAAGGGCTGAAAAGCCAAATGCCAGTCCTCTAACGAAATTTTTATCAATTTAATATGTTACCCAAAGGAAAAATTCGCATAAACACGGTATTTGAAAGGTAATTTCACCCTAAAACGAGGCTAAAATGAACAGTTGGAAAAGAGAAAATCCAAATAATGAACTAAAAATTTTGCCAGGTAAATTATTTTTCTATAATTGCACTCAATCAACAAGAAGAGTGATTACAATCGATAAAATGAGTAAAAAAGCGCAATACAGCCTGGAATACCCTGTTCGGTGCTCTCCGGGTATTTTATTTGAATTTTTAAGCACCCCTGCAGGCTTACAGGAATGGTTTGCAGATTATGTAGATGAAAGAGACGGCGTTTTCATTTTTTCGTGGAACGGAGCGGAAGAATATGCTGAAGTGGTGGAAAAGGAACAGGATAAATACATTCGTTTTCGCTGGACGCATGCACCAAAGGATGAATTTTTTGAATTCAGGATTAATAAATCGGAAGTTACCAATCAAACCATTTTAATTATTTCCGATTTTGCCGATAAAAAGGAAATTAAAGATCAAAGCCAGCTTTGGGAATACCAGGTAAAAGACCTGTTTCACCGTATTGGAGCCTGATTTTACTTTTTTGCAACCCGTTTCATTTGAAGTTTTTTGTGTGAAGTAATAATGGCATCACCAATGCCACCGATCAACACAGATTATTTCTTTGTGTTTGCCCAATGTCCCTTTCCGCAAACCATTACGCAGAAAATAAAATAACGACTCACCAATGCCATCGATCAACCATTTTTTTTCTGCATTTACCCACATAAAATTTCAGGTTAATCGTTAAATTAAGCCATCCCGGAACACCCCCTGCGGCTTCCTTAACCTAAAGGTCTATTTTTGTAAACCGGCAAATGAAAGTATCCGGGAAGAGCCGGTTATTTATCACCATGTTCAAAAAGTTAGACCTCCTTATATTAAAAGCATTCAGCGGGCCTTTTCTCATCACCTTTTTCATCACCACTTTTGTGCTGATGATGCAAATCCTTTGGAAATATATTGACGACCTCGTAGGGAAAGGGCTTGATTTTATTACCATTGGCCAGTTTTTGTGGTACGCAAGCGCATCCCTGCTTACCCTTGCCATGCCCATCGCCATCCTCATTTCTTCCATCATGACTTTCGGCAACCTGGGAGAAAGTTTTGAACTGGTGGCCATAAAATCGAGCGGCATCAGTTTATTGCGCTTCATGCGGCCATTGATTTTTGTAGCCCTGTTTCTATCGTTTGTTACTTTTCTTTTCGCCAATTACGTGATCCCCTATGCATCATTAAAATTCAGGGCGCTTTACGGCGATATTTATTTTAAAAAGCCCGCATTCGATTTAAAAGAAGGCGTTTTCTTTACTCATATCCCTCATTATGCCATAAAAATCGGGAAAAAAGACCAGGACGGTAAAACCATACATGATGTATTGATTTTTGAACAGGGTGGTACCGTACAGGATAATTCCATAACGGCAGAAAAAGGCACAATGACCATTAGCCCGGATAAAAACTATCTCGAATTTAACCTCGAAAACGGCTACCGTTACCAGGAAAAAGGAAATACTTACGATAGCAGCACCGAATTTATACGGTTAAAATTCAGCCGGTTTAAAAAACTGTTCGATCTCTCCGTATTGCAAAAACAAAACACCAGCGACAGCAGCTTTAAAAACAGTTACCAGATGCTGAGTGCAAGACAACTTAACAAACGCATTGATTCTCTCCAAAAACTCAACGACAGCCTGATTGTTTCCGGTAACCGCGATTTCAATTTTCAGCTTCATTACATGCGCCAGCCCGATTCAATCTGGAAACTGGCCCTCGCATCACCTGCCAACAGTCTTCAATTCCCCGATTCCCTGCTTACAGAAATAAACCGTTTAGCAATTACTAAAATCAACACATTAAAAAATATACAAAGCAACCATCTGAATGCCGAAGAAGTGCGGAAAACCGATATCCGCGGACACCAGGTAGAATTTCACCGGAAATTTTCATTATCGCTCGCCTGCTTTATCCTGTTCTTTATTGGCGCACCTTTAGGCTCCATCATCAGAAAAGGAGGTATGGGAATGCCACTGGTTGTGGCCATTATTTTCTTTCTTGTATTTCACCTGCTCAACGTTTTTGGCGAAAAATTTGTTAAAGAGAATATTATGCCCCCCTACCTCGGTATATGGCTTGCCGTAATTGTACTTACCCCCATTGGAATCTTTCTTACTTATAAAGCTATGCACGATTCGCAGTTGTTTAATAAAGAATTTTACTACCGGCTTTTTAAGCGGTTACGCAACCGGAGAGAAATTCATCAACCCATTTCTTAAATCTTAAAATCTAAAAAAATGAAACAGGTTTCAGGAAGAAGAGATTTTATTAAAAAAGCTACAGCATCTGCCGCAGCTATTGGTATTGTATGGAGCGGACTGCCCGCTTTTGCTTCTGGTACAGAACAAAAACATGATCAAACATACAGCCTGCCAGGCTCCGTAGGATTCAACCAATCTCCACTACCCTATGCTTATGACGCTTTGGAAGATGTGATTGATGCCAAAACCATGGAAATTCATTATAGCAAACACGCTGCCGGTTATGCAAAAAATTTAAATGATGCCGCAAAAGCTGAAGGCGTAATCATGACAAATCCACTGGAAGACGTTCTCACCAACATAAGCAGATATTCGGTAAAAATGCGCAACAATGCCGGCGGACATTATAACCACGAACTGTTCTGGAAAATGATGAGACCCAAAAAAGATAATAATATGCCCGGAGGTAGCCTTAAAGCGAACCTTGAAACCGGTTTCGGTTCTTTTGAAAAATTTCAGGAAAAATTTGCTGAAGCAGGAAATACAAGATTCGGCAGCGGCTGGGCCTGGTTGTATGTAGATCGGAATAAAAGATTAAAAATTGGCAACACCCCCAACCAGGATAACCCGCTGATGGATGTTTCCGATATCAAAGGAACGCCAATCCTGGGTATTGATGTATGGGAACACGCCTATTATCTGAAATATCAGAACCGCCGCGCAGATTATATTAAGAACTGGTGGAAACTTGTAAATTGGGATTTCGTGGAACAACGATATTCCGGTATATGAGAAAAACCAATTTAGTTTTTGTACTTTTTGGCACACTGATTATGGCTTATATCCTGGAAAATGTAGGGGCTTTACTTAAAGCCCCCGGTTCCGAATTGGGTATTCTTAACCTTGAACTTGCATTTAACCCCGAACAGGCCACCGCCATTCACCAAAACTGGATCTATACCTACGCAAACGGATTAACCCGGGTGGAGATTGCCACCAGGCATACCTGGCTCGATTTTGTGTTTATAATTTTCTACTCCTTCTTTCTGCTGTTCTGGTGTAAATCGATTTCAGAAATGTTTACAGGATGGGCAGCCTCCCTGGGAAAATTTGCCGCAACAGCTTCAATATATGCAGGCTTTTTCGACATTATTGAAAACCTGGGTTTACTGGCCATGCTAAATGGATACACCGGAGGCATTGTTCCATTGTTAACCGGTATATTTTCATCCATAAAATGGATACTGGTAATTTTCGCATTGCTGTACCTCATTGTATTTGGAGCAGCATCGCTTTTTACAAAAAATAAAAATAACGCTCCATAAATAGACTCAGCCTTTGCAGGAAACATCCAAATAGATGAAACCCGACAAAGGCTGATGAATTGACAAGCAATTGTGATGCAAATGAAAAATATTATGCCCGGTAAACCAAATTAAATTCGCTAAATATTTCCAAAAACAATTAGCAAAACACTGCTAACATCAAACATCAAAAATGGGTTATATTCGTAGCCCTCATTAAATAAAATTTAAAGCATTATTCATGGAAAAGATTTGGGCAGATTACCAGGCCGAAAACAAACAACGTTTTCTTGATGAACTCCTGGATTTATTGCGAATACCAAGCATATCGGCAAAATCAGAAAACAAACAGGATATGATGAAGTGCGCCGAAGCCGTAAAAATAAGACTGGAAGAAGCCGGTGCGGAAAATGTAAAACTGTACGACACACCCGGTCATCCAATAGTATATGGAGAAAAAATAATTGACCCTTCACTCCCTACCGTACTGGTTTACGGGCATTATGATGTTCAGCCTCCCGATCCTTTGGATTTATGGCACAGCGGCCCCTTTGATCCGGTTATTAAAGACGGAAAAATATTTGCCAGGGGATCCTGCGACGATAAAGGCCAGATGTATATGCACGTAAAGGCTTTTGAAACCATGATGAAAACCAACAGCCTTAAAAACAACATTAAATTCTGCATTGAAGGCGAAGAGGAAGTGGGCTCACCAAATTTAAACAACTTTGTAAGCAGCCACAAAGAACTGCTTAAGGCCGATTGTGTGTTAATTTCGGACAGCGCCATGATTAGCCTCGATACCCCAAGCATTGATATCGGGCTGCGCGGGTTAAGTTATATTGAAGTGGAAGTTACCGGCCCCAACCGCGATTTGCACAGCGGCGTTTACGGAGGAGCAGTGGCTAATCCCATCACCATTCTTGCAAAAATGATCGCCTCGCTGCACGATGAAAACAACCACATAACCATTCCCGGGTTTTATGATGATGTGCTTGAACTGTCGAAAGATGAAAGAGCCATGATGGCAAAAGCACCTTTTGATGAAAATGAATATAAAAAAGACCTTGGGGTAGATGAATTATGGGGAGAAAAAGGTTTTTCTACCATTGAAAGAACCGGGATACGACCAACGCTTGAGTTAAACGGCATCTGGGGCGGTTATACCGGCGAAGGCGCAAAAACCGTTCTGCCTGCTAAAGCTTATGCGAAAATTTCGGCAAGGCTTGTTCCCAATCAAAAATCAGAAAAAATCACTTCGCTTCTTATAAATCACTTTAAAAAGATAGCCCCTCCTTATATAAAAATTAAAGCAAGCCTTCACCATGGCGGCGAGCCTTATGTAACGCCCATTAACAGCAAAGCTTACCAGGCAGCTACCAAAGCCATTGAGCAAACTTTTGGCAAATCGCCTATTCCGGTTCGCGGAGGGGGAAGCATTCCCATTTGTTCTCTTTTTGAACAGGAACTGGGAACTAAGGTGGTGCTGATGGGTTTTGGTTTGGATAGCGATAACCTGCACAGTCCAAATGAAAAATTTGACCTGGCCAATTTTTATAAGGGCATTGAAACGATTCCCTACTTCCATAAATATTTTTCGGAAGGATAAGGCTCCTGGCGTAAGTGTTCCCGCAAAGCGGGATATCTTGTGCCCACTAATACAGCCCCAATTATATCGGGGAACCAGATTCACAAATGCTCACTCTCCTGGTGCAATTGTTCCCGCAAAGCGGGATATCTTGTGCCCACTAATACAGCCCCAATTATATCGGGGAACCAGATTCACAAATGCTCACTCTCCTGGTGCAAGTGTTCCCGCAAAGCGGGATATCTTGTGCCCACTAATACAACCCCAATTATATCGGGGAACCAGATTCACAAATGCTCACTCTCCTGGTGCAAGTGTTCCCGCAAAGCGGGATATCTTGTGCCCACTAATACAGCCCCAATTATATCGGGGAACCAGATTCACAAATGCTCACTCTCCTGGTGCAAGTGTTCCCGCAAAGCGGGATCTCTTGCGCCAGTAACATATAAAAAGGGCTGCCTTCCGGCAGCCCTTTTTATCTAAAAGAAAACTAATTAATCTTTTACAATGGTAATGCTCTTACGGGTTGTTCCCTGAATAAGCTGTACATGATAAGTACCGGTTTGCAACTGGCTGCCAATCTTTAATTGAGGAGTGGCAACCGATTCGTATTGCGCAACCCTGCGGCCCAATACATCGGTTACAATTACCGCAACTTTCTGGTTACGATCAAACCCGTTCAGGGTAAGGGTAAATTCCCTGTTCGATGGGTTAGGGAAGGCTTTTACAGAAACCTCTCCGCTTACCGCTTTCCGGCTGTTTACCGCAACGCGGGCACAACTTTCGGGGCCTACCAGTACATCTATGAGCTGACCTACACAGGTTTTACTATCCTTCATAAATACTGTATAATAACCTGCAGGAAGACCGGTAAACAAATTGGATGCCTGGTAATTATCTCCATCAATACTGTAAGTGAACGGACTCTGGCCACCAATCAAACGGATAATCTTTATAGAACCATCCGAAGCTTCACAGGCGCTGGCATTGGTAACCAGGGCGGAAAGCGTAATATATTCGGTATTGATGGTAATATTTGTGGTTCCGGTACATCCCTTCGCATCTTTTACATATACCACATAATTACCTGCAGGAAGATCAGTAAACGATGCACCAGACTGATAATTCAAATCATCGAGGCTGTAAGTGTAAGGATAAGTGCCCCCGCTTACATTCACCTGGATGGTGCCATCGTTTATACATGCACTCGTATTCGATTTACGCGCTGTAACCGATAAACCTGCACCCTGCGGAACATTAATTGTTTGAGAACCCACACAGCCTTTAGAATCTTTCACATAAAGGGTGTACTCGGTATTGCCTTCAAGACCTGAGAACTGGTTCGACGACTGATAATTTTCACCATCAATGCTATAAGTATAAGGAGGTATGCCACCGGTGCGGTAAACTTTAACTACCCCATCGGCATTGCAGGAAGATGCCGGATAAGCATAAGGCGAAACAACAATAGGAGCAGCCGCCAAAATGGTATAATCCTTTGTTCCCACACAGCCCGAAGCGTCTTTTACATAAATCGTCATTGGGCCGGGAGCTAAATCAGAGAAAGAATTTGATTCCTGATAGTTCACACCATCCACACTAAATGTATATGGAGCAACACCTGCTGCTGCATATATAATAAGCGTAGCAGTATTGGCACATGATGCACTTGCCTGACCGTTATGGGTAATCACCGGTAAGTGTGCCCATTTAACGTGAATGTTATTAATGGCCACTACCTGATCCATCGCATCTGTAACAGTGAGGTTATAGAACCCATAGTTGATACCGGTGATGCTCGATACATTACCCGCAGTGAACGGAGTACCTGCACCCGAACCGGCAAGGCCTGTCCATGAATAAGTATAAGGAGGAGTTCCGCCCGATACATTGGCAACAATAGCACCATCAAAACCACCACATACACTTCTATCGGTAACATCAACACTTACAATTGGTGCCTGCGGCGGTGCAGTAACTACATTACCTGTAAATACGAAATCGTTAATACTGTAAGTACCCGTTGAATTAGTCGTTCCCCATCCGTAAACACGGAATGTAATGGCAGTTGTAATTCCCTGATATTGAGAGCCTAAAAGCGACACATTAGAACCTGTTGCATTTGGTGTTGCAATATTAGATGTAAAATTATCTAAGCTGGTACGAACAGCAAATCCTGATACCTGATTAGAAGATCCTGATACCTGACTTGAAAATTCAAATCCATTAAAGTTGATGGCATTGCCATTATCAGGTGTAATTGTCCATTCAAAATATTTATCGGGATCAAGTGAAGCCACATTCCATCCATTTGCATTGTACCTGGCAGATGCGTTGGTACCATTTATACCCGGTCCACGAGATATACCGCTAACGGTAATACCCGAAGCAACCACATCTCCAATGGTATATGGGTTATATGTATTGGGGTTCGATGTTTCAATCGGGTTTTCCCAAATTGATACCGGAGCAAGAGGCGTTACCACCTGTTCTAATTGCACATCAGTAGCCGCATTGTAGTTGCTATTGCCCGATTGTGATGCAACAAAATAAGTAGAACCAATGGCCACAACGTGTACCAGCCCTTCAGCGGTTACGGTTGCTACCGAAGGATTGGTACTGGTATATGTAACATCCAATCCCGAAGAAGCTGTTGCCGTAAGATTAAAATCGGGGGCGCCAATCATTTGATCATCAAGCGGGCCATTAAAGGTAATGGTCTGATTTGCTTTAGTGATATCTCCGGTTAATCCGGTTGGCTGAGTGAGATAGTATTTTGATGCATCAGCGCCTCCAATGGTGAGGTTTGCAGTAACCGAAATGCCGGTAGCTGCATTTGCATCGGCAAAACTACCTGCAGTACCGGTAATTGAAACATCATCTCCGCTTACAACACCTGTAAGGCTTGCGTTGCTGATGTTGGCATCGGTATTTCCATCATAAGATTTTGTATCAACCAAAGCACCTGAAACGGTTAGTTCTTTAATGTTCACCGTTAAATCCCGGCTAACAGGTTCGGCAGGGTTGTACGATCCATTACCCTCTTGCGAGGCGGTAATGGAAGTAGTGCCCACGCCTACAATGGTAACGGTATTGCCCGAAACTGTGGCCACATCGGTATTTGAACTTTCGTAAGAAACCGTAAGGCCCGAAGATGCAGTAGCGTTAAGGGCAAAACTGGCATCGCCATAAGTTACCGGCGAAAGGGCGTTGAAAGTTATGGTTTGATCTTCCAGCGCTTCGCTGGTTACCAGTAAATCCTGTGTAACATCATCGGCTGCTAAATAATTGGCATCTCCCAACTGCGAAGCAGTGATGGTGGTGGTTCCCGGGCCTACAATATGAACGGTATTGCCCGATATGGTTGCCACGTCTTCATCTGAACTGCTATAGGTAACTGCTAAGCCCGAAGAAGCAGTGGCGGTAAGGTTGAAGTCGGCATCGCCTACCATTTTGTTGGCCAGCGCTCCAAAGCTGATGGTTTGGGATCCCCGGGCAATTTCAACATCAATGTTTGCCGAAGCGCCCGTACCGGATCCATTGGTAGCATTTACGGAAATGGTGAACGAGCCTGCTTCAGTAGGTGTACCTGTAATAGCACCTGTGGATGTATTCAGGTTTAAGCCATTGGGTAATGCACCGCTTGCAATTGCATAAGCAGTGGGGGTTCCGGTGGCCGAAATCTGAAAATTAGCAGATTCTCCAACGGTTCCATTAAATGTAGAAGCTGTTACAACTGGTGTAAAAGAAGCTGCTGTCGCTTTTATCTGAATATTATCTATACGGTTGTTACCTGCTGCAGCAGTTGCTCCTGTAAAAGTAATCCTTAAATATACGTTAGCTGCATTATCAATACTATTGAAACTACTTAAATCAACGGTTTTGAGTGCAAAACTGGAAGCTATAGAATTTACCGTAGTGGCATTTGTAAAATTAACGCCATCAATGCTGTAATCCCATGCCTGATCGGTAAAGCCGGTTCCAGTTCTTTGTATTGCAAATGTAACTATCGGATTCTGATAACCCGTCATTGAAAATTTTATTACTATTGATTTTCCGTTCGCACTCTGATTTACAATTGCTAATGCTCCTGTGGTTGATGGGGTTCCTTTGGGATCGTTAACAGTACTGCCTCCAAACATATTCAACTCCGTATTGCTTGCATTGATCTGAGAAAACGATGATGACCCATTTGTACCATTAGCGTACATCATTGCCGTACCAGATTGCGTTCCAAACTCAGCCGCAAAAGAAGTGGGCGTGTTGGGTGCGGCAGTCGTTGTAGGAAAGGACCATGCAGCCAACTGGGTTTGTCCAATAGACTGAAACGATCCAAGGCTCATTACTAAAATGATTAAAGGCAGTAGCACTGTTGTCCAAACATGCTGTTTACCTCCTTTCACCGAATGTGTAAAAATTTTCATGTGTGTGTTTTTTTTCAATAAACAAATATTCATCAAAAATGCAGATACCCGTTGTATGAGGTTGGGAAATAATGATTAATTAATACTACCCAAAACTCAGGCAATCGGAAACCAACTAAAAGCAACGGTAATTTCGAGGAGGATATTAAGGAATACAGGTTTGGCAGAAAACAAAGATAGGGTCATCCAGGTAAAAAAGGGTGCACCGGTCTTTATTTTTTTAGGGGGATGAAGATACGTAAATTTTATATATACAATGAATTTTATTAACCGGCCAATAACATTATTTTTTCTTCACCCGCTGGTGCAAGTGTTCCTGCAATGCGGGATTTCTTGTGCCAGTAACAGTTAAGTAAGAAATATAAAAAAGAGGCTGGTTTTTCAACTCAGCCTCAATAAAATATTCAATCCGGTTTCTGTTATGGGAAAATACCAAGTTCGGCGTAGCTGGTAGCCACTTTATTAATGGCCGTAACATAAGCAGCAGTACGCATGTCCGGAATTTCAGGATTATTATTCCATACCGCCATTATTTCGCGGGTAGCACCAATCATGCTTTCTTCCAAACCACTTTGCACCAGGTCAATTTCATCAGGCCCCTGCAAAATAAATTTCCTTTCCTTTTCGCTCACATTTTTACCGGTAAGCTGTTCTATTTGTTTTAGTAATTCAGAATTTTGATTTTCAGCAAACCGTTTTTCCATGCGGCCATAGCGAACATGGCTCAGGTTCTTCAACCATTCAAAATAAGAAACCGTAACCCCGCCTGCATTAAGGTACATATCCGGAACACAAAGAATGCCCTTCTTTAAGAAAACTTCATCTGCCTCCGGAGTGCAGGGCCCATTTGCGGCTTCACCGATTATCTTCGCCTTTACCCTGGGTGCGTTTTCGCCATTGATAACATTTTCGAGCGCTGCGGGAATGAGGATATCACATTCCAGTTCAAGCGCATCTGTATTCTTGGGCAGGTTTGTAGCGCCGGGAAAATTGAGAATGGATCCGGTTTTTTTACGATGAAGAAATACTTCCTCTTCGTTTAACCCCTCAGGGTTCATGATGGCGCCTTCAAATTCGGCAAGGGCAATCACTTTTGCCCCGCCTTCGCGGAAATATTTGGCAGAATGATACCCCACATTTCCAAGCCCCTGTACCACCACGGTTTTGCCTTCCACACCCAGTGGCATACCCAGCTTTTGCATTACATCATCCATCATGCACACTTCGCGTATTCCAAAAAACACACCGAGGCCTGTAGCGCCCTTACGCCCGCGAACCCCTCCCTGCGAAACCGGCTTACCGGTAACACAACCTGCCGCATCAATTTCACCGGGCTTTAATGAAGAATAAGTATCCACAATCCACGACATTTCGCGTTCGCCGGTACCATAATCAGGCGCAGGCACATCAATACCCGGGCCAATAAAGTTTTTCTTTACCAGTTCGCTGGTATAACGGCGGGTTATTTTTTCCAGTTCGTAAACGCTGTAATTTTTAGGGTTTATTTTAATGCCTCCCTTGCCTCCGCCAAAGGGCACATTTACAATGGCACATTTATACGTCATCAGCGATGCCAGTGCCATTACTTCATCCTGGTTCACTTCATCACTAAAGCGGATCCCTCCTTTGCAGGGCGATTTATGCTGGCTGTGCTGAACGCGATAAGCTTCAATTACTTCAACGGTGCCATTATCCCGTTTTAACGGGAACCGCATCTGGTAAACGCTGTTGCAGGCTTTAATCTGTTCAAGTATCCCCTGTTCCCATTTGGTGAATTTAGCTGCTTTGTCAAAGCTTCTTTCCACACTTAGAAAAAAGCTGTACGGCTGTTGCGAAGACATAAAATAGTTTTTAGTTTAAATAATCAGGCAATCAAAAAAAATATGGAATAATTTATTTTTTTTCAATATTGGCAACCTTGCGGTCGATGTAAAAGAGGTAGGCAAATAAGCCCAGCAAAATGGTTAAACACACTGCAACCACCACATAAATTTTACCGTTGCTCCGCATTGCATCAGCCATTTCCACTTTCTCCTGTGCAAACGCTGGCAAACAAAAAAGGCAGGTAAACAATAAACTGTAAATGCTTTTTTTAACCATGGAATAAGTTTTTTTCCCTGATGAGGGCTACACGAATTTTTAAAGTGGATATCCATACTCCGAGGAGGGTCCATCCAATTACGGCAGGGTAAAAAACCATCCTCAGCCGGCTGTCGATGTCGTTAAAATTTAAAGCAGGGTTTCCGCTGTCGCTTCCCGGTGAGCCGGGATGTAAGCTTCCCACCAGCCGGGGAATGATCCAGATGCTGGGAAACAGCATGGCAAATGCGAAGATGTTGTAAACTGCGCTTACCCTTGCCCGTTTATCTATATCGGTAAACGAGGAACGCAATACAAAATAGGCGCCATAAATTAATAACGCAATGGCTGCGCCGATCAGTTTGGGTTCTTTTAAAATATTAGCAAGCGACTGGTGCTGATCGGTAACCCAGGTGTAATTGGCCCATATAGCGCCGGTGATGTAACCCAGCATTCCAAAAAGGGTTCCTACCGCTGCAAAGTTGCTGGCATAAATGTCTTCACGGTAATTAAAGCCAAGCAGGTAGCGGATGCTGTACACTAAGCTAATGATAAAAAGCACCATCATGCCCATCCACATACATACATGGAAATAAAGGTTCCTGATGGTTTCATTCAGGATGAACAACCGGGGCACATCCAGCAGAAAACCTGCAGTTACCGTGTAAATAAGCAGGATCAGCGATAATATTTTCCACCAGTGATTACGCAAGAAGAAGCTTTTTGGAATAGTGGCGCAAAGTTATGGTAAGCAGCAAGAGTTCTCAAAATATTTCTCCTTTAGTCTTTCCATAAAAATGGGAAAAGGATAAAAGCCAGAACCACCACGGCCAGGTTAAGCAATAAAACCAGCCCGGTAAGCTGCAAAACAGCCCCTTCTCTAAACACTTCATTAAATGCGGCACGGCTCAGCCGCATCAAAAGCAGCAACTGGGGCAAAATAACCGGGAACCCGAGTATGGCAATGAGTGCGGCATTTTGCTGTGCTTTTGCCGCAATGGCGCTCATTAAGGTAAAAACCAGGCTGATGCTCACTCCGCCCAGCAGGGCTATGCCCATAAATTTAAGCGAATCACTAACCGGGTTTTCGAGAAAGGTAAAAAACAACACAATGCTGATGGCGCTCATAACAACCATCAGGATTGCATTAAAAATAAGTTTGGCAAAAATGAAATCGGTTGGAGAACTGATGCTGTAGAAATAAAGCATTCGCCCCCTGCTTTCCGAAAAAAAACTTTTGGCCACCGTATTAATGCACACAAATAACTGAATCACCCAAAAAAGGCTGTTCCATGTGTTGGCATCGGGAGCAGATGGAAACGAAAGGTACAACACATAAATCGTTGCAGCTATATATAATAAAACCCCGTAAAAACTATGCTTTTGCCTCAGTTCGAGAAGCATATCCTTCTTTACCAGGGTTAAAATTTTTTGCATGGATATGAAAATATTCAAATTCTTTTGCGCTGCATCCGGAAAGGATTTAACTTTTAAGCTTTCTTAATTATTCCTTTACCTGTGCGCAGGTGCGGCAGCGGGGTTCGTAAATATCTTTTTCGCCAAGCAATACCTGCCCCTGTGCGGGAACTTTGCGGTAACTGATGTTGGCAATATTGCCACACCTTACACAAATGGCGTGCAGTTTGGTAATATAATCGGCTTTTGCCAGCAGGTGGGGCATCTGGCCAAAGGGATTGCCCTGGTAATCCATATCCAGCCCGGCCACAATCACCCGAACGCCGCCAAGGGCAAGGGTTTCGCATACCCGGGTAATTTCAGGATCAAAAAACTGCGCTTCATCCACCCCCACCACATCCACTCCCTGTGCCAGAAGCAAAATCCGTTGCGAACTATCTACCGGGGTTGATGCAATGGCATTGGTATCGTGGCTCACAATTTTCACTTCATCGTAACGCACATCAATTGCAGGCTTAAAAATTTCAACTTTCAGATTGGCGATTTTCACCCGCTTCAGTCTGCGAATAAGCTCTTCCGTTTTACCGCTAAACATACTGCCACAAATCACTTCTATCCAGCCCTTTTTTCCTCCTTTATAATGCGGTTCTATAAACATTCGGTAAAAATTTAAATTTCAGTTTGTAACTTTATCCGGTTCGCGCAAAGTTTATCGTTTCTGCGCAGAAAGCAAAACAAATTTAGATTGCAACCAGCATAAATTGTTATTATGGAAAGAGTGGAAACACTCGCAAAAAAACTATTGGATCAGATTGGCAATAAAGCGCCAGCCGATCAAATCAGGCTAACTATACAAATGTTACAGTTGGAATTGCAGCATTATGCAGGCAATGTATCCATCTCCGAACCTAAAAGCCTGGCCAGCATTCATGTTCCTGTTCCGGCAGCAGAAATTGAATTAGCCGCTCCAATGCCGCCTGTTGCCGAAGAAAACAAAATTCAGGAATCAGAAAAAACGGTTATGGTGCTGCAGGTGGATGAAGATGAGCTGGAGGCTGAACTGGAAGAGATCAGGCGCAATGCAAAAACAAATGAAAAAATAAGCGTCCACAATAAACCCCAGATGTTTTTTGATCCCATTGAAGATATTCCAACGCTTACCCACCAGGCGCCTAAAGCAATTTCGGCCAACCAGAAAGAACTGAACGAATCCATTGGCGATTCCGGAGCTTCACTAAATGAAAAGCTGAAACAGGCAAAACTGGAACTCAGTGAAACCCTTCAGGAAGTTCCGGTAAAAGACCTGAAGAAAGCCATTGGCCTGAACGACCGTTTTCTGTTTATTAAAGAATTATTCAGGAGCGATGAAACCATGTACGAACGAAGCATTAAAACCATCAATGCTTTTGGCATTTATGCCGAAGCGGAGTTTTGGATAAAACGCGAATTGAAACTGAAATTGGGATGGGATGAAAAATCGCCCTGCGTAAAACAATTTGATCAGTTGGTGAGAAGGCGGTTTCTCTGAATATACTCAAGTATCTTTTTTGTTGCTCCCTGATTTTCTCTTACATACTTACCGGCAGCATTACCTGCAGTTTGCATTTTCAACTCATCCGAAAAAAGTTCAGTAAGCATTTTTTCCAGCTCCAGCGGACCGGTTGGCGATAATGCGCCGCCATATACAATCAGATCGTTGGTTTCCTGAAATTTTTGATGTTCGGGACCAAATAAAACAGGCTTCCCGTACACAGCAGCTTCCAGTACATTATGCACCCCGTTAGCGGTAAATCCTCCTCCAACAAAACAGGCATTGCCATACCGGTAAAGTACCGATAACATCCCCATGTTATCAACGATCAGAATATTTGATCCGTTTCCGGATGCGGTATCGGCAATCAGTGATGAATATAACCGGGCACCGGGAAAGGTTTTTTGCAAAGCCCGGATGTTTTCTTCTAAAATTTCGTGGGGTGCAATAATAAAAGCAATGTCGTTCCGCTTATGTATAAAATGTGAAAGCTCAATGATGTCTTCTTCCCAGGTGCTGCCGGCCACCAATGCTTTTCTACCCTGCAACCAGTTTTCTATAAGGGGTATGCCCGGCGCTGCAGTGGCAATGCTGAGTACCCTGTCGAACCGGGTATCGCCTGCCAGCACATAATTTTCAACTCCGATTGATTTTAATAATTGAACCGATTTTTCATTTTGTACAAAGAGCACCGAGAAACACCGCAGCATTTTCTGCCATAAGCCACCGTACCACTTAAAGAAAGGCTGAGATTTTCTAAAGATTCCCGAAATGAGCAGCAGGGGAATTTTTCGATCATGTATTTCGGATAAAAAATAATACCAGTATTCGTATTTCACCCACAATACCAGCCGGGGGTTTAGCATATCCAATAACCGTTTTGCAGCAGAGGGGCTGTCGGCAGGCAGATAAAATACAAAATCGGCCTGTGGATAGTTTTTCCTGACCTCGTACCCGCTGGGTGAAAAAAAACTGAGGGCAAATTGGTAATCGGGGTGCTTTTCTTTCAGGGCTTCCAACACAGGCCTTCCCTGTTCAAATTCGCCAAGGCTGGCGCAGTGCATCCAAACCACCGGCGCAGCGGGTTTCCACTCCGGAAAATTTTTCCGGCCCTCGTACCATTTCTGTGCTTTCAGGCTCCAAATACCTGCAATTCTTATCCCCAAACGCAGCAGTACAAGAAAAATATGGTAGAAAAATCGGTTCAGCGGCGCAATTTCTATCAAAAATAATACATTGATCCCAAGCCGGGGAATAGCTAATTTCCCACGCTATGCGTATATTTGCGCCCGTTTAAATTTTGGATATGAAGCCTTTACAAATGGTGGATACCCTTACCCAGTATCATAAAATAAAGAAGGAAGTAGATGCCGCGGTTATAGGCGTTTTGGAGAGTTCACAGTTTATTGGAGGGCCTGAAGTAAGCGCTTTTGCCTCCGAGTTGGCTGCCTATCATCAATGCAAACACGTAATTCCCTGTGCAAATGGCACCGATGCATTGCAAATAGCCCTGATGGCCTTAGGGCTTAAGCCGGGCGATGAGGTGATTACCCCTTCTTTTACCTACATCGCTACGGTAGAAGTAGCTGCCCTGCTGGGAATAAAACCCGTATTTGTAGAAGTGGATAAACAAAGTTTTTGTATTGATCCGGATGCCATCGAAAAAGCGATTACCCCCAAAACCAAAGCCATTGTTCCCGTACACCTTTACGGCCATGCCGCCAACATGGAACGGATCATGGATATTGCTGCACGCCATCATTTATTTGTGGTGGAAGATAACGCACAGGCCATCGGTAACGATTATACGTTTAGCAACGGAACAGTAAAGAAAACCGGTACCATCGGCGATATCGGCTGCACGTCATTTTACCCATCCAAAAACCTGGGTGCATTTGGCGATGGCGGCGCCATCACCACCAATAACGATGAGCTTGCCGCGCTCCTTAAAATGATCGCCTCTCACGGCCAGAGCAAACGCTATTATCACGATGTGGTGGGCTGCAACTCCCGCCTCGATGCCATGCAGGCGGCAATTTTGCGCATAAAGCTGAAACATCTTGATGAATATATTGACGCCCGCAGAAAGGCTGCCGATTATTACGACAAAGGCTTTTCAGGCCAAAAGGGAATCAGCATTCCGTTCCGCGCCACCAATAACCGGCACGTATTTCATCAATATACCCTTATATTGGAAGGAATAGACCGCAACGGATTGCATGAATATCTTGCTGCGGAAAAAATTCCATCGATGATCTATTATCCTGTTCCTGCCCACCGCCAGAAGATGTTTGAAAGCTTTGGCGGATCAGGTTATCCGCTTCCGGTTACCGACTGGCTTACCGATCGGGTGATCTCGCTGCCCATTCACACCGAGCTGGATACCGAACAACAGGATTATATTATTTCAAAACTGCTGGCATATACCGGCAGGTAAAGCATTTGGTTAAATAACATTATGAAAATTGCAGTTGTAGGCACAGGATATGTTGGGTTGGTAACCGGTACCTGTTTTTCGGAAACCGGAAATAATGTGGTATGTGTTGATGTGGATAGATCAAAAGTTGAACGGCTCTCTAAAGGAGAAATCACCATTTACGAACCGGGGCTTGAAAAAATTTTTCTCAGAAACCAGAAAGAAGGCAGGCTGAAGTTTACCACTTCGCTGGAAGAAGGCATACAAGATGCACAGGTGATTTTTCTGGCACTGCCCACACCTCCGGGCGAAGATGGCAGCGCCGACCTCAAATATATTTTAGGCGTAGCATCCCAATTAGGCAAATTATTGAAGCCCGGTGATTATAAGGTGGTGGTTGATAAAAGCACCGTACCGGTAGGCACCGCCGAAAAAGTAAAAAACGCCATCCTCAGTTCTGCAAAAACAGAAGGAAATGATATTGCCCAAAGTTTTGATGTGGTATCGAATCCCGAATTTTTAAGAGAAGGCGTAGCGGTGGATGATTTCATGAAGCCCGACCGGGTGGTGATTGGTACCGAATCGGATAAAGCCATTAAAGTGATGACCGAACTTTACGCACCTTTTGTGCGCCAGGGAAACCCCATCATCTTTATGGATGAAAACTCCGCCGAACTCACCAAGTATGCAGCCAATTCTTTTCTTGCCGTAAAAATCAGTTTCATGAATGAGATCGCAATCCTCTGCGAAAAACTGGGCGCCGATGTAGATATGGTGCGCAGGGGCATAGGAAGCGATGAGCGGATAGGAAAACGTTTTCTGTTTCCCGGCATCGGGTATGGGGGAAGCTGCTTTCCTAAAGATGTGCAGGCGCTGGTGAAATCTTCATCCGAAATAAAATACGATTTCCGGATTCTGAATGCAGTAATGGATGTAAACACAAAACAAAAATTGCATTTGCTGCCCAAAATAAAATCGTATTATAATGGCAATATTAAAGGCAAACATTTTGCCCTTTGGGGGCTTGCCTTTAAACCCAATACCGACGACATCAGAGAAGCCCCTGCCCTGTACATGATAGAAGCATTATTAAATGAAGGGGCAACCATCTCTGCATTCGATCCCGAAGCCATGCACAATGTGAGCACTCTGCTGGGAAATAAAATCAGCTTTGCAAAAACCCAGTACGATGCACTGCAAAATGCCGATGCCCTGCTGATTGCCACCGAATGGAACGAATTCCGCACACCCGATTTTGACAAAATATCCTCCCTGCTGAAAGATAAACTGATCTTTGACGGAAGAAACCTTTTCGACCTTGCCCAAATGGAAAAACTGGGTTACCATTACGAAAGTGTAGGACGAAAAAAGATAACCCGGAAAAATTAAGCCACTGTGCCGAATAAAAGAATATTAATAACCGGCGCCGCCGGATTTTTAGGATCACATCTTTGCGACCGCTTCATTAAAGAAGGGTATGATGTGGTGGGAATGGACAACCTCATTACCGGCGACCTTAAGAATATTGAACACCTGTTTAAGCTGAAATCGTTTGAGTTTTACCATCACGATGTGTCTAAATTCATTCATATTCCCGGCCATCTCGATTATATTTTACACTTTGCATCGCCGGCAAGCCCGATCGATTACCTTAAAATTCCGATTCAAACCCTAAAGGTGGGATCGCTTGGAACCCACAACTGCCTTGGCCTTGCACTGTCTAAAAAAGCGCGGATCCTGGTGGCAAGTACCAGCGAAGTGTATGGCGATCCGCTGGTTCACCCACAAACCGAAAATTATTGGGGCAATGTGAACCCGGTTGGGCCGCGCGGCGTGTATGATGAAGCCAAGCGTTTCCAGGAGGCCATCACCATGGCCTATCACACCTTCCATAATTTAGAAACCAGGATTGTAAGGATATTCAATACCTATGGCCCACGGATGCGGCTAAACGATGGTCGCGCACTTCCGGCATTCATTGGCCAGGCTTTAAGAGGTGAAGACCTCACCGTTTTTGGAGATGGCAGCCAAACCCGGAGCTTTTGTTATGTTGACGATTTAATTGAAGGCATTTACCGGTTGCTGATGAGCGACTATGCCCAACCGGTAAACATTGGCAATCCCGACGAAATTTCGCTCCTCGATTTTGCCGAAGAAATCATTAAGCTTACCGGAACCAGCCAGAAAATAGTATATAAGCCACTCCCGGTTGACGACCCCAAACAACGGCAACCCGATATTTCGCGTGCAAAAGAAATTTTAGGATGGGAACCAAAAGTTAAGCGTGCAGACGGACTAAAACTTACTTACGAATATTTTAAAACCCTTCCTCCGGAAGAGTTGAACAAACAACCAAAAGAATTTATCAGCAGAAAATAAAGGCATTTTTGCCGAAAGAAATTATGTATCAGGAACTATTAGAAAAAAAGAAAACACTTGCAGTAATCGGGCTTGGCTATGTGGGCCTTCCCATAGCCCTTGAGTTTGCAAAAAAAATTAAGGTTATCGGTTTTGATATTAATGCCGAAAGGGTAGAGATGATGCGAAACGGGATGGACCCCAGCAACGAACTGGATGCATCCAGTTTTGAGAACTGTGATATTGAGTTTACCAATAACCTGGATGTACTTCGAAAAGCAAACTTTTTTATTGTTGCCGTACCTACCCCGGTTGATGACCACAATGTGCCTGATCTTATTCCCGTTCAGCGCGCCAGCGAAACCATTGGCAAAGTGTTGAAAAAAGGCGATTACGTGGTTTTTGAAAGTACGGTTTACCCGGGTTGTACCGAAGAAGATTGTGCGCCCATCATCGAAAAATGGTCGGGGCTTAAAATGATTGAAGATTATAAACTGGGCTATTCGCCCGAAAGGATAAACCCCGGCGATAAAGAACATACCATTACCAGCATCACCAAAGTGGTAAGTGGCTGCTGCAATGAAAGCCTTGATGTGATTGCAAAAGTATATGAACTGGTTGTAAAAGCAGGGGTACACCGCGCATCGTCCATTAAAGTGGCAGAAGCTGCAAAGATTATTGAAAATACCCAACGCGATCTCAATATTGCGCTGATGAATGAACTGTCGATCATTTTCGACAAAATGGGGATTAATACCTTTGAAGTGCTTGAAGCGGCAGGCACCAAATGGAATTTTTTAAAATTTCAACCGGGCCTTGTTGGCGGGCATTGCATAGGAGTTGATCCGTATTATCTTACTTACAAATCCCAGAAACTGGGTTACGACAGCCAGGTGATTTTAGCAGGCCGTACCATTAATGACGGCATGGCCGGGTATGTTGCCAAAAAGATTTTACAGCACATCATTAAAAATAACGGGAATGTAAAGGATGCCAAAGTGCTGGTAATGGGCGCCACCTTTAAGGAAAATGTGAGCGACATCCGAAACAGCAAAGTGGCCGATGTGGTAAAGGAACTGAAATCGTTTTCGCTGAATGTAGAAGTAACCGATCCGCATGCAAGCAGCGAAGAACTACAGCACGAATATGGTTTTTCGCTGGTTGATAAAACCGGGAATGATTATGATGCCGTAATTGTTACGGTTCCCCATTCCGATTATAAATTGTATGATGATGCTTATTTTACTTCCATCACCAAACCCACGGCCATCATTGCCGATTTGAAAGGAACTTACAGAAACAAAATAAAAAACAGAACATACTGGAGTTTATAATTTCATTTCAACATGGCGCTTAATCATCACCAAAAGGATATTTCTTCATCACGTTTCCTGGTTACGGGAGGCGCCGGGTTTATTGGAAGCCACATTGCAGAATATTTGCTGAAGCAAGGCGCAGGACATGTTCGGGTATTGGATAACATGGCGAATGGCTTTGAACGCAACCTCGAAGTACTTAAGCCATACCCTGCATTTGAATTTATAAACGGGGATATCCGGGATAAGGATGTTTGTAGCAAAGCATGTGAGGGTATTGATTTTGTAAGCCACCAGGCTGCGCTGGGATCCGTACCGCGCTCCATAAAAGAACCCGTATATTTTACGGAAGTGAACATCCTTGGCTTTGCCAATATGCTACAGGCAGCCGTAGAACAAAAAGTGAAACGCCTGGTTTATGCATCTTCATCTTCAGTGTATGGCGATGAGCCATCCCTGCCCAAAAAAGAAGGCCTGGTAGGTAAATGCCTCTCCCCTTATGCTGCAACAAAAAAGACCAACGAATTATACGCATCCGTTTTTAATGAAGTGTACGGATTGGAATTGATGGGCTTTCGTTACTTCAATATTTTTGGGCCGAGGCAGGATCCTGATGGCGCTTATGCCGCCGTAATACCGCTTTTTGTAAAATCGATTATTAAGGAGCTTCCTGTTTTCATTAATGGCGATGGAGAACAAACCCGCGATTTTACCTTTGTGGAAAATGCCGTTCAGGTAAACATCAAAGGGCTGCTTACCGAAAATAAAAATGCCCTTAACCGGGTATATAATGTGGCAATGGGCGAAAACTTCAGCGTTAACTACCTGTATAATGCGTGCAGGGAACAACTGAACAGCAACTGGCAGGCGGTGCATCGCGAACCCAGGCAGGGCGATATCAGGGATTCCCTTGCCGATATTTCTCTGGCAGAAACCATGTTAGGCTATATTCCCGAAAAGAAATTTGGCACAGGCCTTGCCGAAACCATTGAATATTTCCGGAAAATTTATTCCGGATCCTAATCTATTAAAATATGCCTTTAATTAAAACCGAATTTAAGGGATTGTTTGTATTTGAACCCGTTGTGTATAACGACAGCAGGGGCTATTTTTTTGAGAGCTACAGCGAACGTACCTGGAAAGATGAAGGGGTTGATATTCGCTTCATCCAGGATAACCAGGCAAAATCTTCCTATGGCGTAGTGCGGGGCTTGCATTACCAGCTTAACCCTCACGCACAAACGAAACTGGTAAGGGCGCTTTCCGGAAGCATATTAGATGTGGTGGTGGACATCAGAAGGGGGTCGCCCACATTCGGAAAACATTTTTCCATTGAACTGAGTGCAGATAACCATAAGCAGCTATTGGTGCCCCAGGGTTTTGCACATGGATATGCGGTTTTGAGTGAAACAGCAGAAGTACTCTATAAATGCGATGCATTTTATCATAAAGAATCGGAAGCCGGCATTTCCTATAACGACCCTGCACTGGCCATCAATTGGAAAATTCCTGCCGATAAACAAATCATTTCCGATAAAGATCAGAAGCAGCCAGGCTTTGCAGATTGCATCAGCAATTTTGAGTTTAACCAATGAATGAAAAGCCTGTAATATTAGTAACGGGCGCCAACGGACAGTTGGGCATGGAGTTTCGTGATCTTGAATCTTCGTTTACCGATTACCGTTTTATTTTCGTTTCACGGGATGAATTATCGATAACGGATGCCGGGGCAATTGAACGTTTTTTCGGCAGCCATGCCATTGATTATTGCATTAATTGTGCTGCCTATACTGCCGTTGATAAAGCTGAAACAGAACGGGATGCCGCTTTTTTGGCCAATGCGGAAGCGCCGGGTTTCCTTGCAGCGGCAGCGGCAAAATACGGAGCCGCTTTCTTTCACTTTTCTACCGATTATGTTTTTAATGGAAACGGGAATGATCCTTATACCGAAAACCTTCCAACCAACCCGGTAAACGTATATGGTGAATCGAAAAGAGATGGCGAACTGGAAGTAGTAAAGCATCATCCAAAAGCGGTAATCATCCGCACTTCCTGGGTGTACAGCCGGTATGGAAAGAACTTTGTAAAAACCATGCTCAGGCTCATGAATGAAAAACCGGAGATTTCTGTGGTGAGCGATCAGGTGGGAAGCCCAACCTATGCAGGGGATCTCGCAGCAGCGGTAATGCACATCATTCAAACCCATTTACCCTCACAAATCATTCCCGGAATTTTTCATTTTGCCAACAGGGGAGAGATTAGCTGGTTCCGGTTTGCCGAAGCCATTAAAGAAATTTCCGGGCTTCAGTGCAAAATCAATCCGGTTGCTACCTCAGAATATCCTACACCGGCAAAGCGCCCTGCATATTCGGTTTTAGATACGGGCAGGATTATTGCCACTTACCAGGTGAGTATTCCCTACTGGAAGGATAGCCTTAAAGCATGTATCCGGTTGCTAAAAGATTAGAAAACATTTCCCGCTCCGCGGGCATCAGTTTCCTGATAAAAATTCAATTACCTCCCACCCGGAGGACAATACTGCCGGAGGAAATTGCTGTATAATTTAGAAAGGTGCTCCCAGGTTCCCCTGCCTTCCTTAAGGCTATGCGTTCGATTGGGATAGGCCATAAACTGAAATTGCTTTCCATTGGCAACAAGTGCATTTATCAATTGTTCCGCATTATCATAATGCACATTATCATCGCCCGTACCATGTATGTACAACAAATTTCCTGCTAAGCCCTGCACCCTCGAAACGGGGGAATTCTTTAAATAATCATCCATATTTTCCTGTGGAAGCCCCATATACCTTTCCTGGTAAACATTATCATAATTAAGCGTATTGGTGATGGCCGCAATGGCAATACCAGTTTTAAACAATTCGGGATACATAAACATTAAATTAAGGGTAGATGCGGCTCCCCCACTCCAGCCCCACACAGCAGTACGGCTTTTATCGATATAAGGCAATTCCAGGATTTTTTTAAAGCCATTGGCCATATCCCGGATATTAACATCTCCTATTTTCCGGTAAATAGCCCTTCTCCATCCGGCTCCTTTTAATGCGGGCGTTCCCCGGTTATCGATAGCAACCTGAACATAACCATCAGCACTCATGTCGCCATCATAAAGAAAACTATCATGTTCTCCATACTCATCATCAGTAACCAGTTTAGCAGGCTCACCATAAACATACATCACCACAGGATATTTTTTTGCAGGATCAAAATGATCCGGTTTTCTTATCCATGCATCAAGCAAAATATTATCTTCAGTTTTAAGCTGGATATATTCCACATTAATATTTTTATCCGTTCTCAAATTTGAAACGATAGATCGCGATTTGCTAACGGGGTTATCATCGGGCAGGCTAACCCATTCCGTTAGTTTTGGCGTATTATGGTTGCTGAACGTATGATAAGCCATTTTAGCTGTTGGTGAAATATCGTACACATGGGTTCCTTCCAGTTTTTTATCGCAAAGCAATTCAGCATCATCCTTATTATTTTTCCCATCATATTTTATCCGGTATAAATAAAGTTGTGTGGCATTTTTTGGAGAGGCAGTGAAATACACATAGCTGTTTTGATCGTCAATTGCTTTAATCTCACCAATATCATAATTACCTTTTGTGATTAGGGAAACGTTTTTTCCATCTCTGCTGATCTTATAAATATGCCGCCATCCGTCTTTTTCACTTACCCATAAAAAATCCTGGCCCTTATTAATAAACTTCCAGGGGCTGATGTCATCCGGAACTTCTATCCATGCCGGATCGCTCTCTGCCCAAAATGTACGGGCCGAACCATCATTAGCATTACAATAAATCAGCCTGCATTCCTGTTGCTTCCGGTTGAGTTGCTGAACGATCAACTCACCGGGGCTTACCCAGTCCATTCGGGTAAGATAATGTTCGCCGGGGTCGCCTTCAATATTCATCCACCTGATCTGCCCGCTAAAAACATTTACCACACCTATTTTTGCAGGCGATGGAGATTCTCCGGCTTTTGGATATTCTACCGGAATGATTCTTGAATAAGGGCTATCGGTGGTATTGAGCATATAATAGTCTCTTATCTTACCTGCATCAATGTGCCAGAATGCAATTTTGGAACCATCGGGGCTCCAGCGGAAACCGTCGCGGCACACAAATTCTTCCTCATAAACCCAATCGAAAGTTCCGTTAATAATTTTACGGGTGCCATCGGTAGTTAATTTTTTAACGATGCCCGATGAAGCATCTTCCACAAAAAGATTATGTTCGCTCACATAAGCAACCTTCTTTCCATCGGGCGATAATTTTGCAAACATCAGCGATTGTGCCGGCCTGTCTTTCCCCACCTGGTGCAACTGATTATTGGTAAGGTTCAATAGCCAGTAATCGCCACGAGTATTCTTGCGCCATACTTTTGCTGAATGGGTAAAAATCAGCACTTGTTTTCCGTTTTGCGAAAAAGCAAAAGATTCCGGAATCAGCACATTCATTCCCGCAGGGGTAAGCTGTTCGCGGTTAATTAATATGGTTTCCGCATTTGTTTTGGGATCTATCCTTACAATATTGCCGTCTTTAAATTTTGTATAGGCAAGTCCGTCGGTGGTCCAGTTTATTTCCTGCGACTGTGCAAAAAGGGAAAAGAAAACTAAAAAAAGAATTACGAGGTGTTTCTTAATCATCATATAAATTTTAGAACCGGGTAAAATTAATTAAATAGCCACAGCAATCTTTACCGTTGCCGTAAAAACATCATAATTTTGGACTCATTCAAACTTATGCAGGGGGAGAAACTCAGGCTTGATAAATATTTATGGGCTATACGGATTTTTAAAACCAGGAGCCAGGCTGCAGATGCCTGCAATAACAATAAAGTTAAATATAACAATCAGCCGGCTAAGCCTGCTAAACCGGTTTCGGTGGGCGATGAGTATGAAATTAAAACCGAACAAAAAAAATGGGTGATTAAAGTAACTGAACTGCTGCACAACAGGGTTCAGTATGCGGAAGCCGTAAAATATTACCTGGATCTTTCCCCTGTTGATGACCATAAAACTGCTGCCATGCAACCCGCAGCATTTTTTACAGGGAAGCGGATGAGTAAAACAGGCAGACCTACAAAAAAGCAAAAAAGAGATCTTGATGAATTTCTCACAGGAGGTTAACCATGCGAATTGATATTATTTCGGTAGTGCCCGATCTGCTTTCCGGTCCGTTTTCGCACTCCATATTAAAAAGGGCCGGAGAACGCGGATTGCTAAAAGTGAATGTGCTGAATCTCCGCGATTATACCACGTATGCCCGCGCCCAGGTAGATGATTACCCTTTTGGAGGAGGTGCAGGTATGGTGCTGATGATTGAGCCATTGGTAAATGCCATTGAAGCGCTGCAGAAAGAAACACAATACGATGAAGTGATCTTTCTTACCCCTGACGGGGAAACTTTTAACCAGCAGATGGCAAACCAACTTTCGCTGAAACAAAACCTGCTGATGTTTTGCGGGCATTACAAAGGAATAGACCAGCGCTTTCGCGATCATTTCATCAGCAAAGAAATTTCCATTGGCGATTATGTACTGAGTGGCGGTGAGCTTGCAGCAGCCGTACTTACCGACGCCATCGGAAGACTGATTCCAGGAGTACTAAATGATGAAAGCTCGGCCCTCTCCGATTCCTTCCAGGATCACCTGCTTGCACCACCGGTTTATACCCGGCCCGAAAATTTCAGGGGGTGGACGGTACCCGGGGTGCTCATGAGCGGCAACCATAAACTGATTGATGAATGGCGATACAACGAATCGGTTAACCGTACCCGTGAGCGACGCCCTGATCTGCTCAACAACAATGATTAACCCCTTACCCCACACCCATCCATAATATTAAAAAATACATTACCCCCACGAACCCATAACCTTATTCCATGTACCAATTTTCAGAAACCGGAAACATCATCGACATCTTCAATAAAAAAATTTTTTACGGCCAGGTTCAGGTTGCCGACGGACGCATAACATCAGTAGAAAAATTCGACAACGAAAAACCGAATGAAAAATTTATCCTTCCGGGGTTTATCGACAGCCACGTGCATGTGGAAAGTTCGATGCTGATCCCTTCAGTATTTGCCCGCATGGCAGTGGTACACGGTACGGTAAGCACCATCAGCGATCCGCACGAAATTGCCAATGTTTGCGGAATGGACGGTGTAAGGTTTATGATTGAGAATGGAAAAAAAGTTCCATTCAAATTCAATTTTGGCGCCCCAAGCTGTGTGCCGGCCACCATTTTCGAAACTGCAGGCGCCGCCATCACCGTAAAAGATGTGGAGGAATTGCTGGCCGATCCGCATATAAAATACCTCAGCGAAATGATGAACTTCCCCGGCGTGCTTCATAAAGACCCGGAAGTGCTGGCAAAAATAGCCGCAGCCAAAAAAATGAAAAAGCCGGTGGATGGCCATGCGCCCGGGCTTATGGGCGAACCCGCAAAGCAATATATTGATGCGGGCATCAGTACCGATCACGAATGTTTTACAGAAGAGGAAGCTGCCGGTAAACTTAAATTCGGAATGAAAATCCTCATCCGCGAAGGAAGCGCTGCCAAAAACTTTGATGCACTCATTGGTTTGCTGCACAATCACCCCATGGAAATGATGTTTTGCAGCGACGATAAGCACCCCGACAGTCTTGAAGCCGGGCACATCAATAAACTATGTGCCCGAGCCGTGGCATTTGGTATTCCGCTGTTTAATGTATTGCAGGCAGCCTGTATTAACCCGGTATTACATTACAACCTTGAGGTAGGGCTGCTTCGCGAAAATGACCCGGCAGATTTTATTATTATTGAAAACCCGGAAAATTTTGAAGTATTAAAAACCTTCATCAACGGAAAACTTGTTGCAGAAAACGGCAAATCGCACATCCCCATGATTTCGGATACAGCCATCAACCGGTTTCACTGCAACGCCATTACGCCTTCCCAACTTCAGATACCATTTACCGGGCAAACCGAAATAGATGTAATTGAAGCGCTTGATGGGCAACTCATCACCAATCACCTGCACTTTGCAGCAAAAATTTTACATAACCAGCTCATTGCATCGCCCGAAAAAGACATTCTCAAAATTTCCGTTATAAACCGGTATAATCCATCAAGACCTGCGGTTGCATTTATTAAAAATTTTGGCATAAAAGAAGGCGCTATTGCTTCTTCGGTTGCGCACGACAGCCACAACATTGTTGCTGTTGGGGCAGATGATGATTCCATTGCAAGAGCGGTAAACCTGATCATCAAGGCCAGTGGCGGAATATGTGCGGTATGCGATGAAACTGAAAAGATTATTGAGCTGCCCGTTGCAGGATTAATGAGCCTGGATGATGGATACGATGTTTCAGCAGCTTATACCCGCATCGATGAATTTGTAAAATCAAGAATGGGATCTACACTTGCATCGCCATTTATGACCCTGTCGTTTATGGCCCTGTTGGTGATTCCGCACATCAAACTCAGCGATAAAGGATTGTTTGACGGGGATCAGTTCAGGTTTATAAATCAAATCAGCTAAGTTGAGAAAAATAATAACTCACAGAATACACTGATAAAAACAGATATCTACAATCAGAGTAAATCTAAAAATATTGTAAGCATTAAAAACAAATACAAAACATTATTTCAGTGCAATTGCTTTCACCACGCTTAAGGCCACGCTATCGGTTCCCTTTGCAGCAAAATATTTCGATTTAAAGGAAGTGGATTCCCCCGGTGCAATTACTTCATAAACGGTTTCATGATTTTCTTCCAACAGCACCCCGGTTTTACTATAAAACCTCAATCGTAATTCAACATCCTTATACGATACGATTTTTGCATTGTTCTTAATGGAGCCTTTAATTACCGTTTGACGCAACAGGTTCTTTTTATCCTTAGCCATTACGGCTAAAAATCTTTCGGGAGATTTGGCTTCAATTTCAGCCACATTCATTTTTCCCTTCTGGTAAAGATCCGTTTTTGAATCCTCTCCTTTACCACTGCCACAGGATGACAGTATCAGTGTTCCCAAAATGGCAATAATCATCATTTTCATGGTAAAATGGCTTAAAGTCTTTTCAAAATAAACCCATCCGGCCGATTTCTTTCTTATTTTGTTTGTTAATGAAGATAAAAATGATATTATTGCGTGTTTGCCAATCAACATCCCAACAATATTCCCATTAATAGCATGCCTATGGTAAGGAATCTAAGCTCCGAACATTCGCTAATCAGCAACTGGATTTCCGAGTTGAGAGACATCAATGTGCAACAGGATCGTATGCGTTTCCGGCGCAATCTGGAACGCATTGCCGAAGTTATCGGGTACGAAATCAGCAGGCAGCTTCCATCAAAAACCATCGAAGTGGTTACCCCGATGGGGGTTGCCGAATGCAGGGTGTTGCAGCAACAACCGGTATTGGCCACCATCCTTCGCGCCGGGCTTGCCATGCACAACGGGCTGCTGAGTTATTTCGACCGGGCAGATAATGCTTTCCTGAGCGCATACCGTAAACATCAGCCCGATGGCAGTTTCGAAATCAGCCTGGAATATATCAGTTGCCCCGACCTGGAAGGCCGCATCCTCATCATCAGCGATCCGATGCTGGCTACCGGCTCCTCCCTCGTAAAATGCATCCAGCAGTTAAAAAACGAGGGAGATATACAGGAACTGCATATTGTTTGTGCCATTGCCTGTACCGTGGGTATAGAATATGTGCGCCGGGAAGTACCCAAAGCCTTTATCTGGTGTGGCGCCATCGACGATGAACTCACCGCCAAAGGATATATTGTACCCGGTTTGGGCGATGCCGGCGACCTTGCCTATGGAACCAAAACCCAGAACTAATTGAAAAAGAGCCGTGTGTAAGTTTGTTAAAGAAGATTCCGGAAAACAGCTTTTTAGCACAATTGTTTATCTTTATTTTTTGAATCAAGTTACATAATGAGAAAAATTCTCTTTTACGTTATCGCTATCCTATTCACCCTTTCTGCGAAAGCTCAGGATCCGCATTTTTCCCAGTTTTTCGCATCGCCCCTTACCCTTAATCCTGCATTTACAGGAAAATTTGATGGTAAATGGCGGCTTGCTGCCAACCACCGGGATCAATGGCCTTCCATTCCCAAAGCCTATGTTACCACCAGCGCTTCGGTAGATTTCCCCATACTTGCCAGCAAAATTCCGGAAGGCGATGTGTTTGGAATTGGCATTTCCGGACTTACCGATGCCAGCGCCGACAATGCATTAAAGCTCAATTATGGTTCAATTTCGCTTTCCTATCACCGGGCATTAGATGAAGATGGATACAACACCATCGGCGCCGGTTTTCAGGGCACATACAGCAGCATGACCATCGACCCTGCCAAGCTCACTTTCGAAGATCAGCTTACACAAAACGGGTTTACCAATCCCACCAACGATATACTCACCAACGGCACCAACCAGAATTATTTTGATGTGAATGCCGGGTTGTTGTATTCCGGTTCCACAAATGGAGAGAATAATTATTATTTAGGTGTTTCGATGTACCACATCAACCGGCCAAAAGTGAGTTTCAAAGATAAAAACTGGTACCTCAGCGGAAGGGTAACCATCCACGGGGGCGGTTCATTCCCGGTTTCGGATGTGGTGGGCGTAAACACTTCGGTTATTTACCAGGTGCAGAACAAGGCCAGCGAAACCATTCTGGGAGCGGCATTATCGTTAAATGCGAACCCTGGCGAAATAAACCCCACCAGCATTTATATAGGATCTTGGTACCGGGTAAACGATGCGATTATTCCTTACCTCGGTATCGAATTTGCGGGGCTTCGCATTGGCGCCAGTTACGACATTAACACCAGTTCGCTGAAGGCTGCAACATCAAGCCGTGGCGGTTCAGAATTTTCCATTATTTACATCAGGAGAAAAGCAGAATCAAAAGGCATACCCTGCCCCAGGTTTTAGAAAATATTTTACATCAATACATCCTGCAGCAAAACCATGCAGGATTTTTTTTTGCACCTATAAAGATGGTTGCAGAAAAAATATGCTTATCCATTTATAATTGTAACAGCGGGGCTTCAAATCCTGCCCGACCGGCTTACATATTTATTTCCCCTGATGAAAAACCGGTATGGCCGCAATGCATCTTTTCCACTTGATGCTACGCCTATTCGCGAACTTATTCCAACTTCAATATCAGGGATAACTATTTCATCGCTCAACAATTGAACAGCGCCTGATTGCAGGCTGTGGCCACTAAATTGTTTTTCGATTCCCAATGCTTTTCCGGTATTTCCCGGTCCACGGGTGAGGCTGGTATCTGCATTTTTTTTACCGCTTCGTTTAAGCATGACCGGTATGCCGCACAATGGTTCAACCGCACGAATTAAAATGGCATCTGGAATACCGACTTTATTCGTAACCACGTTAAACATCCGGTGCAAACCGTAGCAGATATATACATAAGCGGTTCCCGGCGGGCCATACATAGCCTCATTTCTTGCGGTGCGTTTTCCATTGAAGGCGTGAGAGGCTTTATCGGTAAAGGCCACATAGGCTTCTGTTTCTACAATACGGCCACTGGTTATTTTTCCGTTGATCCGGGTTTCAATTATTTTTCCCAGCAGGTTACGGGCGATGGATACTACATCATCGGAATCGTAAAATGATATGGGAATGATCTGTGGCAAGGTTTAAAATACGCAGGGAGGGTTTATCCGCCAAATTACCAAATAGTTCTAACAGCAATTTAGGCATGGAACTTAATAGATGGCAGGAAGAAGAATGATACATTTTGCCGGATGGGATAAAGATTTGTGTGGCATTAGGTAAAGGTGGTGAAAAATCATTTTTTTGCTGATCCACAGGATATAAATTCGATGGGGAGAAAGATATTTTTTAATATATTGTAAAATAAAAAAGCCCCGGAGATAGCCGAGGCGCTAAATGTTTTCACAACGGAATAATCCTTATTGTGAATTGCATTCAAATAATACCATAAAATTAATATTTTTATTTTTAATGATAAAAGAAATTTGTTTGCTATGAAAAAAATACTTGGCCTTGATTTGGGGACAAATAGTATTGGGTGGGCATTGATAGATACCCAGAATAGGCAAATTCTCGGAATGGGATCTCGCATCATCCCAATGGGAACAGATAAACAAGATTATGAAAAAGGTATAGGAATTTCCAAAAATGCTGACAGAAGAACAAAACGTACTATTCGCAAAATGAATAAGCGTTATAAACTTCGCAGAAATAAACTGCTGTACATTCTTTATGAATTAGGAATGTTGCCTGAACAGTTTCAATTTCGATATAAAGTTAGAGATGAAAAAGGCAGACTAACAAATGACTATAAGGACGGACTTCCTCCAGAAAATAATCTACAAGATTTAGAACTTCTTCCTATTAAAAAAGGAACATTACAATTAAATTCTTTACAACATTACCAATTAAGGGTAAATGCATTAGAAAAGCCCATTACTCTTGAGGAATTTGGAAAGATATTGTATAGCTTCAATCAACTACGAGGATATTCCGGCGGGAATAATGATGAGGAAACTACAAAAAATAAAAAGGAAGAAGATAATGATGATGAAAATGATGTTGTAAAAAAATATGAAGTTATCACTCAAAAAGTTCTTATACAAAAAGTTGAATTATCAGACAGCAAATTTCAAGGAAGAGGAAAAAATAAAGGTCAAGAGTTTAGTAAATTCGATGTAACTGTTTTGATAGATGATGAAGAATTAGAAGGAGAAACAGAACTTCAAAATTTGGAGGAAAAAATCAATCAAGAGGAAGAATTAGAAATCCGAATCAGACGAAACAAAAAAGGAGAAACAACTTCTGTCGTTTTTGCTTTGCCTCAAAAAACTAATTGGCGTAAGCAAATGGAAGCTGACGAAAAACTTTTAAAGGAAAGTACAGGTGGAATTAAAGAAAAAGGACTTTTTATTAGTGAGTTGCGATTGAGAGATTTACAACAAAACAAATGGAAAAGAATTAGAAATAGAGTTTTCCTTAGAAATCAATATAAAGATGAATTTGATGCTGTTTGGGATTTGCAAGGTAAAACACATTCGATTCTGGATAATTGCCCAAAAGATAAGTTAGAAAAAATTTCAAATTACTTGTTTCCCGGCAGAAGTGAAACACAAGAAAAATTACGTCAGGAAGCTATAAGTGGAGGACTAAAATACATTATCAAGGAACAAGTCATTTACTACCAAAGACCTTTAAAACCTCAAACAGAATTAATCAGCAAATGTCAGTTTGAAAAAGAAGAAACGGTTTTAGCAAATTCCCATCCGTTGTTTCAGGAGTTCAGGTGTTGGAAACAAATCAACAATTTGTTTATTACTTCAAAGCAGGAAGTATATAATGAACGGAAGAAAAAAAATGTTTTTCAATTAACTGATAGATATTTACGTAGCGATGAAAAACAAGAAATTTATAACAGACTTCAAACTCAAAAACAATTAGGTTTTGGAGAGGTGGCAAAAATTGTAAAACTGAAAAATGACAAAACTGAATATCTAAATGGCTTAAATGTAAAAGCTAAACTTATTGGTTGTGATACTCAAATCGTAATCAAAAAAATTTTAGACGAACATTTTGAAACGCTACATTCTGTCGACAAAGAAATAGTAGAAAAAATTTGGAAAACAATTTTTGATAATGCCAATAATGGCAGCGAATACGACCAAAACAGTTTAAAAGTCTCTTCAATTAAAGAAGTTCTAAAGCCATTAAACAATGAAGATATAGCTACAGAATTGTCATTGAAATTTGCTCAAACTATCAAATTCCCAAGAAAGTATACAGGTTTTTCCAAAAAGGCACTCCTTAATATTTTGCCTTTGATGCAATTGAACCCTACAAATGTTTCGGAACAAATAAAAATCAAATTTGAAAATATTAAAAACAACATAGAAAGATTAAATAAAAATGAGAGTGTCGATACTGAAACAGGAGAAATTATTAATGATTTAGAAGATTACGTAATTGATTTTGTCCGAGCGAATCCAAATGCTTTAGAAAATGGAGGTATAATGGAGGCGTTTGCGGTTTCTTTGGTTTACGGCAAACATACAGCTAAAAAGATTTCAGCACAATTTAAAGACTATCACGAAATCCAACGAGTTGATAGAAATTTACGCAATCCGATAGTTGAGCAATTGGCTAACGAAACTATGCAAGTGGTTAAAGCCGTTTGGAAACAATACAAATTCAATCCCGAAGAACTTGAGATAAGAGTGGAGTTGGCAAGAAACCTAAAAAATAGTGCAAAAGAAAGAGACAAAATTTACAAGGGACAAGAAAAAAACAAAAAGATAAATGAACGTATAAAACAGCGATTAATGGAGTTGAAGCAAGAAGTAATTCCTAAAAACATTGAAATATACAAATTATGGAGCAATCAAAATAACGAAGCCTATCCAGCACCAAAAAAAGCTTCTGAACCAACGAAAGATGAAATTGAAAAATTAAGACTATGGGAAGAACAAGGATGCATTTCCCCATATACACTGAAACCCATTCCGCTGTCAAAATTATTTTCGCCAGAAAGGCTATATGATATTGACCATATCTTACCAAAATCCAGATTTTTTGATGATTCCGCTTCAAATAAAGTGGTTTGTGAAACGAATATTAATGAAGAAAAAAGTAATCGGACGGCTTGGGAATATATTTCGCAACAAAATTCTACTTATGGGATTTGTTCTACTGGGGACTATATTTCATATATTAATCGGATTTTTTACGGCAAAAAGAAGAAAAATCTTTTGCTAGAAAAAATACCCAACAACCCCGTAGATCGTCAATTAAAAGACACGCAGTATATTTCAGTAGCTGTAAAAAATGAATTAGCAAAAATAGTAGGAAGTGATAATGTAAAAACGAGCACAGGTGAAGTAACAGACTTTTTGAGAAGTCGCTGGGGATTAAAAAAACTCTTTATGGAGCTTACAGAAAGTCGTTTCAGGCAAATGGAATTATGGGATTGGAATAAAGAAACAAATCAATCGAATAGTCAATGGGTTATAAAATATTTTGATAAAGAAAAGCAAAAGCACATCTATGAAATCAAGAATTGGAGTAAACGGTATGACCATCGCCATCACGCGATTGATGCATTGGTTGTGGCATTAACAGACCAGAGTCATATTCAACGACTGAATAACCTCAATAAATATCTACAAGATGAACTTCTAAAAAGAAAGGATGAATTTAAACTTGAAGTAAAAGAAGATGAAACTATTCTTGAAGCATTTTTCAATATGGAAGAAAATAGAAGAAAAGAGATTCAACAGCAAATAGAAAGTTCACGACACTTTGAAAAGCCATTTGAAGATTTGATAAAACAAGCCAAAATACTTTTAGAGGCAATGGTAGTTTCCATTAAGCCAAAGGATAAATTAGGAATTAAAAAAGATAATAGAGGTAATGCACAATTAAAAATAAAAGGAGCTTTACATCAAGAAACTAATTACGGTAAAACAAAAGACCCAAAAACAGGATTGCTTCGTGATACTAAGACGGTGGATATTTCGTCTTTAAAAGCAAAAGATATCCCTCAAATCATAGATCAAGATGTTCTAGCAAAAGAAATTGATGATCATCAAAAAAAATATGATTCAGTTAAAGAAGCTTTTACCGGTGAAGGATTGAAAACATTTAATGAGAATAGATTTCAAACAAAGAAACCTACTGAACTAAAACCACCTGTTTACAAAGTAAAAGTATGGTATAGTAATAAACAAACAGAAGCAAGCACATTGCAACGGCTGTATGATGATAATGATAAGTTAAGCGTTGTTACAGGCGATAATTATCTGTTTATGATTATTGAGAAAGAAGATAAAAATGGGAATGAAAGAATGTTTGATTTGGTTTCTCTTTATGATTCTGCCGACATTGCTAAAAGAGCTTTGAGAAACAAAAATAACAATTACAAACTAAGTATCGTTTCCGAAACATTAGAAACTATTCAAGAGCAAATAAAACAAAAGATAGAAGATACACGAAAAGAATTAAGCGACAAGTTATCAAAAGAAAAGTCGAAAAAGAAAAAAGAAGATTTACAAAATAGAATTGACCAATTAGATGTCAACTTTAAACTAAAAACATTATTCACGCTTCAACAAAACGAATTAGTTTATCTACCAGAAAATGCAGATGACCCTATTTTAAATTTCAGTAATGATGAATTTAAAGAATGGTTAAACAACGTTGAAAACAAAAGTAAGTTTAGTAAACGGGTTTATAAAGCTGTGAAATTTGACAAAGGAAAAACTACAATTGCTCATTTTGTTCCTCACAATTTTGCAAATATCATAAGTGTTCCTAAAGATCTGACAGATGAACAAAAGGAGGCTTTGAAAAAACTATATAAAGATAAAAAGATACCCAAAAGGGAGTGGAATTTTATTGAGTATGGTTCTTACAGGGATTGTTCTCCTTATGAATCGGGAGAAGTTTTTATTAAAAGTTTAAATGAAGAAGCTAAAGGCAAAAAGAAAAAATTTAACCCTTTAAAAATACAGGATACTTGTATAAAGTTAGAAATAGATTGGATAGGCAACATTTCATTCTTAAAAAAGCCCCTTTAACATAGTAACAGAACAGCAAAATTTCCTTTCAGAACAAGAAACTATGTATAAAAAGAAAAAAATTAAAACCTTTTCCTCCTTTAATGAAGCAGACGAAGAAAATGCCAAATCCATGGCACAATTATCACCCGAAGAACATTTTAAAAATGTAACAGAACGAATACAAAAAATATATATCAATGAATTGAAAAAACCAATGAGCAAAAAATTAAAATTCAGAAAATGATATGAATGTATTTGTACCAGAACACCGGCAAATGTTATTGGCATTGGTAAAGCATGAGGTGAATTTTATGCTGATTGGCGGCTATGCCGTTATCCATTACGGGTATGAGCGAAGCACCGGCGATATGGACATCTGGCTGAAATTAGGAAACGATAATAAAAACAAACTGTTGGCAGCGCTGGCAGAATTTGGGATTGAAGATGAAGATTTAAATTCCCTAAACAGAATGAACCTTGACAAAGCAATTCCCGTTTTTTTCATAGGCGAGCCACCACGCAGAATAGATTTTGTAACGGCAATAAGCCGAGTGGCATTTGACGATGCCATCAAAAACACCTCCTATTTTAACCTGGAAGATCAACAAATACCTGTGATCCATTACAACGACCTGATACTTTCCAAAATCCACACCGGGAGAGCAAAAGACAAAGCCGACATTGAAGAGTTAGAAAAAATTAATAAATACAAGAAAGAACAATAGCTGAAACCATAATAAAAAGGGGCTTTCTTTCGTTCTGCTAAAGTAAACCGATATCCCATGATAAAGCGAACCCTTTATTTTGGCAACCCGGCTTATCTGAAAACCAGCAACGAACAACTTGTAATAGAATTACCAGATACCGGCGAAACAAAAACATCTCCCATTGAAGATATTGGTTTAATTATATTAGATCATACCCAAATAACCATTACCCAGGCGCTTCTCGCAAAACTTCTTGCCAACAATACGGCTGTAATTACCTGTAACCATACTCACCACCCGGCCGGATTATTTTTCAACCTCGATGGCCACAGCCTGCAAAGCCAGAAATTTAAAGCACAAACAGAAGCCACCCTTCCTCTCAAAAAGCAACTATGGCAACAAACCGTAATAGCCAAAATTGAAAATCAGGCAGCGCTCCTTCAATTAGAAAGACAGGACAATAAAATGCTTCTCAACTATGTAAAGGATGTAAAAAGCGGAGATAGCGAAAACCATGAAGCGAGGGCGGCTGCCTATTACTGGAAAAGAATTTTCCCTGAATTTCTGGAATTTAAACGCGATCGGGATGGTGCGCCTCCAAACAACCTGTTGAACTACGGTTATGCCATCCTCAGGGCAATAGTGGCAAGAAGCCTTACGGCATCAGGGTTATTACCCACTTTGGGTATCCATCACCGAAACCAATATAATGCCTACTGCCTTGCAGACGACATTATGGAACCTTACCGTCCGTTTATAGATAAACTTGTTTGCCAGATCATCAGAAGCAATGGAAAATACCTGGAAATGACACCGGTTATGAAAAAAACGCTTTTGGAAATCCCGGTTATGGATGTGTATTTAGAAGGGCAGAAAAGTCCGTTAATGAATGCGGTACAACGAACCACGGCCAGCCTGGCAAAATGTTATGAGGGTTATGCAAGAAAGATATTGTACCCGGGTTTAATTAAGGAAAGTAAATAAGGAACCTGATTACATAGTATAAATATGTTTAACCGCTTTAATGCTTACCGAATTATGTGGGTGCTTGTATTTTTCGACCTGCCAACCGAAACAAAAAAGGAGAGAAAAATTTACGCCAGATTCAGAAAGGATATTATGGCGGACGGCTTCAATATGTTTCAGTTCAGCATATACCTAAGGCATTGTGCCAGCAAAGAGAATGCTGATGTTCACATAAAAAGAATAAAATCCATCCTCCCGGCAAAGGGGCATATTGGTATCATGTGCATTACCGATAAGCAATTTGGGATGATGGAAATTTTCCGCGGCAAGAACCCGGCCGAACCTCTGCAAACCATCCAGCAGTTAGAATTATTTTAGTGCTCAGGAATAAAAAAATGGGCACACAGACCCATTTTTTCAATCCAAAATTTGTTATATGTAGCTTAATTCCAGCCTTTTAGGAGCTTTGTGTTGTAAAAGAACTAAGCTACATAAAAATTTGAAAGCAATTCACAACATTCTGTTGAAGATAAGCTCGTTTTTTACGTTGTAAAAGAACTAAGCTACATAAAAATTTGAAAGCAATTCACAACAAACCTGCATGATTGTTTCGGCAAACTGGCGTTGTAAAAGAACTAAGCTACATAAAAATTTGAAAGCAATTCACAACAACGGTGGTATCCCGGCAAGATAGGCGTTAGTTGTAAAAGAACTAAGCTACATAAAAATTTGAAAGCAATTCACAACATAACCCATTATATTCTTCTTTTGTTTCAGGTTGTAAAAGAACTAAGCTACATAAAAATTTGAAAGCAATTCACAACTTAATCCTAGTAATAATTTCATTCTCCTGGGTTGTAAAAGAACTAAGCTACATAAAAATTTGAAAGCAATTCACAACTAAGCTGTTTTTTTCTGGCGCAAGTGCAAGTTGTAAAAGAACTAAGCTACATAAAAATTTGAAAGCAATTCACAACAGCGGTTGGAATATTTCGGTTCGGCCTTCAGTTGTAAAAGAACTAAGCTACATAAAAATTTGAAAGCAATTCACAACAGGGTTGTTAATTGAGTATCTATTACCCTGGTTGTAAAAGAACTAAGCTACATAAAAATTTGAAAGCAATTCACAACTCTGGCACTATGCCTGTGATTTCCTCGAAGTTGTAAAAGAACTAAGCTACATAAAAATTTGAAAGCAATTCACAACGACTGCGATAAAATACACGACCTTCTGTTTGTTGTAAAAGAACTAAGCTACATAAAAATTTGAAAGCAATTCACAACTGAGCGAGGGGAAAGATGATGGCAGCGGTTGTTGTAAAAGAACTAAGCTACATAAAAATTTGAAAGCAATTCACAACAATCAGGATTTCAATAAGTACTTAAAAGTGTTGTAAAAGAACTAAGCTACATAAAAATTTGAAAGCAATTCACAACCATTGCATTACCAGGATGCTGATGCCGGAGGTTGTAAAAGAACTAAGCTACATAAAAATTTGAAAGCAATTCACAACAAGTTTTGTGATTGCATCGGCAGTTATTTGTTGTAAAAGAACTAAGCTACATAAAAATTTGAAAGCAATTCACAACTCTCCGTTTATCAACTTCTTTTTTTGAATGTTGTAAAAGAACTAAGCTACATAAAAATTTGAAAGCAATTCACAACTCTAATGTTACTGATTTCATTTTGTGGAAAGTTGTAAAAGAACTAAGCTACATAAAAATTTGAAAGCAATTCACAACCCAATGATGTATTCGTAAGCAGAAACGGGTGTTGTAAAAGAACTAAGCTACATAAAAATTTGAAAGCAATTCACAACTTAGAGAGTTTTCTTCTTTTAATCCCGGTTGTTGTAAAAGAACTAAGCTACATAAAAATTTGAAAGCAATTCACAACTGAATCTGATATTCAAAATGATCATCGCCAGTTGTAAAAGAACTAAGCTACATAAAAATTTGAAAGCAATTCACAACGGTGCGCTACCAAAATAAGGATAACCAACGGTTGTAAAAGAACTAAGCTACATAAAAATTTGAAAGCAATTCACAACACGAACACCGAAAGCTCAATCACCTGTAACGTTGTAAAAGAACTAAGCTACATAAAAATTTGAAAGCAATTCACAACGCCGGTGCTTGTCTTATTGGGCTTGCTGCCGTTGTAAAAGAACTAAGCTACATAAAAATTTGAAAGCAATTCACAACGTTGACAGCGTTAAGACAATGACGCAACCAGTTGTAAAAGAACTAAGCTACATAAAAATTTGAAAGCAATTCACAACTGGAGTGGCCGCGATGAGTTGGTAGAATTGCTCCATAAAAAATGGTAGGATTCCCCGAGCAATACCCAGGTTGTTAAAGCCTTATAATCGATGGATAATGCTGTTCAGGAATACATCAAAACTACGAATTGTTTGGAATTTGATAGTATTTTGGCCATCCCAATGAAGGTTGAAAAATCAATACCAGATAACAGATCGGTAAAAATGCACATGATGATAATTTAGTACATTAGTACAATGAAACTATTAATTATTATGCTGTTGCTGCCATTAGGCGCATTCTCACAAAAAATTACAAAAGATTATACTGATGAGTTTACCGGAATTCACGAAAGGCAAACGAATTGGGAAGGCATCGGTACAAACAATAAATGGACAGCTCACGTTTCGTTTTTAGAAGCTGAAAAGGAAATCCTTTACATGGATATCCGTATAATTATTGAAAGTCTTCGCAACAATTATTATTCGATCTCAAAAGGAGATAAAATGATGATTAAACTGAGTAACGATTCTGTCATATCATTAACCTCAACTGCTGATTTTTCATGTTGTAAAGGGTGTGGAGCCGTAAACTTTTTTGGATCCGGCGCTAACGGAATCAGCGCTCGATATCAAGTTCTGGATGATGAAACAGATGCACTAAAAAAATATGCTGTTGTTAAGATACGTTTATATACAAGCAAAGGACATTTAGAACTCGATCTAAAAGAAAAAAAACAGGAAGTGATTAAGAGCCTGATAAACCTTTTCTAAATAAAATAGCTAAATTCGTTTTGCAAAGAATATTTAAAAAAGGCAACCACCTAACTGGTGGCAGGCATACCAGTGCAAGTCCGGAAAGCTTTTTTGAGAATTTGCAATGACCTGTCATCATTTTAGCTTTAGATAAAATTTCCCTCCCCGAAAACCCTATTTTAAACGGTGTGATAAAAACATTTTTCAACTATTATTTACCTGTTAAAAATATAAGTCCCGGAATTCTCTTTATGTCAATACAAGAGACATATAGCCACCTGGAAGTAAAAGAACTAAGCTACATAAAAATTTGAAAGCAATTCTTAACAATATTAACCAACAGCGATCCAGGGGAATTCCATTTATTCAGCACCAGTGAACAGAAAACCCGATCGAATCAGCATACCAATCTCGCAGATACTTTTATTAGCAGAAAAGGTTTCCTTTTTATTTTATGGAAAACCTAAAATTCGCATATCTAAACTAAAAACTAATTGTATGGCAGAAATTTCAACACAAACCAAACCCGGCAGAAAAGGCTTTTCAAAAAATAAAATCACCCACCAATCTACCCGGGTCGATTTAACGCCAATGGTTGATTTAGGATTCCTCCTTATTACTTTTTTCGTATTCACTTCTGCTTTAAGTGAAAAAAAAGCTATGGCAATTTCCGGACCATCTGATAAAGGCGAAACAAATGTAAAAGAATCAACTACAACAACTCTCCTTCTTTCGGATAACCACAACATCTTCTATTATTCAGGAAATTTTGAAAAGAATAAAGTTCAGAAATCAAACTTCCGGGAAATCAGATCTGTTATAGTTGGCAAAAAGAAAACCACTAACCCGGATTTTCTCATGTACATAATCAAAGCCTCAGCAGAATCAACATTTGGCGACAACATCAATATTATTGATGAAATGTCGGTTTGCAACATTAAACAAGGGCACTATGCAGAGGCTGATATAAGCAAAGATGAATCAGAATTTTTAAAAGAGTTCAGGTAGTTCTTTAAGATAACAACCGTATAACCCAGGCTCAATCTTGTATGATAACCAGCTTCATCCTGTAAGAACAAACCCCTGTAGCCAAATGGATAATCCTGAGCCTCCCTGTAGCCAGGAAACTACCTTACAGCAAGCCCAATTACTTAAACTTATAACACAGCAAATGATAAAAATAAAAAAACATGGCTACATCAATCACCATTTATTTTTATTGCACAACCACCTCCCTCTGCTCATAAAGCCCTCACTGCCGGCAAATTCTTATCTTTGGCAACCAAAATTTTTTGAAAAATCTTCATGCTGAAGGAAATCATTATAGCTTTTCAGGCATTTGCACAGGCACATCGCTTCATCCTCCGGCATAAATTATGGAAATGGATCATCATTCCCGGAATCATTTACCTCATCCTTTTCCTTTTAGGCTTTTACGGATTCTGGAAATCATCCAACTTCGCCATTGAATGGGCTTTACAAAAAAGCCATGTGAAAAGCTGGCTCGAAAGCGCACACGACGGGTTCCTTTTCTGGTTATTTATTGTTGGGCAAATCATTCTCAGGCTGGTGCTGTTGCTGTTTTATTTTTCCCTGTTTAAATACATCTTCCTCATCATAGGTTCACCTGTTTTTTCCTACCTGAGCGAAAAAACAGAATCCATCATCGAACAAAAAGAATATCCTTTCAACCTGAAAAAACTACTGGAAGATATTGGCCGCGCCGTAAAAATCGCATTACGCAATATGCTCTGGCAATCGGTATATGTCATCACCATCATCTTCCTTTCTTTTATACCCGTGGCCGGATGGATAGCACCATTAATCGCACTTTTTGTAGAATGTTACTACCTGGGTTTTTCAATGCTCGATTACAGTTGCGAAAGAGACCGGATGAGCGCTCAGGAAAGCATCGAATTTATTGGCAGGCATAAAGGTCTTGCCATTGGCAATGGCATAGGGTTTTACCTGATGCACCTCCTCCCTGTTGTGGGCTGGCTGTTTGCCCCAAGTTATGCGGTAATAGCCGCTACCCTCAGCCTTATACAGGCCAAAAAGAAAAACATCATCTACTAAACTATGGGCACCGTTCACCTCATACCCTGCTGGCTTTACGAAAACGAATTATCGCCAATTCCCGCATACATCCATGATGCCATTGCAGCCTGTAAAATATTATTTGTAGAAAATGAACGCAGCGCACGAAGGTTCATAAAAGCAGTGGATCGCAGTTTCGTGATAGAAGATTTTGAATGGCATACCATTCATAAAGCCGAGGAAGAAGTGCAGCGGGTATTCTTAGATAAATTACGTTTAGGCCATACCGTTGGCATCATCAGCGAAGCAGGCTGCCCCGGCATTGCCGATCCCGGGCAGCTACTGGTGGCTGCGGCACAAAATGCAGGCGCTAAGCTGGCCCCATTTACCGGCCCCAATTCCATCATCCTTGCCCTTATGGCAAGCGGAATGAACGGACAGCATTTCGAATTTCTCGGTTACCTTCCCATCAATGAACATGAACGCGCTAAAAAAATAAAAGAAACAGAACAGGAATCGGCAAAACAGGGTTCCACAAAAATTTTTATTGAAACACCTTACCGAAACAACCAGCTATTTCAAACCCTGTTATCCACCTGCTCGGCAGAAACACGGTTATGCATAGCCGCAGATCTCACTGCACCATCACAACAGGTTATTACCCGTAAAATTTCAGCATGGAAAAAGCAGGGCATCAACCTGCACAAGCGCCCGGTTATTTTCATTCTCCAGGCATAACTGCTCACCGTTCCACATCGTGCATCCCAATAATTTCATCAACCACATATTTCGAATATCCCCGCCAGGGAAGGGTATGACGGTACTCCCGATAATGCAAATCAAAATACTTACCACTGTTCAGCATCATCACATTGGCAATGCTGTCGTTCACAATCGAAAATTCAAATTCGTACGACTGTAGCGAGCCGGCCGTACGCGACCTAAAGCCCGCCTGTATCAGCTTCCCTTCATAGGTCTTAAAAATATTCCCTTTCTTCACCACATAATTTAACTCGCCCGATTTTACCCCTTCACCAAATACATTATAATAACGCCACCAAAACGCTAAAGCCAGCATCAACAGGCACAACACAAAAAACCAGGTTAAAAACCGGGCAAAGCGGTTTTTCTTTTGTTTCTCTTTAGGAGGCAATGCGGGAAAATCTTCTTCCATAATCTAATTTAATCCGTAATTACTTACCAGCCACACCAAAGCGGCCATATTTATTGCGCCTAATTCAAGTTCACGTTTCGATACCCCTTCAAACACATCCGTTTCGGAATGATGCATATCAAAATAACGCTGCGAATCAGGCTCAAGCCCGGCCAGAACAGCACCGGCTTTTTCAAGAAAGCTTACATCCACATCGCCTTCGGTGGTTTTTCTCAAATAATAAACCCCGTAAGGTTTTAACAGGGGAACCCATTTTTCCAACCGGGCAAATGGTTTTTCGCCTGCGGTTATCCTAAATCCACGCGGTGTGTACCCGCCGGCATCGCTTTCCAATGCAAAAATGTGTTTCTCTTTTTTTGATACCGCCGAATCGTAATAAGCTTTTGCTCCTCCTGCCCCATTTTCTTCATTCATAAACAACACCGCCCTTATGGTACGTTTGGGGTTTAATCTGTTTTGCTTTATCACCCTGAGTACTTCAATGCTTTGCACACAACCGGCGCCATCATCCTGTGCCCCTTCTGCCAGATCCCAGCTATCTAAATGCCCGCCTACGGTTATGATTTCTTCGGGCTTTTCACTCCCCCGTATTTCGCCAATTACATTATACGAAAGCGTATCTTTTTCCATCACGCAATTCGTGATAAACCCGGCAACCACTTCACTTCCCTGGCTCAGGTAACTACTTAACCGGTTAGCATCATAAGTGGATATGGCCACTGCAGGTATTTTGGGAGAGGTATTTCCATAAAAAGTAACGCCTGCATGAGGATGAGTATCTTCATTGCTGGCAAGTGAGCGTACCATAACCCCCACTGCTCCATATTTTGCTGCTTTTGCAGGACCACGAACCCGGTATTTTGCAGCATCTTCGTAAGCATCAAACGTACTTACGAACAGCGGGTTCATCGGGTAATTTAAAAAAACAATCTTTCCTTTTACGCCGGCTTCTCCTAATTTATCCAGCTCATCAAAATTTTTCACTTCTACAACCGGACCCGAAATTCCCTGTGGCCCCGTTCCAACCGAATTGCCCAGGGCGGTCAATTGTAAGGCAAACTTTTTTGAATCGCTGCCGTTTTTCATTACCATCCAACCCGATTCTTTACTGCCATGCACCCAATGCATTACCATACAGGGCTGCAGGTAAACGGTATCGGCGCCGGCTTCTTTCATCGCTTTCATGCCCCAGGCAACAGCTTTACCCGCATTAGCAGAGCCGCTCAGCCTCGGGCCAATATGCTTACATAAATATTCCAGGTTCCGATAAGCGCTTCCCGATGTGAATACCTCGTTTGCAATACTACGTATGGTTAGTGAATCATCATTAAATGCACCGGCATGGATGCTTAAACTTAAAACCATGCTTAATAATAACCCTGGTTTCATTTTTTAAAGTTTGAACAAACTTACAGTTTTACTGTTATTTGCTATTCAACAAAGTACAAGTTGCTAATCCGTAACTTGCATGTACTGAATATTTATATTGATGAACATTGCGATAGTTTGCTACCCAACATTTGGCGGAAGCGGGGTTCTAGCTACAGAACTGGGCAAGGCACTTGCCGATAAAGGTCATAATATTCATTTTATTACCTACCAGCAACCGGTTCGGCTGAGCGGTTTCCATACCAATATTTTTTATCATGAGGTGAGGGTACCCACCTATCCCCTTTTTGATTTTCCACCCTACGAAACCGCACTGGCAAGTACAATGGTGGATGTAGTGAACAACCATCAAATTGATTTACTGCATGTTCATTATGCCATCCCCCACGCTTCTGCTGCATATATGGCAAAGCAGATTTTAAAAACCCACAATCAGCATATACCGGTTATCACCACCCTGCACGGAACGGATATAACCCTGGTGGGCAGAGATAAAACCTACAGCCCGGTGGTTTCCTTTTCAATGGAAGAAAGCGATGCCCTTACTGCAGTATCTCAAAACCTGAAATCGGAAACGTATCAATATTTCAACATCAAAAAGGAAATTGAAGTCATTTATAATTTTGTGGATGTTTCCCGGTTTAATAAAAGGCCGGTTAAGGTTTTTAAAAACCTGATAGCCCCTAACCACGAAAAAATAATTGTTCATGCATCCAACTTCAGAAAAGTAAAAAGGGTAGATGATGTGGTTAAAACATTTTTACTCATCAATGAATCGATCCCTTCCAAATTACTGTTGATAGGCGACGGACCGGAAAGACCGGAAATTGAAAGTACTACCCGCCATTGCAAAGCCGCAAACAACATCAGCTTTTTAGGCAGGCAGGAGCAGATTGACGATATTTTACCCATTGCAGATATCTTTCTTCTTCCCAGTGAAACGGAAAGTTTCGGTCTTGCTGCGCTGGAAGCAATGGCCGCCGAGGTACCGGTAATTTCCACCAATGCCGGGGGCCTGCCCGAAATAGTTGTGAATGGTTACAATGGATACATGAGTAATGTGGGTGATGTAAACGATATGGCAAAAAACGCCATTCATATTTTAAGCAACAAAGAAACCCTCGCAACGTTTCGCGCCAATGCACTGGAACAGGCTAAAAAATTCGACATTAAGCACATTGTTCCCCTTTACGAACAATTGTATATGCGATTTGTATAAGCCTTATCTCAACCAGCTTTCCGGATCAAGCTCGCTGCTTTCCGAACTCAAAAAGAAATCCACCGCACCTATCCCGTCAATATTAGCAGCTACCTTACCCAGTACCTGCCCGGTGCTCACTTCCTGCCCCCGGTGAACGGTTGCCCCGGTTACATTGCTGTAGGTACTAAAATACCGGCCATGCTGAATGATGATCACCTGCATATCTTCCACCGACTGTACGGCAGATACCACCCCGCTAAACACCGCTTTAACCGGCGAACCAATGGCCGATGATATGGTAACATAAGAGCTTTCGAACTTGGTGCCGCTGGGCAATACATTGTGGCCGTAATGCATAATCACCACTCCGCGATCCACTGGCCAGGGCAACGATCCTTTATTTGCTTCAAACTTGCTGTTCAGTTCAATATTTTCTTTATTCAGCAATATGCTTTCGGGGCGCTTTGTTTCTTTTTCCGGTTTTTTAGCCACCACCGCTACATCCTTTTCCGAACTTGTGGTTGTGGAATTTGCTGCCGCGGCTTTTGCAGCTTTTTCGGCTTCTTTTCTTTTGCGCTCCTCGGCGGCAGCCTGTGCCAGCGCCGCTTTCCGGGCTTCATCCTGCGCCCGCTTAATGGCTGCAGCAATGGCATTGCTTACCTTCTTCATTTGCTTTTGCTTAACGGCCAGTTGCTGATTCAGGCTTTTGCCCTGTTTCTTCAATTCATTCACCACCCTGTCCTGCTCTTTCTTTTGTTGCTCAAGGGTACCCATTTCTTTGTTCTGGATTTGGAGTACCGAGTTTTTATCTTTTTTTGTAACCACCAGCTCTTCTCTTTTCTTTTTCCTCAGTTCCTGTGTGCGCAAAATATTTTCTCCCTGCATCTCCCTGTACTCGCGGTAACTTTTAAGATAGGTGATGCGTTTTATGGCATCATTGAAATTGGATGCTGAAAAAATAAAATTCAGAAAATCGTAATTGCTCCTGTTTTTATAGGCATACACCATGCTTTTTGCATATTCCTGCTTTAGGGTATCCAGCAGCCGGCTGTACCGGTTTATATCCAATTGAATGGAGTACATGTTGTTGTTCAGGATACGCAGGTCTTTATTAAGGTTATCAATAACCTTGTCCTGCAGGTTTACCTTTTTATTGATTAACCTGAGCTGAAGTAAATTTTCGGATGTTTTTTCCTTGTTCAGCTTTAAAAGCCGCTCCGCCTGTTCAATTTCTTTGTGAAGTTGCTGGCGTTGTTTTTCCAGTTCTTCGCGGGTTTGACAACGGGAAGGGATGTACGCTAACAGGCAAAGTGCAAACAGGAACGTGATTCTTAGCATGGATTGAATTTATGGGTATTACAAAAATACTGCTTTAAAGCTCAGTCGAAGCCAATAACCAGCTATTACAAATAACGTTTTATTTGCTCTTATAATTTTTGGGGATGTTGAAAGGCAGCGATAATTCTTTGTTAAACTCATACTGTTTAAACTTAAGTTTAATATCCAGTTTATTTTTTTCTGAAATGCTGATTTGCCTTGTGGTAGGGAATGCAACAGCGTCTTGTGCTTCGTAATTATCGTAAGAAATATTTGCGGTACGGTTTCTCAGCACATCCACATCATCCAGTTTAATATGCTGCATGAGCTTGTTGCTTTCATCAAGGGTGATCAGGTTTTTAAATACAGGACCAACCGAACCTATCAGGATCAGTCCGTTTACTTCGCGGTAACTGGAAATGGAATCGGTATAAAAAACCGGGTTACCGATCAGCAGGTTTTGCAGGGTAGAAAAATCAACCGGTATTTCGGAAACTTCCTGTAAATAATCCAGGCTCCGGTAGCTTACTTCCTTATCCTGTTTATTGAGCAACACCACGCTATCCGGTTTTATCAGCACCCTGTATAATTCAATATTCAAAAATGTAGCGTTGAGAGATACCCAGATGGCGCTGTCTTTCACCATCCTGATCACTGCAGTAATGTCGGGTTGCTTTCCTTTGCTGTCTTCAATATTCACTTTAACTTTTGCCGAGAAAGTGTGAAAATCGATCCGGTTGTTATTGAATTCGGATAACATGGCTCTGATATGATTTACCGAATCTGCATTCCATGATTTTTCTGCCACGGCTATGGTATCCTTGGGTGCAATTACTTTATTGATTTGCTTTGTTGCTTTACAGCTAAACAAGAGCGTTACCAGCCAAATGCCGGCCAATCCTGATAAAAATCTTTTCATTTACTGAACCTGTTGTTTATTTTCCGGTATGGCCAAAACCACCATCCCCTCTTTTACTTTCTTCCAATTGCTGCACAATGGAAAATCCGGCGCGGGTAACCGGCGCAAAAATAATTTGTGCAATGCGGTCGCTATGATGCAATTCAAAAATTTCACTACCGAGGTTTACCAGCAACACTTTTATTTCACCCCTATAGTCGCTATCGATGGTGCCCGGGCTGTTTAAACAAGTGATGCCATGCTTTAATGCAAGCCCGCTTCTCGGCCTCACCTGCGCTTCGTATCCTTCCGGAATTTCCATAAACAGGCCGGTAGGAACCAGCACCCTTTCCATTGGTTTAATCAGCATGGGCGATTGAATATTTGCACGGAGATCCATACCTGCCGCACCGGCGGTTTCATAGGCAGGGGCAGGATTTGATGATTTATTAATCAGTTTAATGTTGATCTCTGAAGTGTTTGGCATCAGGCGTTAAAGGTTGTAATTGGATATATTTTGTGATGAGGTAAAAATAGTAGGATTAATCTTTTTTCAACAACACGGTTGCAAATGCCTGTACACCTTCTTCGCGGCCTACAAACCCAAGCTTTTCGGCGGTGGTGGCTTTTATGGATACATCGCCTAAGGCAACCCCGAGGATTTCGGAAATCACTTTACACATTCCGGGAACATAACCGGCAATTTTGGGAGCCTGAAGAATCAGTGTACTGTCGATGTTAACCACTGCATACCCTTTTTCCTTCATTAAATCAGTGGTTCGATGCAGCAGTATTTTACTGTCAATATTTTTAAATGAAGAATCCGTATCCGGGAAATGTTTTCCAATATCGCCCAGTGCAAGGGCGCCAAGTATGGCATCGCAAATGGCGTGCAACAATACATCGGCATCGCTATGGCCCACAGCGCCTTTATGATGCGGAACCTGCACCCCGCCCAACCACAACGGCCGGCCTTCTTTTAGCTGGTGAAAATCCACTCCTGATCCAATTCTAAAATTCATAAGCCGCAAAGGTGCGCAAATTCTACAAAAAAAACGCCCTCAAAAAGAGGGCGCTGCATTTTTTTATGAATTTCGGTTTATTCTTTTCCTCCCAAATCGAATACCAGGCTAAAGCGCAGGGTATTTGAAAGCGGGTTACGGTTTATACCCGAACCACTTGGCAACAGGTATGAGAAATTCAGACCGGCAATGTTGTATTTAATGGTTGCACCGAGGGTAAAATATTTGCGATTTCCTTTATCGGGATGTTCGTAAAAATAACCTGCACGGAAGGCAAACTGATCTTTATACCAATATTCGGCTCCGATAGCTGCGGTAATTTCGCGCCATTCTCCGCCATTTCCTTCAGAATCGCCAAAGGAAGAAAACCAACTGGAAACAACTCCTTTAGAGCGATAATCGTCTACCCGTACCTGGTATGCAGAATCTGTTTCTGTACCGCCTTTTGATGGGGGCGTAGGTACAAGCAGCTTATTAAAATCGGCTGCGAAGGTGAGTTTGTTTTCGGCATCAAATGCTTTGGTATAAGCAACTCCCAAGCCTAAATTGGCAGGGATGTAATCTTTTTGGGTAGCATCGTTGGTATAAGAAATTTTTGACCCCAGGTTGCTGAGGGTAAGCCCCCAGTTAAAGCCTGAGCCATTTTCTTTGATTCCCTGGTGATACAGGTGAATATCGCCGGCTACCGCATTTCCTTTTTTATAAGTGATGCTGTTATAGCTGCCACCTGCCAGATCGGAACTGATGTACCTGAGAGAGATACCCAATCCGAATTTTTTGGAAAGCTTTCTGGAATATCCCAGGTCGATGGAGTACTCGCGTGGGCGGAAATTATTCAACTGGTTACCCAATGCATCGGTAAACTGAATATCGCCAAGGCTGAAATAACGAAGTGAAGCGGTTATTGCCTGCATATCATCCAATTTATAATACCCGGATAAAGAAGCAAGGAATACATCATTCAGGTCGAGATCGCTCAACCAGGGTGTATAGGTTACCCCAATACCTCCTTTATAAGAATTAAATACCGTTTTTCCCTGATTCCAGAACCCTGAATATACATCGGGTATCGTTGCGATTCCCACATCGGCCATACCGCCGGCGCGCGCATCGGGAGAAATACGTAGAAAAGGTACAGCTGTTGTAACTACACTTGGGTTTCTTACTCCGGAACCACTTTGGGCACTCACTCCGGAAGAAATACCTCCGATAAGCATAACAAGAGCAGTTAGTTTCAAAGATGCTTGTTTCATGCGATTGTTTGTCTTGGTTAGGTAGAATTTACCTCTAATAAACTTAGTTTTAGTTATTTAAGGTTGTAAAAATAGCCGATTTCATCAATCTGCCAACAAATTTCCAAAATACTGTTAAAAAAATATTAAATACCCGGAACTTTTCATCCAAAATTGCACATTTTGAGGCTGCTGGCAAACCCGATTTACCGGATTTTGCAAAAAAAACGGAGCGCCGGTAAAAAAATTGTTTATCCACCCATAATAATTTCTTACATATTTCTGAAAACCTATATTTTAATCCAATGTAAAGGAATTCAAAAAAATTTAAAGAAAATAGTAAATCCGGGCTGAAATTATTTCAGGATTCGATAATTCATTTATATTCGCAATCCAAGTTTCCCCAATAACAATAATATAGAAAACCTTTCGTTAATCCCTTTTAGAACAAACGAATGCACATGCACAAATTACTGTCTCGTTCAAATCTGCTGATTGTAGTAGTAGCAGGCCTTACCCTTGCTTCATGCTCCAAGAAAAAAGCCAAATCCTCTGTAACCGGATGGAACTATGACGACAAAAAAATGGGCAATTTCCATGTTGCCAAAGTGAAATATCCCAAAGCCGGACCGGGTCTTGTATTTGTACAGGGCGGGTCTTTTGTAATGGGAGCAAAAGATGAAGACGTAATGGGCGATTGGAATAATGTTCCCCGCCGGGTTACCATTAATTCATTTTTTATTGATGAAACAGAGGTGGCCAATGTTCACTACCGCGAGTACCTTTACTGGTTAGAAAACACCTTCAGCAACGATACCGCTATTTTAAACAGAACTCTCCCCGATACCTTAGTATGGCGCGAAGAACTGGCCTACAACGAACCTTATGTAGAGTACTACTTCCGCTACCCTTCATATAACTACTATCCCGTAGTTGGAGTTAGCTGGCAGCAGGCTCACGATTTCTGTATTTGGCGTACCGACAGGGTTAATGAACTGAACTTAGTTAAAAAGGGTTACCTGAAAAAAGATGCCGTAAAACGTGAAATGAAAGGCGGTGGCGCCGATGGCTCGTTTAATACGGAAACTTACCTGATGAACCCTGATATGATCCAGGGGAGATCAAAACCCAAAAAGAGCGACCTGAAAGATGTAAACGGGAAACCCCGCAGTACCGTTCGTATTGAGGATGGAATCCTCTCTATGGCATACCGCCTGCCAACCGAAGCAGAATGGGAATATGCAGCTTACGGGCTCATTGCTCAAAACCCTTCTCCACGTAAAAAAGAAGGGAAATCGGGTGAAGCCCTTTTCTCTAACCAGCAAATTTACAGCTGGAGCAAAAACATGAACGGGCTTCGTGATAACCGGCATGGAAGCTGGCAGGGGCAATTCCTCGCCAACTTTAAGATCAGCAATGGCGATAACATGGGTATTGCCGGAGGTTTGAACGACCGTTCAGCCATACCTGGCCCCATTAAAGCATTTTATCCAAATGCCTTTGGCTTATATAATATGAGTGGAAACGTAAACGAGTGGGTTGCCGATGTGTACCGCCCGCTTACTCCGCTGGATGGACAGGACTTCAACTATTTCCGCGGTAACCGCTTCCAGAAATATTATAAAAACAGCAGCGGCGATTATGAACGCGACAGCATGGGGAGATTGAAGAAAACCGATATTTCGGATGAAGAAGTAAAAAACCGCTACAACTATCAACATAATAATGTGGTGAATTACCTCGATGGCGACTCTGCAAGTCAGGATTACTATGGCTACGGAATCACTACCCTGGTAAGCGATCACTCACGTGTTTATAAAGGAGGAAGCTGGAACGATATGGCCTACTGGCTTTCGCCCGGCACCCGCCGTTTTATGGAAGAAACCATGGCATCAAGCACAATCGGTTTCCGCTGCGCACAAACATATCTTGGCCCTCCTGAAGGCCCTGGCTTTAAAGAAGGGAACATCTTTGGAAAGCGCAAACAAAATTCCAGAAAGAAACGAAAATAAAAGCTTCATCATAAAAAGCCCTCCGCAACGGAGGGTTTTTATTTTATTGGCCACAAGCGGTTTAAATTTGCCAAATGGAAATGACCAGCCTGTATAAAATTTTCCTGGAATCAACCGGTGTTTGTACCGATACCCGGAACCTAAAGCCCGGAAATATTTTTTTTGCACTCAGGGGCGATAAATTTAACGGCAACGAGTACGCGAAAATTGCCATTGAATCCGGCGCCGCTTATGCGGTGATTGATGAAGACATTCATGATGAGGATCACCGGTTAATCCGTACAGATGACGCATTACAAACACTACAGGATCTTGCAAAGGAGCACCGTTCGCATTTCCGGATTCCCTTCATTGCCATCACCGGAAGCAATGGCAAAACCACCACAAAGGAACTGGCTCACGCGGTGCTTAGTACGCATCTAAACACATACACCACGGAGGGAAACCTCAATAATCATATAGGCATCCCGCTCACCATATTAAAAGTAAAAAGCGATGCCCAAATAGCCATAGTGGAAATGGGGGCAAACCACCTCGGAGAAATTGCGGGTTATTGCCGCTATGCAATGCCAACACACGGGATAATCACCAATTGCGGAAAAGCACATTTAGAAGGTTTTGGCAGCATTCAGAACATCAAAAAAGGGAAAGGAGAACTTTTTGATTATTTACGCCAAACCGGGGGGCAGGCTTTTATCAACAGCAATTACGATTACCTTAAGGAGATGAGTTCCGGGATGATAAACAGCATCAGCTACGGTACTCAAAACGCTGATTATACCGGTCGGCCCATTGAATCCGAAACGGGGTTTCTCTGCGTAAAAATATTAAGTGGCGCTAATATCCCCATCATCAACACCCGGCTGGTTGGGGCATACAACTTACCCAACCTGCTTGCTGCGGTAGCCATTGGCAAAACATTTGGTGTGCCAGATGAGAAAATAAAACATGCCCTGGAGGCATATCAGCCCTCCAACAGCCGTTCGCAACTCGTTGAGAAAAGAGGTGCACAAATTATTCTGGATGCATACAATGCCAATCCATCCAGCATGGAAGCGGCCATTCATAATTTTGAGAAAATGGCAGGTGAGCATAAATATGTGTTTCTTGGCGGAATGAAGGAATTAGGGGAAGACAGTTCGATAGAGCACAAAGCCATAATTGACCTGTTGAAAAAATACCCCTGGGAAAAGGTGGTGCTGGTGGGAGAAGAATTTAGCAGTGTACCAGAAAATTTTCTTCATTTTGCAAATGCCGATGAAGCCCGTGAATGGTTTATTCAGCAAAATTTTGAAGGTTCACAACTGCTCATAAAGGGTTCAAGGGGAATTAAGATGGAAAAACTTCTCGAAGGATTTTAATCTTAAATGGGAAGGGCTTACTTTTGCTGCCCCTGATTTAGAGGAATTGGAGAGTTGTCCGAGTGGTTGAAGGAGCACGCCTGGAAAGTGTGTATATGGGAAACTGTATCGGGGGTTCGAATCCCCCACTCTCCGCCAGGCTCAAATAAATGCCCCCTGCAAATGCGGGGGTATTTTGTTTAGGAGACTTGTCAAAATTGTTTGAGCAAGATGAATAAACAAAATGAGAAATGAGCGAAGTGAAAGGTTGTTTACTCCCAACCTCATCAATAGAACACCGGAAAGTCAGGAAATTGAATTAACCACAATGCAGAATTACAAAAACCTCAAGGGAAAGAGGTGTTATTTCTCCGGGCATCACTAAGCCCATATTTTTTTCTCACGGGTTGCAGTTACTTTCCACACAACGTTTTCCGAACAGAACCATGCATTTCGGTTAATTTTCACACGCTGTTGGTAGTTTAAAAACTCCGGATAAATATTTAAACAAACGTTTTGTTCCGGAGGCTTTTAGAGAGAAAAAATTACTTCCTGAGTTACAAACTCAGGAAAACTTTGCATACCCAAGTGATTCTTCCGGGCACTTGCGCAAGGGCAGTGTTGATGTTTTGGCTAATGCAAAATCACTAAATTCACTCCTGAATTTACCGTTAAGTTGGCAGATGAGCTAACCGTTAAGGTATTGATGGTAGTGCTTGCGTGTATTACTACAGTGCCAAAATCGATAACCACGTTTGAAGCCGAGCCAGGCACTCCGCAACTCCAGTTTTGAGGTTCTTCCCATGAAGAATTGATTGTACCCAGCCAGGTATCGGTAGTGGAATTCAGTATTAATATTGCGGTAGAATCACAATCTGAACCAACAGGAAATGTTTGCGTATATACTCCATCGTGAGTATATTGTTGGCCGTTCCAGGTATAGGGCAACTGGGAAGGGCAAACAGAAATATATGTTGTACTGTTGGCAGCCGGGCTAATGGTAAGATTTAACGTTATAACAGAATCGCAGCCGGTGCTATTGGTAAGCGTATAGGTATATGTTCCGGAATCATAAATATTGGTGCCGTTGAAAACATAAGGAAGATTGTTGCTGCATACGGATGCGTTAACAAAGCTGTTTGTTATATGTCCTATTACGGGAATGCTTACATGCATCGTACCGGAATCTCCGGTTTCATTGTCAATTACCTCCACATCATATTGTCCTGGAACAAGACCGGTAAAAGTTGGGGAAATGCTATATACACCGCCTGATATTGAGTACAGGTAAGAGCCACTGTTGAGCGGAGTAATGATAATAGTTCCATCATGGGCATTGGGGCAACTTGCAGCCGACATTACAACGTTAAACAAAACAATTGCAGATGAAAAGAATGGAATAAGTAAGCCACAAAAAAGGCAAAACAGTATCTTTCTCATAACAATTAATTTATATTAAAGATACCAGCAATTGTTTCATGTTGCTCCGAAAAGTAGCACTCACGCTTTAATTTATCATAATCAATGTGCTTTACGACGATATTCTGCCAGCCGGATGATTCTTTCCCGGAAAGGTTTTTACAGGATGCATTTCGGAAAAATTTTGTTGGATGGTAGAAACAGAAAGAAAAAATCAATTGTGGGTATAAAAAAAGCCTCACGAAAAATCGTGAGGCTTAAAATGAATATGGCAGCTACCTACTCTCCCGCATTTTGGTGCAGTACCATCGGCCATAAGGGGCTTAACTTCTCTGTTCGGGATGGGAAGAGGTGAACACCCTTGGCAAAACCACCATAAAGAGGTATGTTTTACAACATAAATAAGATGACATATTGGAATAAGTGTAAACTAACGGGTAATGATATACTAAACAACAAAGTTGAAAAGTAAAAAGATAAAGCTAACGGGCAATTAGTACTACTCGGCTTTGATGTTACCACCTTTATACCTGTAGCCTATCAACGTCGTAGTCTTCGACGACCCTTAAAAGTAAACTCATCTTGAGGAAGGTTTCACGCTTAGATGCTTTCAGCGTTTATCCTTGCTGTACGTAGCTACTCTGCATTGCACCTGGCGGCACAACAGATACACCAGCGGTACATACGACCCGGTCCTCTCGTACTAAGGTCATGTCCTCTCAATTTACTAACGCCCATCACAGATAGGGACCGAACTGTCTTGCGACGTTCTGAACCCAGTTCACGTGCCACTTTAATCGGCGAACAGCCGAACCCTTGGGACCTTCTCCAGCCCCAGGATGTGACGAACCGACATCGAGGTGCCAAACCTCCCCGTCGATATGAGCTCTTGGGGGAGATCAGCCTGTTATCCCCAGAGTACCTTTTATCCTTTGAGCGATGGCCCTTCCATACAGAACCACCGGATCACTTTAGCCGACTTTCGTCCCTGCTCGACTTGTAAGTCTCACAGTCAAGCTCCCTTATACTAATACGCTCTATGTACGATTACCAACCGTACTGAGGGAACCTTTGCAAGCCTCCGTTACATTTTAGGAGGCGACCACCCCAGTCAAACTACCCACCATGCACTGTTTCCCGGCTGGGCCGGGATTAGATTCTAAATGTTTAAAGGTTGGTATTTCAACGATGACTCCATCCCGGCTAGCGCCGGAACTTCAAAGTCTCCCAACTATGCTACACATCAAAAATTCAAAATCAATGCAAAGTTGTAGTGAAGGTTCATGGGGTCTTTCCGTCCCGTGACGGGTAACCGGCATCTTCACCGATACTACAATTTCACCGGGCTCGTGGAGGAGACAGTGTTCAACTCATTAGACCATTCGTGCAGGTCGGAACTTACCCGACAAGGAATTTCGCTACCTTAGGACCG
>Ga0206107_1000122_pt1 | contig 64090 bp, 45 predicted proteins | sample 2B0metagenome_FD_148652 | JGI IMG/M metagenome (GOLD analysis project Ga0206107, IMG submission 148652) | Enriched microbial communities from leaf-cutter ant dump, University of Wisconsin, Madison, United States - 2B0 | ecosystem: Environmental > Terrestrial > Nest > Insects nest > Nest dump...
TGCGTGCGCAATAAGGCTTCCGCTGCGGCCAGGCATTGTCCGGCCGCGGCAGTCAACGGCGTTTGCGCCAGCAACGGTCCTTGCTGGGCTATCGCTTGCGCATAATCCACCGCGTTGGACGTCAGGTGCGCAGGCACATCCACCTTGACCACCGCGCCATTCAGGTAACGCAGCTTGCTCAGCAACACCTCCAGGTAAGCCGCCGGCCACGCTTCAGACCATCCCGTAAAGTCCAGCTTGGTGACCTCCGGATACGCCCAGAGAACCGCTAAAAAACCTTCGATGGCCCGGTTGACAGCTGCCGGCGCCATCTCACCGTGAGAGAGCGCTTCGCACAGGCCTTGGGCGGCCGTTTGCAGCGGGATATACCGCGCTTCTGGACCTGCCGCCATCAGCCGCCACCGCACGTGCCATTCCCGCGCTTGCAGCGAAACGTCGTGTGCCGATATCCCCAGTGCCAGTCCCTTGCCCAATGCCCCATCGCCTGTCCGGCTTGACAGCATCGGTTGCACGCGGCTCGCCATGGCCTCGGGCACCGTGTCTACCGCCGCCAAGGCGGCCCCTGCTTCTCCCCTTTCAGCAGGCCGGTACACCGGCACCGCTGGCTGCTTCGCTTGACTGAACCCCATCATCATCCCACCTGCTAACACCAAAAATACACAGGGCCATGCCACTAACGCCGCCAATACACCGCCAGCCGCTATCAGCACAAGCCCCGTCCAATACGCCGCTTCCCATAACCGCTCCCGCAGACGGGATGAGACACCCGCCAGCGGCCGCTGTTCAGGAAACACCCGATACCACGGCGCTTGCGATAACGGCTGACCGCTCTCTTCGGCCTGTATCGCCGCCACGCGCGGCAGCACCGTACAGCACCGTGCATATACTCTGTTCAGCCGAGCCGCTTCTTCTCCCCAGGTGCGCGGGGCAAACGTTTCAGCGGCTTCTTCCAGAAAAGCTTCCCGCCACCACACTGTCTGTCCGTAATAACGCAGCAGTAGATACAGGCTCAGCGCCAAGGCTTCCTGTTCCTCCGCGCTTTGGCCAGACACCGAAGGCGGCGGCAGCGCGGCCCAGGGCACCGTCATCAGCACCGCCCGGGCAGCTGTCTCATTCGCCTGCGCCAACCGGTCATACTCCTGCTGGGCACGACGTAAGGCCGCTAAGGTTTCAGGGTGAAGTACAGGTAAGGTCATCATATCAGGCGCCTCCTCGGGTAAAACCCGCCGAGGCTGGGCGCCTTGGCAGGGATTCCGCCTCAACACGCGGGAATGCCGCCCCAAAAAACCCCGGCAGGCTGGCCGCTCGCGGCCGATGGGAATTCACCCGCGCAGGGGGAGCGAATAACGGAGATGTTGGAGGTTCAGTGGATTCCGCCTCATGCGCTGATGGAAATGCAGGAACAGGAAAATCCCTGCCGCGCGCCGTGTTCGGCAGAACCGTCATTTCAACAGCCTGTACAGCGTCAGGTGCTTTGGCTGTGCGCGGTTCATCGGCTTCTTTCGTCCCAGAGCGATGAGCCAAGGCCGTTTGAACAGCTTGGGCAATAAGGTCATGTATGCCAGTCTTCAGGTCGTGCATCTCTTGCTTGTTCCGCTGATTAGATGCTTTCAATTCATCCTTCAACGCTTTGACCTGGTCAGTGGCTGCTTTGGCTTCGAGTTTCGCTTCTGCAGATTCGAGCTTCGCTTCTGCAGCTTCCCGCTCCGCATTCTCGGTCCGCTGGTTGGATGCTTCCAATTTATCCTGCAACGCTTTGACCTGGTCAGTGGCTGCTTTGGCTTCGAGTTTCGCTTCTGCAGTTTCTCGGTGGGAAGCGGCCAATTGTTCAATCAATGCCGCGTTTTCTTGGGTCAACGCGGTATTAGCTTCGGCCAACACGGCTTTTTCTTGGGTTAATGCAGCATTTTCTCCCTCCCGCTGCTGCGCCTTGGCTTCCGCAACGTGGGTTTGCTGTTGGGCGGTCTTAACCTCCTGCGCAAGTGCCGCAATGACCTCATTCGCTTCGGAAAGCCGCCGGACAGGCCCTTTACGCCATAATTCCCCCGCAATCTTGGCACGCTGCTGACGGAAAGTGCTCACATAGTGCGCCGTCAATTGCTTCACCGCCCCATGCAATTGACTGTTACCTACCCGCCACCGTAATTGCCGCGTTGAGGCCTCTTCACGAACCGCCTCCACCGCCGTTTCCGGTTCAAACTGCACCGCGTTCGCAATGCTGTCCTGCTGCAGCATGACAACCAGGTATTGAAAAGCCTCTTCCAAACGCTGCGGCGACCGCCGTAACCACTCCCGCCACGTCGCTTGCTCGCCAAAACGTGCCTGCGCTAAATACCCCCATACCGCTTCCATCACCGCACGTACGTACTGGTGCATCTCTTCCGTACAGGTTTCAGCGTACCCGTTCTGGGTTTCATTGATGGACTGAATCACCGTCTTTTCTAAAATCTCACGCAAATTCCGCTGGGTAAAATCGTCGGGGAGGCATTCAACAGGGGTCTTCCCCGCCGCATTTTTCGCCAACAGATTGCTTTGAAAACACAGCGCCAAAAGCTTATCCTGACAGAGAAGCGCGCTGTGGTTATAATCAGGCGCGTACCTTGCTAACCAATTTGGATAATCGCTCATGACACAGTGCATCAGGGTTTGACCCGTTTCATCGGTACGCAGCAATAACCCCTGCGAAGCCATCCTATCCAGCGTTTCCACCACCAGCGGCCGGCCCTGGATTTGCCCTAAACTGTTCAGCGGTGCCGCCACCATTTGCGCATAGGCCCCTAAGCGCTCCTTAAAGGCAAAAGCCTGCGGCATCGTAGCCGTATACCCCAGCAGCGCAACCCAAAGCCCCGTTTGACATTGCTCAGTGCTTAACGTGTGAAAAAATGCCGGCAGCGCGGCCGCATGGTCTTCCAGCTGACCCCGCCAATGGTTGTTGTCAGGGTCTTCCGGCGGCAGTACATCATGATACAAGGTCTCATCCGGCAGCAGGTGCATCCACGTTTGCAACCCGAGACGCCAGCCCGCCTTGGCACCCGTACGCAGCGGAATATCCGCCCGCCGAAGCTCCGGGTAATACCTCAGCTGTAATGCCAGCCAGTAATCATGAAAACACATCCGCCAATCCGTCCGCCAGCGCGCCTCCGCCGGCTGCAGGCCGGGAAACCACTCGGAAGGCCCCATCGCTCGCAGCACAGGCTTCAGCCGCTGCTGCAAATCACGGTATTCCTGGGCAAAAACTTCCGCGTTAGTGCATTGCTGCAACACCCACGTTTCACTCCAGAGCAGGTCCTGACACACACGTAAATCCGCTGTCACCTCCGCAGAATAGGCGGCTGCCGCCGCTGCCGTACGGTAGCGCCATACGCCCCATTGTGCCTGTAAAATCCCTGCCTTCACCGAACGGTAATACGTGTGCACGTTCGTTTCCCACGCGCTTTTTTCTGCTTCGCTGATAAAGCCTTGCTGCTCACACCACGCCAAATACGCCAGCGCACGCGAATATTCCAGCACCGGCTGAGGGGCCTTCTGTAAATAGTCCTGCCAAACCGCCGGCCATTCCGCTTCCGCCAAAGGGGTTGAAAATAACCATGCGGCTAGGCCATGGTGACGTGCCGCTGTATTTTCCTGCGCCAAGCTATTCTCCTCTTCCGCTGTCCGTTCCATGAGCGTATGCACTAAATAAACCGGGTACGCATCACAGTACATCTGGCCAAACAGGTCACGATAGTTCACCGCTTCCTCATCTGCACCCGCCTCCAGCGGCTCCAGGCGGCGTCTGCCCGCCGCTTTCCATCGTTTTAGATAATACGCCGTACAACGCTCGCGATAACTCCGGATTAACGCCGCATAACCCTCCCTTTCCTGCCGCAGCTGGGCCGCATCCAAAAGGTAAAACCCCGGGTAATCCGTAAAGACCTGCTCCACCCGGGCGAATACCGCTGCTTCCGCCTGTTTAAAGGCGCGAATAAGGTTATTTTGCCAATTGCGTAACGTTTCATTTAAAAGAAAATGCGCATCCCCATGCTGCAACAGGTGTTCACTGCGGGCAAAGTGCCGTGCCGCATTATCCGGATGGTGCCGTCTGGCGCGGTGCTGCTGAATCTGTCTTTCTCGCGCAGAAAGCGCTTCAGGGTCAACGTACGAACGTGCTGGCGGGTCTTGATGCTCCTCTTCACCAAGCACGTCTTCCATCAACATACTTAACGCCGAGGACAGTAAACCTAATGTCTCGTGCGAGAATCGGTGCATCCTTCGGGTAAACTGCTGGTGCACAACCTGCTTTAATAAGGCTTCGTCTCCAAAACCCTGCGACCAAAAAATCAACGGAAAAAACTTCGCGTTCTCCATCAGAAAATACCGCGCTAATCCCCATTCCGGCGGCAGGTCAGGCGGCACAGTGACAGGTAAGAAAGCTGTCTCGCTTCCTCCTTTTTCTTCTAAAACGCCTTGTGCGGCTAAACCGTCAGTCTCTCGAACACCTCGCATCGCCCTTGCCTCCTCTTAAGAAAACCTTAAGTTTATAGCTTACCGCTTTGGGTAGAAAAATGTCAAGCTGTTTGCGTAAAAAAACAAGGTAGTCATGCCGCTTTTAAGTCAAGTGGGTATACAGTAATTTAAAAGGCAAAAGATAACGGAATAAGCGGTAATCATCCTCTAATTGGAAGTGTGAACAATCCAAGGGCGTGCAATTTGCAGCTTGCTTCAGAACATCAATTGATAGATGGGTTTTTTCATCGCAAGGTGAATAAGGACGATGTTCCTGTATATAAACAGGTTGTTGTTATGCCTCGTAAAAGCCAGTCATTATACCAGTGGATGGAAGGGGCGACAGCCGAAGAGCGGCTAGAGTTGGTTCCTAAAATACTCAATATGTTTTTGAAATTATTTGATAAGAATTTAACACATGGAGATGTTAAGCCTGACAATATTGCCATTGATCTTTACGGAGAGCCTTCATTAATTGACTTAGAGTCATTAAGGAAGATGGATCAAGAATTTCCATTTGCCGACCGGCATCGTTAACATAATATTCACAGTGGATGTCATAGCCTGCTGCTTTCATCAGGCTGGCCAGGGAGGCTCCATAAGCGGCACTGTGTCCATGACCAACATGCAAGGGGCCTGTGGGATTGGAAGAAATAAATTCCAGCAGTATTTTATTTTTGTGCGTCTGGCGTCCTTTTCCAAAGGTTTCTTTTTCCTCAAGTACTGTTTTGATAACACCGAAACGGGCAGCATGCGTCAAGGTAAAATTAATAAAGCCTGGCCCAGCAGCCTGATCCACTCCCAATTTTAATATACCCGCTTGGTATAGGCGATAAAAACCAGCAGTTATTGTGCTGCAAAACCGGATATCTATTCTCATTATTTAATACTTCAAACTTAACAACCTTGCAAATTGAAAATAATTTTTTTAATATACAAGGATGATCATTCCTTGCGGTCTGCCCCCTTTTTCAAAGAGGGCGAAAGATCAGTGTCTCCTTTCGAAATACTTGGGTATAACTATGTATTTTAAAGAAACTTGAGTATATAAGTAATGAAGAAGCAATATGCAGGTTGGCTGTTTGCAGCTGTTGTTGTTATTGTCATAAGTACCATATTTTACCAATTTCAGCCTGCTGGGACGCCGGTTGAAAAAGCTTTCCACGTTGATGTTACTGTGCTGGATTCAAAAACACTGAGGGCAGATTGGCAAATTATGCCTGGTTACCAACTTTATAAGGATAGAATAGAGATTGAAGCGGAGACTCCTGCCAGGCTAGGGGCTGTTTTGCTGCCAGAGGGTAAGGTTCAAAAAGATACACTGCTGGGGGAGTATGAAGTTTATGAGAAGCCTTTTTCCGTGATGATTCCTGTTACTGAAGCAGGAAAAGGAGTGCTAAAACTGCATGTTGCTTATCAGGGATGCCGAGAGAAAACCTATTGCTATCCCCCCGTTTCCAAAACGTTTACTCTGAATATGGATTCCAGAGGAAGCAATGCTTTTTTATCCTGGTTTTTTGATCAAACTTTTTTATTGACGCTGCTTGGTTTTTTTGGAATGGGGCTGCTGCTTGCGTTTACGCCTTGTGTGCTTCCCATGATTCCTGTTTTGGCAGGAATGATTGTAGGTCAGAAGGATAAGTTAACCGGCCGCAGGGCTTTTTTACTGTCTTTAAGCTATGTATTGAGTATGGCTGTTACTTATGCAGCAGCCGGCGCAGCGGCGGCTTATCTGGGCGCGACATTGCAAAGTCTTGTTCAGAATACAATTGTTGTTAATGTATTTGGCGCGATTTTGGTGGTTTTAGCTTTGCCGCTTTTTGGTTTATTTGAATTAAAAATGCCGGCTGTTTTACAAAACCGCTGGATCGGGTTTGGAGGTAAGCAGAGGAAAGGTACTTATGCGGGTGCTGTTTTAATGGGGTGTGCTTCCACTTTGGTGCTTTCGCCTTGTGTTACTCCGCCGCTGATCGGTGCGTTGTCTTATATGAGTCTTTCAGGAAACGTATTGACAGGGGGGGCTGCACTTTTTGTTATGGCATTAGGAATGGGTATACCTTTATTGATACTAGGTGCATTAGGCGGACGTTTTCTGCCCCAATCGGGTGTATGGATGATGGGAGTTCGCTATTTTTCTGGTTTAATTCTACTGGCAGCCGCCGCATGGCTTTTTTCTCAGGGGATTTTTCGGTTGTCTTCGGAGAAGGAAGCTGCTCATGAGCCTTCCATTTCGAGCTTGATGGATAAGCCGTCTTCAGTGTTTACCCCTGTTTATAACCTGACAGAACTTCATATAAAATTAAAGGAAGCAATACAGCGCGGTCAGCCGGTGATTTTGGATTTTTATGCGGATTGGTGTATAGCCTGTATCAAAATGGAGCATCTTGTTTTTCGTAATGCCGAGGTCAAACAGGCACTAAGCCATTTTCTCTTGTTAAGGGCAGATGTTACTCAGAATGATACTGCTGCAAGAGCGCTGCAGAAAGCTTATGGGGTTTTTGCACCGCCAACTATTGTTTTTTTAATTCCTGATGATCAGCATTCTATGAAAGAAATAAGGTTGGATGGTGAAGTCGGTGCTGAAATCTTTTTGGATCATGTTCAAATAGCCATGTCTCAATGGAAAACGGAAAGAAAATAAAGCGCAACACGGGGGTTAGTTGCGCTTTTTTAAAGATTTAATCACTTCTAATCTAAAAAGAGCTTTTCATTTCAACGCTGTTAGAGTGAGAGCTGATTAAAGAATCTATTTCTGTCAAGCTTTCATGAAGTTTTTGAATTTCAGCCGCTTGCTCAGGAAAATTTACTCGAATAGCGATTGCTTGCTCATAACGACGTCTTGCTTCCTGTAAATCGCCGTCTTCGCCTCTTTTTTGATAATAAGATGCCAATGTTGAGTAACAGTTTGCTAAACAGAGCCTGACTTCTTCACCCGTCATTAACCTATCGAGACGGTTCTCTAGTTCAAATATCTCAATAAGAGAAACCAGGGCTTTCAGTCTAAAGAATACGGAATTTTTGCCTCGGACTTCATCAGCATTCAGAGTGTGATAATGGTCAGTCAGGTCTGCCGCCTTTTCACATAACATTGACATGGGGAATTGGCGTAAATTGAAATATTCCTGAAGGGATGTATCATATTCATTAAGTGTTCTTTCATTAGGTTTCTTGCCAGCCAAATAACAGCTGTCAATAGACTGCTCGTAAGCGTCTATCACCAATTCAGGCCAGTGCATTTCCTGATAACATTTGACTAACATAGTGTAGCCAAGCTGTAAAAGCGAATTTTTTTTCACAGGTTCAAAACCATTCTCTGCTTTAAGCGGCATGATAATTTCCTTTAGGTAAAATTCCATTGCCCTCTCATAATTTTTTTCCCTCATAAGTTTCATTCCCTCCCTTGACTTGCTTTCTATTTCTGACAGGCGGTCCTGTGAACTTTGTGAAAAAAATGCTGCAGAAGGCAGCTCTGTTGGTTCTAATGATCTTAGCGTGTAGTCTTCCAGCGGGACAAGCGTTCCATCCCTAAAAAAGAGCCTCGGCTGTTTGTTTCGATCTTTCCAATATGAAGAGCCATAAGAATAGCCTAACTGCTCAAAAGCGGCTACATCACGCAGCGTATAAACTACCTGAACAGGAATTCCCTGGAAAATCACCCCAACAAGCGCTGTATTTGCCGTTGCAATATTTTCACGTATATCTTCTCTGTGGAATTCTATTCCGCTTAAATCGCATAAATTTCCCTGTGGTTCTTCTTTATATTCTGCTAACGTTGTTTCGTCTAAAGGAAGATGGGATAAGAAGCGTGCCAAGCCTCCTGTTTTCCAGGCAGAAATTCGCGTTGCTCCTAAACTACTTTCTTTTAACCATTCAAAATAATAATTATCCGGCGAAAGTGCCATTAGTCCTGTTTTTATTACTCCGGAATATAAAAACAAAATTGTTTTTTTCGGGATTGGTTGTGTAGTAAAAAGCCCATAACCAACCTCTTCGCCGAGGTTGCAGACAACCAGATGGTTTAACGGATTTTTTGAGCGCTGATCAATTAATCGTTCCAATGTAACACCATTAAAGCGTACATTAGAGGCTGGTATATACAAATCGAATAGCTCTTGATGTCTGAGGTGTTCGTTTAAATTATCGTATTCTTCACTGTAGAGTCCTTCATTATACTCAGAATGAAAAATGGATTTATATTCCTCTGTATTGAGATGACGACTTGGTTCCGGGTTTTCTGGTGATAGGGGAGCATCAGACAAAGGAACTCTTCTTAATTTATTAAACGTTATCAAACGATTTTTAGACATGGTATCTCACCTCTTTAATGAAAATAATTTGTCTTATAATAAAACATAAAGCCCATTTAATCAACATTAATGTTTACAAAGGTTGATTAGGGTTCACCCAGTATTTTAGTGTATCTTCAATGTCATTTTAAATGAGTAGGTTGTGTGATGTAATGATATTAGCCCTGCATAAAATTGCACACAATAATGTCATAGTATTTTAAAGTTTATTGGGTGTAAAATATCCTCCAGTTATTTTTAAATGAGGAGAGTTCATGTCTCTTGAAGTGGTCATTTTAGCAGCGGGTGATGGAAAGCGAATGCAGTCTGATTTACCTAAAGTGCTTCATCCTGTTGGCGGAGAACCGATGTTGAAGAGAGTTATTGCAACGGCTAAAGCCCTCAAGCCTGAGGCAGTGCACGTTGTATATGGCATGCAGAGTGAAAAACTCCATCAAGTATTAGATGAGCTTGCTGTTAATAAGGTGCTCCAGGAAAAACCTCTGGGAACAGGACATGCTGTTGCTTCTGCTTTGCCTTTTTTGAAGCCGGAATCCAGAGTATTAGTCTTGTTTGGGGATGTACCGTTAATTCGGTCTGGGACATTAAAACGTCTGATTGAGGAGACAATAGGTGATTCTCTGGGATTGCTCTGTGTAAAAGTGCCGGATCCTGCCGGTTTCGGGCGAGTTGTGCGTAATAAAGAAGGGCAGGTAAAAATGATTGTGGAAGAAAAAGATGCCGATTTGGAGATAAAAAAGATTGAAGAAATTTTTAGCGGCATTCTTTTAACTACGACAGAAGCGCTTAAAAAGTGGCTGCCGCAGTTAGACACGAATAATGCGCAGCAGGAATATTACTTGACGCGCATCGTTGACTTTGCCGTGAACGATGAAAAAGCCGTTGTTACAGTTGAGCCGGATGATATCTTTGAAGTGCAGGGTGTAAACAATCGTCTCCAATTGATTGATCTCGAACGTATCTATCAGGAAAATCAGGCCAAAAGCTGGATGCTTCAAGGGATAAGCATTATGGATCCGAAACGTTTTGATGTGCGGGGTACGTGGTCTTGCGGCCGCGATACGATAATTGATGTTAATGTTGTATTGGAAGGCAATGGACGAATTGGTACTCAGTGTAAGATTGGCTCTCACTGCGTAATTAAAAACTGTGAGATTGGAGATAATGTGGTGATTCATTCTCATACCATTCTGGATGGTGCCCGCGTTGAATCGGGTTGTGAAGTGGGTCCCTTTGCCAGGATTCGTCCAGGTACTGTTTTGAAAAGCCAGGTTAAAGTGGGTAATTTTGTTGAGATTAAAAAATCGCAGATTGGCATTCAGAGTAAAGTGAATCACCTGAGTTATATTGGCGATGCCTCGATTGGAGAAGGTGTTAATATTGGCGCAGGAACAATTACCTGTAATTATGATGGTGCTAATAAACATGAGACAATTATTGAAGATGGGGCTTTTATCGGATCGGACACCCAGTTAGTTGCACCTGTGAAAGTGGGTAAAAATGCAACAATTGGTGCAGGTTCAACGATCCGTAAAGATGCTCCTGCAGATCAATTGACGCTCAACGAAGTCAGGCAGAAGAGTATTGCCGGCTGGAAAAGGCCGAGAAAAAAAATGGATTGATGTACCTTATTATTGCGGCCGGATTTCGGTCAATACGTTGTCAACAAAGGTTAATTGAAAGGCGGCTTGGCCATAATTGCCTGATTTATAACTCCAGACTTCGATAGGTACTGTCTGGCCGGTGTTGATATTTTCGTACGTGTTATTAATTAAAGAAGGATCGCCGCAATTATACTGAGCACCCGCAGGAGAATCGCCGACAGCGATGGTAGTGCCGCATAAAGCGGCTGACTGTACTGTTTCACCTGCTATTATGATTTTTGTGATCCGGTTATTTTTAACAGTAAGTGTCATACGGGTAAATTGACCCGAATTAAACATATAAGGCTGAGAGCCTGAGCTGTTGTTAGCAACGTTAAATATCCATTGACTGATAGGTTCTTGGCGTAATAATGGTTTTTTCGTTTTCTGGATGTTTTGAGGTTCGCCGCAGATCTGTAATACATCCGGTGGAGACATACCTATACGTATATATTGGCTGGTTTGAGCACAATAGAGGTTGTTGGCAGCCAAGAGACTTGAGGTGATGCAAAAGCATGAATATAGAACGAGCAATTTTTTTAGCATGGGATGTTTCATTTTTTTACCTTACTTGACATAGAGAACAACTCATCATACGATTCGTGTTCACCCTTATTGACTAATTATAGATGATTTTGGATTCAATAAAAAATCTGGTACGTGATGATTTTGAGGCAGTTAACCAACTGATTCAGAATAATTTAACCTCTGATGTAGAATTGATTAATCAGTTATGCCGCCATATTTTGGACAGTGGAGGGAAAAGGCTGCGTCCTTTAATGGTTATTTTGTCTTCAAAAGCTTGCGGTTATTCAGGAGATAAGCATATAAAGCTTGCTGCAGCAATTGAATACTTCCATACCGCAACCCTGCTGCATGACGATGTTGTAGACGAGTCTGCATTACGGCGCGGAAAGGAAACGGCTAACAAAATCTGGGGGAGTAAGGCGTGTATTCTCGTAGGAGATTATTTATTCACGCATTCGGTTGATTTGATAGTGTCTTCCCGTAATTGGGGGATCCTCGATTTATTTGCTGGTATTTCCCACCAGATTTCTTGCGGCGAGATAAAACAGCTTCAGAATCGTTACAGTGCGGATATTAAGGCGGAGGACTATTTTGATGTCATCCGTTCAAAAACGTCTCTGCTTTTTTCTGCATCAGCGGAACTGGGAGCTAGACTTGCTGAATCTTCTCCTGCTTTAAATAAGGCATTGAGTCATTACGGATTGCATCTGGGTAACGCTTTTCAACTCGTTGATGATGCGCTGGATTATTCGTCAAGTCCAGAGATCCTGGGGAAAAATATTGGAGATGATCTGGCAGATGGCAAGATTACTTTACCGTTAATTTGCGCTATAGAACGGGGTACGCCGGAACAGGCTGCGGTAATAAGAAAAAGTATTCAGCATGGAGCAGCGGAGCAGCTTGATGATATTCTGCAAATTGTTATCGAGACAAAAGCACTGGATTATACCTATAAAATTGCTTGCCAAGAAGTCAATTTGGCACTATCATCGCTTGGGGAGCTGAAAGACTCAGTTTATAAAAAGGCGCTTATTGATTTGGCTCATTTCGCTGTATCCCGCCAGCACTAGTCCAATCGGAGTGTAGCTCAGCCTGGTAGAGCACTGCTTTCGGGAAGCAGGGGCCGCTGGTTCGAATCCAGTCACTCCGATCAATTAGCAACCTTTTTGTCTGAAAAAATCAAAGAGAGAAAATAATATAGACAATATTGTTTTTTTAATATAACATTTTAACGCAGTTTGTGTGCATTGAAAGCATTCTCGCCTAGAGATTACCCCGATGGACGGGAAACGCTGTAGAAAATCATCTGATAATCGAAAAACGTAATTCAATCTGGGGTATATATTATGATAACAGAAGAAGCTACACAAGAAGGTACACAGCCTTTGCTTGGCAGTGAGTACGGGCATATTATTACTGAATTGGAACAAGCCTTAAAAAGAGCAGGAATAACAGTTGCGTCTGAAGGTGAAGCCTCTGGGCAGGAGTCATTTAACTGGCACAAGTTCCTTAAATGGGTATTTGTGCTGGGTACGTCTTTAGCAGTAATCCCCAATTACTTTATCACTTCCTATGATTATGCTGCAGAAGCTGGTTATAGTGAGTTTGAAGAAGGAGGAGTTGTTTCTGCGGTTGTTTTCATCAATTTCTTTCAGGCATTATTTGTGGCATTGGCCACATGGAGCAAGCTGGCAGAAATCGTGAATAATCCAAGAAAAAGTGAGCTTGAGAGATACCTTGAAATTGCTGCTATCCTCACAGCATGTCTGTTGACCTCTACGCCTACAACACTCACAGCCTTTAGTGAAAGTCAGACAAAGTCTATGGCTTTGTTGCAGGCTGCTATACTCATCTCTGCCCCTTCTGATTTTATAATGAATGTTACTGGGGCCTTTTCTTTGAAAGCGATGTTTACTTCTGACCGCTCAGAGCCTCAGCACCATGCTCTCAAAGAAAAGCTGCTTTCCTTGCTCAGGGCCAAGTTGGTTCATTTCAAAAATAGGCCGGACGATGCTGCCTGGTTGTTGAACAACTTAAGAAAGAATAAAGCGGCAGACATTCATGTTGTGCTGCAGTCGCTTGCAAAGGCAGTAAATACTTTTGAAGAGCCAGTGAGCGATCGCTTAACAGAACGATGCTCAATAGCTGGCACTGGCAAGCAGTTTTTAACCTTATCAGCAAAGCTGGCTGTTTTAATGGCAGCAATTGGATCCCAGGGAGGGGTAATTATTTCGACAATTTATTTCTTTGAGAAGTATGTTAACAGTCTCTCTGCTTTCGTTCTCACTGGCTTATGTTCTTCTTTTACTGTTGCATTGGCATTTGATCTGTTGTGGAATATAGCAGTCAATATGTCCAATACTGTCTTTAATTGGTGGAATAAAACACCTTATGATTTTCCTCTGCATTTAAAAGTGTTTCCCAAAATGAGCGTTGCTTTTTATGCGTTGAGTTGTTTGTTGTCGGCTATTTCCTGGGGATCGGCAGTGAGGTATTTGCAGCAATTTCTGCCAGAAGAAATAGAAGATTTTTTTGGTGCTGCAGGGATGGACGGGAAGGCGTTTTGTGTTTTTATGGTTATGGCAGGTGTTTCTCTGTTTAACTGTGTGACTACAATTCTGACCTTTGATGAAATGGCTGAAATGTTTATGCCTCAGCTGCTTAACTGGCTGATTGACAGTTCAAGTGATAGAGAGCAATTCCAAAAACAGCTGGCAATGATTCGTTTATATGAAGATAGTATTAAAGCCATTGACACTGCTTCTCCAGAAGAAGTAACTCATTTGATTAATGACAGCGAGCTTCGAGATAGGGTGACTATTCAGGATAGTGAGGTTCAAAACACGTCTTTGCTGTCTTCAGGCAGCGAAACATGCTGGACTTTTTTCACTTCTGTTTATAACAAACATAGAGGATATGGGCGCCTTGCTGCAATGGACGAGGAACTGAAAAGTGATCCACAAAGTAACGGTAATGAAGCGGATAATGATATGGAAAGTTTTAATGTAGGTCGTAGTGATTCCAATTATTCTGGTGAAAGAAACTCACAAGATAATGGGGAAAGATCAGATACTCCATCTGTTTGCATTATCTCATAACTTGGTTCTCTCACGCCCGCCCTTTTTAGCAAAGGGGCTGCCTGCGAAGCAGGCGGGGGATTTTTGACGGTCTACCTGCTCCTGCAAGCCGTGATCCACCTACTGCCTACGCATCATGGTCTACCTACTGCCTACGTGCCGCGGCTTGTCCGCGGCATCCAGAAAGTGGACCCCGCGGACAAGCCGCGGGGCGTAGGCTATAGAAGAGGTAGCTGTGGGGCGTGGGCGGAGAGGACGAAAAAATTCAGGGGATCCCTCAGGTTTTAGTCTATTGACGCCTGCCGGTGGATCCGATAGGCTTAAAATATTTCTATGACCACACGTATTTATTGTCCTGACATTCCAGAAACAGCTGCTTCATTCTCTTTGGAGGGTAATGCAGCTCATCATGTGGTTTCAGTACTGCGGGCGAAACCTGGAAAGGAGCTGGTTTTATTTGATGGTCAAGATCATGAATTTCCGGCGGTGATTGAACGTATTGAAAAGAAACGGGTTTTTCTAAGGTTGCTTGGAAGGCAGCACATTAGTCGGGAGTCGCCGCTTTCAGTGCATTTAGTGCAAGGTTTGTCTAAAGGCGATAAGATGGATTGGATTGTTCAGAAGGCAGTTGAATTAGGTGCAGCACGAATCACTCCAGTAACAACCCAGTATAGCGCAGTAAAGTTGGATGGAGAAAGGTTACATAAAAAAACGGAGCATTGGCGGGCTATTGCTGTCAGTGCGTGCGAGCAATGCGGACGTAACAGGATTCCTTTAATTGACCCTGTATGTACTTATGAACAGATCATTCAGAAGACTGCAGAAGAAAATATTTTTCAAGAACGCTGGATTTTGCATCCGGATCAAAAGAACGCTGGCTTTACCCCCTTTGAAAAAGGTGGAAGCCCGCAAAGCGGGCGGGGAATTTCTCTTTCCAAGGTACAAATTAATATCGGCCCTGAGGGCGGTTTTTCAGATGATGAAGCGGCTTTAGCACTTGCAAATGGATATAAGATGGTTCGTATTGGCCCAAGAATTTTAAGGACAGAAACAGCTTCCATAGCGGTTCTTTCTGTTATACAAGCACTTTATGGAGACTGGCGGTGATAAAGCCTAGAAAACGGTTTGGACAAAACTTTCTTCAGGATCAAAACATTATTCATTCTATCGTTGCTGCAATACACCCGAAATTTCAAGATATACTGATAGAGATTGGTCCTGGCCGAGGGGCATTAACTTTACCTGTTTTAAAAAAGGTGCAAAAGCTTAAAGCCATTGAAATTGATCGTGATTTATCAGCGTATTGGAAAGCTCAGACATTACCAGGGTTGGAATTAATCGAAGCGGACGCCTTGACTCTGGATTTTTCACATTTTTTAGAGAATGATAATAGGAAAATGCGGATTTTTGGTAACCTGCCTTATAATGTTGCGACACCTTTATTATTCCATCTGATTCAATTTGCAGACAAAATTGAAGATATTCATTTTATGGTTCAGAAAGAAGTTGCGGATAGAATAACAGCGGCTTCGGGGTGTAAGGATTATGGTCGTTTAAGCGTGATGATGCAGTACTATTTTAAAGTAAGCTTTCTATTATCAGTTGGTCCAGAGGTTTTTTACCCGAAACCGAAGGTGGATTCATCAGTAATCCGTTTGATCCCTCATGCTGTTTCTCCCTACTCAGCCGTAGAAAAAGGACAATTGGAAAAAACTGTAAAGCTGGCTTTTGAACACCGCCGCAAGACATTAAAGAATAATTTTGGAGGTCTGTTGGCTGAAGAAGATTGGAGAAAATTGGGTATAGACAGCCGGCAAAGAGCAGAAACGTTGAGTGTTGAGAACTTTGTAGCAATAAGCCTTTATATGGTATAATTAAAAAATAAGTTGTTGGAAATTTTAAGTTGTTCGAAATTTATTGAGGGATAGGCGATGAGTATGCTGTTTAGAGGACGAGAGTCTATAACGCAGAAACTATTCGGTTCTAAACTGCTGCAATCAGAGCAGCCAAATCAATTACCATTAAAGAAGACAGGTAAGCTCAGTATTCTTGGTGCCGAAGGATTGCTGGAAGATAAAAAACGCCAGAATTTGGTGTCTCAGTGCGTTCAAGCGCTGCAGTTTTTTGGATTTTCAAAAGAGCAGATGGATGCTTATGTTTGGCCTCTAATTGAAAATTTCGCCGAGTTTGTTCAAAATCTTCCTGAAACACGTAACAGTTATTTCTCCGGACAGGGCGGATTTATTCATCATGTGCTGGAACGTACCGTAAAAGCCTTAACTTTATATAAGCAAATCTATTTTTCGGCAGGAAGCACATCGGATCCTAAACAAACTCTTTGGATATATGCGTTATTCTCGGGAGCTTTACTGCGCGGCATAGGTAAAGTCTATTCGGATATGGTTGTTGAGCTTTATGATAAAGGTGAGAGATATCTTGGACGGTGGAATCCTTTTAATGGCACAATGGAGAGTCAGAACGGCTGTTTTTATGACTACGACTTTGAAGATACCTGGCAGGCTGAGTTATTTCACCATCTGAGTGTATCATTTGCAAGACAATTAATGCCAAAAGAGGGTTTTTTACTGCTTGCTGCCGATAAAGAGGTATTTTCAGTATGGCTTTCTCTTTTGGAAGAAGATGGCCGTGATACAGGAACTTTAGGGCCTATATTGGACAGGGCAGATGCTGAAGTTATTCGGCAGTATCTTGAGAATCTTGATAAATATCATCAGGACTCAGCTAAAGACAGTTTAAATAAAAATTTTATCAGTCGTTTTGGCTTGACCTTTTCTCCTTTGGATATTTCGTTATCCGGCCATGAGAAAATGATGAAAGGGGATAGCAATTCTGCTGGTATTGATTTCTTAAAATGGGTAGCTAATGAATTGGAGGCTGGCCGTCTGATGATAAATAAAGCGCCTCTTTTAATGGTGCCCGGCGGATTTTATATGGGGCCTGATATGTTTAAACTATTTGTGGAAAAACATTCAGGTTATGGAAAGGCAAGTTGGGAAGGTGTTCGAGAATCTTTTTTGCGGCTTCAATTACGTACCGTTGATGATAAATCTAATAAAGGAGTGATATTACGTAATACCCAGTTGATACTGCCTTCCGGATCGTTTAAATTTGTTCAGCCAGACGGAAAAGTGATATTTACCACTGCCAAAGATTTAACTAAGGACGCAGGCAGAAATTTAAATAAACCTTTAATTTCTGAAAACAAATTACCTGCGGCAGCTTTGTCCGAAAAAATTCAGAATACGAAGCCTACCCAGCCTGAACCTATAGGCTTTGGGAGCAGAAGCTAAATGCCAAACTATGTTATTGGTGATGTTCAGGGATGTTATCGCTCATTAATGACATTGTTGGATAAACTGGCTTTTAATGAAAAAAATGACCAATTATGGCTGGCAGGTGATTTGGTTAATCGAGGACCAGATTCTCTTTCTGTTTTACGTTTCCTCTCACGGCTTCCAAAAGCACCTATTGTTACGCTAGGTAATCACGATTTACATTGCCTGTCTGTTTTTCATGGTGTTAGAAAGCCTGGCCTTAAAGATACTTTAAATCATTTATTTTCTGCGCCTGATGCGGATGATTTATGCTGCTGGCTTAGGTTTCAACGAATGGCCTATTTTGACCCGAATTTTAATTGTTTAATGGTTCACGCCGGTGTATATTCCAGCTGGTCGTTGAGTGAGACATTGGCTTATGCAAACGAATTGGAATTGCAACTGCAAGGTAATCAGGCAAGCGATCTGCTTTTAGTTTTATTCGGCGATACACCAACAGTCTGGAGCGATAGTTTGCCAGAGCCGGAACGATGGCGGTTTATTGTTAATGTGCTGACACGCATGCGGTTTTGTTATCCAGATGGCCGGCTTGAGTTTCAATACAAAGGGACAATTGAAAATGCACCTTCAGGGTTGAAACCGTGGTTTGAAAGGTCGGGAAAGGTCTGGCCGAAACATGAAATTGCATTCGGGCATTGGGCAGCCCTTGAGGGAAAGGTGCCGTATTCAGGCTTATGGCCTGTGGATACAGGATGTGTCTGGGGGCGGCAGCTGAGTGCTTTGCGCTTGGAAGATAAACAGTGGTTTCATGTAGAAAATCAAGAAGAGAGTAGGTAATGAATAAAGAGGCATTAAAAAGACGCGCAGCGGCTGCTGCTATTCCCTATGTTGAAGAGAATAAAATCATCGGTGTGGGTTCAGGGTCAACAGCTTATTGCTTTATTGATGAACTTGCGAAAATCAAACATCGTATTGATGCGGCAGTGGCAAGTTCTCTGGAAACAGAATCACGCCTGAAAGCAGCAGGTATCCCTGTTATTGATTTGAATGCGGCCGGTGAGGTTTCTGTTTATGTTGATGGAGCTGATGAAGCTTCTCCCAACCTTGCCCTCATTAAAGGCGGAGGCGGTGCTCTGACAAGAGAGAAGATTCTGGCCGCCGCGGCTAAAAAATTTGTCTGTATTATTGATGAATCGAAGAAAGTCCGCCGTCTCGGTGCTGTCTTTCCCTTGCCTATTGAAGTGATTCCTATGGCACGAAGTTATGTGGCAAGAGAGATGGTTAAGCTTGGCGGCGATCCGGTATATCGTCAAGGTTTTGTGACAGACAACGGGAATATTATTCTGGATGTTCATCGGCTTGAGATTTTGGAGCCTATTCATTTAGAAGAGACAATCAATAATATTGCCGGTGTAGTTTCCAACGGTCTTTTTGCAAGGCGCCCTGCCGATGTTCTGTTATCAGCATCTGATGCTGGTGTTGAGGTATTAACTCAAAGCGGCAGGTAAAATTACAAATAAGGTACTGGCTACATCCCCAGATTATCTCTGTTAAAAATCCGATCAGCCCGGTAACTTGAGCGAACCAAAGGGCCTGAGGCGACTTCAAAGAAACCTTTTTCCAGTCCTATGTCCCGATACCGTTTGAAATCTTCAGGTGAAACAAAAGCTTGAACAGGCAGATGGTTGGGGGTGGGTTGCAGGTATTGCCCTAAAGTAAGAACATCAACACGTGCTTCCCTTAAGTCATCCATGGTTTTTAAAATCTCTGCTTCCGTTTCCCCCAGGCCTAACATTAAACTGGTTTTGGTAATAACATCTGGCCGGTAAACTTTGGCATAACGCAGTACTTCAATAGATTGCCAATAACCTGCGCGTGGATCTCGAACAGGGTGGGTCAGCCTTTCCACTGTTTCTACGTTTTGAGCAAAAACATCTACCTTACTGTCAAGCAGCACAGCAATAGCCTGTTGGCTGCCATTGAAATCTGGGGTTAAGGCTTCTACCTTGGTTTTGGGACATTGTTGCTTGATTGCGCGGATTGTTTCGGCATAATGGGAAGCGCCGCCATCAGGGAGGTCATCACGATCAACAGAAGTTAATACAACATAGCCTAATCCCATGTAGGCGACAGTTTTAGCAGTATTTTTGGGTTCTTCCTTATCAAGCCAGCCATTGGGGTTGCCTGTGTCTACAGAGCAGAAGCGGCAAGCTCTCGTGCATACTGAACCCATCAACATGATAGTGGCCGTTCCATGAGACCAGCATTCGCTGATGTTAGGACATTTTGCTTCTTCACAAACCGTACTTAAACGATATTCTTTAACTTTCTTTTGAAGCGCTTGGTATTTTGGAGAGGTTTTTGCACTAATCCTTAACCAGGACGGTTTACGGGGTGCAGGGTTTTTCTCATGAGAATGGCTTTTAACGCCGTCTTTTATCGCGAGGAAACCTTGCTCTGTGCGGTATTTTTGACCGCTTTCAACAGTGATAGGAATTTGTTTAAATTGGCTGCTCATGGACGTGTATCATTTCAAATATTGGAGCATGATACATTAAATGCCTACATTCTGGCAAGTCAATGGGTATTGAGCAAAATTTTTTAAGTTGTTAACATTTTTTACTAAAGTGCAAAATTTATTTATTTGAGAAGGATAAAGCTTTTAAAAACAGCAGGTAAAAAAATATAACTCTTTGATTTTTAAAGAATTTCTCTTGAAAGTTTAGTTTGTGAGCAATTTAAGAGAAAGCCTGATATAGCAATGTTTAAGGCGGCTTTTATTGAAATAGTCCACAGAGTTATCCACAGAAATTGTGGATAACGGGTTGCTGCCGCGAAATGGTTTTGCCTATTATTTAATCGAGCAGGATTTTTTTTGCCTTATCTGAAGGCGGGCGGAAGCGGATCGCTTTTTAACCCACCCTATTGGTCAATACAATCTTATTAAGTTCTATTTCTCCATCATTTGCTGCTATTTTATCCATTTTTTCAGATTTTGGAGGCACTTCGCCCGTAAGGTATCGCGTAAGCTGCCGAAGGTTAAATCCTAAAATGGCTGCATAGCCGGCACTTTTCGTGGTTTCATCGGATTTCATACGGCTTTTTCGCAGCTGCCCGCCATGTTTGGCATGCCCAATTAAAGGCTCAATACCGGCCCGACAGTTATGTAAGACTTGCTGGATAGACCAAGGTGTTTTTTCGGGTGGAGCGAAGAGGGTACGTCGAGGTCTTGGGAGATAGATGGCTTTTACGCCTTTCTGTTTGAGCAGCCATTCGTTGCCGTAGGCATAATAGCCTTTGTCGGTGGTGGTGGATTCGAGTATGTTTTTGCCGAAGAGCTGTTCGTGCACATCAATGATATCAGGAAGTGATTGGGCGTCAGGCATATGGAGCGAGGCGCATTCCGTGACGAAGAGGAAATTACCTTCAATACGACCAAGCTGATAAGCGCGACCGAACTGGAGTTTTTGATTGAGTTTGCCTTTATTAAAACAGGTAATTTCCTGTGCGTGCAAAGAGAAAGGGTGAAGCAGGGTTGGCGGATTTTTTTCAAAGAGTTGCGTGTGAAGGTTGTGTATCAGGTTAGCGCCGCGCCATTGGCGTTTTTCGACAGTTCGGCGCAGGTAGGCATCTTTACCCGCTTTGAGTCGTTGAGTAAGTTGATGGCTATGTTGGAGGATAGGCAAAATGTTTTCATAAGTCTCCCGCCATAGACGTTGGAGAATGGGTTTCAGGACGATGTTATTAGCATTTTTGCGCTTTACTTGAAAGTAATAAAGAGCAATTTGCCTTAAATGGCCTAAGGCCACATTAAAACGTTTTTCACCTTGATAGACACGTTGGTTAAGGGCTTTACCGACTTTTTTGGCAAGGGCAGCGACTTTCAAAAGTAGGTTGGGTTTGGCGGGATAAGCGATATTGGCTTCTTGTATGGTGGAATCCATATCCAGATGAGCGGGATTGGCATAACCTAAATGCACTGCCTGCTGGCTCATGAGATTGGCCAGTTTTCTTTGAGTTTCTGCGGTGAGTCGTGAGCGGAACGCTTCAATTTTGGTATGGTCTGGCACATGCCAGTGTTTCATGAGACCATTTCCGCAAAATAACCGGAAGGCGGCGTTATCCTGGAGCTGTTGCTCGGCACCTCTGTCGGTGAGATTCAACATCTGCTGTAAAATATAAATGCCTAAATGGATTCTTACTCTAAGCGGTCTGCCTACCCACCAGCGTTTTCTTTCGGTACGCTGTAAATCGGGTAATATCGCATTCAGCATGTCCTCCCAGGATAAATGCCGCGCTAACTTGAGCAGCCGATGTTCTGGAGTAATGGTGATGACAATTTTGCCACCCTGAATGGGCTCACTAAAGCCTTCGGTATCTAAACTCATGCGTTAAATGCCTCTGATGTTGAATGAAACCGTGCCTGTTACCGATGAGAGTTTATGCAAAAAATGTCGACAATGCTACCTCATTTTTGGCGGTTTTTTTGATACGTTATAGGTGCTGATGCTAACTTGGCGGTGTCTGAGATAATTATAAAAAGTGGCTTTAGCAATACCCAATTGACGAATCATTTGATGGACGGTTAATTGGCCTTCTTTGTAGAGGGTTTCTGCCGCACAAGCCAGTGATTCAGCCTTCAGCGATAAGCCTTTGGGTTTACCACCTTTTCTTCCTCTTGCTCTTGCCCCGGCTAAACCCGCTTGGGTTCTTTCTCGAATGACCTCTCGCTCAAATTCGGCAAACGAAGCGAAAAGGTTAAAGACTAACCGGCCTTGTGGTGTTGTCGTATCTATCGGGTCATGAAGGCTTTTCAGGCCGACCTGTAATTGGTTTAAATCATTGACCAATTCGATGAGATGCTTCAATGAACGCCCAAGCGGTCGAGTTTCCAAACGACGATAATATCGCCTTTGCGGAGGTATGTTAGCATCGCCTGCAGTTGAGGACGCTCGGATTTAACTCCACTGGTAACATCCTTTCTCGCAACCTTCTTTTTGAAGGGCGTCCATTTGCAAACCGAAACTTTGATCTTTCGTAGAGACACGTGCATACCTCATTTTCATGATTTTCCCCTTATTTTATCCACAAGATGAGTTTTTATAGGATAGAGGACGGGCGTTAACGGATCAAAGCAGTTCACCTTAACTATTAAAACAGGAATAGAATACTTTGATAAAGAAGACCCATATTTTATACCGACTTTCCACCGATGATGTACATTGTTTGGGTATTCAAAAAATGTCTATTATAACGTTCGTTTTTTTGAAATTAGAAACTGTTATAATATAGTGACGTCAATGAGGTGTTCATCCGAAGCATTATCGCTGTCTTGTTACCTTTACTTCTTCTTGTTTTTCTTCTTCACCATCGCTATCCGATGCTGTGTCATAGGCTTCGCTATACTTATTTTCGTTAATTTGGGTAATATAGGATGGTTTTGATAATAAAGTATTTATAGTTTCTTCTTGTGCTTTTTTGGATTGATATTTGAACGATGCGAACCAAAATAATCCGGGATATTGGCCAAACGTATTAACGACTTTGCTGCTTTCCATTCGCCCATAACAGGTGACACAAGGTCTTTTTTTTCCGGCAATGCAAGTAGAGTAATTCCAACGCTTTTCATCAGCATATCGTTTCGCAACTTCTGCAATATCCACGAGGAACTCTTCTGCGTGTCTGGAAGTATTGGTATTAACGAATACAATACAAGTATTATTGTCTAAAATAGTTTGAATTTGATTTTTTGTGTTACGTTTAATTTTTTTGTTTTTATCATACGTTAAGTGGAGTTTTTTTAATAGGGTTTGAGGATTGGCTTCATTGGAGAGATTGCACAGGATGTTTCTGATTTCATTGAAATGTTGAAAATCAGGGGTGTCTGGTTCTCTTCTTGCAGATGCTGCATTGCCAAATATATACGTAGAGATTTTATTTTTGTATCGAGCGACTCGCTCACGACCTTCAACATCTCTATCAACAACAAAATCATTGGGCAATGTTAAGATTTTCTTAAATGTTTCAGCGTCAGGTATCACTTGATAGAATTTGGCTGTGATCGGCGCTTCATTACCGGCGACAAATAAAAAGCTTTTGTTATTTAGCCTCAGATGCATTGTTTCTACTTCAGTGGGAGATTGTCCCGAAGCTTTTAGCTTGAAGAAAATGATTGTAGATATTTGCTTAAGGAGTTGTCTTTCTCTTTCACCGACAAATGAGCGAGGTTCTCGGTAGGAGATCCCTTGTAGGCGTGAGCTGTATCCTCTGTAAGTATTGTTTTCCTTTCTTGGTTTGAGTATAAGCCTTCCTCCTGATTCATCTTCTTTATCTTTGATTTCATAAGGTTCAAAAGTGTTGAGCCCAAGCGCTGTTTCCAGGAAATCAGCTGTTCCTCTATAGCCTCGGAGTAAACACATTATGCGTCCATTTTGTGATTGCTCTTCACCTGAATCAGGATCGGTATAAATATAAGAATCCGTAAAAAAATCATGAGGTTCATCATCTGAACTTTCACTTTGAGAATCTTCTTGAGTTTCCTTTTCTTCAAAATAAGGCTTCATTTTGTTAACAATAAGTCGGATGGTGTCATCATTGGAGTAGCAGCAAGCATACAAAAAGGCATTAAAACCAGGGGATGATGTATAGAGCTTTTCTAGCTTTTGTGCTTCAATGGTGTTTAAATAACTGCTTTCATTTTCTTTTAGTGCTTTTTCTACGCTTTCCTTCAATTCTTTAAGTAATTTAGACTGTTTTTTTGCATTTTTACTCTTTTGTTTTCTCTCTCTACTATTTTTTTTGGAGTGTTTTTTGTTTTTCATGAGAACTAAAACCTTTTAACTGGGTGGAAAACAATCCTATTATAGAAATTTTCAATAGAAAAAGCTTTACTTTTAGAAAATAAAAAAATGCTTATTTGCAGATGCCTGTGACTTGTGATAAAAGTATCAATGCTATTATGTTGATATTTCTGTAATAAGCATTTCTTGCTATTTGGCCTCTTTATTCCGCGACAGCAACTAACGGGTTGCTGTTGCGAAATTGTTTCGGCCATTATTTAACCGAACAGGATTTTTTTTGCCTTATCTGAAGGCGAGCGGAAGCGGATCGCTTTTTAACTCATCCTGTTGGTCAATACAATCTTATTAAGTTCTATTTATCTATCATTTGCTGTTATTTTATCCATTTTTTCAGATGAAGCGAAGAGGGTACGTCGAGGTCTTGGGAGATAGATGGCTTTTACGCCTTTCTGTTTGAGCAGCCATTCGTTTTAGGCATGCAGTAAGAAGTAGCCGCTATCGTTTCACGTTATACTTAGCTGGCATTGTGCTGTGATGCTATTTTAGGTAAGTGCAAGCCAATTTCCATACCATCGTCTTCTTGAATCAGGATCGTGAGTTGACCTGCAAGGTCGGTCATGACACGTTTTGCATAATCCAATTCAGGTTCTTCGTTGCTATTGGCAGTGATCTTGAAAATAAGTATATTCTCTGTTGGCGTTTCTTGTGCATGAATAAAAACTTCTCCCTGACCGGCTCGTTGAACCGCGATTAAAGCACAGTTCAGTAGGTCAAATAAAACTTTTAGTAGGACAATGCTATCACCCATAAAGTCAAAGTCCTTTTCATCCCAATGAACAAGCGTTTGGGTATTTTCAGGGAAGGGATAGTGATCGAATAGAATTTCAACGCATTTTAGCATCGAGCATATTTCAGGATCGGGTATGTGAGGGTCTTGGTTAAAAATTCGGTTGAAGGATTGTAAATTTTTGGCGATATAGGCCTCCATGCGTTGAGCATCTTCTTTAAATTCCCGACTTTTTTTCATTAATTTTTCAATTTCTTGGTCAGAGATAGCGTTATCGCCGTGAATATTGTGTTTTTTTAATAACTCTCGTGCGTCATCATAAGCCAGAATCATTTGCGAGATGGTTTGTTGGGCTCCTTTTTCTCGTAAACCGGCGCGTGATAGCACGTTACCCAGATGATGGAGAATATTGCCGGAAAGCACTTTGAGGATAAGACTTAACGTAGCTTGATGGTTATTGTTGCTCATTATTTTAACTACCAAATCCTGTTAATTTTAAAACCTATTGCATTAACATCAGCAACAGCCTCGAAAGCTAATAATCTACAGCTTTTTTTAACTATAGCCTAATTATGCAAAAATGTTAATCAAACCAATTTGCTTTCAAGCGGCCGTTTGGCTGTTAACAACGGACTGATTGAATCGCTTATTTCAATGGATTGAATTTTGGCCCGAATAGGTTTTTTATTTGATAAGGGCCGTATTTTATGCTATAAACTGCTACGAAGGCTATTATGGAAAAAAATTAATCAATAAACGCTGGTCATTTTGATTTCGCCGGTCTTTCACAACCCTGCTTTGATTGGGGAAAAATAGGTTGGATTTTCTCATAAACTTAAGGGGAGCATCGCTGACTTTAATGAGTATTTCAGCTGTATCCAAAGGGCTGAAAGATTTTGAATAAACTCATCAGGTGGGCTTGGTCATTGAGGTTTTATGAAAATTCAGCAGGCTGTTTACCTGGAATTTTGGTTATGTATCAAATTAAGCTCTCTCCATATGCTAAGATTTTTTACGTTGATTGGTTATTAGATCAAGACAGTTTTAGGTATAATGTTCCTTGTGTCCAAACGTTATATGGTAAATTGGATGTTCAAAGATTAGAGCAAGCATTAATAAAATACGTTAGCAGTCACCTGCTGCTGAATAGCCATATCCAAGAGGTAGACGGAGAGCCTTATTGGGTTAAAAACGACGCCATCAATGAGTTAGAATACTGTGATTATCCGGTTGAAGATGCTGACCTGTTAAAATATGTCACTCACCGTTTTGATCTCTACTGTGGCCCATTATATCGGTTTAAGCTCGTAAGGCTTGACGAGGAGGTCTATCGGTTTATTGTTGTCCTGCACCATCTCGTCATGGATGGAATTTCATCCAATATCGGCGTTTTTGAAACGATATCTCATTACTATAATGATGCCAATTATAATACCCAATATAGCATTGATGAACAAATTCAATTAATGACTTCTTTGTCCGAAGGACTATCGGTTAAAGTCAAGCAGAACAGAATCAAGTACGAAGAATTTTGGAGACAACAATTATCCAATATGGAGAGTGTGGATTTAAATTTCCTAAAATTAAATGGTGAACCTAAGGCAGGTACCACTGAATTCTCTAATCCAATAGGTGAAATCCAGTTTAGTTTTGGAGGCTCTATACCCAGAAAGCTTGATGCATTAAAATCTCAATACTCCATTACACCCTATAGATATGGACAGGGTATTTTAGCGTTGCTTTTACATCGGTATACCGCACAGCAGCAGTTAGCCATTACTTATCCAGTTTCTATTAAAGAAGGTATTGAGTTTGTTTACGGCGCCCAGCTAAATATGAGTTTGATACCTTATAGATTCGAGAACACTACGACTATTGGTTCACTGCTGAAACAATCTAAAGATTTCTCACATGCCATAAAACAAGGAGAAATGCATTATTACCCTATAACTGATCTCTTTAATACGTTAAATACATCAATGCGTATTGATAAACGTTTATTAAACATAACGTTTTCTCAGACTTTTTTTATGAATAAGCCTTTTGCTTTCTTTGGCATTGCAAAGGTTGAAGTTTCTTCTGCCTTTCATATTGATGCAGTTCCAAAAGAAATGTTGCTTTTTGAACAGGAACCCACATTAAAAGATAACAAACTTCATTATCGGGTGCGGTATGATAAGCGGACGATTGATACAACGTTATTAGACTACTTTTTAAATGTTTATAGAAAAATATTTTTAGAGGTTTTAGATGACTTATTGTCTGGGAATGAAGATAAGCTAGTTTCTAGCTATCGTTTACTGGACGATGTTCAATATAAGCAAGTTATTGACGAATTCAATCAAGTGGATAAAAACTATCCCAAAGGTAAAACGCTCCATCGGCTATTTGAAGAGCAGGTGATGAAAACACCTCACAATACAGCGGTTATTGATGCGTTAGGATCATGTACCTATTTGGACATCAAAACGAAAGCTGATAGGCTGGCCGCAGAATTGTGTATTGCCACAGGAAACGCTTGTGGTCAGCTTATTGCTATACTGAGTGAAAAAGGCCGCCAACAGGTAATTGCTGCTTTGGCAATCCTGAAATCAGGTAACGCTTATCTGCCCTTATCTGTTGACTATCCTTTAGAGCGTGTAAAACAAATTTTAGAAGAAGGGCAAGCGAAAATCCTCCTCGTATCCGATGCACAGAGAGCCAAAGTAGTTCATACCCCATTGGCTGAGGACTACGGTGTTATGCCTATTGAAGGAAAGACCTCTTTTCCTTTAGACATTCAATTTCCTGAAGTAAAAGCCGATCAATTGGCATACGTTATATTTACATCAGGTAGTACCGGTAAGCCTAAAGGGGTAGCTGTTTGTCATCACAGTGCTGTTAACACCCTCTATGCAGTTAATGAGAGATTTCAGGTTAATGAGCGTAATAGGGTTCTGGCTTTATCCGAATTAAGTTTTGATTTATCTGTTTACGATATATTCGGTTTATTGGCGGCTGGAGGGGCTATTGTATTTCCGGCACCAGGTAAAATGAAAGAGCCACCGCACTGGTTATCGCTGATTAAACAATATAATGTAGACATTTGGAACACTGTACCACAACTTTTGCAGCTGCTTATTGAACATGCAAAAATGACCCATCAAAGTATAGGATCATTAAAATCTGTCTTATTAAGCGGAGATTGGATTCCGCTCGAATTACCTGAACAAATAAAGCTATACAATCCTCGTGCTACTGTTATGAGCTTAGGCGGTGCTACGGAAGGAAGCATTTGGTCAATTTGGTATGAGATTAGCGAAGTTAAGCCGGACTGGCCTTCTATCCCTTATGGCCGAGCTATGCCTAACCAAAGAATGTACATATTAGATGATCATTTGCAGCCATTGCCTATGGGTGTCATTGGAGAAATTTTTATTGGCGGAGAGGGAGTTGCATTAGGGTATTGGAACGATCCAGAAAAAACGTCAGCGAGCTTTATTGAACACCCGACGCTGGGACGTATATATAAGACAGGTGATTTAGGCAGATGGAGCAAAGAAGGTCAAATGGAAATCCATGGGAGGAAAGATAATCAGATTAAAATTGGCGGTTATAGGATTGAGCTTGGCGAAATAGAAAATAAGTTGATATCTTATCCAGGCATTACTCATGCTATTGTCATAGCAAAAAATTTAAAAAATAACACGGGTAAGTTCACAAGTAACCAATGTTTAGTAGCCTACTATATGGCAAATAACAAAATAGATGAAGAGAAACTGTATCGTTATCTGGAAGATCATTTACCAGAATATATGGTTCCTTCAGCATTGGTATTTTTAAAGGAGATACCTTTAACAAGCAATGGGAAACTCGATAGGGCAGCTTTGCCTGATCCAATCTTTGAAAAAGGAAAGTGTTATATTGCCCCAAGAAATGAAAAAGAGGTATTAATTTGTGAAGCTTTTTCTAAGGTTTTGGGAACGGAGACGGTCAACGTTCATGATGACTTTTTTAACCATCTAAGCGGCACTTCTTTGGATGCCATTCGTTTGGTAACCTTTTTACATATCAATTTTGATGTTAAGGTGATGGATATATTTAACTTGCGTACCCCAGCGAGGCTTGCTGAACATATCCCTTTTGGTGGGGCTGTGCTTAAGCAAAAACTAGAGTCAGTGAAAGCATTTTATAAAAATCAACTGACAAAATCGGACACCTTCTATGGAAAACGCCAAGATAAAATAACTTTTTATTTAGAAAATACCTCTAAACTGCAAATAGATGCATCTTTAAAGAAGCCTATTGCTAATATTTTACTTACTGGTGCAACGGGATATTTAGGCTGCAACATTTTGTATCAACTATTGAACCTAACTCAGTATAATATATTTTTACTTATACGCGGAGAAAGCGAAGAAAGGGCAATAAAGCGTCTTAACAAAAAGTTTCAATTTTATTTTGATAGAACGCTTGACAATGTTTATAATTTGCGCGTTTTTATCTTTAACGGAGATATTGAAAAAGACAACTTAGGGCTTTCATTGGACACGTATCAAACATTAGTTGAAAAAATGGACAGCGTGATTCATGCTGCTGCGCTTGTTAAGCATTACGGCGATTATAATATGTTTTATTCTGCCAATGTGCAAGGAACAATGAATCTTTTGGATTTTACGCGACTGACCCGATTAAAAGATTTTCATCATATTTCTACTTATTCTGTTTTAAATTATGGATTGGTTCAAAGCTGTGATGAATATACTTGTACAGAAGATGATTTACCAGATAATCTACAACAATCCGATAACGTTTATGTTCAGACAAAATTGCAAGCTGAGAAAGAAGTTATTACCTATCGAAAATATGGTGTCAATAGCAATATTTATCGTGTAGGAAACCTGGCTTTTAACGCATCCAATTATCGTGCTCAGGAAAATATAGAAGACAACGCTTTTTTTAATTGGATTCAATGTTTATTTAAAATGCAGTGCGTTGCGCAGGATATTAATTGGGTAGAAGTCTCTCCAGTTGACTGCACAGCTCAAGCAATAGTCAAATTATTTGATAAATGCTCACTTGGCAATAGTATTTATCATGTATTTAATCCTCATTTGTTTAATATCTCTGATGCTTTTTCGTATAATAATACTTCGCCAGTGAGTGCTTTGACTATAGATGAATTTGTGGATAACATTATTTGTTATTTAAGTAATAATGTATATCATGACCTGATTATAAGATTCTTATTGCATCAAGGCTGGATGGATGGGCGCATGATGAAGGATCCCCTTGCAATTAAAATCTTGCAGGATAGAACTACCCATATTTTGAAACAGCTGGGTTTTGAGTGGCCGCAAATTACTGGTGAGAAATTTAACAAATATTTGGCATTATTAAAACTGTAAAACGGCAGATAGTAAATGAAAAAACAACCTATGGAATTTGAGAAAATTGTCCAAGATGCTCCAATACTTTTCTATTGTTTGGATATAGACCAAAAGTATCTATGGGTAAATAATTATTATTTAAAGGTTTCTGGAATGGATGCTTATGCTGGTTTTTTAGGAAAAACCCTCTATGAAATTTATCCTGCCGAGATAGCCTGTAGTATTGTAAAACTTCATAAAAGTGCCTTAGAAACTGGCCAAATATTTCCAGTGGAAGAACTAGTTAAAAATATTGCTACAGGAGAAGTGAGCTATTTTAAAGGAAAAATTACACCTTTATATGAAGAGGGCAAAATAGTTGGTACGATTGCTACAGCAGTTGATATTACTGAAGAGAAAAAAGAGGCTGAGCATTTAAAGGTGGTTAAAGTACTTGAGCATCTTGAAAAAGTTGCTCAGCTTCTTCCTACCCCTTTTTATTGGTTGGGTTTGAACCAAGAATACTTAGGAATAAATAAGCTTGTTATAGAAGCTACAGGCACGTCATCATATGAAAAAGATTTTGCCGGAAAAACCCCTTATAACCTTTATCCTAGAGAAATGGCTGAGGATATTGTAGAGCATCATAGAAAAGTATTACAGACTGGCGAGACACTTTCTTCTGTAGAAGAATCAATTAGAGATGTTACTACAGGCGAAGTAAAGCATTTCAATGCAACAATAGCGCCTTTGAGAGACGACAATGGAAACATTATTGGCACTATTGGTACTTCAATTGATATTACTAGAGATAAAAAAGAAGCTGATCGTTTGGGAGTAGTTAGGGTATTTGAACACCTTGAAAAAATTGCGCAAATTATTCCGGCCCCTTTCTATTGGTTGGATACCAATAACGTGGTCTTAGGAGGGAATGAGCATGTTTTAAAAGCTAGCGGAGCTCTGCATTATGAAAACTTCATTGGGAAAACAGCTTATGATCTTTACCCAAAGGAAATGGCAGATAATATTATTCTGTCTAATGAAGAAATAATGCAAACGGGAAAAATTATTTCACAGGAAGAGCCTATTGAAGATATTACTACTGGTGAAGTTAAGTACTTTAATGCTATTAAAGCTCCTTTACATGATGACAAAAACCAAATTATTGGAACAATTGGAATTTCTATTGACATTACAGCCCAAAAAGAAGCTGAAAGTTTAAAGCTTGAAAACACAGCAAATAAAATTAAACTTCAAGAACAAGAAAAATTTACTCGAACTGCCGACCAGGTAGCCCACGATATTCGCTCACCCTTAGCCAGTTTGCTGATGATTGTCAAATCCTGTATGGATATCCCCGAAACAGAGCGTATTGCCTTACGCGAAGCGGCCATTAGCATTGGCGATATTGCGGATAACTTACTGAATCAGTATCAAGTTAAGCCTGCGAAGGATACTTCCGAACAAAAACGAGAGCCTATTTTACTGTCGGCGACTTTACTCCAGCTGCTAACGGAAAAGAAATTTCAGTATAAAGAGCGGTCAGTTAAGTTTAGTCATGAGTTTAGTCTAGCCGGGGAATTTGCTTTTATCCGTATTGAATTAACGGCTTTTAAGCGCATGATTTCTAATTTGGTCAATAATGCGGTGGATGCTTTTGAAGGGCGGGAAGGGCAGGTAGTGGTGAAGCTGGATGCTACTCAGGAGCATGTTAACATCATCATCAGTGATAACGGCAAAGGTATGCCGCCCGAAGTCGCGGAAAAAATCATGAATGGTGTGGCGGTAACGCAAGGCAAAGCCGATGGTCATGGCATTGGTTTAACCCAGGTATGGGAAACTTTGAGCCGTAACTATGGGGAAATGCACATTCATTCCACCGTAGGGCAGGGCACAGCCATCACATTAACTTTCCCGCGCATGAAAGCGCCGGATTGGATTGCCGAAGCCATTTCGTTAACGCCCAAAGATATTATTGTTATTTTAGACGATGATCGCTCCATTCATGCGGCATGGGATTCCCGCCTTGAATCCATTTTGGAGCAAGCATCTGAAATACACGTGAAGCATTTTGAAATATGCCATGATGCGATTGATTTTATTCATACACTTTCCGAAGAAGAAAGAAAACGCGTTTTTTTACTCACGGATTTTGAGCTCTTAAAGCAGGATTTGAACGGGTTGCATGTGGTTGAAAAGACCAAAGTGCAGCGTTCTATTTTAGTCACCAGCCATTATGCCAATGTGGTTGTACGCGAACGGGCAGTGAGTCTGGGTACCAAGGTTTTACCCAAGCAGCTGGCTTCTGAGATTCCGATTATCCTTGATCTCATGAATATAAGTACTCAGGAGGAGACTGGTGAAGAAGCGCTTAAAAAAGTGGATTTAATTTTAGTTGATGATGATCCTGGTTTTGCGGAGGACTTGATCCAGTTTGTGTTCCGCAATAATAAAGTGGATTACTTTCAAGATCCTAAAAAGTTTAAGGAAGCACTAGTCCAATACCCCAAAGATACCCGTATTTATCTCGATAATAATTTTTCCCGAGGACTCAAAGGTACTAAACTTGCCAAAGAGTTGCATGAATTAGGCTATACACGAATTTATCTCCTTTCGGGCGACGTTTTTGCACCAGGTGAACTGCCGGATTACATCAAAGTTGTCCGTAAAGATGATATTGATAATATCAAGGATTGGTAGATCACTGGGGTGTCCTGTGGAAGACCTGATGAGAAAATTAAATGTTACCAAAAAAGTGCCATTATCATAATTTGTCGCCAAGGCAGCAATGAATCATTTAACTAAGTTTTTGGCCAAACATTGCAGTCCAGAGATTTAGGCAAATGCCATTGTTCTTGGGCTTATTTTGACGCCTCATACAAAATAACCAGGCGTCGTTATTATAATTTTTTTCATATAATTGAGATAATAGACCAGGCAAATTGAGGTATCTATCGTTTGTAAAGTTTATAGCTTTGATTTTATTTTGGTATTTTTAAACAATTGTTTAAGCTTAAAACAAGTATTCCAACGGTTCAACGCTTTTGGAACGAGGAAATTCGCTTGTTTCTCTTATTCTCGGATTTTTGCCTGACCATGAATGAAAGGATTGAGTACAAAGAATTTAAAATATATGCGAAAATTTGCTCAAGAATATCCGGATGCGCTATTTGTGCAAGAGGTACTTGCACAATTGACATGGTATCATGTGCTGACGCTTTTAGATAAAGTTTTAGATAACCAAGAACGTTTATTCTATATTCAGATCTGCCGTAGATGATTTACTGAAACATCCCGATGATCAACCGACGATAGGGCTTATTTTATGCAAGTCCAAGAATAATGTATTAGCGGAGTATACACTTCGTGATATGAGCAAACCCATTGGTCTGGCTGAATACAGACTCACAGAAGCGCTGCCTGACGAAATTAAGACCAATATTCCAACCATTGAGCAGCTTGAAGCTGAACTTTCAAAAAGTGTAGATGAAGCACCAAAAAAATACAAATTGACAATAAAACGTATTGATTGAAAGGATAAAACGTTATTTTCTTATAGCATCGCTTTGCTTAATGGGTGGATGAGAGATGGGTTGAGAAAGGCATAGTATGCGAGAGGTGGTGGCTGTTGGAGAGCAGAAAATGCTGTTTTCAAAAAAATCCCTGCCTTCTCTTATTTGGCACGACCTCTCAGCATAAAGTCATTTTAAATGCCAAAAGAATTTTTGGCAACTTTTTTCGATACAAACGGCTTGAATTGAAATAACCTGATAATGGGTGATAAACATGCAATTGAATGAGAGAAAATATGCCTGCCTAGAAAAAGAGGTAAATGCCATGCTAAAATTTAGGGATAAAAATTGTATTTACAGTAAATTTACCTGCAGAGACGTATATGTCACTTTTTAAAGTAGAAGTTGTACCTGTTAGATTAGAGCCTCATCCTAATGCCGATACACTCTCTATTGTTAAGGTGTATGATTTTACGGTTTGCGTACGTACTGCCGACTGGCAAGGTAAATCATTAGGTGCTTATATTCCACCAGAGAGTGTCGTGCCGGATAACGCATTTTTTTCCTTTTTACAGGGAAAAACGCGTATCAAGGCACGACGAATGCGGGGTGTTGTATCCATGGGTCTTCTCGTTCCCGCACCCGAGGGTTCTCACGTTGGTGACGATGTCACACAACGCCTTGGCATAACCCATTATGAGCCTCCATTAGACAATGCGAAAACAAGCGGCGAAACGGAAACGCATGCACCGGCTATTTTTGCACCACCTTATGATATCGAGAATATGTTGCGTTACGCGGCTTTATTTCAAGAAAATGAACCGGTGTATGTTACTGAAAAAATTCATGGTGCCAATAGTCGTTATGTTTGGCATCAAGGTCGGATGTGGTGCGGCTCAAAAAACGAGTGGAAGAAGCAAAACAGTGAAAATTTATGGTGGTGCGCATTAGCGCAAAATCCATGGATTGAAAACTATTGCCGCAATCATCCGGACGATGTGATTTATGGGGAAATCTTTGGCAACGTACAATCGTTAAAATACGGATTAAAATCAGGGCACTATCAAATCCGTGTATTTGACATTCTACGTGCTGGCAAATATCTCCCTTACAATAGGTTAACAGCGATTCAAGAAATGCAATGCGTACCTTCACTGGGTGTTCATCCTTTTAATTTAGAAAAGTTAAAAATCATGGCGGAAGGGCCATCACTCATCGAAGGAGCCAACCATATTCGTGAAGGCATCGTCGTACGCCCGACAATGGAACGATGGTGCAATGAAATTGGCCGACTCCAATTAAAATTGATTTCAACTGCCTATTTAGAGCAGGAATAACTTTATTCAAATGTGTGGCAGATTCTGCCATAAAAAGCATAAAACCCAGCTTGCTAATTGAAGTTTAAAACCGTAGGTTTTTGCACGATTGTGCCCGCTAGTTCTATCTGACCAAATTGGCTTGGGCTGTTCTTAGTGCTTATCCTGCTTTGCTTATTATTAACAGGATTCTTCACGTATCCGAAAATCCTGTCAACAATCGATCCACATTTCGAGAAATCTCAGAAGAAAAATTAAACGAAATTCAGACAGAATCTTAATAAAAAGTTTCTCCAGCAAACAAAAAAATAATCACTAATTATATGTTCCACTCACTTCCAAAGTATCCTGCTCTATTTTGTCCAATAGCTCATCAGCACGGTTCATCAATATGGACAGTTGTTCAATATTACGGGTAGAAGGATTGGTGCATTTTTGGATATTAGCAATTAAATTATTTATCTCATGATCTGCTTCCTCTGACACCCCAGCTCTTGTTAATAAGCTTTTTAACTGCTCTATTTTTGACGGTACTTGTCTCAATAAATCTCTGGTAGATGATCCAAAAACAGAATGTTGTACTAACCCCAACGCGCTTGTAGAAACAGCAGGCTGATCAGACAGAGTATGGGTGACTTCTGCGTTATTAACGCCGTGAATATTATCTTCAAGATATGGAGCATCTTCAATTAATTTTACCAATCGCTCAAACCTTTCGTCATTTTCCCTTCTTCTAAGCGACTGAAAATGTATATCTACTTCATTGCCTAGGATAACGCAATCTGTGGCCCCACGCGGTTTCATGATTTGAGGCACACCCTCATGCGGTACAACAACAATCGTCATATTAAGTACATAAGCCATCGCTAAAGCAACCTCCTGACCAACAAACGTATAGGGTCTTGCTACTTCTTTAGCCAAATGCTCTCGCTCACTATCAACAATATACGCGGCATAGTGTTGATGGTGATCAGTCAGTTCTTCAGCAGCCCATTGCCGCAAAACTACCGCCTGTTGTTGTAGTGCCGCCTCATTAATTTCGCTGCTTGAGTACTTTAGCCGTAAGAGCTGATCGGCAAGTGCGTAAAAGAAACAATTACCATCACCCAGCACATCATAACAGTCACAGCCATACTGTAAAGCCACTGTTTTTAGAGTGTGTTTTCGATCAATAGATACTGAATTATCTTGAAGCGAAGCCTCAATAGCCGCTTGCAATTCTAAAGTTTCTAATTTCTCTTGCGCTATGCGCAACACACTGGCAATATTTTCCCAGTGTGTCGCCGCTAACGCTTCAAACATTTTTTGTTGCCGTAAATCAGCTTGGCTGTCTTTATTCCTAAATTTTTTCTGAGAATGTACAGGTTGGATAGGTTCTAATCTATCCAATTGACCAGGGTTATCTGCATTGCTAAAGAGATGAACGGTATGAGAGGCGTCTTTTGCTTCGTGATAATACATTAAAAATAATTGCTTATTCTCGATATTACCTTGACGCCAAATGTATACATTCAACTTTTTATGCTGAGCATAAAGTAAAATACTTTGACAACCCCAATGAACATGCTCACTTCTTAAACTTTCCACATAACGTTCGTAAACATCAAGACGTTGGCAATAATTTTGAATGGCTTCCTGTGCTTCTTTTAACCCTGTTGCCATTTTCTTTAATCGTTCTGCACGTTTTAGGCTTCTTTCTGTTGCTGCTTCTTCAAGTCTATCAATAAGTGTTTCATGCTTTTCCTGTGGATCAGAAAGTGGTTTAATGTCAGGGTAAGCTTCCACGACATCTGAAATGAATTCATTGTAAGCATTCTGCCGTTCATCCAGCGCCACCTTTAAACCTGCCCATTCTCCTCCAAGATTTCCTGAGCTTAAAGCCTGTTGCACGTCTTCACGTAATACATATCGTATTACTCGGTTTTCACGAAAGGCAAAAAGTACATCAGCCACCTCCTGACTATTTGTCCCTAAAGCTGAAAATCCACTCGGGTCATCAGTAGAGAGGATATGTCGGAACATATGGGCTATCCCGTTCGGTAAGGTACCCAACCAGATAGGTTCCTTGGGTTCAAAAAAATCACTAGGCGAAACAGTATCTTCCGAAGCATGGGATTTTTCTTCACCAGAATTTCTTGAAGAGGAAGAGGGAAATCGTGGCATCTTTTTCGAACGAGGGAAATTGGCTGGTCGGTATTTCCCTATAACCGGCGTTCCCGTGAGTTGTTCCACGATTCCACTTAGGCGTAAAGGATCTTCCCGCACTTCCAATTCTTCTACGTAATTAAATGCAATATCCACCAATTTATCCAATTTTTCTGGATGGAAATCATCCAAAGCAATTGGCTCATCCATATAAGCTTGCCAACGTCGATAATGTTCTCCATATAACGCACTCATATGATGATTAAGGTTATTTTGTGGTCCATTGAGTACACACTTTAAAGCACGATCAGCAGCGGTTGTTGCCCAAAAAAGCAAACTGCGACTGACATCCGCAGAAATGGCTTCTTCTCTATAGTCCCCAGTACCTAACGACCATATAAAAAGCTTTTTCCCTTCAGGTTTGATATCCTTAGCCTCTGTAACAGCCCATTGTACAGGATTGTTGGCGATAATCCCGCCGTCAAGAAAAAGATGGCCCCTTGCTATCTGGTGAGGTGGAAAATAGGTAGGCGCCGCGCTGGTTGCCATAAGCGCATGATAGAGTTGAAAATTCTTCGCTGGATCGCGTTTGGCTTGTCGTGAACTAAAGATAAAAGACTGTTCAGAATCATTGCTAGCAACGCTGCAAATCACAACGGGTTTTAAAACTTGAGTCAAACGTATTTTTCCAAAATATTTTTGAAAAACACCTAGACGGCCATAGGGTTCCTGACCGGGTTGATAGGGATTGCCTGCGACATATTTAGCATCAAGAGTACTCGCCATAAAACGCTGGTTTCGCATAAAAATTCGTGGTGCTTCCTCCAGATAAAGTTTAAGGATGTCTGAAGCTCTATACCTCGGCCCAGGCCCTCCTTCCGCGGGCAAAGTAACACCAGCTGCAACAATACCACCGGTAGATGTGCCTGCAACCAAATCGAACAGATCACTGATAGGCCGACGAGCCTGCCGCTCTAACTCGCTGAGCCATACGGATGGGATGATGCCACGAATACCGCCACCATCGATAGAAAGAATACGATACAAGTCTGGCTCTTTCTGTTCTTGAGCACTTTGTTCTTCCTGATAGCTCTCAAAAAATAGATTTTTGTAGGTGGCTAATCGTTGTGTTTTGGTAGAATTTTCTAAGCGCTCTAATATTTCCCTATCCAATTTCGCTTCACCCGAGTTTGGGTTAAGTGATAGGGCCTGCGTATTGGCATATCTCGCTTGTGAGTAATCGTGAATTTTAAGAGCCGTTTTTGCTCGAAGGTTCCAATAGTACTCCCAATCTGTCCAAGGCGGTGAAATAGATTCTCTTTCCAATTGCAAAAGTTGTTGATAGACAGAGTGATAATGATGCTGCTTGTAGAGACAATACAATTTATCAAGATGCGTTTCTCGCGTATATCGTTCAATATTGGCTTTTTCATAAAAAGCTCGACTTTCCCGCCATTGCGTTAAACTTCCAAAATGTTTTCCCTCAGCTTCAAGGGCTTGAGCCAATCGTTGGTGTTCTAAAGCAATGGCTCGAAGGCATTTTGCTTTATCTTGCGGATTGTTGGCATTTTGCAAATTCGCATTTAACCTATGAAATACTTGTTCTTCTAATTCAGGAATATTTTCCAGAGAGAAAAGAGGTTCTTGTGATTCATACCTTGGTATTGCATCCTGTTCCTCCTGAACAAATTCAGGTTCTAAAATGCCTATTAGATCATTGATGGCCATCTGTCGAAGGGGACTTAATGTAAAGTATTGATAATCTTTGTTGATAAGCGCTTTAACCTGTCGAAAAGCCTCTCTTGCAATACGAATATTCTCCTCTTGTCCCACTAAAAGATTACTAATAGCAGAATTAACCATACAAATCTGACGTATTTCATTAAATCGCGCCGCAAAAGGAGCTTTTTCCGCCTCAGTAAGGTATTCATCCGGAATATTGTAATACCCCGTAGCCATACTACGATAATATAGCGCTTCCGTAGCCGAAGTAGCAACTTGGTAAGTTCCTGTAAACAACTTTGCAAGGTTCCACCACTCATAACGGAGAATGTTTGACAGCCTTTCACGTTGTTCCCGTTCGCGTTGATTTTTCCGGCGAGTTATGCGTACTTGTTCATCTAAGCGGATTACCTCTCTAAACAAAGTACCATCTTCTTCAGTGACTTTTAAAAATAATTTACGAGCTTCTGAATCTAAATCAGATTGGGAATATGAAGAAGATGTCGGTAAAGATAAAGCCTTTGGCGTCAGTAGTATTTCACCTAATAAGCTAAGCAAATAAGCAATACCATCGGGCCTAAAACCATAACGTGTTAATTTTTCAACAATGTTCTGTGAAATTGCTAAAGACTGGCCAGGAACATACTCTATGAGAAAAGCTGGATTGGTCGGATTGGGTTGGTAATATTTCGGATTTTCACTATCCTGTTTATCGTATACAGAGTAATTTTTTGATAATATCTTGAAAACGGTTTCATACTCTCCGTTTCGATAGGCAGCCAGTGCATCTTCCATCATTTGGTTAAGCTGTTGGCGAATACGTGCCTCAATCAAAATATTTTGCCCTTCAACAACAAACTTATAACCGGCCCATAAGCCTAGCCCAATACTAAAAACAGCGGCTGCAACACCAAAAGCAACGCCTACTGGACCTCCCAACATGATACCTGATGTAACCGCTACCGTCATATGCCAAATATCAACAGCCGCAACACCAGCAACTATACTGCCGACTCCTAATCCTGCACTTTGTACAGTGCGCCCAACCATCCATCTAAAATTTGCTCTCGATTCAGTAGTTAATATAAGGTCTGGATGAATTTTGCTTTGCACAATCAAACCGCCAACACCACGAAGAAAGGCCGATCGGCGAATGAGTTGATTCAAATCAGTACGAACAGCTCGCTGAAGCTGAGCTGGAGTAACGATTCCTTGATTGCTTTCATAGAGCACCAAAACCGATGAAGAGGATGGTGATTCTTGGTTTTCGTTGGATGCATTGGTCTCCGGTTCAGAAGGTTGTTCAGTGCCTCGCATTTTTTCAAATAACGTTCGAATGTCTTTTGATAGTTGTTTTGCTTGCTTTGTGTGTGCAACATCAGAACAATAATTAGCTAGAATATGCATCGCACCAATGCCATATAATTCCGCTTCAAACAACATTTTTCCGCGATATAAACTTAACATCATATGTCGTCCAAGCTTAGCATGATGAAGCCATATCGTTTCATCAGGTTGTCCTTCTGGGATACTCATAGAGGCTTCACGGTAGTAGTCATAAGCTTTTTGAGCATAGGCTTTTTGTTGTTCCAAGAGTTCTGCCGGTCTGTAAGCCATTAGCACAATCTGTGTCGTATGTTTTAACTTTGTCCACAGATCTTGTCGGCTGGGATCTTCAATAGCCATACGCGCATATTGCATATCCATTGCCATTTCACAATTTCGATGACCTTCAGCACAGTAGAAACGATATTCCTGCCAGTCCGTTTGTGCTGATTGATTGCTAACACCATTCGCAATATTTTGATCGAGCGTTGCCAATACGCGATCTTTGATGAGCGTGATATTTTGGAATAAACGACTAAAAAATTCCTGAAAAGCTCCTTTATTTTTATCAGGATGAAAATAGAGTGAAAGTAATCGATACTGTTTTTCAATATTGGATCGGGTCGGAGTAACGTTTTCAAAAAGTACTTCCCTTAATTGAATCGTAGGCCACGTAAGTAACGCCTGGGCAAAACGTGTTTTTGCGTTTTCCCAGGCAGCTGTCAACCGATTTTTCAAACCTTCAATAACTGCTTGTAAATTTTCAGCTTCGTCTCCCTTATCTTCCTGGCCTTCATTGTTTGGCTGCAAACTCAGGTCATTATATGCGCGCTTTAAGGCATCTAACAACTCATCAACAGTATTTTTAGCAGTAGTCAACGCTATAATAGAAGTCATATTCCCTTCTAATAAGGAAACGACGATACGTTGAAATTGGACGAAAATGTCTGCGGGTAGAACCCCGTCAAATTGTCTAACAAGGTGATTGATTTCATCTTGATTTAACGTTCTTTCGGCTCTAAACATCATTTAACCCTCAAATTATACTAAGTAAAAATATAGAAAAGGCATCTTTCGAGGCTCAGAACTTACGCAGACAATGAATGGGCGTGAAAAAAACGATGACTTTCCTTATCCAATTCAATAAAAATTGTTCCTCTATGAGGGTTAAATATACCTTTTAAGGATTTACTAGTAAACAGTTAATTGTAAAAAATAAGCTAATAAAAAAACATTTATCAATAACCCCTATGAAACATGTAGCTTGCTGGTTGTTGGATAACACGCCATGGTCCCACAAAAAATATCTTGTTTTTTCACCTTTGTTTAGGCTTAAAATATGTCATATAATTGATGTTAACCAGTTTAAGGCTATTTATATATTGTATTAAAAATGAAATCCAAAACAACTCAACGAAGATTGCCAACCGTTGTTCGGTCTCAGATAAAAGAGCTTGCTATCCTTTTCGTGATGCTAGGCTTAAACGTGGCTGGACACAGCAAGAGCTTGCTATGCGAGCAGGTACAAGTATTCCAACGATTCAACGCCTGGAACGGGGAAATTCGCTTGTTTCTCTTTCAACCGTCGGTATGGTTTGCTGGTTGCTTGAGCTTGGACTCTTTCCTGCCATTTCTCAAGGGAAAATAGAATATTTAAAATCTATTGCCAGAGAACGTCAGTGTGCTTGTTTACTAAAGCCGGACGACCAATTTTAAAGGGACCTGCGGGGTGGTCAGCACCACAATTTCCATCGCCTTCAAAAAAATTGCATTTCAGAGTTAAATCCGCAAAAATCTCGTTTTTATGATTTTTATAAGCTTTTATTATCCTTGATGAGTTTAGAGGTTGCCGATGAGTGCTGTTCGTTGGAATATTGTCGTATCCCCAGGTACGGATCAATCTGTCCGGCTGTTTCTTGCTGAACAAGGAAAAATCCGTAAAGGGACTTTGTCTCGTTTTATCGAGGAAGCTGTCCGTGCGTATATCGTGGAATTATCCGCAGGAAAGGCAAAAAGCCGAGAATAGAAGTATAAGCGAAGATGAATTAACGCTGGTGATTAAAGAAGCGGTGCAATGGGCACGTGATCAATAATACGCGTTAGGCTTTCGGTTTACTCTGTTTGTTTATCCTGATAAGCGCGACCATTTATACGTGGATAACTTTAATTTAGCCAATGGTTTTTTGTTGCTTCATTTATCTACGCTATACTGAATAACAGGTAGTACCTTTGGATCATGCGTGAAGCCATCCATGATTACGTGGATCGCGAAGAAAAGCGAGAAGCCTTAAAACAGGATGCGTTACGTGCTTGGGAGGTGTTCCAGGAAAGCAGACTGCATCTGCCCCTTGAAGAAGCGGACGCCTGGTTGGAGAAGCTTGAGGCAGGTGAGGACGTGGAGCTGCCTCAATGCCATGTCTGATTTGGTCGCCACCAGCTCTAGCGGATGTACAACGGCTCTACCGTTTTCTTGTTCAGATTTAAAGCTTTCAAAGTTAAGGGTGATTCGTCTGCTAACCATCTCTATAGTGAATGTTAATTTTCGATGGTTAACAGAAACGATAAATTCTCATGTCAACTTTATAGAAAAAGCGATATAATACAAAGGGCATCTGTTTTTCAAGCGGTTCCATGAACGAAATAACGATCAACAACAAGATTAATGACAAAATATACTATATACGAGAAAGTCACGTCATGCTGGATCGAGACTTATCTTTATTATATCAAGTAGAAACGAGAGCCTTAAAACAAGCCGTAAACAGAAATAAACGCAGATTTCCCCCTGATTTCATGTTTGTATTAAATGAAGCAGAAATTGACGCTTTGGTATCACAATCTGTGATACCTTCGCGCAAAGTATTAGGTGGTTCAAAGCCCTATGCTTTTATAGAGCAAGGTGTGGCAAGTCTTTCAGCCATTTTGACAAGTGATAAAGCCGTGGATATACATGTTGGGTTTAACTACAAAAGCGGTTTTAAAGTTTCGTTCATTACCAAATTCCCGCTAAAAAGGGTATTTGGTTGTAGGCTGTCAACGACTCATTCAAAACGTTATCGTGCTTTGGAATGAACTCTATTTTTCACAAAAATTAACGAGCAAACACTGCCGATCCTGATGAACGAAATCAAATACTTGCTTTTATTAAAAAAGGCTCCATTATGACTTGGCAGCATATTAATTTGCATGGCGAATATGATTTCATGAAACAAGCCGCTAATGATCGTGCATTTGATCTAGAAAAAATCCTGGCTTTAAAAATAGAAGTATGATGATTATCGGACGGCTATTTTACCCTGAAATTGCACGAACGAAACTTTAAAACCGCTTTTGTAGTTAAACCCCAGGTAGTACCAGCGAAGACGAGCCCGTTTTTGATGAATTTGAGCAAACATGTCATATTGCTTAAGTGGTAATAAAATGCTGACATTGGGTTCTGTGACATATAGGGACGAAATGAGGCGTTAGTTGGTCGAGTAGGCCAAGAGAATTTCACCCTTAGCATGATAAAAGCGAGCCATTAAAACTAGGGCATCGCTAGAATTTCATAGTAGTATCATACTCAGTATAGCCATAGAGGACATAAGCATAACAGAATGGGAATATGCTCCTAACAAAAACACATTTTTGACTTGCAATTTATGACTTTTTGTCATATCATTGTTTAATGAGAATCATTAATCGAAAAGTGCTTGCGGACTTTAAGTTTAAACATCCTCAAAGCATCAGGCCGCTTGTGGCGTGGGAAAATACGGTAAGCCAATCTTTTTATAAAAGCTTTCCGGATTTGAGGAAAACATTCCCATCCGCCGATTATGTGGCACCGTATACGGTATTTAATATTGGCGGGAATAAGTATCGGTTAATTACGGAAATGGATTACGGATTTCAGCTTATTGACATTAAAGTCGTATGGACGCATGCAGAATATAACCAGAATAACCATAAATTGAAACAGGGCAAACTATGAAACAAACAACTTATAACATCAACCAAATTGTTGAACATTTTAACCAAATTAAACCATGGCTTACTGTCCCTGAAACAGAAGCAGAAAACGAAGCGTTAATTCATTTTGCGCGTGATTTAAGAGAGGCCGCTAAAAAGGGTAAAAAAGCAGCAGCCGATTTATTGCCGCTCGTGCTTGAGCATATTGAAGCTTATGAAAAAAGGACGTATATGGTGCCAAAAGTGGAACCTCACGAAGTACTGGCTTTTTTAATGGAACAGCATCATCTGACACAGCATGATTTGCCGGAAATTGGCAGCCAATCGCTTGTCTCTAAGATTTTAAACGGCGAACGAAAATTGACGTTAAACCATGTTGAACAGTTGTCGGTAAGATTTAACATTTCTCCGAACCTTTTTTTCGGGATTTAAAAGCTAAGAAATGAAGAAAATTTGCTGTTAAATAATCTCAAAAGGAGGTTTGTTTTCTATAGCTATTTAAGGAATAATGAATTATCCGCTTGCAGGCTTAGCAAATTGTTGTAATCATCCCTTGGTTTAAGAGCTTGGACGCGAATTCAAATTGCAAGTCCAATTAACCTCTCATTTTAAAATAAAAATCCTTTTATAGATTTTTCTCCATTCTACAGAGGAGCGAGCACGAATGGTTAATGTCTGCAATAATTTATTAAGGGGATTATAAATTTTCAGGACCTGCTTCAGCGAAATGGATAATGACAACATGTTCTGACAAGGCCAACAAGTCGTCGCCTGCATTTAAAAAAGCAAGTTGGCAGCCATCGCAAGAAGTGAATTTATATACAGCAAGTCTTGGTTTCATGATTAAAAACCTGATACCATCAACAAACTTTTTATTTCTGGATAAGAGAATACGGAGCCGTTTTTTCAGACAAATAATCCTCCATATTGGCAATGGCCGCAATGTCCAACAGCACATGCCATATTGCGTTCCATGCTTAAGTACGTATGCTTTTCAGCCACCTATTTTATTGAAGTACTCAATATTACTGCGTCCCGCAAAAAGAAAACACTTTGGTTCTTCTGGCATGAAAAATTATTCTCGTTTCTTATGAGGAATTATTCAGTCAATTTGAATATTGAATTTTACCAACTGCCATTTAACAGAACCATGGCTATCGGTAACTATTATGTCATCTGAATTGAGAGAGTAATTGCACTTGCAATTTAAAAATAATAAGGTAAAATAGTTTTAGGAATTACAAAGCACTTCATTCTACTTATCCTTACTCGCCTAACATTGTTTAATAACCTGTTCTACCACTATCTTTGCTAAACTCGGGAGATATAAAATGCTCAATAATAAATACCCCAAACCAAATTTCAATTTCATTCAGCGGCCAGGAATATGGAGTCAGATAATAGACAATCTCACTATCTATCACTGTGCCATCCTTAGTGGGATGCCAGGCTCAGGAAAAACTGAACTTGCCTCTCATTATTACAGAGATCCTCCCATTAATTATAAGCTCAAAATTTGGTTTAACCCAAATGAGATAAAAAATCCTGATGACGTGAGTAATAAATTAGCAGATGCTTTAGGGATCGATAAAAATGATGAAAATAAAGCATCACTCATCGAAAAAAGGTTAGCTAAAAAAGAACCTTGGTTAATGGTTTTTAACAAAGTCGAGACCTACGAACATATTACTGAGTATCTTAATCTTACAGGTGGCAACATTATTTGTACCACACGGCTACGAATTAATTATGAGTTTGGTTTTAATTTTATTAATGTTGACTTCTTTACTCAGGATGAAGTTGAACAATATTTCTCCAAATTTTTTGGTATAACAAAAACACCTCCAAATAATACGGGATCGCTTCCTTCGCAACAGCAAAAACAAGATGAAAGCCTTTTGGAAGAACTTGCTTTACGTGTTTATAACAACACAGGAGGATGTCCAGTAGCCATATTTAAAATTGCTGAATATGCTAAAATATACGAGTATACAATTGGAGAACTTTTCCAATCTATTAATAAATATGTTAACGAAAATATTCACTTCTATATACATAACTTAGAATATTTTTTACCACGAGCTTTTTTTAATAATGCCAATGAAAATGATGCAGCAACTAAATTATTAATTATTTGTTCTTACTTACATCATCGATATATCTATAAACCTTTATTAAAAGATATATACGATAGCCTATCATCTGTACAAAATAACACAGTCAGCATAGCAGCTCCAGCGACTCAGACTAAAAATGAGCTAAGTCATTCGCTTAGCGAAGACGATCAACCAAAAGAAAAAAGTGAAGCGAAGACTCAGGAAACTGAGATCACGACTACTCCGGCCGCTCCATCTATACCAACAGATTTTCGGCAAGAAACAAAGCAGCCAGAAGAAGAAAATGAAAAAATAGCTCAAAACCCATCAAAATCCGTATTAACAGATCAAGATAGACAACTTTATGCGAAAGGAGCGGGAAGTGGCCCTAATAAACTGATTAGCCAAGTTATTGAACGTCAAGCCACATGGAAAGATGTACAACTATGGATTGATGCAGAGGATCTCAATATGGCACTTCAGCCTTTAGTAGCAGAGAATAATGGAAACGTTGAAATCTTAGCAGCACGACAAAAAAATGAATGGGAGAATATGGAAGTAAATGAAAAAATTTCTTTAGTAATTCAAACAAATTTAGTTTATATCCCAATTCAAGTGAATAACGATCACTGGATAGTTGAAGTTTACCAAAATGGAAAATGCATTGTTACCCATAACCCTCGAGGTGATGGGTATTGCGGCTATTATGCTGTCCACTGGATTTATGAAGATGCTATAGAGCGCGGATTGCAAGCAGCAAGATACATTCAATTACGAGGTGGAGTTGGCGTTACTTCTGGAAAAAAAACTTATGAAGAGGAAGGAATAATACTTCAAAGAGAAGATGCCCGCAAGCTGACAATTGCGCTAATTGCTTATCGGGTTTACTTTAACGCGTGTCGAGCCCAAGGCGGAAATATTCAAGAAACAGAGTTGGCCAAGTTGGCTAAAGATGCATTACAATGGACATTAGACCAGGACATCCAGCGTAAGACCGAAAAAATTTCAAGAAATGATGATGCTTTCGAAAATGCTTTTTCTAGATTGGTAGAATATGGGGTGATAGCAAGGAGTGAAAATGATTTGTTTATTATAAATCCCTATGTGCAAAAAATCCTTAGAAACACCACTATTTTAATTAAAGAAGCTGAATCTCCACATTCAGAAGAACTGGACTTCTTAATGCAAATAGACAATAAAATAAGCGATGAGAGAAAATCAGCTTTTATTAGTATAATAAAAACATTAAATGCCAAATATGACTATACCCATCATACCAATAACAGGTTTATTAAGTCTAATTTAATGAAATATACTTTCACAAAAAATATTGGCGCCTGTTTAAAAATAGAAAATGTTGAACGAATGGCAGACAACCTGAAGGAAGATAAAGAGCGAGCCACTGAGGCTTTGACCATATTATTTGACTTAAACACTAAGATATATACCTTCTATTTTTACGTGCGTTTTTCTCCAGTGCAGATGGAATCCTGTTTGAATAGACGAAAGGAAATTATAGATCGCCTAAAAGAAGTTAATGGTGGAGAATTACCCCAAGAAAAAAACCATTTTCAACTGATATGTGATTATGCAGATGCCTTACATAATTTAATTTACCTTAAAAGAGATTATCATCGTTCCAATAATGGAAATATTCCAAATCGTGTTGAAAACTTAAAAAAAGCGTTCTCTGATCTAATAACAGAGTATCGAAATATAGCTCTAGAATCAAAAACCTCTGAAACTTTAGAGAAGTTTATACGAGGATTGTTTTTGGCAAATGACTATTTTGTCAAATTATTTTTTACGCATAATACTAACAATTTGTTTAACTTATATAATAATGAAAATCTTTTGCCTGTTGCCTCTGTTGATGAAAACATCCTTTTATCTTTTAACTTATTAGATTTATATGCTAAGCAACATGATTTTTGTAAAGTTATTTTTTTTGAACAGAAAATAACTCATAATGAAATAAATATTATCGAATTTTTCAACGCTTTTAATTTTTTTAATGAACTTGTATCCAAAAAAGAGAGAACTTTAATACAAACCACTCCTGAACCTCTTAAAAATGATACCGATGAAAAAAAGATTACTTTGGAAGATTTCTCTTTAAAAATTCTTCCAAAGTTTGTTAAAACTCTCTCTCATTATATAGAATATCTGTTTTGTAAAAAGTTAGAAAATAAACTAACTCGCAATATGATGAAATATTTCTTAAACATCGTAAGACAAAAACTAAAGGACTGTAATTTAATACCCAATCTCTTGGAAAATGAAAACTATCAATATGAAAAATATACTGAAATAGCAAATAGGCTATTAAAATTAGATACAAAGCTCGCTCTAATGGAACTTTATCTATACAGAGATATGAAGAAATATTATCGATCATGTTCTGTTCGTAGAGAACTTCAATGTTGTCAATATAATATCATTCCAGGAATAGAAGAGAAAATTCAAGATTGCACCAACAAATCTAACAAATTTTTTAAGTATTGCTTAGCTTACCCACAAGTTATTAATAAACATTCGGGAAAAGTTTTTTTTAATCTGGCACAACAAATATATGATAATTTTTTATATGAATTTCCTCGTAAAAACCCTGATGGCTCAATAAACTTAAAAAAACATCATAATTTGTATATGATTTATTCGCTTGGTATGTTCAGTACATTTCGTGCCTTATTTATTTATGAAAAAACACATTTAGATTATAACCATCAACTTTATCAAGAGGCCAAAAAACTTCACGACAAATACCTAAGACTTGTAAAATTTACTCTGGGAATTTATAAAGAACCTATTTCTTTGCAGCCTCATGAAAGAACAATACTGGAAAATAAAGAAGAAAACCTAATTGAAAAGTTAACTGAATCCCCAGATAATATTTCAGTACGAATGGATCTTGCCAGTATCTTCACATCGCTTGGATATCCACAAGAAGCTATCGATCAATATGACAAAGTTATTAAGCTGGATCCTTATGAGTTTAAAGCTTATAGTGAAAGAGCTTATTTAAAATATAAAACAGGCAATTTTCCTAAAGCAATAGAAGATTACCAGAATTTCTTAAATTACCAACGAGGCAATTTTGATGCTGAAGCCTGGCATGAAAGAGCAAAGAATGCACTGGTAACTCAACATGAAAAAACTTTAATAGAACTATCTGAAAATAAAAAATGCTTTATTGATAGTTTCGTTAATACTTTTGTTGTAAAAGTTGCCCATTACAGTGATATTGCCACAGGCAGAGATAAGCGGTTTTTTGGAAGCGCAAAAGCACTTAACATAATTTCTCATTTATCTAATATTATTCCTAACGCTGATGTGCCATCTCCTATTCCTGGTGGTATAGACGTTAATTTGAGAGATGCTATCAAAGGGACCCTCGACCAAATCGCTTCTGACATTTCGAGGCAAAGGCAGTATGAAGCTAATAAAATTAACGAAATCAGAGAAGAATTATTAAACGTGGTCATTGAAATTGCCTATGAAACTGCAGAAAACTTTGAACCCTATATCATGAATTTAGATGATGCTGATAGTATAGCTTTCTTTGCAAGTATTGCAGCCAAAAGAATGCTAAATTATATAGCATCAGGCGATGCAAATATCTCATTGCCGTTAAAAGAACAGCTAAAATTAGGATTATGTAGAAAATATACCTATGAAGGGAAAGAATGGTGGCAATTCTGGAAATGGTGGAACATAGGGCAGCGCTGTAAAATGGCAGGTTATTGGTTATGTTGGCATAATGAATATGAATTTGTTGACGCTTTAATGAATTCTCCTATCTTAACACGAGATGGCTTTGTTTATTTACCTCAAGGAGCTAAAGCCTTTAACTTCAGATTTTTCCGCTTCGGCGCAGTAGACGAAGCCAGGCGCTTAAATTTTAAAGCAGAAAAAAGTCTGCAGCTTACTAATACAGATAATTCAGAAACTGGGGATAGGCAACAAAGCTGTTGCTCAATAATGTAAAATCAGCCATGGCAGGAAAAGCCTAATCCAGACTTTTCCTGCCAGATGCAATGAACTATTGTTGAGTAACCACTCCCCATTGCTGAGAAACAGCCCTCTAAGGACGAAGCGTACCGTTACAACGATGTTGCAAACTCTATAGAATTCTGCAAAGTATCTTTTGCGCTTTTACATTCAGCAGTCCTAGTAGGGGTATCAGGCCCATTCGTGTGAAAAACGTCAAGATGACATGAATTTATTTTAATTCAATTTAGAAGGTCATTTACCTATTAAAGTTCAGGAAATAAAAAAATGAATTTGTATTCGCTTTAGAAATAGGATAGAATAGTTGAGTACTGACTTCTTTCAATAAGCAAAAAAGCTTCCATTGACCAACCTTTTACTGTTTGAAATCAAGCATATCACTGCAGTAGCTTGCCATGGATGGTGAAATACAAAATGGAGCGATTAATTGCAACTTTTTCAGAATTAATCGTTGTTGGTTTTATATGACTGCTTTTAATAAAGCAGCTCATGTTGAATGAGGACACAAAGTATGAACGAAACACCCCCTTTAGAATACGGTTGGATGTCGCAAGCTGTCTACGCCCGATTAGATGACGCAGTAATAGCAGCAGGCAATGAATTCTATCAAAGTCTTTTTAATAGAGACTGGGATTTGGTACACTTTGTTCCTGTGACAGAGTCTGGCTATCAAGGTGGCGTCTTTGTTCATCATGGGCATCGTGAAGTAGTGGTAGCACACGGTGGAACTTCCTTGGATAGGCTTAGAACATTTGTAGCCGATAACGTTGGCGTAATACAGAACAAACTTCATCAACAAATTACTGACGCCTTACAACACCAAGCTTCTGCAGATAAAACGATCCTTGAGCTACTAACAAATGACAAATACCAACTTACCTTTACAGGCCATTCTTTAGGCGGCTTTCTAGCAACACTTTGTTTATATTTCTGCCAGAGGCAAGACTTACAGCATTATTACCCTGCCTCACGAGCCGTGGTCTTTGATCCAGCAGGTAGTCAAGATATGATGGAACAGCTTGAACCACACGCAACAGCCAGCGAAGGATTGGGCCAAGAAGGTATTGCGAAGCTAAATATTGTGCATTTTCTTTCCTACCCTAATTACGTGAACGCCTTTCGCCCACATCCAGGAGGTACGAAGTATGCCTTGACCTCTGAAGTGCTACAAAATAGCGTAGTCAGCTTGGAAAATGACGTATGGGGCTACTTGATGCAGACACACAAACTGGAAAACATTTTAGCTGCTTTTGATGTGGAAACCGGATACCCCCTACGTGAACATTGCCGCATTGCTGCCGATTGGCCACTGATTAATCTAACAGATTTGCAGAAGTTAAAGACCCAGAGCGGGATTGCAATGGAAGCGCTCAGAGTGACAATAGATTATTTGTCTTCCTGGTTCAATCGCTCTCTAGCAAGAGAACAAGCAGCACCGTCCAGATTGCGTCAATTATTGGGAGGAGGGGAATTTCAACGAGCAGCCCGATTAGCTATTTATGGCGAAACACCGGCAGATTTACGTGAGGCGTTGCTAAGCCGCTGGATTTTTTTAGATGACTCTTACGATTGCACTTTAAAGCTTTGCCATTTTAGTCAACCTATGGCAACATTCTTAGGCGATTTAGCTATACTGGAGGGATTTAGCCCCGTTGAAACTTTTTTTACGCACCATGACTTAGCGCCGGAAGAAAGAGCACTTCTATTGCAAATTGAAACTAACACTGAAAGAGGAGTGGTGAAGCTTCCACCAGAGGCTCAGAAGACTATTTTTGAGTTTCGAGATACTTTAAATGAATTGGCTTTTCGTAAACCCACTTTCTTAAAATTTAGGGATTTCCTAAGGGATCATTGTAATACTCTTTCCCAAACCATTGATACGCTACGCACACAAGGAGAGGAGCATCAGGCAAGGATAACCAAATTAGAGGCTTTGTTACAAGAAGTAAGGCAGCCAGCTTCTCGTCACCAAACTGTTGCTATCTTTTCGGCTTTGACTTGTAAAAGAAAAGGTAAAGCTACTGTGGATGGGAAGTTTACTCATGAGGGGCATCGTCTCAATTTAGAGTATGCTGATAAAGCCTTTCAAAACACCCCTCTGGCGGATCATTTTTTTGGGTCAGCGTTTGCTGATGAAGAGGAAGGGGAAGCAGATGTTAAGTATACAGTAGGCGCACCTCCAGAAGAAAAACCCGAAGCAACAGGAGAATCCACCGCAAAAAAGCCGCGAAGCGGCGGCGGACTGTAACTCAGCCACCTACTGCTTCAAAACCTCTATCCGACTTAACTGAGGGTGATAAAAACAAAATTCAGGCTTTCTTAGACAGACTCCCAGCAGGAAGTTTTCAGACTGTTGGTTTGTTTGGCGGCCAAGCATTTTCAAGTTTGACTTATAATGAAGCACCTCCACCCCTTGCACCCACGGGGCCTCAGCAAGCAGAAGCTACTCTTCCGCTATACTATATATCCACTGCCTATGTAACCAAGCTCAACGCCTTGTTAGAAAGTCAAGCGGGATCAATAAAATACATGGTAATTAGCGGAATAACAGGCAGCGGCAAGACGGTATTAGCGCATCAATATTTAAAAAGTTATCAATCCCAGCACCCAGAACATTTTACAGCTATCCTGCAAGCAGAAACAAAAACGGAATGGTGGCAATACTTGCAGGAATGGGCAGAAGGTTTATATCTAGGATTGTACGAACTGCTAAAAGATAAGCAAGAGGAAAAAAAGCGAAAAAAACTTATAGAACGCACTATAAAAGCAGCTCTGAGCGAAACCCCCTGGTGTATTCTTGTTGATAATTGGGATGGTGGTACTCCAGAAGACCCATTACCTATCCGACAGATTAAAGGTATGTTCAATAGGGGGGAGGGCACTTTACTCATCACCACACAAAATAAAACCTCACCTTTTGGCGCGAAGGCTTCCTTGAGTTTAAGTGACGGTTTCTCGTTAAAAGAAAGCTATACATTGTTAGAAGAAGTGATAAAGCTCAGCGTGGACACCTCTTTTTTACCGCGTTTAGGGAACACAGCAGACAAAAAAGCATTAATTAAAGCGCTCAACCGATTGCCCTTAGCCATCGCGGTGGCTGGCAGCTATTTGGGGGAGGAAAACCAAGAGCGGCTAGATGCTGGCGAAGCTCCATTTACCTATCGCGAATATATCACGTTGCTAGAGGCGCGAGTAGAGCTTTTTAATGCTCGGCATAGGAAAAGGTTAAGCGCTACAGCCTATTTACATGAAACAGCCATCGCTGCAGCGGCTGATGATCCTGAGCTGTTAAAAACTCAAGAAGCCGCCGTGGATTTATCCTTAGAAAAAGCCATCCAGCTAAATGCGCCAATACCCAACACTTCTCTATGGCAATTTTTATGTTTCTGCGGTTTTTTAGCTAGCACCCATATCCCTCAACAGCTTATGAAGGAATACTTACACCAGCTGTTACCGCAAGCCGCTGAAGAGCATATTAATGAAGCATGGAAAACACAGCAGAAAGCAGCAGAACGTTATTCTCTGTTACAAAGGGAGGATAAATGCTCGGTAATTGACAGCAAACCAAGCTACCGCATGCACCACGTCATTCAACGCGTTTTGCGCGATGTTTATTGGCCAAAACTTGTAGAAAGAGAAGGAGGGTTAGTGGTAAATGCAGCTACTGACCCTACGATAGCCGCCGAAGCACGCGCTGCATTGGCAAGCGAAGGCGCTTTCTTGCAAAGCGCACAAACTTTGCGTAAACCCATGCGAAAGACATTGTTAATCCATTTTTGTCTTGTTGTGGAGAACGCAGATTTCGACAAAGTCCGTGCCTATCTGCCACATATAATCGCTTGGCAAGAACGCGCCGGAAAAACTCCTTCCAATAATAGCGATGAGGTTTTGGATGAAGCGCCACTCCAAGCTGCCCTGGCTGTGTATAAAGAGGCTTTAGGAGATGTTATCGGTGCCAAGGAGCTGCTTGAGCAGGTGCTGGAAACGCAGATTAGGGGTTACGACAACGAACAGCACGAAGAAGTGGCAAGAACGCAAATGAATTTAGGAGGAATATTGCTTAGTCTTGGCCAATACGATGAAGCAAAGACTTTATTAGCGAAAGCATTGAAAACGCAATATGAATCCTCGAAACCCGACCATCTGTGTATGGCAGCAACATACAAAAATTTAGGAATTGTCCTTCATGAGCTTGGTCAGTATGGAGACGCAAAAGAGTATTATGAGCAGGCACTATGCCTTTATGCTGCTTATGGCGGGGAAGATTATCGGGAAGTCGCCACCACACAACTCAGTTATGCAGGATTATTATGCACCATTGGGCAACTTCACGACGCAAAAAATCTTATGGAAGAAGCATTGAATAGGTTAATCCACCATTATGGTGAAGAACACGTGGACGTGGCCATGGCTAAGCAAAACTGGGCAAACGTTTTAAAGCTTCTTGGTCAGCACGAAGAAGCAAAACAGCTCTATGAACAGGCATTAAAAACAGCCATCCACCATTATAGAAATGAAAGTCATGTAACAATCGCAAAAATACGACATAATCTAGCAGAAACATTCGATAACCTTGGACAATATACGGAAGCAGAACAATGCTTCCAACAAGCGTTATCAGCCAAAATAGCCTGGTACGGCGAACAACATCTGTCCACAGCATTAACCCAAACAAGTTTAGCAGCAACTTTGTGTCACCTCGACCGGCAAGATGAAGCCAAGATATTTTTAGAAAAAGCATTAAAAACCCAACAATATTACTATGGAAAAGAACACGAGGAAGTGGCCAAAACTCAACGGCAATTAGCAATGATTTTGACACATTTAGGGCAGCGTATCAAAGCGAAAAATTTATTAAAGCAAGCACAGGCAACACAAATTAAACGTTACGGTGATAATCATTTGGAAGTAGCAATAACAACTTATAATTTAATCTTAGTTACAGGTAGTTTAGGAGATTTAAGTTTGGTTTCGCAACTTCCTAAATGTGAAGCCATTTTTTCAACGCAAGCAGGTGGTGAAGTTTATTTAGCTGGTTGTCAAGAAATCATGCAACGTATAAACTCATACTTACCCCAGCAAAAACAAATGATGCGGCAAGAACAGACTAACGAGAGACACACAAAAAACAAACGCCCCTCAGATAAAACACAAAGTTCATCGAACAACACAATTAAACAACCACAGCATAAAAAAAATAAGGTTGATACTTCATCTCCTCATGAATCAATCCTCATCGGTGAAGGCGAAACACTTAAATCTACACCAGTCATAAATCAATTTCTGTTTGAAGAAGCGCATAAAATCATGGCCAAGAGGGAAGCAACCAACGTGCCAGCTAACATGCCTGTACAATTGACCATGTCATACTCCTTGACGCATTCACCAAGGAGTAATACATTTAGGCTACAAGAAGAGGCTCCACCTACTATTGTTCCTATTATCCCCGACTTATTAATTGAATTACGGAAAGCGGCCGATAATTGCAATGATCAAAATTTAACTGCTCAACTTCTTGGCTCAATAGAGCAAATTGAACGCTATTCAAAGAACCCTCAAAGTGACTCTGAACAATTAAATGAATTGATTAAACAAGCTAAGGACTTGCTGCATATAATTAAACAAGATCCCTCTCTGTTGGGATGGGGTGAAGAGAAAGCATCTGGCAGAATCTCAGATGAAATGCGACATTTGAAAAAGTTCTGATAAAGAGCAATCTTTTTTCAAGGTTTTTTTCAATGAAAAAAGGGCATTCATCATGAGTCATGGTTATCAGCATTTGACCAGAAAAGACCGCGTGTTTTTGCGTATTATGCTTGAGAAAAGTTACCCTAAGGCAAAAATTGCCAAAATACTGAAAGTACATCGCTCGACGATCTATCGTGAAATTAAACGCAATCAAAGTACACACTATTATAGTCAGCCTACCTATTACGATAGTTGGTCAGCACAACGAAAATACCTTAAACGACGGAAACGTTCCACGAAACTTGAAAAAAATGCGGTTTTGCGCAATTATGTTCATGAGAAGTTAAAGGCAGGATGGTCGCCTTGGCAGATTGAAGACCGATTAAAACGTGATAGACTGCCTATTCTTACTCATGAAACGATTTATCGTTACATTTATCGTGATTATGGCATTCGTAACTGTTTTTATCGAAAGCTCAGACGACAACACTTTCTGAGGATAAAACGCCATTCGCGAAGACACCGTATTCCGAATGCACTTCTCATCCACCAAAGACCTGAAGCGATTAATGAAAAGAAAGTCTTTGGTCATTGGGAGTGTGATTTGATGATTTTTAAACGCGGCACAAAAACCAATTTAATGACTTTATGCGAGCGGAAAAGTCGTTATGTGATGGCAGTTAAAAATCCTAATAAAACAGCGAAGGGTACTGCTTTAACCTTATTGAATCAGCTGAAGCGGTTTAAATCACATGTTCATTCGATTACGTTTGATCAAGGTTCTGAATTTCTGAAATACCGCTGGCTGCAAGCGTGTTTAGGAACGACGATTTATTTTTGTGACCCAGGTAGTCCCCATCAAAAAGGGGGGGTCGAAAATATCAATGGCGTCATTCGCGTATTACTCCCAAGAGAAACACCCATTGAAGCCATTTCCCAAACAAAGCTTGACAAATTAGTCAAAGAGATAAATAGTAGACCTTTAAAATGCCTAGATTATCAAACACCGCAAGAAGTCTTTGATGTCATGACAGGCGGCATAAAGAGGTCTCATGAAAATTCATTTTAGCAAGAAAGAATATCGTTTGTTGTTAGATATGCTGCATCTAGCAGATTGGATGATGCATGCTCATACGGTTGAACCTGAAGTGTACCATGAAGCCCATAGGGCGCTGCACAAAAAACTTTTATCTTATGCCAAGGAGATGGATGCTGAAGATATTGTGGAATATGCTAAAGAATTTGACGAATATTTTGAGTTACGCCATTATGAGGACGCCTTGTATGAACAATTTATCGTGCCTTATGATGAGGGAACTTTTTGGGATGCGCTCATGGAGCGCCTATCAAATCGTGATTTAATTCAGGCGATTGGAGAAGAAAAATACGGTTCTCTGGAAGGTATAGAGCGCATTGAACAAATCGAAGTACTTCGTGAATTTTATGCCCACGAATTTGAAAAATATGGACTTCAGCGTTTAATAATTCAAGGAAAGGAACCTACGAAACATTAAAATAAACACTGGGTCTTCCTTGTCCAATGGAGATGACTTATCCACAGCGAAGCTCTCTATAAGCACGAAAGACTGGAGTTAAAATATAATGTTTGTCGCACTTGACACGAGATTCCGCAAGCTTTATTTTAAGGGTGATTACCTTGGTTTTTTAAGCCATTTTTTCATATATTGTATAATTTCAGTTATTGGAACGTCATCCACTGAAGGATGACCATCATTAACAACTGCTTCGTTATGTAAATCAGCTTGAAAATCGTTGTATAGATTCCATATTATTTTTGAACCTTTAGGCTTTTTTGAATCGACATTTGCAAGCCAATTCCTTACAGCTTCTATTGCTTTAATAACATCATCTTTATGCTCTTTTATATCACATCCAGATAAATCAGAAATAGCCTTTTGATATCGATATTGTTCACTATCTAATATAAGAATTTTCTTCTCTGGAAATTTACCACTGTAGATATTTTGGCAAGCATAATCAATCCCAAGCTCAAATGGCATATTCATTCTATAATATTCATCTTTACCAGAAGCTACCATTCTTGATAAATCATGAATTCCAAATTTTGATTCTTTAATGAGTTTGATAATTTTGTTTATTCTTGTTTGTCCTGAATCGGCATTTTCAAGAGCTAACCTAGGAGTATATTTAAGATATATTGTAGTGAATAAAATCCCCTGAAAAATCCCTCTATACTCCTCATCAAACGGGCAATTAATGAAAATATTTTTGTTGTATTCAACCGATAACATACCAACAATCAACTATTTTTTATCTTTTGGGGGACAAGGTTCTGCTCCATAACTGTTTTTTTCTTGGATTTTTCCATCTTTTCCATGTATGTATAACTCGGCCTTTTGATTTTGAGCTATTTTTTGACCGTGTTTAACCGCCTCATTCTTTGTTTCGTATATCTTGGTGGCTTTCGATGAGCCTCCTTTTTTTACCGCCCAACCACCACTGGGATTTTTAACAATATGCTGGCTCGTTTTCTTTGTCATAAAATACCCCTTGATTTATGAGTTCAATAATTCATGTTGTCAAACAAATATATAATTAACTTCAATATAAATCTATAGACAATAAGTGTCTGATTCTGTTAAAGACTATTGCAGTTATTACTGGCATCTGCTTTTAGGGCATTTCACCTTAAGATAATTATCTTAATTGCTTTGAAGAGCAACCTTGAAGACTCTTTCTGGAGGAGTTGTTTTGTTCTTCAATACCTGTCCTCTTAAATCACCATAGGCCATGGCACCTTTTTGTATCAGGTAATGTTTAATTTTTCCATCAGGTCTTCCAGAAAAAAAATTAAAAAAACCGCGCCGATAATTAGCACCCCACCAGTTCTTATTCGCGCAATCTAATGCAGTAAAATCTCTTCCTCGTCCACTCAATAAATGTAAATCAGCATGATAACTTTCGCATAAAAGCTTGACAGTATCAAAGTGATTGTAAGCAATAGCTAAGGCAAGTGGCGTATAGTGACCTAAAAATACTTCTACAGGACCTTCAGGATGCGAAAAATCCACAAGCTGGTTGACATTGATGCTGCCAATAGGAAACCGTCTCATAATGGTTTCATTTGCTCCCAATTTTGCTAATTTGCATAAATCTGCAACATCATATGGTACAGTGACAACATTTTCATGGATATCGTCTATGGAATCGGAATAAAGACTCGATACACCTAAATTAGTATAAGAAGGCAGCTTTATTCCAGCATGGTATATTTTATCCATTGCCCAAGTAAAACAATTATCTTTCATAATACCACAATACCTGGCGGGAGCATTAAAAACAGAATGCCTTCCCAATAAGTCAAATGTGCGATCATTCTTTGTAGACTCAATTCGACGAAGCATTAATTCCGCATCATGCCTTGGAACAACGTAAGTAGGTGTTTTTCCTGCATATTCAATTGCTTTTCCAGCAAGTACTTTTTCAGTAACGTCTTTCTCATCTATATAATCTTTAGATCGTATTAAGCCATTTGCAGAAGGAACACTACTTCTGGCTACCAAATGAACAATTTTTACGAAATACTTCCCATTATCAAAACCCTCATAGAGTATTTTAACGTGTTTATTGTCATAACAACTTACACCACTATGGAGTTTCTGTCTTATTAAGGTAATTGCCCAATTATCACTACTTACATTTTTCACTTTGTCCAATACACAATTGTGTTCCTGGAGCATACAATCTGCACCAGCGGGTTCAATATCTTCAAATGCAGTTTCTATTTTCCTGTTTGAGACTTTACTCCTTTGAGCAAAATAACAGCATGCAATAAACCATCCGAGCCATGCCGTTAAAATCGGAATAAATACCGTCAAAAAAAGTTGTTCGTCAAAGTTGTTATTAGTATTTGACATATGCCTCCCCTAAACTAAAGCATGAATACACCAACGCATTGGATATACTCTATTTCAGCAAGTATGTGTAATAAGATTATTAGAAAAAACTGTGGTTGAGTAAACAGAAAAAATAGCCATTATGTGCTTTTTCGTATTTAATTTCGTTTAGCTTTTTTCGCCTACAAGTTTTACTCCTGGAGGGAGCTGTGATGAACAATATGGTGATGAAATCATCTAAATAACCCTATCAAAGAATTTCCCATTTAGATTGTAGATTAGATGAAACACTTCGTCAAGATTGTGAAACTCATTCAATGTTTGTTGGCCAGATGTGTAAAGGGAAACCAGGACCATTCCTATATAGTGGGCGGCGCCTCAGCTTAACTTGGCAAAATCGCAAAAAAACGATATTGTTATAGTGATGAAGTGGTCAGTAGAAACTTTAAACGCGGACGTAGATAAAGAGCTTGAAGCTTTAGAAGACTCTTTAAAAGCTAAGTTTTTGCGCATTGCCAAAATGTTAGAAGACTTTGGGCCAGAGCAAGTAAAAGAGCCTTAATGTAAAACATTTAGAAGATAAATTATGGAAAATTCGTATGAAAGGAAAAAGCGGAATAGCTCGAGCAATCTATGTAACGCTTCATCAAAAACGAATCGTAATCCTGCATGTGTTTATTAAAAAAACAACAAAAACACCTAAATCAGCGATTCTTATTGCAAAAGATCGATTTAAGGAGTTAAAAAAATGACGAAATTATCTGTAATTAAGAGACAATGGCTGAAAGATCCTAATGTTAAAAAACATTATGAATCTTTATCCGAAGAGTTCCAGATTGCGAGCTGTCTCATTAAAGCGAGGATTGAATCTGGATTAACACAGGCTGAAGTGGCCAAAAAAATGAAAACAACGCAATCGGTGATTGCACGCCTGGAATCAGGTCATGCCTTACCAAGTATGAATAGTATATTGCGTTATGCCAATGTCGTTGGTTATGCAGCGAAACTTGTGCTCACACCAAAGAATAAATAGCAAAAAAAGAAGGTAATAGAAACGTCACATCTATATGCCCAAAAAAGTCGCACAAAAAAATATCGCGTAATGATGAGATCGATAAGTTGAAACGCAGATAATTTTTCTAAAAAAGGGCACGTATCGGATTAACCTTCAAATACAATTTGAGTAGGTCGGTGGGAATTGTGTTGCTGACCACTCCGCAGAACTCCTTAAAATTGGTCATCCGGCTTATCTCTTTTTGGTAAACGGGCACGCTGACGTTCTCTGGCAATAGATTTTAAATATTCTATTTTCCCTTGAGAAATGGTAGGAAAGAGTCCAAGGTCAAGTAACCAGCAAACCATACCGACTGTTGAAAGAGAAACAAGCGAATTTCCCCGTTCCAAGCGTTGAATTGTTGGAATAAAAATAATCGCCTTTTAGTTTATAGCTTGATACCCTATTTTGTCTTCAGTGAGCTTTTGAGTTTCCGGACCGACTTCCTTAGACCGAAAAAAAGAAAAGCAAGTATCAAGGCGAGCGTTTCCTCTCACCAAATTCCCTACTTCATCTTGTGAATCAGTATCTTCTGAATCTTCCTCTATAGAAGGCTCATTATGCGGATTTTCAATATCGTTCCCACGTTCCTGTTTCCAGTTATCCAGAAATGCTTCATTGTCTGTTACTAATCTTACCCAAGCATCTTCTCCGCTTTTTTCTGCTTCTTTTTCCATAAGTTCATCCAAAGTTTGGGGATAATAAACCGCGGCAAACATGAGCTGAATTAGAGGGAAAAAAAATTCAATCAGTCCGCAGGAAATACCAATTATGGCGCCAATTGCTGTATAACTTAAAACCTCTTTCCACCCGTCAATACAGATATCTAAAATAAAGGCTACAGACGTAAATACTATTTGACCATAAAACAACTTTATAGTAATGTCCCAGTTGGTAATTTGTTTGATCCGTCTGAAGAAACGGTAACAAATTAGAAAAAATTCAGCTAACAAAAGCGCAGAAGCAATATAAGTAGCGTAAGCATTTATATTTTCTCCCAAGCTTCCACGAGGTGGATGTGCCCCGAAATGTGTAATATATGCCTCTAGGTTATAAGCACCCATACAACCTTCAAGGCACATTAAGATAATGAAGGGTGTCACCGCTCTACATGTTAAAAAATTTAATTTTTTTTCAGCAGCAAGAAGTAATTTGTTAATCAAGCTTGTGCAATTTTCTCCAATGTTAACGTAAGCAATAGAAGTAGGACATCTAAAAAAATCATGATTTTGGCCTATGGGATGATATAGCCTTCTATTTCGGGCATCTAAATCAATAAAATTATATTGAGAATTATCACTGGTTCCAGGATTACAGAGAATATGTTCAATATGAGGATATTTTTTTACAAACTCTTTTCCCATTTGATCTATATTTTTGTCTGATAGCTCCAATTGATAAATTCTTAATTCATATCGGCGATAGCTTTTAAAATCACTAATTCTATTCGCAAAAGCCATTTGATTTAAGCTAATATACAGTTTACTTCCTGCTTTTACCTTTTGATAGTCTCCAGTGGTAAAGTTCTCGTTAAAAGGTACTTCCAATGCAGCATGACCATGGCGCTTTTCCTTTTTTTTGAATGATTTTTTCTGATAATTGCTTGTTGGTTTCCAAATATATAAAACTGCTGTAGCCATTATGCCCCTCTTTCTATGAAATATTACATAAAGTTCCACCAGCAATCAGTTCAGGTTTTGGTTTTCCACCAGGGTTAATATCGGCTATCTTCAATTTATCCATACACCATTCTGCACAATTCACCCCATTTCCTTTTGGCCATAATATGCTAATAAACCCTTCTGTTGTTCTTCCACTCCCTAAAAAGCGATATATAAGGAAATCATCTTCTCCGGCTTTGGCTTTTTCTGTTATATTTTTATCGTTATGAATGGATTCTATCATTCGTTTGGCATCGTCATTATGAGCTAGCCAAGAGGTCCTTGTACAACTTTTATACCTCTCAATAAACTCGGGAAGCTCCTCAGTAACAGAAGAAAGTGTATTATCTTCCCATACTCTGATTTTGCTTATATGAGACTTGTGCCATCCTTCATGGATTTGTCCTGATTGTATGTCATAAGCTCCTACAAAAAACAGACCATTTTCCTCTCTACCTTCTACCACTAAGGCGGAATGTCCTATTAGTGTTGATATGACAGAGGTTCTCCTTGTATTAATAACTGTAATCACCCATATGTCTCGAGTAAAGTTATGGTAAGGTCCTGCTTTTCGAAACCGACTTGGAAATGCTTCGTTACCATCAACTTCGTTGTTAACTGATACCCCAAGAGATATGTTTCTTTCAATTTCGTCAACAACTGTACTATTTTCGGCTATTATTCCTTGGCCAGTAACAGACTCTTTTTCCTCTTCATGCATGTTTCTAATAGAAAATATTCCTACTGAGGAAGATGTAAGCGTGGAAATGGAATAGTGATCCCGCGTGAGAAATGATCTATTTAAATCATCATCTTCCTCACCCGCTTTACGTTCGCTTATTGGAACATTGTTTTCAGACTTTGCCAAATTGGGATTTCCAGCCAAAATTTCTATTGACTTATGGTTACCAGATACATGGTTTCTTTTTAGTTTCATTAATTACCTCTTTATACCGCTTGAAAGGATGGTGCAAAAAACTAATAAAAACTATTACTTGAATAGCTCATCACTTCCTAAGTTTTGGAAACATTACCTAATTGTTTGGCCAATCTAATAAGACCTAACTTCAGCTGGATCATCTTTTTTATTATATTTGTCATGATCCAATACTCTGTTCCGTGTTTTTGAATTAAAAATAGTCTTTTAAATTTTACTTCAAAAAACTTGAAGTGTCACCTCAAATCCAAGCTTTTACCTCTAGGTCTCAAGTTGAGCTTCCTACAATATTTCGCTAAATGAAGTATCAAACTTGCTATAGTTAGCTTCTAATCTTTATATAAAACTGAAGTTAGAGTTGAGCCAAGTTTGATCAAAAAAGATTAAGGGTAATTCGCGGACGAACCACCCTTTATAGCTACATCGCGGAATCTCGTGTCAAGTGTATCAAAATAATTGACATTGCCTTCAAAAAAAATGCACTTCAGAGTTGAGTACGCGTTTCAATCCTTTCATTTCCACTGC